>Ga0209187_1000641_pt1 | contig 54576 bp, 44 predicted proteins | sample BantaG_FD_187430 | JGI IMG/M metagenome (GOLD analysis project Ga0209187, IMG submission 187430) | Marine algal microbial communities from Bantry Bay, Ireland - BantryBay_4 metaG (SPAdes) (version 2) | ecosystem: Host-associated > Algae > Red algae > Unclassified | place: Bantry Bay, Ireland...
AACTAACTCCCGTGCTGTCAATGGTTATTGATACTGCTAATAGCGATAGAAATATTGCTATTCCTAAAAGCGAATTTTGATGTTTTGATAATATGTCTATTGCCTTTTTCATTTATGGTAGCTAACGGATAATTATAACGATCGTCTCTCTGAGGTACGAAGAGATATGATCTGTTATATATTGTTAGATGCCCGCCTTTTCTATTTTATGTTGAACACTTTTAATTAATTCAATAAATTCATCCGGTAATCCATGATTACAGTCGCAACCATCACAGAAATATATTTTTAGGCTTTCAACATCATCATCTTTTATTCTGGTTATAATTTTATGTTCAAATATATGTTTGGTTAATGTTTGTAGTATTTCTTTGTTTGTACATTTCGAATTCTCTAATTTTTCTAATAGTAAATTTATAATGTTCAAGAGACTAGTTAATTCGGAAATACTTTGATGGTTTTTAAGATCATGTACAGAGCCATGATAATGACATCTAATTTGATTGAATAGGTTGTAAAAGGCTTCTCCTCCTTTGTATTCTATATTAGTTGTTATGAATTCAGTATTTCTAAGATCTTCAATCGGAAGTGTTTTAAATCTAAATTCATTTACATTTTCTAATAGGTAAGTGTAAAGTTGATTCAAATTTGTTGTTTCAGTTTCATCTTCTTTAGCTAAGCGTTCTTCATCAATTTGATTCTGAATTAATTCGTTGGCTTTTACTTGTGCTCTTAATGCATAGAAAACTAAAATTGCACCGATTAAATTTAGGAATGGTGATGTTATTCCACCAATGGTGTCACCAATTTGTCCAGTTTCACTAAAGTTGAATCTATCATGGAAAACTTCAAGTGTTAGCAAAAATGGCATAAGGAGAATTACCAATACTCCAATAACGAGAAAAATTCTAGCGTTTTTTAAGCTTCTTGAAATCTCCTGTTTATCTCTTTTTTGCATAAATTTCTTGAATTGCTTTTTTAAATTTATTTCTATTATTCCTAATGCATTTAGATAAGTCAATATAGTTGTAAAAAACCATATCGTAACCATAATAATAATGGCGGTTTCGTATTTAATTTCAATACTCAGTTATAAAAATATTTGACTGTAATAAGCTTCCATGCTTTCTATGTATTTTATAGATGCTTCAATATAGGAATCTGCTAGGATATCATCCGTGTCAAAATCAAGCTTCATCCAATCGTTTACAAGTGTTTCTTGAATGATGTATAAGTTTGTATCTAATTCTTTTAATTGATTTAAATTTTTCTCGTAGTTGTGATCTATGTTTGGACAGGCTTTGGCTGCAAAATATTTGCCTATGAATATATCTCTAGCTTTTTCTCTTTGAGAATTATAATGATATTTTAATTCTGCTAATTCCTTATCTAAAAGTTTGTCTTGTTCGTAGTCAAGAATAAATTTTTTCCTATCAAACCCCATTTCTAAATATTCTGGCAACATTCTCATGTGATCTAGGCAATTTGTAATATGTTCAATTAACTCATCAGGGAAAATATTTCTTAAATTTTGTGAAGCTTGTATGTTTCTTGTAAGATTCGAGCCAAGAAATATCTTCTTACATCTAATTTTGAGATGAAGCATTTCATGAGCGAATGAATTTTTGTCTAAATTATTTTTGGGGACGTAAATTGTGGCAGTGTCATTAATAAAATAACAACCGTATTCTAATGTATTTTTTGTTAATTGAATATCTACTGTTAAATTCTGATTAATGTATTCCCAAAGTTTTTGGCTTCGATCATCAATTAAATTTGTTTCTAAAACCTTGTTCATTTTTTAATTTTTCAGGTGGCATCTAACGGAAAATGATAAGAGGAGGAGCGACGAAGGAGCTCTTACTTCTTATCTAATGTTAGCTATAGGACTTCTTAGAGTCCCAATTGTTCTTTAAGATCTCTGTAGAGTTTTGATTGCCCAGATCCCCCTGGTATGTAAATGTCTCGATTTAGATCACTTTCTGAAATATCAACTTCTTCAAACTTAGAAATGAATTCTTCTTTAGATATGACTTGACCAACTTTATTAAATGAATTATATAATAGTCTTAAAACTCTCATCAGAGCCACAAATCCTGTTGATTTATTCAATATCATTTCTGATTGTACTATATTCCAAGCATTTGGCCACTTATTACTGACAGCATGAAAATAATTCCAAATTATTTGTGCTATAGTTGCATCTTGTTCTTCAACAAACAAATTTCGAAACGGTCGTCTTTCTAAATCAGTGCCCTGAAACTTTTCTGGTTTTTTTCCTCTTTTGTAAATATCCCTATCAACCATTGGATCTTTTGATATTAAATCTATCAAAGTGTCAGAGAATGTTGCTTGTGTAATCGTTTCCTTTTCACTATCGTTTGCAGTTCCAAGCACCTTAATTTTGTCCTTGAATGGGCTTCCTTCCTTAATGTTTAGAGCTCGAATTATATTATGTGCTGTTTTTTGTGGACTTCTGAATTTTGCAAACGCAAACAAATCAGCAACAAGTGATTTATTTACCTTGGTTTGTGTTTTGTTAATTGTAGCAAAAACTAAAGCTTGATCTTCAAGCTCCATACCTACAAAAATTGTTATAATCGTTTCAAATACACGATCCTCTTGTGAGAACTCCTCTAATCCAGCTATTCTGTGCTGCCCATCTAAAACTTTTGCAACATTTTGAGTCTTATTAATTTTTAGAATTCCGCTATCTGTATCAACGTGTATATCTTCTGGTTCTATATGGAGTATGATACTATTAGGAAATGTGGAATCAATGGTATTGACGTACTTTGAAATTTCTTTCACTCTTTTGGTTGAAAGTGTTCTTTGTATTCCAGTATAAACTTCCACATCTCTTTCTTCCGTATCAGACTCTAATCGTCTTATGTCTGTAAATGTGATAAAGATTAAATCTTCTCTATTAATAACGCAATTATAGAATGAGCCAATTGGTTGTTTTACTTCAAGGTATTTAAGGTCTATTGTAGTTTCCATTTTGTTAGCTTAATTGTGATGCAATGTCCTGTATATTTTGTTTCTGTGCTTCATGAACATCTAATTTATTACTGTTCATCACTATACTTTTGTAAAAAATATATAGTGTAATCAAAAAAGCTATTATTGAGGTGTTCCGTATAAATATGTAATTTGTTAAAGTTCCCGCTAAAAAGAAAGCATAGAAAAGAGAAGCAATTCCTGCAATAATGATAGAGACATATAGATACAATGCATATTTATCTAAGTTCTGAACTTTGAAAGTCCAGAATACATATGTCGCTGAAGCAAGTAAAGTTACTGAGTAAATATAGAATTGACCATCCTTGATAAAAATATTGAATCCTTTCCAAGGAATATCAGGGAGGGCAAAAATAAGTAGTCCAAGCATGAGTGGAAAAATATTACCAAGCAAGATCCACAAATATTGCAGAATACTTTCTTTATGGGAATTGTCTAAATCTAACATTTTCAAGATGTATTTTTTTATTTTTGAGAGCATGCTAAAAGTTGCTTATTAAAAGTTCATTAATTCTGGTGACTTTACCCTTAGATCTAATTGATCGATATGTTGGCAAAGCAATAATATTAAAGTCATTATAGGTTTGTCTTACTATTGGCAAATCAGGATAGGAAAGCAAAACTCTAACATTATTCTGTGTCAAATCCTGAAAAAGTAAAAATACCTTTTCTTGTTCATTTAGATGGAATCTCTCTTTTGTGTAATGTTGAAAAAAGGCGGTTTCACTTATTGGAGGATAAGGTGGATCTAAATAAACAAAATCATCAACTGTTACTGCACCTAAAATTTGATTAAATGTATGAGCATGAATTTGAGCTGTATCTAATTTTTGACTAATAAGCTCTAAGTCCTCAGTTGTAGGAAGTGAAGGTGTTTCCTTCCCAAATGGTACATTGTATTCTCCTTTTTGATTCACCCTGAAAACTCCATTAAAACTTGACTTGTTTAACAAAATGAAAGTTGCTGCTTGTTGATAGGTATAAGAATATTTATTTTGATTAAATCTATCTCTAAGTTGATAATAATCTTCTCTCAAAATTTTACCTCCTGCCGATTTGAGAAGATTAGAAACTTTGATAGGATTAGTTTTAATCTTCCGATATGTATTGATCAAATGCCGATTAATATCAGAAATGTATGATCTCTCGTATTCGTTATTAAGAAACAAGGTGCCACCGCCAATAAAGGGTTCAAAATATGTCGCAACTGTATCTGGTGCAGGGAAATATGGCTTTATCTGAGGTAGCTGCTTTTGTTTTCCTCCTGCCCATCTTATAAAAGGTTTTATCTTCAATCTGTCTATTATTTTTTTTTGTCTTATAGCTAACTACCATATATACGTAACTCCTACTAAAAGTTACATATACATCTCCTATAACCATAACTAAATATAGTCGTAATAGTAAGATTATAGAAGCAACAGAAAATAAATAACACAAATTCAAAATTTGATGTCACAGTATTGAACCTCCAAAGCCAAGTTGTATTTCAACGCAACAACATCACCGAAGACTTAATTATTGAAGATCTTCATAGGGGCCAATATTTTCTAAGTATATATTCTAATGGGCAACTATTATCTAAGCAAATTATCATCTTATAGAGTTATACTAAATGCATTTAAGCGCTGGATCAATTGTTATTTGATAGTTATAAAGTCTTGAATAATTTATTGCTTGATAAATATGGTTTGCTTAGTCGCAGATTCATCCCCCATTATTAATAAATAACTTCCTGGATCCAAAGAACCGATATCAATTAGTCCTGAAGTATGTCCAGTATTTATCAACTGGCCACTTAGACTATATATAGAGTACTGAGGAGAGTGATCGATTTCGAACACATTATTATTACATATATTCAAGAATTCACTTGCTGGATTGGGTGCCACAAATAATTCATTATCATCCTGCAATGGATCTTCTACATATAGCAACCTACTTGAAAACAATTGTCTACCGTATATGGGATCTATAGCAAGAAAATAGGTAACCTCTTCTTTTTCTTCTACATATGCTTCATTGTCACCTTTAATATTCTCTAAAGGGATTAATTGATTTAGATCATTCATTAGAAAAAGTAAATCACCAGTATATAGAAAACCAGCATCATGGTATCTTGAGAAAGAAGAACTGCCAACCCATCCTACATCCAAATATTCTTCAACCATGGTTACTTGTGTAAACTTCTCATCAACATTGTACACATATAATTTGCTATACGGATTGAAACCTGAACTCATTAACAAAAACCCCTCACCATTAGATTCAAAATAATCTATTACACTATACTCTTGAACCTCCTCAGGTAATTTTCCATACTCCTTTGTATGACCATTAAAAAAAGTAATTACTCTACCATCTACACCACTCTCATTGAAGAAAAATACATTTTCTGAAGTAGAACGATCCGAAAAACTTCTTCCATATTCTAATTTAAACTGAAAAACATTCGAGCCATCGTAATATATTTTTTCTTCTCTATCTCCCATTAATAGATAATCACCAGATTTGTCGAAAACAAAAGACTCAAAGCCAATCCTTGTATTTGATGAAAGTTGAGTAACATATTCATCTGCACCGATGCTGACAAAAGCACTATCTGCATAGACTATCAATTGGTCATTAAAGACTACCAAATTGGGGCGAAATGAGGAAAACCCTGGCTTATAATTCTCTAAAATTAACTTGTAGTTATAACCATCAGTGGAATATAAACTATCATCGCCAGCAAAATATATATTACCATTATAAGAAAATAAATTAGTAGAATATAGAGATGTAGGATGATCATCAAGAAGGATTATTTCTTTTGTATTTTTATTATATCTGTATATTTCACCTCTGAGACCTTCAACCAAAACAAAATCTTTTGAGACAACAAAATGTTCAACATCATTGCCGAAAAAGGACAGCGTATCAAGCTCATCCAAATTAGCTTCTTCTACTAATCTCTGACCATCGTAACTATATATTCTTTTAGGTTCATCCTGGACAAAAACAATTCTATCATCCTGTACATTTATTGGTTGATAGTCTACTTCTTGAATGTCTGCAATCGGAAAAATAGAATCAAGAATATCTCCATTTAACTTATAAAGATTCGGTCCAATGAGATAAATATCGTTCTGGAACTTAAAGATCGAAGCTTCACTATCAAGGCCGCTGGTAGTCGGATCAAGATCTTGATTTACTCTACCTTGTCTTGTTGAGATATCAATATCAAATAAAGTTTGATATTCTCTACTATCATAACTATAAGCTGCTAAACAATTTGAGCCAAATTTTGCAAAACCAACAGTATAAGTCCAGTCTATTTTGAATGTCCCAGAAATACTGTCAATAGTCATATTTTCCAAATCTATAAGTTCAAACTTATCAGAAAAATCATTTTGGTAGGAAGTTTCGAAAGGGTTTAGAATATATCTGTTGTCTATAATCTCGAACTTACTTTTCCAATAATAATTGGTAGGGCGAATAAAGTGATCACCTGTATTCAAGTCAAGGATAAATAGATCATCATCTAATAAGGCCGTTAATACACCGTTGGTGATTTTTACCCGCGATGCATATACAAAATCACCATCCAGATCAAAACGAAATGTATTTTTCAAGTCAAAATTTGATCTATTATAATACTGAATAATGCAGCTATTTCTCGAGGAACTAATAAGTACTAAATCATTTTTATCTATGATTGGACAATTCGTAGAACCTATACTTTCTAACTTGACATTCCCTACTGGTTCGCTCTTACGATCTGTCTTATCATAGCTATATAACTCACCGATATTATTAAAGTAATATATGCTGCTGTCAGCTTGAGCAGGATATTGACTAAATGTCATATCGTAACCAACAGAATCAGTATTATTGGTGATGAAGTTATGGAAATATATCGTTGTGGTTTGAGATTGAGAATCAAATTTTTTACCATAATAAACGTCACCATAAAGATGAAAAGTTGAATTGTCTATCTCATATATCTTTCCTCCAAATTCGTAAATTATACCTCTAAAATCTGATTGAGCTAAATTTTTGATACTAACGGGAATTCTGTTTTCTGAAGAATTAATTAGGTTAGTAAAACTTGAAAAATAGTATCCATCTGGCAATGGCGCCGAACTAATAACATCATTGACGAAGTCATAATCCACTATATCTCTGGCTGTCGCAAAAACAAGATAGTTGTTCATAAATTCGAAATCACCTCTCTGGTCGTAGAGCCCCTGAAAATTATGAGTATACAATAACACTTTATTACTTTGATCTATTAGTCGATAGACAGAAAGCTGATTACTTTGATCCACTGTCAGGAAGTAGTTTACGTCATCGTAAGTTCTCAGATAATGATCATTATTTGTCCCCTCAGAAATAAAATTTGTGATTCGCTCCTGACTGAATAACGAACAACATAGACCAATATGAAAAAAGAGAATGACAATTCGAATCATAATTGTTTTACTTTATAATTAATAACTAAACAGGTGGTATTATAAACTATTATATAGCTGATGGCACAAGTAATTAAAGCACTTAGTATCTACAATAACAATCGTCGAATATGATAATATTCAGTGCATCTGCAAGTTAAGAACAGATGAACTGTGATTAACCTCTGTTAACTAATTTGCAATAAAATCTTGAAAAAATCAAATTTTGAGCTTTCTAACTAACTCATTTGTTCGAATGAATGCTATAGGAATGGCACGATGTCACAATCGTCTCTGTAGGCGATACCTCAAAGTGTATAGACGCATTCTCTAAATCCTTCAAAAATCAACAACATTTGATTTAGATTAATTGTTAATAATTATAGAAGCTTGTACGTGTGAAGAGAATAATACTGCAGCATCACAAGTGTCATATTGATAGAAATTCATCTGATTAATATTATAAGATAAAGACAAATGTTAAATCTACTATCCCCAATCAAAGAAATACTTAATTAGAACCTTAAAAGATCCATTAAATTTTAAATTTATTAAACATTTTATAATCAATCAACTTGGGTAAATCCTCCAGCAAAATTACTTACCAAACTTAATATGAGAGATGAACGGATAATGGCTTTGCGTCCCGAACTGAAATTAAATTTTGACAACTCTACTGAGTTGGAAAAATTTCAGAACATCACTCTGAGACCTATACTCAAGTTACAACACCCTATTACACTATCATTACTCTACAGCTCGAAGCATTTCTCGCAAGGCTTAAAGTCAATGAATCAGAAAAAATTAACAGAACTTAATGATTTTATAAAAAGATACTTATCAAATGATAAAAATCTGAGACATAAAATACTCGGCATAATAATAGGTATGATGACTGAGCAAGAGTATAGCTTCTACTTAGATAATGAATCTGAACTCAATAAAAGAATCATGAGTATGCAGATCAAGAGATATGCAGATACGATCTCTAAGCGCTGGTAGAAAAATACTTTCTGTACACTTTCTTACGAGGCAAGAATCCTAATAAGATACCAGGGTATATCATCAAGTCTAATAATATATTACCCCCAGAAAATGTCATATCATCTATAATATAGGAGTGCTGATCATCTATCTTTTCTACGATATGCTTATGCGTCCATTGCTTAAGCGGAAACGGCAAGACACGTCCTACATCTATAAAGTAAGCAGAGCTATTATCTTCATGATCTTCTACAATATCGCTGATCCATTCTGCTTTGATCGGAGAGTTGAATTTGATGTGGACAACATCACCTTTCTTAGATCCCGTAAATTCTACAATCTCCATATTGGCACCCTTGGGCTTTAATGCCTCAAATAACTGTAGGTCAAAACGCTTGATCACATCGAGGTAATATCCATCGACTTTAGTCCTTAATTTAATATTCATAGATAATTTCTGATAATGGAACTGTAACGCTATCCATATAAACAGCTACAGTTACAATTGGTTGTCCGACGGTATTAGAAATAGAAATTCATTTCTGTCCCAAAATACATATTACGCGGTAAGCCAGGATAATAATAACGTGGTGTTCTACCTCCGAAGCTTGATGCGTTAATAAGTATCATAGAAGCAAATTTTTCATCTAAGAGATTATTGATACCACAATAAATATTAAAATGCAAAGTCTCAAAAAATATACTCTTATACCCCAGCTTCATATTACTAACCTGATATGCATCCGAGTATACGCTGTTATCATCTCTCATCGGAAAAGCAGATAGATACTTGTAATTGAGATTACCGTACAATCCTATACCGGTATCAATATCAAAGCCGACATTAAGATGATGCCGAGCAGTACCAGTAAGTGCATTACCAGAATAATCACTATCACCATCTACAAAATCTACGAATGTATGATCACTCAATGTGTAGGAAGAAAATATAGACAACTTATTCTGACCACCTATCACTTGATAATCTACCGATGCTTCCAATCCGTTATGGCTCGTCTTGCCAGCATTAACACCTACGAACTGATCCTCACTTACTCTACGAGCAACTAATAGATCTGTAACTGACATATGATATAAGGATACATCATAATTCAACTTATCTAATAATGTCCCTCTGCTTCCGATCTCATAATTCCATCCTCTCTCTGGTCTGATATCAGGATTAATACTGCCTTCTGGAGTCAGTGTCTCTTCGAGTGTAGGCGGAGAGAAACCATGACTTACATTACTGTATAGATATGACAAATTCATAAAATTATAACTGAGTCCCAGCCCTGGAGATATGACAGGATCAAATGCATAGTTGCCAGACTTGTCTATGTTATCATTGGTATATCTATCTTCATAGTCATAGTGGGTATTATTATAATTAAGTCCAGCGATCGCCTTTATTTTCGTTCCGATATTAATTCTCATCTGTAGGAATAGATTTAGATAAGATCGGACTTCTCTATTGTTACTTAGTGCATCACCTAAGTCACCAGCGTTAGTTACAAAGGTTTGCCATTGATAGTTCTCATGATAATATTCTAAGCCTAAGCTTGAGCCTTCTACATTAATAAATGCATCAGAATCAGAAGGGCCTTTTTCTAATCCGAACGTCGTCCGTCCTCCGATACTACTTGATATATCTGTCAGAATATTAAATGGTCTCGACTCATAGGAGTCTCTATAGTTAGTATAGAGGCTTGATATATTTGATAACTTATAAGCATCATTTATTTTTCCGAAATCTACTTTATGGCTTAGGCCAATTAGTAATTTCCTATTGTCTTCGAAGCCATTAACTGACTGCCAGTTCGCCGCAGCGATACTTGGTGTATTCTCATAATCTTCACGATTAAGAGAACTTGGAATGAATGCATTCACCTTAGTATAGTTAGCAAGTATCGTTGTTGTATTCTTTTTATCAGAATCTATAACACCCAATATATTTACACCTTCGCGATCATAATTATTATTATCACGGTAGCCATCTGATGATGTATTATGATACTTGACGGATAGAGAAGCTGTCTGACCTTCGTTGACTAATTTGATACCATTTGTCATACGCTTAAGCCCAAAAGCTCCCAAGGTTATTCCTGTCATCAGTTGATTAGAAATTTTAGTGCCGTTAGGATGTGTCACCAACTGTATGACACCTCCAAGCCCTGCTCCATAGAGGCTTGCGCTTGGCCCTTTATACACTTGTATATGATCGATGACTGACATATCGATATCCTCGATCGTCGTCTCCCCTATCCCTGAGCTGATAGGAATATCATTGAGATAAGCTCTGATTTTTGAGGTACTGAATAAAGATCTATTACCTATCCCTCTTATCGTAATTCTTGTCGTATTAAGAGCACCTGACTGCACATACAATCCTGGCACTCGATTAAGACTCGGCAACATATTGACTTCGCTATCTCTTGAAAGTTCTGTATGCGCTAAGCTTACAATCGGCAGAGGCAATGATTTATTAATAGGTACATCTGCAAATATAAATACTTCACCTATAAGTAGACTATCACTTACAACTGACTCACTATCGATAGTCGCCTCATCTTGACTTATGCAATTATGATATAAAAACAAATAAATAAAGACAAATACATATTTCTTCCAACTCATCTTAAATACTTAAAAATTGATTCAGCATATTGTTCCGTAAGGGGCTGTTAGCATAAAGGTAAAGTAATACTTCATCTTAGCTTTACATTGATAATAGATTAGATACCTTTAATACTATAGCCCTATATCAGTAAAATAAATGAACTTAATAAAACGCAACAAAGCATCACAACCCAACATTCCACTCATACAAGGATTAATACTTATCGGTGGACGAAGCCAACGAATGGGTGAAGACAAATCAAAAATAGAATACCATAATAAATGTCAATTAGAACATGTTGCAGATATGTTATCCCAATGTGTAGAAAGCACGTGGATCTCTGTCGCTCATGATCATATCTCATCAGATTATCAAAATTACAAACTCATCAAAGATAATTACGTCGACATAGGACCTATGGGAGGTATACTCTCAGCGTTCAATCATAATCCAAATGTAGCATGGCTGACGATAGCTTGTGACCTGCCTTATCTCGAGCAGAGCACCGTAGAAAATTTAATATTAGAAAGAGATACTTCCAAAGTAGCCACTTGCTATTACAATGATCAGAAAAAATCAGTGGAGCCGCTCGTTACGATTTGGGAGCCATGTGCTTACCCTATTATGTTAGATCATCACAGTGCAGGCAATGCATCTCCTCGTAAGATTCTAAAAAATCATAGTGTAAAAATGGTCGCCATTAAAGATCATCAGCAATTCGTTAATGTCAATAATCCTGAAGAGAAGAAAACTGCGAAAAGTAAACTATCTGAAAAGTAGTTGAGATAATAAAATTTAGCTCATGGCATTATCTTTATAACTTTGAAGACTATGGATGTCTATTTCTTTAACTGCTTCAGCGATTTGTTCCTGTACCCAATCATCACCATGACCAAGATACTCAGCCATTTTCTCAGCGACTAAGACATGATACTTTCTTACATAATCAATATTAAAAAACAACCAGCCTGTCCTTCTATCTAAGAAATCCATGATACCGCTGATGGATTCGTATTCCAGGCTGTATTGTAATTGCGCTTCTACAAGAATCTGAGCTTCAGGCATATCTATATCTGAAGAATGTATAGCCATATAATTATCTAAGATCAGTTGTACGTAATTCCCGTAAGTGCTTACAAGATATTCCATCTTGTGTACGACGATGTCATAGACTTTATATTTTTTCTGTAGGTGTAGGATTGCATTTTTATAATCCTCGTAAGAATCAAATGGATCATTATGTATCTTAAATTCTTTAGTCTGACAATCAGGATAAGAACCTGGTAATTCGTCGATGACAATATCTACGATTCTTTCTGCCATCTTACGGTAGCCAGTAAGCTTACCTCCAGCTATAGAAATTAGATTTGTCTTAGAAGTGAATATCTCTTCTTTTCGAGAAAGTTCTGATGGTCCTTTCCCTTCCTCTTGTATCAATGGCCTCAAGCCTGTCCAAGTCGATTGCACATGATCCAATGTTAATGGCTCAATCTTGAACATATTATTAGTCGCCTTCAAAATATACAAAGCGTCCTCCTCTGTACAATAAATCTCATCTTGATCACCTTTGAAGTTAGTATCTGTAGTACCGATATAAACTACCTCTCCTCTCGGAATCGCAAATAACATCCGACCATCAAATGCATCAAAATATATAGAATTAGTAATATTCAAATCTTTCTTATCGACAACGATATGTACCCCTTTCGTCAGGTGCAAATTTGTCTTTGTATCTGTAAGGTCTATTTTTCGCAATTCATCCACCCAAGGACCAGTAGAACTCACAACGACAGATCCGCTGACATTAACTGTCTGACCAGATGTATGATCATGGCATATTATCCCAGACACTTTATCATCCTTGTATTGGAACCCTTTGACCTCCATATAATTAACGATCTCTGCAGATTGGCGACGAGCAGCTTTAATTATTTCTATCGTCAATCTTGCATCATCAGTACGGTATTCTGCATAGAGAATTCCCGACTTTAATATATCATCTCTGAGCAAGGGCTCATCTTCTACTACATCTTCATATGATAGTTTTCTTCGTCGATGATTCTTATCTACATCCGCTAATATATCATATACTCTTATCGCGAGACCTGCTGTAAACTGACTGAAAGTTCCATCTTCGACTATGGGCAATAGCATATTCTCAGGATGTACAAGGTGACAAGCATTATCATGTGCTACAGCTCTCTCAAGTCCTGTCTCACGTACAAGCGCTATCTCAAACTGCTTAAGATATCTAAGACCACCATGTATAAGTTTAGTTGACTTACTACTCGTACCCGAAGCAAAATCATTCTTTTCTACTAAGACTACTGACAGCCCTCTTAATGCTGCATCTAATGCAATACCTGCACCCGTGATACCACCGCCTATTATAACAAGATCATAATGCTGGCTTGAAATTTTATCTACAGTCGCAGATCTATTTTTATTAGAAAAAACTTTTGGCTTATTATTCATATCTAAATTGCATCTTTTTTAAATTGCTGTAAATATTCTTATTTATAAAACTTGACGTTCACAACAAAACAAAGGTAAGATATGTTTTGACAATCAGAGCAGATTATATTAGATAGGATAACTCACTATTTGATTAAGAAAAATATAATTATACTACCGTAAGCTATTTTAATTCAACTTTACTTTAACTATGAAAAGTATTCATCAATTCAGTGTAAAAGATATAACTGGAAAGTCTATTGATTTAGAAATATACAAAGGGAAGGTCTTACTTATTGTCAATACCGCTTCTAAGTGTGGCTTCACGTCACAGCTGCAAGATATGGAGAAGCTCTATGAAGAATTCCAGGGTGAAGACTTTGAAATATTAGCCTTTCCGTCGAATGATTTTGGAGGTCAAGAACCATTAAATGGATTGGAGATTCAAGAGTTTTGTATGACCAAATATGAAGCTACATATCCTATATTTGACAAAATTTATGTCAAAGGGGAAAACGCAAATCTGTTGTTTGATTTCTTAAGCGACAAAAGCAAGAATGGTAAATATTCTGCTGCACCTAAATGGAATTTTCAGAAATACTTAATTGATAAAAATGGAGTACTCGCCAATTATTTTTACAGCATTACAAGCCCTACTTCTTCTCGAGTAAAAAAAGCGATTAGGAAGTTGTTATAAGATTATATCCCCAAAAACTATTGATGTAAATAATAAATAAGTAATCTGACTTAATTAGAATTCCTTATTTTAGTATCTCATACATGAGAATAAATATTACAAAATAAAGAAAAAGACATCATATAATACCAAATTTAAATCAATTGCAGAAAACTATGGGCAAGTCTTTAAACATTATAATTACAATTTTACTCTTATCCATAAACATGAATGCCCAAGAGTTCATTTTTATTAAAAAACTTGATGCCTACATTTTCAAGTCTAAAAGTGGCAAGAAAAATAAAGCAATTAAATACTATGACGCAGACTATTTTAAGGATGGATATTGTATTGTCAATGATGGAAAATATTTTGGGTTAGTTGATTCCATGGGAATTGAAACTATCCCTTTAAAATATGATTCAATTGGAATATTGGTAGATAACTTTTATGTTGTAAAATCGAATCAATTTTTAGGAATTATAGATAATCAAAATACTGAACATTACCCTACTAAGGCACTATCGATAAACCATCATTGGATGAAACAATTTACTCGGCCAATGTTCAAGATTGATGCTGTAAGATATATTGTGAATAGAGCAACTGAAGAATTACATCTAATGAAGGTGCAAGATAAAGTGTATAAAGGACTAAGTGAATTAACATGGATATTCAATGAGGGATGCAAAAATATAGATCGCAAAATATCAATTCAATGTGATCACGCTTATTTGAAAGAACTCCTTGAAACCAGATTTAGCAAATACAATATAAAAGAATCTGTAATTATTGACTTTGTAGTTACCAAGACAGGTGAAATTGAAGATATAATATTTGATAAAAAGTTAAGCTCCAAAACGAATAAACAAATTGTAGAAATATTTAATTCGATTGATGTCAAAAATATTCCAACAAATAAAGGAGAATATGTAAATTTCGCCTATTCAGTTGGAGTTAATCAATAATACTACTATACCCTTCAGAAAATATATCTCTACCAATAATCAACTTCATAATCTCAGAAGCACCTCCATAGATACGAGATACCCTGGCATCCGTATACATTCTACTTATCTCATATTCTGACATATATCCTGCACCGCCATGTAATTGCACACCGAGATCTGTCATACGTCCTTCTAACTCTGTGGCAAGTAACTTAACCTTAGCACCTACGTTGACGGAGAGTTGATTTTTATTATTGAGTTCTACACAGTGATCTATATAAACTTCTAACATGTCAAGCTCTGCATCCATCTGCGCCATTGTAAATTGTGTATTCTGCATGGCACTTATTGTCTTACCAAAAGCTTTTCGCTCCATAACAAATTCTCTTGTGAGATTGAATGCTTTTCTTGCATTGACAGCTGATTGTACAGCAAGGATTAATCGTTCTTCTGCAAGACCTGCCATAAGGTAAGAGAATCCTTTACCAGGCTCTCCGAGGATATTTTCCTTAGGTATAATGACGTTATCAAAAAATAACTCAGCTGTATCCTGCCCCTTAAGACCCATCTTAGCTAAGTTAGCCCCTCGCTTAAAGCCCTCCATATCTGCTTCTACAACGCAGAGTGTCATATCATGACGACTCTTACTGGGTACTGTCTTAGCCGCTACTACGATAGCGTCTCCATTTATACCGTTAGAGATATAAGTCTTATTTCCATTAAGGACATAATGGTCGCCCTTGAGCTCAAGTGTAGATCGCATACCAGACAGGTCACTGCCTGCATCGGGTTCTGACATCGCTACTGCGAGAATGATATCTCCACTCGCTGCGCCTGTAAGAAATTTTTCTTTCTGAGCCTCGGTCCCTAATTTATCGAAGTATGGACCTACTAATCTACTGTGCAATGTATTAAACCAATCCAGACAACCGGCTCTACATGTCTCTTCTATTATGATCTGCTCATACTTAAAGTCACGATCTCCTAATCCCCCGTATTTCTCATCAGGCCATATCATCAGGAATCCCATATCTCCGGCTTTCTTGAATGCACTCCTATCTACGATCCCATCCTTTCTCCATTGGTCCATGTGAGGCACAATCTCATCGGCCAAAAACACTCTGTATGCCTCTCTGAACATGATCTGATCTTCAGAAAAATTTCTCCTACTATCTGCTTTCGCTATCGATGCTTCCATAATATATTATTGATACTCAAAATTAGAAAAATTGTATTAGATAATATGTCTTAAAATGGTGCTGGGTAATCTCTCAAGACCTTACTGATTTTCTTCATGACCTCATCATCTAATATGATATCAAATGCATCGATATCCTCTATAAGCTGCGACATCTTAGTAGCACCGATTATTGTAGATGTCACCCAATCAAATGAATTACACCACGCTAAACTTAATTGTGTACTTGTCATATTATGTTCTTCAGCAATAACTTTGTATGCAGCCACTGCCTTATGCACATTCTCGGTATCGCGAAAGATGCCATTACGCTGACTGAAAGTCCATCTACTCCCTTCAGGCATTGCTTTATTAAGATACTTACCACTTAGAATACCTCCACCTAAGGGGGACCACGGCAAATATGCTACCCCTTCTAATACACACGACTCCACAACATAAGGCCAATCCTTACTATGTAATAAGCTAAATTCATTCTGGACAGAAATCATCTGGGGAAGATCATATTTTTTACTTAATTCAGCATACTTACTTATACCCCAAGGTGTCTCATCTGAGAGACCGATATGGCGTACTTTTCCAGCTTTAATATTCTCTTCTAATACCCTCATCACACCAAGGAAATTATCTTCTTGCTCCTGTACTGAGATCTCATTAAAAGAGATACTGCTATGCCAATGGTTATTAAAGTGTGGGTGTGGCCTATTGGGCCAATGCAGTTGGTAGACATCCATATAATCTGTCTGCATCCTCTTAAGAGAAGCATCAATAGATGTAGTAATATACTCTGGTTTTATATTATCAGCGTTACGTATATATGGAATTCCTCTACCCACAATCTTAGACATAATAATGAGAGAGGCTCGCTTATCAGCATTTCGACTGAGGTAGTCTCCGATGATACGCTCGGTATCGCCTATTACTTTTTCTGATGGCGGCACTGGATACATCTCTGCTGTATCTATAAAGTTAATCCCTTTAGATATCGCATAGTCTAATTGCTCATCGGCATCAGCTTGGGTATTCTGAGTTCCCCATGTCATCGTACCTAAGCATACTCGTGATACTTCTAATTCTGTGGGTCCTAATTTACTGTATTTCATAATATATTAATTATTACAATTTAATTATTCTCAATATGTCATTAGCAACTGTCTCTTGCAATTCTAAAGGTAGAAGATGTGTTGCGTTTTTATATTCTATTAATCTTTCTGTGGGATATTTTCTATTGAGCTTAATCCACATCTTATCTGAGATGACATTAGTCTTCGCCCCTCTCATAATGTAGAAAGGAACTGTAAGCTTATCTAATGCATCCAATACGTTAGTTACCGTAGCATATATATGTGCTTCCCATTGCTTAGTAAATCGTAAGGTCACACCTCCTTCTTTATGAGGCACTATCCCTGCTTTTATCCAATCCCATATAGAAGCGTCCGATAGTAATGCAAAAATTTTTTTCTTCCGATATGAATCGAATATCTCTTGCTCAGTAGACCAATGATCTTTTCGCTTAAGGGCAACTTTAGCGACAGGAACATATTTCTTACGCAGTGACATCGGCATGAGATGATTAACTGCAGTCATCAACTTAGGAAATATAACAGGCTCTATCAGTATCAATTTCTTAAATAGGTCCGGTCTCTTACTTGCTGCGAGCACACTTACAATTGCTCCTAAAGAATGGCCGACACCTACAACACCTTTCAGTGATTGCTCATCAAAAAACTGTATCATGTCATCTGCTAACTGATGCCAGTTCTTTATCTCATTATAATCAGAATTATCCCATAGCGGACGCTGTAACATGCCTAAGACTTTATAGTCACTAGTAAGAGGACTTAGTAGTTGTCTATAAGACTCTGGAGGATAACCATTAGCATGTGCAAAGTGTATGGTCTCTCCATCACCACCAAAATTATGAAATGGAATTTCTGACTCTATAAGATTATTTTCTTGCAATACTATTCCGATTATAAAAATACGATTAGTCTAAATACGCTAATTACAAAATGTGAGCAAATGTAAGTCATATATCAGCTATCTGATCATCCCTAATATTAATAATAGAAAAGATGGTTATAAGTTGTCACCTATCTAAGAAAATACTTTACCGTAAGACCTCAAAATACATATAGCAATTCCTTATATATATAATTTTTTTGTATACATTTATTACAAATTTTAATAATGTCGATTCGATTAATAGTACTCCTAATATTTACTGTTTCTTTAAATTCTATCAATGCTGAAGGAACGCGGGAAGTCGCCCCTAATTCGGCCATCCTTGCTGATGGTAATTTAACAACAGATATAGCTGCGTTACATCTCAACAATGACAGCTTTAACAACTTTGCATCCTATGACAATCCTGATGCTACAACGAGAATGAATGTATATATTTCTAATCCCAGTTCTGAGCAGATCTTATTAGGATTCTCATCAGGTCATCGTAACGAAGGCACTTCTACCCCTACGCCTGTGTTCTATGAGTATAGAATTAAAGATCCTAATGGCAATATTGTTTTTGAATCTGACTTTATACTACCCACAAGTACGGGTCCTGGAATCATCAATAGCTGGGAGCAAGGATGGAGTGGCCCTACACAGTTAGGTAATACAAATGGCTACAATGCCTTAGAAATATCATCAGCACAACTTAGCTCTCAGGGATGGACTGGTTCTGGAGATTATTACATAGAATTTAGAGCAGAAAATGATGAGACTATCTTAATAGATTTTTGGGACGTTACAGTAGTAGATAATTCAACAACCGGCAACATAGAAAAGAAAGGCAGACTTTGGTCTAACAATTGGGCATTCTTTGCTATCAATGATTTCGGATTTCCTAATCGTCCATTTAATGGTTCTTTCTTTGTATGTGCTCCTGATCCTGCAGATCCAGAAGCGGCTTTTATAACTAAGATAGATTTTAATGGAAGTGGATTTAGACCTGCTGCATTTATAATCGCATTTAATAGTTTCGGTATAGAAAATACTGGAGATATCATAAGTGATCGGAGGAGTTTTGAAAATGATAACAAAACGGTATCAGAATACCCGATATTTCTTAACGATCCTGTAGATATCTGTAAGACTGCAGAATTAGGAAATCTCACATTCGAAGGGGTAAGTCGATGTGCTGCTCAAGATTATTGTATAAAATTCTCTAGCACCAAAGCCGGGCAAGTAGATGTCTTATTTGACTTCGATGGACAAGATGATATTTTTACACCTGATACAGAAGACCTTCTTATAAGTATAAATGTAGATCCATCAGAAATAAATACGCCTATGTGTATAGACTGGAACGGACTTAATGGCTTAGGTGAACCCATACAAGAATCAGCGTCTACACAGATACCGATATCTATATCATTTGCACAAGGCATATATCACTTTCCTATCTATGATGCAGAATTGATGACTGAAGGCTTTGACTTGCAGACTGTAAGACCTGCAGGTCCTAAGCCTATGTTATACTATGATGACACGATGATCAGCACACCTTCAGGATCAGGAGAACCATCACTACAGTTATCAGGATGTGATCTTCCTTGCCATAGATGGACAAACTATTCTATGCCTAACACTATAGGATTCGGTAATCTAAATACAATAAACTCATGGTGGTTTTCTACGCAATCTATAACAAATGAAGTCTTCTTATTACCTGCATATTATAACTGTGAGATCACTGGTGAGGATGTCATCTGTACAGATACCATAGGAACCTTAAACTTAGATCTTGACCTTCTACCTAATGGAAGTGTACCTCTGGATATCGTAGACATTACATGGGAAGGTCCTGGAATTGTAGGTAATAATACTGGAGAAGAAATATCTGTAGGAGAATCTGGCACTTACGAATCTACAATGACTTATCTGTCTGCTATAGGTGACACTTGTAGCCTGTCCTGTCAGAAGCAGATAGAAATTATCACTAACTCAGTAACCCAAATCGACACGACCATCAACTTTGGTGATGAGATATCGATCAATAGTATAGTGTATAACTCTGATGGCACTTACACACAAACCTTAACTGCTTCTAATGGATGTGATAGTATTGTTACTATAATTGTAAATGTACTATTTACAGAAATAGAATTATTCTGTGACATCATAGGACCTACTGGTCTTTGTATAGGTCAGAGGGCAGACCTATCTGTTAACATAAGTCATACACCTGCTGGAGTTCCTATGCCAGACATCATATCGATAGCATGGTCTGGTCCAGGAATTATTAATTCTAACATTGGAGATATTATTACTATAAGTTTACCCGGATTATATGTCGCTAATGTCAGCTGGATAGATCAGATGGGTAATACTCAGTTAAGTAATTGTAGTATCGATGTGTTAGACAATCAAAATAAGTTTTTTCAGATCGACACGAATTTCTTCTTAGGCGATACTGCAATAATTAATGGAGAAGTATTTACAGAATCGGGTGTAAGCGATCAATTGTTTACAACCGCAGAAGGGTGTGACAGTACCGTTACTATTGTTGTAAATGTCTTAGAGCCACTCTATGATTGTTCCATAAGTGGAGACAATAATATCTGTGATAATGAGTCAGCAGAATTAGTCATCAATACTTTTGTAATCCCACCAGGAAGCCCAATCCCTCCTATCACTGATATATCATGGATAGGGCCTGGAGTCAATGCAAATGGCAATACTATTGTTGCAGAGCAATCCGGAACTTACACCGCCACAGCGATGTGGACTAATGCCATAGGAGAAATAAGAACTATAGAATGCAGTCACGACATCAACGTCAATCCATCTGAAGAAGAGACCATCACCGTATTTATTATAGAAGGTGATAGCATTACTATTAATGGAGAAAAATATAAAGAGGAAGGACAGTATACTCAGTCATTAATATCCTCTAATGGTTGCGATAGTCTACTTACAATTAATGTGGATGAAGAACTTGCAGTCATCAGTTACGGTATGGAAGATTGTAAGTCATCAGATTACAGTTTGCTCACCGCAACAATAGGAAGCCCACTTTCTTGCGGCTTCATATCTGGTAGCAATATCTACAGAGAAAATCCTAGCATCAATGCACATTCTTGCACTCCAGGTATAAATGGCGGTATCGCTATGTGTGTCAGCTCATTAGACTCATGTGATTACGTAGCTGGAGATGAGAGATCCATACAATTTGAGATAAACATTAACCCATTACCGGGGCAAGAGGTTACTATCTCGGGAATAGACTTCTGGGAGAAAGCGCCAGCCAGCTTTGAATGGATAGCGGGACAATCAGGTCGCAATAACTTCCCGACACGCTATGGCTTAAGAGTACTTAAAGACGATGTAGAAATCTTTCGCCAAGAAGACATTATGACAAGTTTCCTCTGGTCGCGAGAGAATTTTAGTTTTTTGAATAATCCAAATTTTACGACTAGCGCAGTTGCAACATATAGATTTGAGTTATTACCATATTGTTTGATTGGTTTTGATGCTCCTGTGACCGCATGGGATATCGACGAAGTAAATATCAGAGCTGCATGCAGTGAAGACAGCAATCGTGCAAGCATAGCAGGCAAGCTTTATCAGAATAATCAATCGATGAGTGACGTAGAAGTCATCATGAGATATGGTACCGGAGACAAGCAAGTCACAAGCACTCTCACAGATACTTATGGAGAATATGCGTTCGACTATCTACCGATGAATAAAGCTTATCAAGTCACACCATATAAAGATGACGATCATCTGAATGGCGTATCGACATTGGATATCATCCATATACAGCAGCATATACTAGGAGTCTCATACTTCAACACTGTAGATCAAATGGTCGCTGCAGATATAAATCATAGTAATAGCATCACAGCAATAGATATTATTGAATTAAGGAAATTAATATTAGGTGTGAGAGATGATTTTCCAGATAATACAAGCTGGAGATTTAGTAGTACAGACAGACAGTTATCAATGGACTTCCCGTGGGATCTCCTCGAAGATGTCACTATGAAATTAAATGATAATGAAAACGTCATGGATTTTCATGGTATAAAAATCGGGGATGTCACTGGTGATGTCATTACTAAAAACTCTAAAGATACAGACCCGATAGAACTGACATACAAAACTGAAGCTATAGCAAATGGAAAACAAAAGATAGATTTTTACTGTAAAGAAATATCTAATATAATGGGTCTACAGATGAGCATTGTAGGACTTGAAAATGTTATTGAGATAGAGAGCGCAATATTCAATACAAAGAATAGCTACTATCAAAATTCTGGTATATTTAATCTATCTATCAATGATATATATGCCGTACCTGTAAGATCTGACCAAGCTCTATTTTCAATAATTACAGAATCTAATAATGGCACCATTAATCCGATAGGATTGGGGATGTATCCATCACAAGTATATATAGGTGAGGAGATTATTACACGACCTATCCACATTAAATCTTATCAAGTAAGAAATACTGAAGAATCAGAGATAGAAAGTACCTGGACCACAAGTCCAAATCCATTCTCAGAAGAAACAAACATCCGTTATCGTTCTGCAGAAGATAGCAGAGTTAGTTTTTCTTTCTATAACACGAATGGTCAATTATTATATACAAAGAATAGCTACCAAGATTCTGGTTTATACAATATCAAAATCAACAAAGAACAACTCCAGAATGCATCTGGAATCATATATTGTATTGTAAGATCTCAACACAATATAGAAAGTTACAAGTTATTACTGATCAAGTAAGTGTTTGAAGGGATGGGAATTATTATTCCTATCCCTTTTTTTCCAATCATGGTATCCCTTGGTACAAAGCAATAAATAGACTATAAATAGGAAGGTCACAAAGTAAAGTCCCTTAAAAGTATATACACCTATTGCAACCATATCTACTACAATCCATATTAACCAATTCTCTATATATTTCTTAGCTAAAAGATATTGTGCTACAAGACTTCCGACAGTAGTAAACGCATCGAAATAAGCAAAATGTGCATTGAAGAATCGTAACATCAGAAATCCCCATAAAGGTGTGATGAGGATAATAATTAGTATTACAGATGTCCAACCTTGCAGCGTAAGTGAGAGGACCTTATTATTATCTTGTGATTGATCTCTATATCTACTCCATGTCCACCAGCCATAGATATTAAGCAACAGAAAAATAATATGAAGGATAAAGTCAGAAACTAAATGTGCATTAAAGAATATAAGAGCTAATAATGACACACTTACAATACCAAAGAACCATGCACTTATTTTTTCTTGGGTCTGTAAGTAGACACATATGATACCAGAAATAGTCGCTATAATTTCTGCTATCGTCATTAGGTTTGCTAAGATATACATAGATAATTCTACTTATCTTTAGAAGTCAAGTATCGGATCTTAATGGATAATCCAGCAACTATCAGCGTCATAATCGGACTTAGCCAATTAAAGATCGCAAAGAAAAAATATTCTGCTACACTGACTCCTAAAACACTTGACTGGTATGCCCCACACGTATTCCATGGGATCAATACAGAAGTCACCGTACCAGCATCTTCGAGTGTTCTTGATAAATTTTCAGGTGCAAGATTCTTATCTTTATATGCTTGTGAGAACATCTTACCCGGCACCACAATAGCAAGATACTGATCAGAAGCTGTAATATTCAATGCCAAAGCACTTGCAACAGTACTTACAAAAAGGCCAAACACACTTGTCGCCATACTGAGTAAAGCTTTACTGATTCTCGACAAGGCACCTATGCCGTCCATCACACCGCCGAATATCATCGCTGATATAATTAATAATATAGTCCATAGCATTCCGAGCATTCCTTTAGATGACAATAGGTCGGCAAGTGCTGCATTCTCAGAATCAACCGAAGTTTCTAATAATATCGCTTTACCTATACCACTCATACCTGAAGATGCATTCAATTGTGTTGCTTCCGCAACTTGCATAACAATTTCTGGTTGAAAAATTATTGCAAAAATAGCTGCTAATATTACACCTACTGAAAGGGCTATAAGGGGGTGTGTTTTTCTAATAATTAGCAACACTACAACTACAGGTACTAAAAATAAAATAGGCCTTATATTAAAATCTGTTGATAAAGATGACAATAGTTGTGAGACATCGGTATCACCTTTGTAGTCAATTGTAAACGATAGAATACCAAATATTATAATCGTAATAATAATAGACGGTATGGTTGTATACATCATATACTTGATATGTGTAAACAAGTCTGTACCCGCCATAGCAGGAGCCAGATTAGTTGTATCGGATAGTGGAGACATCTTATCTCCGAAATAAGCACCAGAAATAACAGCTCCAGCTATCATTCCTCTCGGCATACCTATCGCCTCCCCTATACCTATTAATGCGATACCTACTGTAGCTGCCGTCGTCCAAGAGCTCCCCGTCGCTAGCGAAATTACAGAAGCTATAACCACAGTAGCTGGCAGAAAAATCTCAGGACTAAGAATCTTTAATCCATAAAAAATCATAGATGGGATAATGCCACTTATAAGCCATGTACCTGCAAGGGCACCTACAAGCGCAAGAATTAATATAGGTACAAGTACACTTCTAAGATTGCCTATAACCTCCCTAATCATCGTATCAAAAGATGTCTTATTCCATAGCCCTACAAAGGCTGCAACAATACCACCTATAACCAGAATATAGTGATTACTGTATGTCCCCAACATCTCACCTCCAGCAAAAAATATATTAACTGACAAAAGCGCTATCACTACAAATACTGGGATTAGAGCTTCCCATATATTCAATTCTGAATTATCTATAACATTATCAAAAACTTCATTTTTTTTTAGTGGACCTCCCATCTTACAGTGTGTTTTTCACAATCTAATTATTTTTTCTCTATAATAAGATATCTACTGCATCGATTATAAAAATATGAATCATATAGAGCTATCTTTGATATAGATAATTCTATCAGGATTAAAGTCTATAAGAGATAGAATATTATTTGAGACAGAGACGTCTCAAAATATAAAGAAAGAAAGTTATGAAAAAGGTTATCGTTACAGGAGGTACAGGATACATCGGATCGCATGTCATCGTAGATCTCGTACAGAAAGGATACAAGCCCGTAATCTTAGACAATCTCAGCAACTCAGAAAAGTCAGTGCTTGATGGTATAGAAAAAATTATAGATCAGAAAGTCCAATTTGCAGAGATCGATATTTGCAATAAAGAAGGCGTTTTAGATTTTTTCAGGACCCATAATGACTGTGTAGGTGTCATACATTTTGCTGCGCTTAAGTCTGTAGGCGAAAGTGTAGACCACCCTTTAAAATATTATCAAAACAACATAACTGGATTGGTAAATATCTTAGAAGGCATGAAGGCAAATGCTATACATAACTTAATTTTCTCTTCGTCATGTACTGTGTATGGAGAGCCAGATGCACTACCCGTTACAGAATTATCGCCTATCAAGCCAGCCACTTCGCCATATGGGCATACTAAGCAAATAGGTGAGGAGATTATACAGAGTTACATAAATTCTAATCCTGATGCTAAGGCAATTTCCTTGAGATACTTTAACCCTATAGGTGCTCATGAGAGTGCTCATATAGGAGAATTGCCTAAGGGTGTCCCAAGTAATCTAATGCCATATATCACACAGACAGCTATAGGTCTCCGAGAATGCTTAAGTGTCTTTGGTGATGATTATAAGACACATGATGGTACAGCTGTACGTGACTACATTCATGTATGTGATCTTGCGGATGCGCATACGATGGCACTGGAAAAAATAATTAAAGCATCTAACCAAGAAGCACACTCCATATATAATCTCGGCGTAGGCACAGGTTACTCTGTAATGGATGTAATACATTCTTTTGAACGATCTACTTCTCAGAAGTTAAACTATAAAATAGCGTCTCGAAGAGCTGGTGACGTATCAGCTATATATGCTGACAATACAAAAGTGACAGATGAGCTGGGCTGGATTGCCAGATTCTCTCTGGATGATATGACTGCTTCTGCCTGGAAATGGGAGAAGAGTCTTAGAAATCGCAAGTGATAAAGATTAAGCCGCAATAATAGGGCTCTGCATCTTGAACTGGCCCTCAGATCTTGTAATTCTGATAAGCTTCATAATCGGATGCTGATCTGATACAACGAGTACCATATCGGAGTACTTAAGCGAACATTTAATTTTGGTAAACATAAGAGTATTGAGACCCGTAAGGTCAATATCTATGACGTTAGTGATGTCTACAATAAGTTTTTGTCTTTTCTTGATATACTTATGTAACTCATTTTTTAGATCAATGGCATTGATCGAGATAAGAGATCCAGAGATACATACTGTAGCTCCGTCATCATTAGTTGTGCAGTCTAAGGTTAAAGGGTGCATAGAAATATTCGTTTTTAGTTAAATATTTCCACATTTCATTCTCAACCCAAGAATTGCAATAAATGTGCCTAAAGTCTTCTAATCTTATTTTGCAGCTTTGACTTGACTCCAATTTTCACCGCTTTCGATCCTATTGATTTGAGTATGACTCACATCAAACTTTTCTGCGATTTTCTTTTTCATCATTTTGCCTTTGGCTAAATACTTCTTAATCTGAGCGACTTGCTTCACAGTTAATTTTGGCTTGCCACCCTTTCTGTGTGCTACAAATCCATACTTTTCAGCTCTGGCTTTGATGTATTTTTTCCATTTTTCTTCAGTGACCCACAAGACGTTATTCGGCTTATTATTAGATCTATCGAGATCTTTATGGATATATTTTGTCTCGTTTTTCTTAGCTTTCTTAGACCAGTACTTAGCGACTTGGTTATGTACGTAGATAGCATAATTTCTATCTTCGAGCTTAACAGAAGAACGCATATAACCTTGACGGTCTGGAGAAGGGTTAAGAAGATATTCTGACTTATCTTTTTTAGATACAGACTTGAGTCTTCCTTTATTGGAGATGTAATAATTGACTCTATTAGAGGGAACTGGAGTTTTGATTTTCTTCCATTGCTCATTTCTTAAATCTTTAACTTTTTTCTCTCTATTCTCTGGAATTTTTGACTTAGCCATTTAGATTGTTTTTAATGTTTTTAATATATTGATTTCTTAGGTAGTAGTCTTTTAATGCTAATAATAGTTCGTTATCGTTGTTATTAGATTTAAATTTAGTAATAAAAGGTGAAAATTCTTCATTTAATCCACTCTCAATAGCAGCTAACTGCTTAATTAATTTGTTTTTACCTTCTTCAGCAGGTTCCATCTTGTACTCCATTATCCCTTCATTAATGTCCATCATGTCCATTAAAAATTCTTGTGGAACAGATTCTTGTCCTTCTTCAAATGTAACGTCTGAGTTTATCAATATGTACTTGAGACGAGATTGCTTATTTTTCAATACCCTGTAAGCTTCATTAATAATTGCAGTATTATCAATGGCTTGCGCTTGTTCTTCCGGCGTCTTTAATGTATATCTATCAGGGTGATATTGCATAGTCATCTTGTAATAAGCCTGAGTCAATTGCTTAATATCTATCTCAATAGAAATAGGTAAATCAAAAATCTCAAAGTAATTTTTATCCTTTATCATAGTGTTATACGTGCCTCATTATATCAAGACCAAGAGCATATATCATAAATCCTATAAGAAGAAAAAATCCTATCATCGTCGCTTTCTCCATCACCGAATCTGACACTTTAATCCCCGTTATACTCTCGAACAAAAGAAACATTACATAACCGCCATCAAGTGCAGGTATAGGCAGTAGGTTAAAGAAGGCAAGAAGGATGGACAGCATAGCTGTCATTTTCCAAAATCTCTCCCAGTCCCATTCTGAACCAAACATCTTTCCGATGCTTATAAAACTGCCTAGCGAATCCTTAGCTTTTATCTTACCTCTGAACATCTGCCCAAAAGCACTTATCTGATCTCCCAGAAAATCACATGACTCAGTCCACCCCTTAGACAATGCCTCACCTACGCCAAAAGTCTCTATCTTAAAATCATAATACTGGTCTTGTCCATACAAACTAAAACCTAATCGACGTTGCTTATCTGCATCTCGATTAAAGAGTCGCTGTCCTAAGGTTTTTTTCTTATCAAATAAAGTATTGTAACTTATCGTGAGTGTATCACTGCCTCTCAGCAATGTCAACTCAGTATCAGCTGCGACATCTTTTGGCTGGTCGAGAAATGCTTTTATAAATCTGTCTATATACGCTGTCGGTTGTCCATTGACACCTATTATGATATCATCTTTCTGCATTCCGGCTTCTTTTGGTTTAGCCGGTGACGATCCCTCAAGATCTGATACCTGAGCAGGCATCTTCATACCTACTAAGCGGATATCTTTATTTTCATACTTAGATAGGTAAGGGCCCCACTTAGGATCTACAGGTATCGTCTGTGTTTTTCCATTTCTTAATATCTCTATAGTTTCGGCTCCATTAATTATGATACCCTTATTGACTATGCCGGGATAGAATTTTTCGGCACTAAGGGCTCCTACTTTTATAATCTTATCACCATCCCTTAATCCCAGCTCATAACCCTCCTCCGTCACAGCGATACCATCGGTTAACTCTACAGAAGGCAGGTACTTCTCTCCCCACGTAAAAAACACAACAGCAAATAATAATATACCAAGAACAAAATTAACCGCCACGCCTCCTATCATAATTATCAATCTCTGCCATGCCGGCTTAGATCTGAATTCCCATGGCTCTGCGGGACCAGCCATCTGCTCTGAATCAAAACTCTCATCTATCATACCTGAGATCTTAACGTAGCCCCCTAATGGCAACCAGCCGATACCATACTCAGTCTCTCCCATCTGCACCTTAAACAAAGAAAAGTAAGGATTAAAAAAGAGATAGAATTTCTCTACTCTTGTCTTAAACCACTTAGCTGCACTAAAGTGCCCTAATTCGTGTAGAACTATAAGAATTGAAAGACTTAATATAAATTGCGCTATGGTTATCCACATGTTGTCATCGTATATTGAAGAATTTAAGAACGTAATGTTAATTCTTATGTAACTCACCTACTTTTCGGTAGGCAGGTTGAAAAGCAATTAAATTTCATTAAACCTACGTTATTAAAATACTTCATTAATCAAAAAAGCTTTTAGCACATTGCTATAATACCAAAACTGTCCAAAAGTAGTAATTTAATAAGATAAGCTTAGATAACTAATTAAGTTCACGTAGATAGAAAAAATATGATCGTCTTTTATATAAATAGCATAGTAGATAAACAAGCCACAATAGAGGATGAAGAATACGTACACTGCTGTAAAGTTCTCAGAAATAAAGTGGGAGATACCATACATATAACCGATGGCAACGGTCTTTCTGGTACCGCTACTATAGAATCGATATCCAAAAAATCTGCTAATATCTCAATACAATCTACAACACACCATACTCTAAATCCTCATCAATACACCATCGCCATAGCACCTCCTAAGAATCGCTCACGCTGGGAATGGTTCGTCGAGAAAAGCGTAGAGATAGGAGTAACGAAAATCATACCTCTCAAAACGAAAAACTCCGAAAGAGCAAAAATAAATATAGAACGGTCACAGAAGATCATAAGAAGTGCCGCCATACAATCATTAAGGTATCACCATCCAGTTATCTCTGACACTATTACACTCGACCAACTATTAGAGTATGGACAATCTTATGATGGTCGGTATATAGCTCACTATAAACCTGATCATAAGCATCTTTCAGATCATCATAAAAATCAAATATCTACTATTATCATAATAGGACCAGAGGGAGACTTTACGGAGCAAGAACTACAGTCATGTATAGACAAAAGGTTCTCAGCTGTCAATATTTCTAAGAATAGACTGAGGACTGAGACTGCTGGGATAGTGGCTATAAGTCAGTTGGTGAGTTGAGAAGTGTAAAACTTCATTCTGCCTACATCAGGCTGAACTATTAGGGCAGAACAGGATTTTTAAGATTACAAGACGGACACAATTAATGATGACGATAAGGTTACACGATAACCGATACCTGATCGTCTAGGTCTGTGACCTCGATGCAATACACGCATCCCGTTTTGCTTTGACAACCCGACCTTGATCCAATGCACCTCGATCCAATACACTCATCATATTTGCCTGTCTCACTGCTTCCCTCTTGTCTGAACCTTGATTTATTTGATTATTGGATTACATGATTTTAAAATTACTCCACCTTACAATCTTTGCCGTATAAACCAACTGCCCCGTTAAGCGTAGTTTGCAGAAGAATTGAGCGAGCTACGTTTGTTATATATTCAAGCTTGCCTGCAGGAGGTTGGATTTCATCTTGAGTTCTACCTGACGGTCGCGGTCTCTGACCTCGATCCTGTATACGTATCATATATGCTTGTCTCACTGCTTCCCCTTTTGTCTGAACTGAGATTCATAAGATTACAAGATTAATAGGATTATGACTTTCACACAAATCTAACAGATTTCCAAGTTAAGCGTAGTTTGCAGCAGAGCAGAAGAGTTGAGCGAACTACGTTTGATATACAATTAAAATTTCATCTTGAGCCCTGCAAGTAGATCAGCTAACCTGATGGTCGCGGTCTCTGACCTCGATCCAATATTCTATCATGCATGCCTATCTCGCTGCTTCCCTTTTGTCTGAACTAAGATTCATAAGATTACAAGATTAGTAGGATTATGACCTTCACACAAATCTAACAGATTTCCCCGTTAAGCGCAGTTTGCAGCAGAGCAGAAGAGTTAAGCGAAATACGATTGATATACAATCAAGCTTGCCCTGATGGTCGAGGTCTCCGACCTCGATCCTATACACTCATCATGGTGCCCATCTCGCTGCCTCCCTTTTGTCTGAATCAAGCCTGCCAGCGTTTGGTGGGATTTGTAGGATTATAGAATTTACATGATTTTAAAACTACTCCTCCGTAACAATCTACGCTCCCGTTAAGCGTAGTTTGCAGCAGAGCAGAAGAGTTGAGCGAAATACGTTTGTTATACAATCAAGCTTGCCTGTAGAAGGCTGGATTTTATATTAAGTTCTACTTAACACAATTCTCTTTTTTCTTAGATAAAAAAGAGACAAACCCGCCTGCCGGCAGGCAGGAAATCAAGTCAAATCAAAGGCTAAACTCTATGCCGCTCCCGCCACCCACTGTGATTTGACAAGGCTCTGCTTCATTACTCGATCCTTATTGCTCTTTCTAAGGCCTTTGCAAAATGGCAAACTATTCATCTTCCATTTCAAGGGAGGGCAGGGTTGGGTACCCACTCCTCCTTAATAATCTGAGCCGTATAAATGAACGAATGGTCACGCTTACAGCGTGATGAAAGCAAGTAAATCTTGCTTTCAAGAGAGAGAACCCCGATATCAATCGGGGATGGGTGGCAAACTATATTTTAGTAATCAAACTCGTATAGATGAGTCTCTCCTTATTATCCTCAGGCAAAAATTCCACACTATAAGTCCCCAACTCCAAACCCGACAAATCCACCTGATCCTGCCAGTAGATCAGCTGACCTTCAGATCTAACAGGTTTCCAAAACCTGTCAGATCTCGCTAAGCTCACACACACAGAAACACACGTCACTCGCCTTAACAATCTGTACAGAATACACTAATCGTTTTTTTTAATCCTGATCAATAGTTACTTTATCTCTACAGGCTCATACTCTTCAAAAATCTTAAGAGGCAAAGATTTAATCTCTTCTACGTATGGCTGCCAATCTTCACTAAAGAATGTATTGACCGTAGTCAGCATTTCTTTGATTTTTCTTTCGGCAGTGGCGACTGCATGGGCACCGTTAGGCGAAGGAGCTCCATAAGATGTGCCTAAGAATCGTCTACCCCCCCAGATCTTAGTCATCAGAGTATGAGAGTCATCTTGATACTGTGGCTTCTCTGGTGGCGGTAGCATGTATAGATTCATGATGCTATCTATCTGTCCTGCGATGGCTTTATGTTTCTCGTTATAATCCTTAGAGATAGAATCTTCTTGCACTTCGATTATCTTCTTATACAAGCTTAGAGATTTCTTAGCTTTCTTCAGATTATCGTAAGATTGTGTTGCCGCTTTTATAGACTTGTTATAATCGCTCATAGCAGCATACTTAGCTTCTGTATCTATGATAGATGGATCGATACGAGGGTCCATAGCTACTGTAAGATTAGTAGAGTCTTTATGTACATCGTACTCAAAAACCATCTTGTATTCTCCAGGTAATATCGGCATGCCTCCTGGCTCACGTTTTTCTTTGGGCTCGTTCCTACTTGGATAAGAGATCCCTTTTGTATCAGGATTCCAAGTAACACGATTAAATCCATCTTTTAGCTTTCGCGAAAATGTTCTTAATGTATCACCTTGTCCATCTATACAAGTGATTCTAACTTCACCTTTCTTAGGGCCTTTATCTTTTTTAGCATCAGCTTCATCGTCTTCTTTTGTAATTGCCTTATCATCTGCTGAGTCAGCTTTCTTTGATTTTTTATCAGACTTTTTCTTTTTAGAATTTTTAGATTTTTTCTTGTCCTTAGACATATCGGAATCTTTATCTTCTTTCTTCTCTTCTTTAGGTTTATTCCATATCGTAAATAATGCAGCACTCGTCCTATTATCTCCGACGAATTCTCCTTGTGCTATAAATCGTATACCGTTGTAAGATCTATACTCTGCCTTGTAAGCCGTATTAGGCGTCATCACTTTGAAGGATTGATCCATAAATGACTTTAGGCTTTGTCTCGACATTTCTCTGAGTGCTTCTATATCATCCAATACCCAAAACGATCGACCAAAAGTTCCCAGAACTAAGTCGTCATGTGTCTCTTGGATTTTCATATCTCGGATCTGCACTGGCGGCAATCCTTTCTTCCACTTATTCCAATTACGTCCATGATCTAATGAAAAATAAAGTCCTACATCTGTACCTAAAAACAATAAGTCTTCTTCTATAGGATCTTGGACAACCGAGCAAACAAAACCAGCGACTTGTCTGTCATTAACGATGCGCCTCCAAGTCACTCCGTTATCTTTAGTATGATATAGATATGCACCCCAGTCATTCATCCTATAGTTGTTAACTACGACGAAGGCTTCTCCTTTATTCTGTTTTGAGATTTCGATTTGCGGTATGAAAGCATGCTTAGGGCATCCCGGAAGTAGAGAAATTAAGTTTGTCCAGCTGCTCCCACCATCTTTAGTGACTTGCAGATTACCGTCGTCGGTACCCGCCCATATTACATTCTTATCATGAGGGCTTGGTGCAATACATAGAATAGTTGTATGATTCTCGGCGCCTGTTATATCTAAGGTCAGACCTCCAGTTTTGGATTGGTCTTGCTTGATGGTATCATTAGTTGTCAGATCGGGAGATATCATTTTCCAGCTTTTACCACAATCAGAACTGTGATGCACATACTGACTACCGAAATATAACCCACAATCCTCATTAGGGTCTAATGCCATCGCGGCATTCCAACTGTATCTTAATTTTTCTCCTTCTGGATGCTGCGGCTGTATAGATTCCGTTCTTCCCGTTTCTTTATCCCACATGGCGACATTGCCACCCTGAGACATGGCGTAACCATATCGATTATCATCTCTTCTCGGTGCCACATCGAAGCCATCACCGAAATACAATTCCTGCCAGTCATAATTTCTGATACCACCTCTCTTAAGTACATAACCGGGACCTACCCACGATCCGTTATCTTGCATTCCTCCATAGACATTGTAAGGAAAATCATCATCGACATCTACATGATAGAATTGCCCTATCGGAAGATTAGGAACAAACTGCCAAGTCTTAGCACCATCTCGTGATATATTCAGACCTCCATCATTACCATCTATGAGATAATTAGAATCATCTGGATCGATCCAGAAAGCATGATGATCAGGATGGACATTATTACCGTAATCTGCTATCGTCTTAAATGTCTTACCTCCATCTTCTGACATACTTACATAACTCCATAGATTATAGATACGGTTTTCATTAAGAGGATCCACATATATCTCTGCATAATAGAATGGCCTATTACCGACATCTTTTTTACTTACCATTGTCCACTTCTCACCTCCATCAGTACTTTTATATAGAGCATTATCCTTAGCTTCTACGAGAGCATATATTAAGCCTGGCTTAGATGCCGCAAATGCCAATCCTACCCTGCCGATATCACCTTTAGGTAATCCTTCTTTATCCGTTATCTTCTTCCATGTATCCCCACCGTCATAACTGATATGAATACCAGAACCTTTACCACCAGAGTTAAATCCCCATGGCGTCCTTCCGAATTCCCACATCGCAGCGACAATCTTATTAGGATTATGAGGATCAGCGACCATATCCGCAATACCTACATTATCACCGATGTATAAGGACTTAGTCCAATTGTCGCCACCATCTTTAGTCAGGTATACGCCTCTGTGTGTGGAACTCCCCCATGCAGAACCCATAGCCCCTATCAATACTTCATTAGGATTAAGTCTATTGATGATTATTCTGTGGATCAGCTTCGTTTCTTTCAAGCCTTTGTAAGACCATGTCTTACCACCATCAATACTTTTATATACTCCAGCACCGCTATTATGAGAATTACGCGGATTACCCTCTCCAGTACCTACCCATATCTCGGAAGGGTTAGTTTGATTAATTTTTAATGCACCTATAGAAAGTGTAGGTTGGTCATCGAAAATAGGCTTCCATGTGATACCGCCATTCTTAGATTCCCACACGCCACCTGAAGCAGACCCGATTATGATATGATCTTTATCACTGAGATTAACATCTATGGCTGTGACACGCCCACTCATTCCTGCAGGTCCTATATTTCTGAATTTTAATGCTTCAAAGTGCTTGAAGTCTATGTCTTGCCCAAAAACGAATCCTGTAAGTAATAATATTAGACTTATAATCAGAGTTGATTTTTTCATTAAGTATTGATTGATGTACAAATAGTGAAAGATATGAAATAATAGCTTTAGCTAAAGTACATAAACCCAATAAACAGTATAGGAAATCAGAATAATTCAAGACATATCTCAATAACTAAACTGAGAAATCAGTTTCTTATAAAAATAGATTATAAAGAAAATCACAATTCGGGTAAAATTGCAATAAGAATTCAGCCACAATGGAATTTAATTATTTGGGCATCTACTATTGATTTTGTTCTTTTTTCAGAAGTCTCTTTGCTTTCTTTTCCTTGCGCTTTTGTTGTCGCTTTTCTCTTTTTAGCTTCCATTTAAGTTTCCTCACATGCATTAGGCTGTCAGCTTTAAACCTTTTCCTATCTAGCCTATAATTCGGATTCTGATTATTATGAATTACAGAATGGCCACTTGCAGAATTGACTTGCGTAGAGGTATTTCCATTGTGATGAATTATAGTATGTGTCCCATCCGGATTAACCTGAGTAGAGGTATTGCCATTACGATGTATTATAGTGTGTGTTCCGTCTGGATTAACCTGAGTAGAGGTATTGCCATTATGGTGGATTACAGTGTGTGTTCCATTTGGATTAACTTGGGTAGAAGTGTTACCATTATGATGGGTGACGGTGTGTGTTCCATTAGGATTGACTTGGGTAGAAGTATTACCGTTATGGTGTACTGTAGAATGGGTACCATTGGGATTAACTATAACTGTAGGACTTTGGGCAAATCCAATCAATGGTAACAGAAATAAAAAGTATATAAGATTCATCCCTTTCATGCTTCTTTATTTATTATATACTAAATATAATCCTTTTAAAAACTATTATTAACTACAGATGATTTTTTTTTAAATCTACACCAATACAAAGCGTATATTGAACGTCTTTTATAAAAAGAATTGCTATGAAACTATCCATCGGATTTATTATTGCCTTATTACTATTGAGCTCTTGTGGAAAAGATCCAGCTCTGATAGATCCGATAATGGCGCCTTGCGAATCAGATGCTGTTGAGATAGCCTATAAAGAAAAGCAAGCCGAAGCCGTCCAAGATTTTGGAGTAAGAATATTTCAGGAATCCGTTAAAGCAGAATCAGATAAGAATACTGTTCTCTCTCCTATAAGCATCTACTCTGCACTACTCCTTGCTTATGAGGCAAGTACTTGCGATACAAAGAAGCAAATTATGAGCACCCTTGGTATAGGTGAAGGCAATTTGAATGTCGATGCATCTATCGAGTATCTTGATTTCATGAGTAGCATTTTACCCTCCGAAAGCGATGTAACTTTTAGTTATGCTAATGCATTTTTTTCTGATCCAAACAGAATACAAACACATGATTTTTATGTCTCAAAGTTAGAGCAATATTATAACGCTGAAGTGGCAAGTCTTGATTTTGCGCAATCGTCTGCTGTTGATGCAGTTAATACCTGGGCAGAAGAAAATACTAATGGAAAAATAAAGGAAGTCCTCCAAGAAATCTCTGGTGACGAAATTGCTTTTCTTCTAAATGCCATATACTATAGCGGCGAATGGTTGAGTGGTTTTAATGAGCAGAACACTATGGATCGTCCATTCCAATTAAAAGATGACGCAATAATAAATGTGCCAACTATGACAAGGGATGCAGTCAGTAATGTCTTCGAAGATGATAATTACAAGATGGTAGACATGGATATCAAAGGCGGCGAATATGCTGTTTCTTTTCTTACCCCTTCTGATCAGACACATATAGATGACTTCCTTCTTCGTGACAACTTCTTAGATGACTACCAACAACTTCTCACACAATTACAATCGGAACGCATCATGCTTTCGATTCCAAAATTTGAATTAGAAGGAAAACAACAGCTCAAAGAGCTACTCATTACACTCGGCATGACTGATGCTTTTAATCAAGGTTCCGCAAATTTTAGTGGAATGGGTACAGCAGGTGGTAATATATTTCTGACCAGAGTTATACATGACACTTATATCAAAGTAGATGAGAAAGGTATCGAAGGTACAGCTGTCACGACCATAGGTGTAGGAGCTAATTCAGTTCCTCCTGTTGTGGAGTTTAATAAGCCTTTTGTTTTTCTATTAAGACATAAGGAAACAGGTGTTCCGATCTTTATGGGTAAGGTGGAGAATCCAGTAAAGTGATGTAAGAATAGTTCTTAATAGTCAACCGTCGTAATATGGATTTCAAGTGTAGTACCTTAATAATTATTAAGTCAATGAGCTTGTGATCAAGCTCTTTTTACTTATCCATCTGACGAGTACAAATAGTAAAAACCCAAGTGGCGCTATATAATATGTAGTGATAAGACAAGGTATAATTAGCAGGTGAGAAAGATTAGACTCTTTAGCCTTATTTAATATCCACATCCCTATCAAGATGTCCCATGAAACAAAAAGTACTTTCAAAGCTAATATCCCATTCTCAATTGAAATTATCTCGATTGCTGAATAGAGACTTCCAAATCCAAAATCTGGTACTTGCTGAAGTAATAAAATTAAGTAGGTAATGAATAGGTAAAACAAGATTTTAGTTGGCGTCCTATTATCAATAAAGTGACGTGTCAATTTCCACTCTGGTAATACGATCATTAGAACCCACGTTGGTACTATTATGATTTTGACGATGTATAAAAGTTCAGTTGGAGTCATTTTTTTTCAGTTTTGAATATTTAGATAATTAATTTCTTTATGATCCAAATATGAAGCTTCTATACAGCTACTGATAATGCAATGTGACCAACTGTAGATTAAGTAAGATGAAATGTAATTTTAGAAGAATACTCTATTACACAGATATAGATATAGATATAGATATAGATATACTTAATTACACAGACATAGAAAGATATTATAGACTGAGACGATAGAGAACCGTTATCATCCATGTGGAAAGGAAGTATAAAGATTTACAAAATAGACAGGAGAATCTAAGCTGAAGGTGACTACTTAAAATTATATCTATTGATATTTAATACATTAATAGTACAACTTGTATGATCACCGACTGTAAATACAAAGTCTTGAGATATTCTTTTACCATTACTATATTCTGCCGGCTTCCATGAAGGCATACTGCATATTGCTTCCAATAGTAAAGCATCAACGGATTCATCATTAGAAGATTCGATTACTCGAGAATTAATTATTTCACCCTCCTCAGTTACAGTAAATTTTACTGCAGCTAAATTATAAATATCGATATCTGAGTGAGAAATTTTATTGAAAGCTTTTTCTTCCAAATACTTATTCATACTCGCGATACCTTCTGGATACTGAGCTTCTTGTTCAGGTAATACATGAAATGAAAAATCATCAGTTCTGACATCATTGTTATCATGAGAACTATTAGGGATATACCTGTAGATGACTTTGATGTCTCTATTGGAATCGGCCATAGACATAGCTTGTTTCTGCGCTTCGCTTAACTGATCATTATCTGATGTGGTTTTGACAACTGCACCCTTGTAACTTGTAATTACATCGACAGATACATATTGCTTGGCCCATTCTGGCTTAAAGTATTCATTAAGATCAATCAAGCTGTCTGCTTCATTTAATTGTGTTTTTGTCAAACTATATTTTGGATTGGACCTATTGATCTCGTAAGTGAGATTATAGGGTTGTGCTTCCTGCGCTATGTTGCTTGATACCATAGTCAAGAAAATCAAAATACCGAATACCAACTTAAGACATACATTATTCATAGTAATGAGGTTATATACAATTAGTAACTAAAGTTACGGAATTATATCGTTGTGTAATTGATTTCTTCCCGTTATCTGAAGTTTGTCACTTCGGATAATTATATTCGAAAAAACAAAAGAATCTAACCTAACTATAAATTTTAAAAGTCACAGGTCTAATAATGCTTTGAATTCATAGACTTCAAAGGACGAGGGGCTAATACTATTATGAAAAATACCAATCTCATCAATACTCTAACTCACCCCAATTTCTAAATTCTTTCTCAAGCCAATTTCAATTATTTTCCTTAGAGTCCTTAGCTCAATATCCGACTTATTGTTTTCTATTCTTGATATGTAGTTTTTTGTTGTGCCCGCTCTTATAGCCAATTCTTCTTGAGTCAATCCAGCTTTAATTCTTTCTTTTTTAAGTAATCCACCGATATGATATCTTCTGTTTCTTTCTTCGTCGATTATACTTTCTTGATATAGTACAATAGGATCTAAGTCTAAGAAAGTATCGAATGATTGTCCATCACTCAATTTAATTATTTTCTTAATGTGAGGCCATGACAATGTACCAGAGTTAAGCTCCACTTTTTTGAATTCTTTAAGATCTTTCAAGGGATATTCGAAACTTGACTTTTTTGTTTTCCATTTCTTAAACAACTTCAAGAAATTTATAATCCTATATTCTCCATTGTTAAAAGCACAATAGATTTCAAATTTGTCGATTTTGACTATTTTTAATATTCGGGGTACTTTATTTATTTTTCTCATTGTATACCGTTTACATATCTCTTAAACTGTTCCAGATACCCATTAGTGTTTTTTCATTCTCTTTTGCCCAAGTCAATATCACCTTTTGTTTATTCTTAGGTAATTTACCTTGTAGTATTTCAAGAGTTTTAATTTCAATTAAAGCGTCATTTTCTGCAATAATTGCATGAAAATGTGGTGGATTATGATCCTTATAATACAATTCGATCTTCACACCATTTATTATGAAGAATGTTGGCATAGTTACCTAATTAGATTACTAATGTATGAAATATTTTACTTTAAGTCAATAACCCCGTTATCTGAATTTATAACTTCGGATTATTATATTCAAAAAAACAAAAGAATATAATCTAACTATAAATCTTATATTTAACTGGTCTAATAATGCTCTGAAGTCATAGACTTCAAAGAACGAGGGAACATATCAGATTGTTTCTAAATATTTGATTAGTTCAACTGACATACTATCCATTTCAGAGCTTGATAGTTTTTTGAAATTACTGAACATCGATTTATTACGGATCATTGAATAACTAAATTTACTAGGCAACAATCCTGCATTTTCTCTTTCTGATTCTGGAATACTATAAGCACCGTTTTTGTATCCTATAGCACTATAATACTCTTCTTTAGAAAGTAATGATATTGATGCATAATGTTCAAGTAAACCGGTGTTCTTAAATTCCTTTAGATAAATTGGAGAAGAATGCCTTATAAGTAGATATAATGCTTCCCTTAAGTATTTATTATTATATTTCCTTTGAGCAATAATTGACTTTATAGGGATTTGTAATAAGGAATCCCTTTCCTTGGTCAATGTACCATTCCTTCTGATTTCTTGATCTTTAATCAGATACTCAACTATAATCAGACTGTCGGTTTCAGAAATATATTCTTTAGAGGTATTATGAAATAGTGCATCTATTTCACTTTCGAATATATTATAGAACTCTTCATTAGTCCAACCCTTAGCTTTCTCCTTCTCTCCATGAAAAGCGATATATTTCTGAAGATATATGAAGTAATTCTTCTTCTGGTTTGTATTAGAAAATAAATATAAAGCACTTGTATTATAAAGATAACCTTGTTTATCCTGATAAGCAGATAAATACTTATTATAAAGTAATAGTCCGTTATCAAAATTTTCCCAGAGGTTCAATGTTTCTATTCCATCCGCAATTAAACTACCATTAATATCAACAACTGCCTCCTTGCAGGCATAATGAAAAATAAATAATAGGATAATAGAAATATTAACTCCTTTCATAAATAAGTTAGAAATAGCAAAATAGACAAGCCTGAAATAAAAACCGCAAGCTCTAATTATAATAATAGTCTTATAAAAATCCTCTTTTACATCTTTCTGATAGAACCACCTGACCACCTTCCAGCATCTATATTTTCTTTTTTAGGATCACCTTTGTACTTAATAGAACCTCCTGAGCTTGTGCTTGCTACGATTGATTGAGTAACCCATACTGTAGCGCTTCCTCCGCTTGATGCTTCTGCATCGACACTATCCGCTTCCATGTTTTTACCAGAGAAGCTACCACCTGAGCTTGCTTCTACAGATAGATCTTCTGCTACACCTTCTAATAGAACAGAACCTCCTGAGCTTACTTCAATATCTGCATCTTCGCATTCTACACTCATAGATATAGATCCACCACTTGAAGCTTCTGCATCAAAGTCTTCCACCTTCATTGTCATTTTGCCCTTAACTGAGGCACCTGCACTGACTTCTACTTCACTGATGTCCATATCGTAGTAAAGCTTGATATAGGCTTTACGATTATTATTTTTCATCGACCATTTTTGCTTTTTAAATTTAATCTTTAAGTCGCTACCACTTTGTTCAATAAGAAGTTCTTCGATATCGCCTTTCTTCATTGTAACCTCGGCACTTGGACCTCCAGGTACGAGTTCTACTTCGATACCAGCAGAAACATCGATTGAAGTAAAAGAAGACAAGTCCAAGGTCTTATCTTGACTGTAGCAGAAAGTGAAACAGATAAGGCAAAATAAAAGTAGCAATGCATTTTTCATATTTATTGTTTTTATATTATACTTTGGATTTTCTAAAAAGCTTACACCTAAATTAACAATTATGAACGAGAAAAAAAGAGTCACAGGAATAGGCGGCATATTTTTTAAGACTAAAGAACCTGATAAAACAAAAGCCTGGTACAGTAAACATCTTGGAATAGCGACTGATAATTATGGCGCAGGCTTTAAATCACGCCAATGGGATAAACCACAGGATAGTCAATATCTTCAATGGAGTCCGATGCAGGAGGATACGAAATATTTTACCCCATCGAAGATGCCATATATGATCAATTATAGAGTGGATGATATAGAATGGCTTGTACAAGAATTAAGAAAAGAAGGTGTGACAATCTGCGATGAAATAGAAAGTTTTGATTACGGAAAATTTGTTCATATTCTCGATCCAGAAGGCAATAAAATTGAGTTATGGGAACCAGTAGATCATGTATTCGATAAATATTACAATGATAGTTCCGATAATTCTGCTAACCACTGATTAAATTATGTTGTCAATTCGAAAATCTATATTTGGACACATTAAAGATAGACCGGTTAATTTATATACTATCGCTAATGATAGTGGTCTCACCTGTCGACTTACCGATTACGGTGGTATTATCACAAGTATATGTGTACCCGATAAAAGTGGACAGTCTTCAGAAGTTGTTTTAGGTTTTGAAGATCTTGACTCTTACGTTTCAGGTCACCCCTACTTCGGTGCTATTATCGGAAGAATCGCTAATAGGATAAGTCATAGTTCATTCAACTTAGACGAGAAAAGATATGACTTACATGCTAATAATGGACTCCATCATTTACATGGTGGATTAGAAGGTTTTGATAAAAAATTATGGAGTAGTAAAATCTTAAAAGGAGAAAACTCAATAAGTGTAATTATGCACTATATTAGTTTAGATGGTGAAGAAAATTATCCTGGCAATCTTGATTGTCAAGTAATATTTACATTCTATACTGACAACAGAATCGACATAGAATATAAATGTACAACTGATAAAAAAACAATCGTCAACCTTACACATCATGACTATTTTAATCTTCATGATGGTGGTAAAAGTTCAGCATTAAATCATGAGTTACTTATCAATGCAGATAGATATACACTAACTGACAAAAATCTATGTCCTACGGGAGAGATAGCTTTCGCAGCTGACACTCATTTCGATTTTAACAACTATAAGAATGTCGGAGAAAAAATTTTAAAAAAAGATGGTGCTTTAAAATATGGGCAAGGCTACGACATCAATTATATTACGAATCATGAATCTGGACAGCGAGTCGCCTCCTTAAGAGAACCTACAACAAGAAGACAACTAGATATCTACTCCAATCAACCATGTCTTCATCTATACACATCTGGACACCTGGACGGTAGCCTAAGTAGATCTGAGCAACCATTTAATGCTTATTCCGGGATATGCCTGGAGTCACAATCTTATCCTAATGCAATCAATCACTCTAATTTTCCAACTGTGATACTGCAGCCTGGAGAAGTATATATCTATAAGACGAGTTATGAGTTTAAGGTCTATTAGAATTATTATTAAGATTATTATTATGAATAAAAAAAGTGTGCAAATCAATTAAGACCTGCACACTGCATTTTTATACTAATATAGAATTACTAATTATTCAAAATCAAAGGCAATCCATCTCCACTACCACCTACAATTACGACTTTAGAATTAGGTGATTCTGCTAACTTAAGTGTTGCTTCTATTCCTTTATCTCTTAATAAGTTTTCAGAGAGACTTTGGTTTAGAATTCTATTGGCATCTGCTTTGGCTTGTGCTTCTATGATCTTACGTTCTGCTTCTTTTCTCTCTCTATCGAGCTTAAACTCATACTGAAATGATAATTGCTCCTCTTCTAACTTTTGTTCTATGGCTTCTTTAAGTTTCGTTGGTAATTTTACTTCACGTATCAGTACCTTATCTATGATAATATTTTTCTTTTTAGACTCTTCTGAGAGAGCAGTGTCTATCTCATCCTGTATTGCTTCTCGCTTAGTCGAATACAATTCTTCTGGCAAGTACTTACCTATAACTTCTCTCGTGGCAGATCTAACCTCTGGCTTAAGAATCGTCTCCAGATATGAAGGTCCTATCTCGTCATGTAGGTATCCAATTTTTTGCGGATCAGGAGAATATCTAAATGAAAGCTCCACGATAATAGTAAGACCGTTTTTAGAGAGGACTTCCATCTCCTCGTAAGCATCTTTAGTACGGACATCATATTGGATCAAAGAATTCCAAGGCATGATAACATGAAAGCCTTGATCATAGATCTTTTCCTTGACCAATCCTCCACCGAATTTCTTAAATTCTACACCTTTCTTACCTGGTGGTATTGTAATGAAAGTCGTACTTGTAAGTATTACAAATAACATAAAGAGTAAGAAAAAGATAACTACATACTTAATCCACTTTGTAGAAATCTGAGGTGTTTCAAATTTTGCTCTGCTCATAATTTATTTTTAGTTGGTGATTTTGATTTCGTTTATTATAACAGCAGAATCTAAATTAAGATTCATACCATTAGATGAAACTATGTATTTTATCGATTATCTCCACAGAATCCAATTCTTTCATACATTTAAAATGTCCTTTAGGGCATGCATCTCTACCCTGCTTAGTGCACGGCCTACATTTGAGGTTTTTATTTTCTACTAACAATGCCTTACTGATGTGATTATAATAAGGAGTATAGCCTAATACAGGGTGAGTGCTCCCATATACTGCTACTATAGCCACATCTAAGCTCGCCGCTATATGCTTGAGCCCTGTATCGCCTGAGAGTAACACTTTAGATCTTCTGATGACCTCAGCTGATTCTTCGATATTTAAGGCACCACAAAGATCTATGATTTTAGTGGTATGATTATCTCTTAGGGCTTTTGCTTTTGGGATGTCCTCTTTTCCACCGAGAAGTACTATCGATACTTTTATATCTTTAATTACATTACTGAGTAAAGCTGTCGGAATCTGTTTTGTAAAAAAAGCTGCACCTACCGATAGTGAGATATAATTTTCAGGAAGAGATAGACTATCGACTTTTACTTTAGCTTCGTTAGGAATATAAAATTCAACTTGCCCTTTGCTTTCATTTGATAGAAGTGGAAAAACCACATCTAAGAATCTATCTACAATATGCTCTTGTTGCTTCATCCCTATTTGGAATTTCGTCATCATAAAAAGCTCTACTCGATGCTTAGCTAAAGTGAATGACTGTATACCTAATCCTCTGCAGACTTTCCGAGACCTATAGTTATTGTGTAGGTCGATTACATAGCTATATTTTTCGGATTTCAATTGATTGATTATCGCTACCATATTATCGTCAAATGCAAAATGCATAGCGACTCTGGGATTATTAAGGAGCAATGATTGATAAGCTTTCTTAGAAAGATAATGCACTTCATAATCCTCTCCGTCCAATGCTCTAATTACTGGTGATGTCAATACGATGTCACCTATGGAATTAAATCTGATTATGAGGACTTTCTTCTTCTTCATTATTATGGTAAGTAATGCTTATAGCATTACATAGTAAATGTATGAAAAAAGGCTTCGGAATATTTCCGAAGCCTCTTTATTTTCATCAAAGTGATTACTTAATTATTTCTTGATGATTTTAGTATTTATAACTTTTACATTATTTCTTAAAGACAACAAGTATAGACCTGCGTCTACATTAGTCATATTATACTTATAAGATTGTAGTATACTACTATTGACATTTCTACTACTAATAAGTTTGCCAGATGCATCTATCAGTTCGATAGTAACCTCTCCTTTGAATACGTCATCAGTCAAAGTAATATTAAGAAACTCTGATACTGGATTAGGATTTATTTCTAATAAGCCTTCATCATCAACTATCTCCTCTACTCCACTGAGTAATCTATCTCCATTACTAAACCATACTCCCCACTTAGATGATACTGCATTCTGAAAAAAGAAATTATCAGAATTAGTAACTGAATTAATCTTAGTATCATCAAGTTGTATAATTCCTAACTCTGTAGGATCGAATACATTAATATCATAAATCATAAATCTATCATCTCTGGAATACGATGGATAACCTAAGCCTTCATTTTCAAAAATAACACCGACATCTCCAGTCTCTACATTAACACCTATTATTTCATTTAGATTTTCTTCGATATAATCTAAAGCAATTATAAATGGAGAATTTTTAGAGTAAGTTGGATTAGCTATACTAATACCCTCTGGTAATGCACCGAATAGTTTTTCGATATCACCTGTTGCCCATGTATTACCACTTGAATTCCATACATCGAGAAATCCAATATCCCAGAATTCTATGGATCCTGCATTAGAACCATTAACTCTATTGTAAGCATCATACATAACTTGATTACTATTGATATTAAATTCTATAGCGTCAGGATACAATACATTACCCGTCTCTATATCTTCAGTATATGTAGGATTATACAACTCAAATACTTGTTGTGCTTGCTGCCCAAAATCATATACCCATATAGATCTGTTCTGTGGATCAGATTCTGGATTCACTAACATGAATGTCCCCGCAAGTCTTGATCCATCTTTAGACACAACAATATTATCCCAGATGGCATCTTCTATAAGAATACTTTCTGACATTGTAGGTGTGCTTCCATTCCAATCAATTTCTATTAAATGCACTTTCCTATCCTCACCTACGAACACAATATCCTCACCGTCATCAGTAATGCTTGGCTTAGAATATATATCAGTTGTTGTTAGTGGATTAAATAAAAAATCGTTTTGAGTAATGTTAATCATAAATAGATTAGACTGATCTGCATCGGCGAATAACAATAGATCATCACCAGGATTAATATCTACATCTTGCTGATAGTCTGTTTCTTCTTGACCTTCTATACCAACTTGATCAAAAGAAATAGCTGCTTGTGTAGCTACATTAGGGTTGCCACCGTACAGATCATTGGCAGATTTAATAACTGCATTCCTAAGGTCACTAAATTGTGAAGAACGTGTAAGATATGTCGTTAACGCTCTATAATATACCCTCTCAGCAACATTTTTAGAAGTAGCTGTTGCAAATAAATAATATGCTCTATTAGGTATACCGCTATTAATGTGTACGCCACCGTTGTCCAATGATCCTACATACCTTTCATTATAGTGTCTGGGCTGCCATCCACCTTGGAAGTTACCAGTAGCAGCTCCATTATGAGGATCTTGCATATTACGCAGGGCATTACCATTACGTATTACATCTTCTCCTATAAGCCAATCATCACGATCTATCATAGCTCCAAATATATCTGCAAATGACTCATTAAGAGCACCTGATTCTCCTGAGTACTCAAGATTAGCAGTCGCCTGTATCACACCATGTGTCATCTCATGTCCTGCCACATCCAGTCCTCTACCGAGTGGTAAGAACATGTTATCACCATTACCATAAAAGATGCCTAGCCCATTCCAGAATGCATTACCCATAGAAGAGCCATCCTCATTAGCCACATTGATAAATGATATAATATTCTGACCATTACCGCTGATAGATTCTCTTCCATGAACATTCTTATAATAATCATATGCGTTACCTGCATTATAATGTGCTGATACGCCTTCTGGAGAACTCACCCATCTATTATCTTGTGATACGACATGAAAGTAATCTGCGTTATTAGCAGGAGAATCATTCTGCATATCTATAGTCCAAATAACGCCTTCTGGATTATTAGGCATATCAGAACTGCCTGAGTTATACATAGCTCTGGATGCGTCAATGAGAAAAAAATCTCCACTTACATCGTAAGTCTGTATTGTCCTATTAGCGCCTAAGAGATCATTAGCATCAGCTGTAGCTTGACCATCTACCATGTTATTGTTATGGTTATGATCCCCGTTACATACATGCGCAGAATTATCATGATTATGAAACTTACATATAACAGATCTCTCAAGAATTATCTCACCATCAGCTGCATCAATTATATACTCTAAATGCTCTGCCATATGTGGGTATACTGTCATATGGTAGGCTAACTTATAGCTATCATTATATTTATAATATACCAAGTCTTGCTCTATTTGATTTTTTTCTATCCTATGATTAATACCATTTAGAAAATTCCAATTTGGATTATATCCTTTTAGAGATGCTTTGATATTATTTCTTATGACATCCGCAGCTATTACATTTGATTTCTCATTTGGTAATAAATCTGATTTTACGTAGTTCCCGTTTTGAGAAACTATTCTATCATTCTCTGCATGCAATATTACCTCAGCATTATAGACTTTTATACCATTATGATATTGTTGCGTTTTAATATGGGTATGTCCTATGTCATCACTCCATGTTTTCAGAGATCTAAACTCATTTCTTTCAGCATCAAGCTTTAATATTACAGAAGCTGACTCAAACCATCTATCTGATTTTATTTGCCAAGAATCATTTATATCTTGAGATACTTTCCCGTTTAGCCATAGGATATTATCATCCTCATCAATCTGCTCTACATTGAACTTGGCTACTTGCAAGCTGGATTCATTAAGAGGTGTAAAATTGTTGTTAGAAGCACTCCCAGTATATTTCTTCTTAGAACTGTAAAGGTTCTTCTTCACATTTATTTTCTTCTCGAAATCTACTCTTGGAGCATTAAGCTCTTGTGTTCTCTGTTTGACTTGAGCTTGTGTGCTAAGAAATAATGTTAATAAAAAGGCACTTATTATTAGCTTTCTCATTTATAATTTTTTGTGATTTATTTAGTAGGAATCGGAGCATCACTTTGAGTTGCATTCACACTTTTAGCGAAATCAAAAAGATTCCTATGAAAAATTTTTAAAGATTGGTGAGCAGCATCTATATCACCTGCCCATTGAATTCTATGATGATCTTGATCCTTCCTATCCATAACGATATAATATGTCATATTGCCTGTCTCATCGATGTTAAGAGAATCAAATTGCAAGGAGTCGTAGCTCTTAAAAAACTGCTTGGCTCTATCTTTCATATCATGAGAAAGCTGATCTACAAAACCTTCAGAACCGGTTCCTCTATAAAAATCACCATTAGATAAGAGGGTATATTCAGTAACTCTACCAGCAAAACCTCCTGCAGAGCCAAATGTTATCTTGTCCCCTTTATAGTCATATGGCGTGTTATACTTTGATTTACAACACATTAGACAGCTTATAATGATAATTATCGTATAAAATAGTTTCATATATAAATATATTAAATGTAAAGTTATGTTAGTTTACTAAACTATGCGGAATAATAGCTAAGCTTTTGATATATCCAAGAATTTACCATAATTTTATGTTAACCCTCCTTATGACGGAACAATAACAAAACTTGTGGCGTTATATAGGGGTAAATGAAATAATTTTATTAAAATCTAAATAAACGTATAAAATGAGAAATCTACTATTTATCTGCGCTTTCGTGCTTTCAGTAGGAGCAATTAATGCTCAGAAAGTTTGTACTAAGTCTCAAGCTAAAGCATGTGCCAAAGTATGTGCTAAAGCTGGTATTACTTGTATAATTATGGAAGAAGGTGATGAGACAAGTGTTGCTTCTGCAATGGCTGCTGCTGACTTAGCCGCAACTAACGATGAGCACATCGAAAAAAGAGTGTGCTCTAAGTCTGGTTCTATCAGTTTCTACAAGTCATCGACTTGTGCAAAGTCTGGTAAAGTTTCTAAAGAAGAAGTACTATATGATGTAAAGAGCTCTTCTTTCGTTAATGTATCTCCTTCAGATATGATCTCTGATCAAGAAGCTAAGATCGTAAAGACGTCTAAAGAGACTGCGGGAAAGGCAAAGACTTGTTCTAAAAAAGGAAAAGCTTGTTGTGCAAGTAAGAAGAAAAAAGCTTAACAGCTTAATTCTAAATAAACTAAAGTAAGCCTCGACATAACGTCGGGGCTTCTTTTATGAATAGTATGAATTAGAAGCATTTATTGCTGTGTGAACATATAATTTTATATATTTAATTATCTAATATGTTCTATTCCACCAATATCAATCATGGCTTCTAAGAAGAAAAAACTAAAAAAGGCTAAAGCAGAAAAAAAAGCTTCTGCAAAACCTATCATATCCAAAACAACTAAAGAATTAGATAAAAGGAAATTAGGCATCGGATTATTGATCCTGATCATAACGGCAATCACATTCTCAAGCTCTCTGAATAATCAATTTGTCAACTGGGATGATGATAAAAACTTCTTAGAGAATGATCTTGTAAGTACCATCGATAAAAATAATTTCTGGAGTAATACCGCTGATATATTTACATCTGATGTAATCGGAGGCTATAACCCACTGACGATCTTTACGTTTGCTATTGAGAAAAGAATATTTGGATACGACAATCCTATTAACTGGCATCTCAATAATCTAATACTACATCTTCTCTGTACTTTCTTAGTATTCTTGATAGGATATAGACTTAAGCTTGGTTACTTAGGAGCTGCAGTCTTAGCATTACTATTTGGTATACATCCTATGCGTGTAGAATCTGTCGCTTGGGTTACTGAAAGAAAAGATGTTCTATTTGGACTTTTCTACCTGATGTCTATGTACTATTATATTAAGGGGAAGCAGGATGGATTTAAGACACGATGGGTTATTATTATTGCAGTGGCATTTATACTCTCATTATTATCTAAGATTCAAGCCGTACTCTTACCTATAACTCTGATATTCATAGATTATTATCTGTCTAAAGACTCTAAACTTACTGTTAAAAGTATAGTATCTAAATGGCCTTTCTATATAGGCTCCTTAGCTATAGGTATTACGAATATCATGTTCTTAGCCAAGCAGGGCTCTATCGTCCAACAAGAGTATCATGGTATAAGTAGATTATTTATAGGTGCATATCAATTGATGATATATTACATAAAGGCTATTATACCATTCAGGCTCTCTCCCCTATATCCTTACCCTGCGAGCATGCCATGGTATATGTATGTCTCGGTCCTATCATTTTTGGGTACAGGAATACTTCTATGGTTGTCATATACTAAGAAGTGGAAAGTTTGGTTTTTTGGTATTGGATTTTTTATAAGTAACGTCATACTATTATTACAGATCGTTGGTGCTGGTCAAGGTTTTCTTGCTGATAGATTTACTTATATAGCATACTTCGGATTATTTTTTATCATTGCTTATTATGCTAATAAATTATATCTGGAAAATACTAAACTGAAAAAACCTCTATTAATAGTTCTATCATTATTATTCGCAATATATGGTTACATGTCATTCAACCAGAATAAAATCTGGAAGAACAGTGATACGTTATGGACTCATGTCCTTAAGTATTACAATAAAACGACTCTACCTTATGGTAACAGAGCTAATTATCGTAGGGATTATAGCCAAGAACTTAATAGAATGGCTAACTCACTACAGAGTAGTAATCCCCAAAAAGCACAACAATATAGAACTCTGAGTAGTAATTATGTATCTCTTGCTCTTGAGGATTATGCCTCGGTAATAAAACTTGTCAAAACTAAACCTGAACCTTACAACTCAAGGGCACGATTATACTTTAATTTTAGCCATAGAGATAGCTTGGCAAAAGCATTAGATAACTATAATCAAGCTATACAACTTGATCCACAAAATGTAGAATATAGAGTTAATCGTGGCGCAACTTTTGCCAAATTAGGTGATATGCAGAATGCCCTGAGAGAACTTAACGAAGCTGAAAAAATAGATCCTACATTTGGAAATATATACCTGAATAGATCAGTAATCTATAATACCACTAACAATTATCAAGAGGCTCTAAGAGATATCGATAAGTACTTATCTTTCAATCCGTATAAATCATCAGACATGTGGTACGAAAAAGGAAGACTACATAATCAGCTTGACGCAAGTAATAAAGCTATAGAAGCACTGACTAAAGCTATATCAATGCAAGGTAAAGGCATATATTATTTTGAGAGAGCTAAGGCATATTATAATCTTAGAAATATTACTGCATCTAAAGCTGATGTCGCTAATGCACAACGTGCAGGCTATAAAGTGAGTCAAGAATTGATCAATGAATTATCTAAGTTGCAATAGTAACACTGCGAAATTGTGAAATTATCTATGACTCAAAAAAGTAATCTAACGAAATGATGCATACTTATTATTACTTACAGATAACCAGCACTTCATACACTTTAAAAACATGAAACTAAGTATTATTATACCGGCATATAATGAAGAGCGTACACTGCGAAATATTTTCTCTAAAGTAATGGAAGTTGATCTTGTTGGAAATTTTAGTAAGGAGATTATAATTGTGGATGACTGTTCTACTGATAACACATCTGATATAGCTCAAGAGATCTTTAATAATAATGCTAATGTAATCTACTCTCGACATGAAGTAAATAAAGGTAAGGGAGCGGCTCTACATACAGGTATAGCTGTAGCCACTGGAGACTATATAATCGTTCAAGATGCAGATTTAGAGTATGATCCTAATGAGTTCAACTTACTCTTACAGCCTGTAATAGATGGATTTGCTGACATCGTCTATGGCAGTCGATTTCAGACTGGTAAACCTCACCGGATATTATTCTTCTGGCATACCATCGGCAATAAATTACTCACCACTATGTCAAATATTTTCTCTAATCTCAATCTTACGGATATGGAGACTTGCTACAAGCTATTTTCAGCTCCTATCGTTAAGAGTCTGACACTAAATGAAAAGAGATTTGGATTTGAACCCGAAGTAACTGCGAAAATTGCAAAAATAAAAGGTATCAGAATTTACGAGGTTGGTATTTCATATTATGGTAGGACATATGATGAAGGCAAAAAAATAAACTGGATAGATGGTGTAAGAGCACTCTATTGTATCCTCCGATATAATCTATTTAAATAATAAAAGGATGAAGAAGGATTTCGTTTTCCCTGATATAGATGAAGTAGGCATAGAAACTTTAGAAGCTGTCTCTATTGCTGTCAATTTTAATGAATGGATGTATAATACCATCAATAAACATTGTAGTGGAAAGATCTTAGAGATAGGCAGTGGAATAGGGAATATATCACAACACTTTATTAATAATGGACAAGACATAACCCTCACAGATATTAGAGATAACTATGTTGATTCTCTTAAGGATCAATTCCCTACTCACAATGAGAATACTTTCTTACTGGATTTAGTAGACAATAACTTTGAAGAAAAGTATAAAGAATTCATCGGAATATATGATACTGTCTTTGCTTTAAATGTTGTAGAGCATATCGAAGATGATGGCTTAGCAGTAAGCAATGCTACAAAATTGTTAAAGCCTAATGGCAAACTAATAATCCTGGTTCCAGCCTTTCAATCACTTTATAACTCATTCGATACAGCGTTAGAACATTATAGAAGATATACGAAAAAGTCCCTCAACAATCTTATATCCTCTCAATTAGAACTTCAGCACTCTCAATATTTCAATGCCTTTGGAATGTTAGGTTGGTTTGTATCTGGTAGGATCTTAAAAAAGAAAACGATTCCTATCAAGCAAATGAAAATCTATGATAAGCTGCTTTTCATAGCTAAAACTATAGATAAGCTAAGTTTCAATCTGCTCGGACTCTCTGTGATATCTGTGGGTGTCAAAAAGTCTTAATTAATAACATAAGCCTCAAGCTAATAATACATTTTCTGAGTACTTCATTTATACTTAGTAGGTATATTTTATGTGTATAAAATACATACTTAGTACTATAAACAAAAAAAGTCCTGACGTTAGTCAGGACTTCTAATAATAAACCAAAATAATTGTTCTTCTAATATTTCGTATCTCAATCTCGTATCAAAAGAACATTACTCAATATCAAGCGATCATTATCGCTATCTAATATTTCTATTTCTTTGCTTACTTCTTACTCTACGATTATCATATGACGTGACGCCGTATGATCTTTAGTCTGTAGCTTATAGTATACCATGCCTGTAGCTGATACATCTCCCTTAGTCAACATCACTTCGTTATACCCTTGAGCATAATCACCTTGTATCACTCTTAATACTTTTCCTGTTACATCATATAAACTTAATGTCGCAGCTCCTGACTCTGGTAATTCAAATCCGATTACCGTCTGTACACTAAATGGATTCGGCTCATTCTGGTGTAATACGAAATTAGATTCTGTATCTCCTCCTCTTAATGTTATCGCTACTTCTTCTAAGTCTGTCCCTACATAAGCTTCTGTTCTCGTTACACTATTGTTTAAGCTTAGAATATCTGATAACTGTCCACTTACCGTTGACTTAAATGTAAACCTTACCATGTCTCCTCTACCTATAGCTTCTGATTGACCATAACTCATCGTCAGCTTGTTATTGTGTACTCCTATGTTACCTTCTGTAATATCATCTCCTGATACCGTCTGTAACTCTAAGCCTGATGTCACTAATGTAAACTGATAGCCATACACATCTTCTCTATCTGTACCTAATACGACCTCTACTATACTTCCTGGCTCTACCATTCTATCTTCAAAGGTAATAGCTACACTCTGTGATGATCTGCTGTCGATTTCTGTATTCGCTAAGCCTAATACTACTGTGTTATTCAAGTCTCCTATCTTAATTCCTACAAAATCTTCTATCAACATATCAGTCTCAAGATTCAATACATTTCTCGTCTCACTGTATAACCATGGATTCGCTGTCGTTAATGTCTGACTTGCATCTACAAACTTCCAACTTCCGTTATCAGGCAACTCTGTATAGATGCCTAAGATTAACTTCCTTAGTGCTATAAGA
>Ga0209187_1000642_pt1 | contig 54527 bp, 45 predicted proteins | sample BantaG_FD_187430 | JGI IMG/M metagenome (GOLD analysis project Ga0209187, IMG submission 187430) | Marine algal microbial communities from Bantry Bay, Ireland - BantryBay_4 metaG (SPAdes) (version 2) | ecosystem: Host-associated > Algae > Red algae > Unclassified | place: Bantry Bay, Ireland...
GCTATAACTGTACATAATGCAATGAATAAAATATCCGATAATTTGTGCAGACACCGTCCTTGTACCCTCGGATCAGGTACTGATGCAAATAAATCTTCGTAGTTATCCATTGCTCCAAAATAACATATTAAAGTTATTTATAATATTTTGGTGCGGTCGCCCTAAAAAAAAACTAGTCAAGCATTTAAAACCAAATATAAAAAAGGCCGCGTAAGCCTAATCATATAAAAGTTGTCAAAACAATTAAATTGCGATAGACATCTATGTCCAATATGGAGTAAAAACCTCTAAAATGTATTTACTTCGGAAATTTGCTGCGATGGACCTAAATGTATCACCGCAAAAAACAGAAATCAATAAAATCTGGACTGTAATTTTCTATGCTCTCAAAACGACATTTTGAAATAGCTGGGTTTTCTGTCAGACACTAGATAAATTGAATGACTACTACAATGCCACAGTCGATAAATGATTGACATGTTACGTTTGTTTATTCATTAACACATCTCGTTTGATTAAACAAGCAGTTTATACATTGCTCCCTACGCAGTAAATAAGCTTACTCTACATTAGAGGTCCAAACCAAAATTTTAAATGAAATCATGAAAATTATGAATGTTTACTGCAAATTATTGGCTATCGCATTTTTTTTAATAGTAATGCACTCTTGTTCAGATCAAATAGGACTGATTGAAGAGGATCAAAAGCAAGGGTCACACTTACCTGAAGCGATATTTGATAAGGTCATGGAGCTAGGTGGAGATCCAGCAGATTATCAATATTCCGAGATTACTCAAGTTGATGGATCTATCCTAAAATATGTGTCCGAAACAGGTGCCGATGCAGGTGTATCAGCATCTGAGTTTCTGAAACTAAATATTAAGAAACAGTATAGATCCGAATTTTTAGTTAATACAAGAATTTATAAGCAAATTGATGTGTATGGTTTCACAGGAGAAGCACCATTCGGACTATCTGCTCAATCACAGAATGGATTAAGGGATGCTGTTAATAATTGGAATAAGGTCAAAAGAAATGGAATCCACTTCAATCTTGTATTTAATTCATCCATGAATGTTGATTTTGACATTTACGAAACTCTTGTGACTGCACAGGCAAATTTAGGCTCATCTGGGCTTGCACTTTTCCCAACCTCAGATGGAAAACCAGGGCGATTCGTCAACGTGGATAGTGAAATGGTCAATCTTGGAAACTGGAGTTCAGATGCAATCGAACATATTTTCACACATGAGCTTGGGCACACGATTGGTTTTAGACATACAGATTGGCAAACACGAAGATCTTGTGTAGAAGCAGGTGTAGCAAATGAAGAAGCAGCTGAGCCATTTGCTCAATTATTACCGTGGACTTTACCAAACATCCCAGGATTTTTATTTCAAAAAAATTCAATCATGAATGCTTGTTTTAATATTAATACAACTAATGGAGAATTGAATTCTAATGACAAAAGGGGTTTACAGAATATGTATTTTAATCCATTTGATTTTTAAATCATGTTGATTCGTCAAATATAAATATTAAAAGTACGTATGTTAAAATGGGTTTAGTGAACTAGTTTCATTAAACCCATTTTAATTCTTACGATGATCGTAGGCATCCCAGAAACTACCACATATCAAATCCCGACAGCAATTCCTCTATTCTATTGATTGGCTGCTCTTTTATGTGGTTAAAAAAAATCCACAAAATAATAGACTTCAAGAAACATTTGAGCAATCTGATGAGGATCTCGATTTCGGAATTCATCATATAAATAAAAAAAACCTGCCAGATATAATCTGACAGGTTTTATTCTTCAAAGCAATAAACTTTACTTTCTTTTATTCAGCCACCGCAGCCTCATCATCAACCTCCATCACCTCTGCATCAACATTATTTTCTTCTATCAATGCTGCATCACCAACACCATATTTGGCTTTGACAATTGCCTCAATCTCATCAGCTACTTCTGGATTGTCCAGTAAGAAATTTTTGGCAGAATCTCTACCCTGTGCTATTTTTGTGTCATTGTAACTGTACCAAGAACCACTTTTCTTAACCACCTCTAACTCGACTCCCAAATCAATGATTTCTCCTACTTTAGAAATCCCTTCTCCGTACATGATGTCGAAGTAAGCAATTCTAAATGGCGGTGCTAGTTTATTTTTAACAACCTTCACTTTCACTGGGCTACCGATCATGTTGCCTTCTTTATCTTTAATCGCAGAGCCTGATTTTCTGATATCCAATCGTATGGAAGCATAAAACTTCAATGCGTTACCACCAGTTGTTGTTTCTGGGTTACCGAACATCACACCAATTTTTTCTCTCAACTGATTGATGAATATGCAGCAAACGCCTGTTCGGCCAATAGTCGCTGTCAACTTTCGCAGTGCTTGAGACATCAATCTCGCATGTAAGCCCATTTTAGAATCTCCCATTTCGCCTTCTATCTCACTTCGTGGAGTCAAAGCTGCTACAGAATCTATGACTAAAATATCTATTGCTCCTGATCGAATTAAATTTTCAGCAATTTCTAAGCCCTGTTCTCCATTGTCTGGCTGTGAAATCAATAGGTTCTCTGTGTCTACACCCAAATGCTCTGCATAGAATCTGTCAAAGGCATGCTCAGCATCAATGATTGCTGCTATACCTCCTTGCTTTTGACATTCTGCGATGGCATGAATGGCAAGCGTTGTTTTACCTGAAGATTCTGGCCCAAAAATTTCAACAACTCTTCCTTTTGGTAGGCCATTGATACCTAGAGCGATATCTAGACCAAGAGAGCCTGTTGGGATAGAACCTATCTCTACAACTTGCTTATCTCCAAGTTTCATTATTGTTCCTTTTCCATATGTCTTCTCTAGCTTATCTACGACGAGACTAAGCGCTTTGAGTTTTGAGTCTTTTTCTTTTGACATGTTTTTTGTTTAATGATGAGTAATTCGCCTTTTTATCTTATTGGCCGAACGCATTGTAAAAATACTATATATATGGCAAATGACCCTATTTATAATGTAGTGTATTTGCACGAATGTATTCTAACCATTAAAAGCATTGCTTTCAAGCGTATGTTGTCTTCTTACTTTTTGATATTAGTCTACTTTAAGTTGTTATTCTGATTGTTGTCCCTCAATAATAAGGTTTTCTTCTGATTCTTTTTCTTTTTTATTCTCTTTAAAAAAACTTCGATGAAACAACAAAATGCTTACGACTCCTATTGATATAGCCGCATCTGCCACATTAAATACAGGTTTAAAGAAACGAAATCGTTCTCCACCCCATACTGGAAGCCAATCGGGTAAGACCGTATCTAAGAGAGGGAAATAAAACATATCGACAACTTGTCCAAATAAAAATGGTGCATAACCACCTCCTTCTGGCATAAACACAGCAGGACTGCCATGATAACTTGACTCTGAAAATATAACGCCATAAACAGCACTATCGATAATGTTGCCCAATGCTCCAGCTATAATGAGTGCAAAGCTAATTAGCAAACCTAGTGACTCTCCTGCTTCAATAAGTTTATTGATCATATAGGCTAAAACGCCAACCATCAGTATCCGGAATAGACTTAAAAAAAGTTTGCCTGCCTTACCGCCAAATGTAATGCCAAAAGCCATTCCTTCATTCTCTATAAAATGGATTTTGGCCCATGAAAGACCTAGGATATCAAACCCTTGTCCATATTGGAAATTCATCTTGATATAGACCTTTAACCATTGGTCCAACACTAGAACTATCAAGATGATTAATATGATTATCGTCGACTTCTTCAAATTCTCTTTATAATGAGGCAAAAATAGGAATAGTTATACAACGATGGCTGTCTTGTCTATATTTCAGTGAAAATATTCTAGAAAGGGTATTCTGAAAAATTATTGGAGAACGCTTTAGCACAGACTTACTTCTTTTCCTTCGCTTCTATGCTTAGCGTCGCATGAGGCACTGCTTTTAATCGCTCTTTAGAGATCAAATTTCCTGTGACACGGCAGACACCAAAGACCTTATTCTTTATGCGTAGCTTGGCATTACGAAGATGCTGGATATGTTTGCGTTGGCGTGCAGCCATCGTATATAAACGCTCATTCTGCACAGTTGATGATCCATCGTCAATGCCTTTCAATTTGGAGTCTTGGTTATCTGCTATCTCTGAAATCTGTTGTACGTAAAATTTAAGTTGTTCTTCTGCTTGCGCTAATTTTCCATCCAACAACTTGTCAAATTCCTTTAGTTCTCTCTCTGTGTACCTTGTTTTCTTCCTTGGCATGGCAGTTATCTGTTTAAGGTGATAAATTTAAATTAGCATGAAAAGTTCAATTTTAGCTAATCTTTTGAACCAAATTTTTGCTTAAAAAGATCGAAAAATAAGAATCTTTGGCAAAAAGACTAAATTTTTAAATAATTAATTAGTTGATAATCAATAAATTAGAAGATTAACCAATTATAAATAAGAGACCGTATCTTTGTTTCCTTTGGTCAAACTGCAATTGATTCAAAACATATGAAACATTTATACAACCGTGTAGATAAGCGTCTACTTAAAGAAAAGTTGTCTCAAGAAAATAACCCTCGTACAACACTGTCATTTTACAAGTACGCCAACATCAAAAATGTTGAATTTTTTAGAGGTCATCTCTATGTCTTATTAGCTAATCATGACGTGCTGGGACGCATCTACGTCGCCAAAGAAGGCATCAACGGACAGATATCTGTTCCTGATAATTCTTTCGAAGACTTTAAAGCGTCTTTATATTCAATCTTATTTTTAGAAAACGTTAGACTCAATATCGCAATCGAAGACAATGACAAGTCTTTTTATAAACTAGTCATTAAAATAAAGGATAAAATTGTCGCAGACGGGCTGGATGACTTAAGCTTTGATGTCACTGATAGAGGTAATCACATCAATGCTGAAGAATTCAATAGACTCGTGACTGATAACGATACACTTCTCATTGACATGCGCAATCACTATGAATCTGAAGTTGGGCACTTTGAAAATGCCATTTGTCCCGATGTAGAAACGTTTAGAGAATCACTCCCTATTGTCGAAAAACTATTGGAAGACAAGAAAGAAAATAATATCGTCATGTATTGTACAGGCGGTATCAGGTGCGAAAAAGCAAGTGCCTACTTCAAACACAAAGGATTTAAACATGTACATCAATTAGATGGAGGCATTATCGAATATGCGAGAGAGATTAAAAAAGCTGGTCTTAAGAATAAATTTAAGGGTAAGAATTTTGTTTTTGATGATCGCTTAGGTGAGCGCATTAGTGAAGACATTATTTCAGTCTGTCACCAATGTGGTGCTACTTGCGACGCTCATGTCAATTGTACGAATAATGTTTGTCACATCTTATTTATCCAATGTGCCAGCTGTGCCACCAAGTATGAGTCTTGTTGTTCACATAAGTGTAAAGATTACAAACGGCTACCAGAAGAAGAAAAAATGAAGTTTGCCAATATTAAATTCAATGGTACCAAATTTGGTAAAGGCAGATATAAAGCACTACATCAACACGATAGCTTAGATCTCGAGTAAATAAATAAGAAACCATATTGGGAATTTCTTTGCCAACCTTTTTCTAACAAAGTCCCAAACCACTTCTTTTTGCTATAAACCCTTAATCCTTATTTGCCAATTGTCCACAAGCAGCATCTATATCTTTACCTCTACTTCTCCTAATTGTAACCATAACATCGTTCTTTTTTAGAATGTTCGCGAATTGGTCAATGTCTATAGGGTCAGACTTTTCAAATTTATTGTCTCCGATCGGATTGTACTCAATGATGTTTACTTTGACAGGGAATCGAGTACAGAGTTTTATTAATTCTCTAGCATCTTCACGTTGATCATTGTATCCTTTAAACGCAATATATTCATAACTGATTTTACCTTTCACATTTTCATGGAAATAACTAATTGCATCCATCAATACAGAAAGTGTATTGGTTTCATTAATCGGCATAATCTCATTTCGCTTTTTATCATTAGCCGAATGCAATGACAACGCAAGGTTAAACTTCACTTTATCATCTGCCAGTTTGTGGATCATTTTTGCAATACCTGCTGTACTGACAGTAATTCTCGATGGGGACCAGTTGAGGCCTTTAGGAGAAGTAATATGTTCGATACTCTTTAAGGTATTTTGATAATTTAATAGAGGTTCGCCCATTCCCATATATACGATATTGGTCAACGGTTTACCAAATACTTCAAGGGATTGTTTGTTGACAGCAACTACTTGGTCATAGATTTCTGCAGCATCCAAATTACGCATTCGCTTCATTTTACCTGTCGCACAAAAAGAACATGTTAGGCTACAGCCAACTTGAGTTGACACACAAACTGTAAATCTATTTTTGAATGTTACAGGAATTAGTACTGCTTCAATCGCGTGTCCATCTATTAATTTGAATCTGGATTTTATGGTGCCATCAGAACTTTTCTGTTGCTTGTCTAGTTGTATGGGATTAAAACAAAATTTATCTGCTAAGGCCTCTCTAAGTGATTTTGATAGGTTAGTCATTTGATCAAAATCTATCGCTGATTTTTGCCATACCCATTCATAGATTTGCTTTCCACGAAAAGATTTTTGACCTATTGATTCAGACCACTCAATAAGTTGTTGCTCTGACAACTTTCGTATATCTAATTTAACATCGACCAATATAATCCCTTAGTTGCTGATGTAATAAGTAATCTTTGTCAGCCACTTTTCTGGTTCTTTAATTTCTGTTGGATCCGTGACATATTCTTCAATAATAGGATAATTGTTAAAGAGTCCTTTGTCTCTCATATATGCCTCAATGGATTTGTGAGCCTTTTCGGTATTGTGATAATCACCATAATAATCAACTTGCAAGGCACGATTAGAAGGTAGATTTATAGAAGATGTATTTGGGATAATTAAGGATTTTTTTATTGGAATGGCAGCAGCCATATCAATTTTGCCGTTTATATCACCAAAATTGTAAAACAAGCCACATGGCATTCCATCCATTTCAACTTTTGCTTCTTGTACTTTTCCAAACAGAGCACCTAGGTTAGAGGCATAGAATTGTTGAATTCTATCTTTACTTACTTCTTGTCTTGTAGAAATGTAATTTTTTTCAGGAACGTTAATATCATTTACCTGATAACCGTTATAAATGCGGTCGTTTGCACGCTTTTCAACCATTGTTTTTAAGCTAGCGAGGCTTTCATCATAGTTGTCTTTTATTTGTCCTTTCATTCCCATAACCATCATCATACCTCTCATGAGGAATGGTAGGTCGCTTCCTTGCATGGCCCATCTTACTTTTGATTTATTTCCTTCTTCCTCAAAACTGAATAGTCCGTATGAAGGTTCATTCCAACCTTCAAAGTTTAGTTGTGTTTTTATTTTTTCATTGGGTTCTGATTCGATGATCTCTTGCTTGCCATTACCTTCTGTCTCACTCAACCATTCACTTTTAGCACCTACACCTACTAGCTTACTAGGATAGGTAATAATCATATCTGGATCTCTCTTTTGCCAGCTGCCCCACTTTTCCCAGGTGGTGATGTCATTGACAATATTATATGACATGTTTTTTGGAGCATCAATGTCTATGGATCGTTCCAAATTGAAATTTCTTGGGCCCAATACACACAAGAAACAATAGATACCCACTAAGATAAGAAGGGATAAAACGAGATATTTCAAGATTTTCATAATTGTTTAGTTTGTGATTTTTGTCTGTAGTTTTTATATGCTTTCGCTAATGCAAAGATAGCAAGTCCAAATAAAACAACACCTAGAGCAGCTTTCCAATAATTCAACGAATTTTTAAATACTGCCAATAAGCTTATAGATAACAACAATATTGTTGGCAATTCATTCCATAATCTGAATTGAAATGAGCTAAATGCTGTGGGTCCATCAATAAGTTTATTGGTTATGACTCTACAATAATCAGTATACCATGACAAAAAGATCAATAAACCTAGTTTAGCATGCAACCAGTAATTGATGGAAAACCATTCCCATCCATTCATCACAATCATGCCAAGGCCACATAGCCATGTCAGTATCATTGCTGGTCTACATATGATGTTAAAAACCCTTTGTTCGATTTGTTGGTACTCCTGTTGTAGAATGGAGGCTTTCGGCTCTTTTGCGTCAAATGCTTCTGTATGATACACGAATATTCTTACAATAAAAAACAACCCGCCAAACCAAGCGACGAACCCAAATATGTGAATTGTCTTTAAAAGTAAATACATGTCTCAAAGGTAAGAGTCTAAATGTTGGCTTGTGTCGATTTAATGTAATAAACGAAACCGTTTAATGTAAAAGGGAAGGGTGAATCAAGCGATCCACCCTGCCGGCTTTTGGCAATCATAAGTCTTTAATTCTTCCTTATTCTATGAGTAGAATCTTTTGTCTGCTTTTATTATCAGCATAACTTATTTCTATAAAATATAAACCGTTACCATTTAACTGTTCCCTATTTATTTTCCAACTGTGATTACCTGCACTATATGTTTTACTTTCTTCGAAAACACGTTGACCTGATATATCAAATACTGTAAATCCAACGATTCCTTCTTCACCGATACCAAATCTAATGTTCGTTTCCTCAATCCACGGATTCGGAATGTTTTGTTGAACAACAAATGATTCTAATGTCTGTTTCCATTCTATATCCAAAGCTGAAATATCAATGTCATCACCAGTATACAGTTCATTTTTATAACTCGCTTTTGCTATTGACATCTGTTCTTGCAAGGCTCCAGCAGAATTAGATTGAATGACTAATTCAAATAGTACATCTCCTTGTTTCACATGTACAAAGTCTGCAGAAGACCAGCTAATATTTGTGTAATCATCGTATGATCGATAATTCGCGTGTTCAATGGGTATTCCTCCTGCAACAATATCTAGAATATTAATATCTGTATGTTCTAATTGGAATTGTAGTCCCAATAAGTCATTAATGTCTTGGCTTGCTAAAACAGGAACTGTTAAAGTCTGTCCAGTCGTAAGAATTCTATCTTCAATATTTAGTAACTGAACATCATTTGTTCTTGACTCTGGCGCAAACATATCATTATTGACGTCACCCATTTTTATTCCGATGAAATTTGCTTCACCACTTCCTACAAAGTCTCGAATTTGATACGCACTCTGCACGATACTCCAAGCAGGATTCTCTGGGTCAAAGAAATTATATGTCTCAGAGACAAATTTCCAACTTGCAGTTTCTGGTAATTCTGAAATAACTCCAAGTATTAATTTTCTTAGATTAAAGACATCACTGACAGTAACTTCGTCATTCGCATCAATATCAGCTGCTAGTATTTTATATGGACTATCTAAATCCTTTTTATCAAGAATGTGTTGTTGGATTAACACTAAATCAAGTGTTGTTAATCCACTATGATAATCATCTTCTTTCTGAGCAGTCAGGCGATAATCTCCACCCACTGGCATATTTTCAAAAGCATAGTACCCGATGTCATCTGTCATATCGACATCCAGTTCTTGACCTTGTAAAAACAATTCTACATCAGTTATTGATACATCCGTTTCTGTACGAACAAATCCTTCAAGTAGTCCACCGGCACCGGCAGCAGAACATTCATTTTGTGGGTCTTCTACTGTCGCGGTTGTTGTGCAAAACGTACTAAATCCGTCTGCATTAGTTGCCCATAAACGGACATTATTAATACCTACATTCGAACAATTAAAAACTCTGCTAACATTATCCACATTACTAGAAAGACTAAACCTCAGTGGTATGCCATCACAGCCTAAATTATCTGTCCCGTCACCAATTAAATCTGTTGCTTCCAACAAAACACCTGAAGAATCAATCAGTCCATCATTATTGAAATCAAATACATCAATATTCAACACAGCCGCTTCACAGACAAGATTTGGTACAATGTTACAGCATACACTATTCGTATCTGTAATTGTTATGGAGGTCATGCAGTTTGTTTGTGTACCATCAGCACGAGTGACAAATAGATTCAGTGATTGTATTCCAACTGAAGGGCATTCAAATGTTCTTGAAGCATTTAATACATTGGAAGAGAAACTAAATTCAATAGCATTACCATCACAATCTTGTTGCATCATGCCACTATAAATCTCAGATGCATCTACTCTGAGCGTACCATCACTTCCTATATTTCTCACTATGTCTGGAGCGCACATTGCAACTGGATCTTCACACAGAGCGCGACAGACATCATTCGTATCAAAAACGGTTACAATACTCTGGCATGATGTCGTCGTAGCACCATCGCTACTGAGTGCAAATAAAGTGACCATCTGAACCCCTACTGTACCACAATTAAAATCCAACCGCGGAATATTTTCTACAGAATTAAAAGACAAGGTCAATTGGCCGCCATTACATTCTTCTAGAGAATTACCTGCAAATATCTGATTTGCCGATACTGACACAGCACCTATATCATTTAGATTTAATTCTATATTTTCTTGACATGTTGCAACTGGATTAGTACATATATTGTCACAATTATTATTGAAATCTCCTATTGTAATCACAGACATACATGAGGTAAATTCATTGTCTCCATTGATGACAAATAATGTTGCAGTACGTGCACCAATTGAGTTGCAATTAAAATTCATTCTTCTGATAGTGCCCAGTTCATCAAATGCGAACGTGACATTTTGACCATCGCACCCTACAGTTCGATTTCCTGTATACAATAACCTTGCAGATAAGGATGCTTGCCCTTGAGCATTTACATCAAAACCTAAGGTGTCACGGCATTGCGCGATTGGATCAAAACAAAGGTTTTGACAAACTCCTGAAGGATCCGAAACTTGTACATTGGAATTACATCTGGTTATGGCACCATCTTGGGTGATTAGAAATAAACTAACGCTATTAGATCCAATGTCATTACAATTAAATGAATTAGTGAATTCTGTACCAGCACCATTAAAGGCAAGTGTAAATGGATTGCCATCACAGTCCTCCGTACGACCACCATTATAAATTTCATCAAAACCTATCATTGCGTTTCCTTGGTCACTAAGGTTTACTTGCACACTTGCTCGACATCTTGCTTCTGGATCAAAACAATCATCTGGACAGAACATTGCTGGATCAGTAACATTTATAAAACTTTGGCAAGAAGTAAATGTAGAGTTCCCTCGAATGACAAATAGTGTTTGTCTACTAAGTCCAATATTCGAACAAGTCAAATTTCTATTTTGCGTATTTCCATCTGGTGTGAAAGCGAATGTCAGAGGGCTGCCAGAGCAATCTTCATCTGCACTTCCAGAAAAAAGTTGGAAAGACGATAAGCTGGCTGCACCTACTTGATTTAATGTGATGAGAATTGTATCTAGACATTCTGCCACAGGGTCAATACAAATGGCATTACAGAAATTATTTGGGTCGTTTACTGTTACGCTACCTACGCAGCTAGAAATAAAATTTCCATCATTGGTAAGTATAAGTTCAACATCTGTTGAAGTCCCCACATCGTCACAATCGAAAGTCATTCTGGATGTAGCCGAATTTGGTCCAAAGCGAAAATCAAATGATCCTAAAAGACAATCGGCAAATGGTGAACCATCAAAAATTGCATTGGCACTGACTGTTACTAATCCATTCAACTCAACATTGACTTCAATATCATTACAGACAGCCTGTATGTTTTCACATGGATTCGGCGGATCTGGATCTGGGTCAGGGTCAGGATCAGGATCAGGGTCTGGGTCTGGGTCTGGGTCTGGGTCTGGCATACTAGGACATAAATCTTTATTATCTTGAATATCTATTGTCGTTGTACAAAAGCTTTGATTATTCTGCGAATCTGTGACAAACAGTTGTATGGTTTGAAGACCTAATTGCGTACAGTCAAATTTTCGCAAGACATCAGATGTGTCAGCAGAAAAACTGAAAATAAATTTCTCCCCCAGACAATCTAAAGAATCTTTTTTATTGCCGTGAATGGCATGAGGAGTCACACACGCTAGTGGTGATTCATTTACACCATCATCGTTCAGATCCATTAGGATTAAATTTGTGACTATTCCTTGTATACAGAATATAGGTGGAGATTTAATATTAATTATTGTTATTGTCTGCTCACATGTTCTGGATATATTTCCACAACCATCTTCTACTTGCCAGAAAACGGTATGTTCTCCAATTGGGAAAATAAATTCATTGCCGACACCTTCTCCATTAGTATCAAAAGACCCATCACTATATAGGTCAACTATATATTTATAATTAAGATAATCTCCACTACAATCGTCAGTAGCCGTCGCCGTCAATATAACGGCTACCGGTCCACAATCTACATCCGTACTTTCTAATCTTATGTCCTCACAAACGACTTCAGGTTTTGTTTCGTTGACAACCTTAATCACTTGTGTATATGTATATCGTATCGGACCATTTGACCCATTCGTTTCAGTTTGGCACCAATCAATCACAGTCCATTCTCGCAATATTTTGAAGCATGCATTCGTACTTGCATCTCCAGTTACATTTAATATTTTCTCGTCAGTAATTGATGCCGCTATTAATCCACATCCTTTTTGATTAATGAAAATTGGTTCCTGAAAACCTTCTGGTAATAATTCTGGCACGAAGTCCTGCGGATCACACATGCCTAGTTCTGTTAAACCAACAACATCCTTTGGCCAAATGATATCATCATAAGGATCATGTGGATCTCTAGTGTTTACATAAAATGGATCGTTATTTACTACCGTTATTATTTGCTCAGTATATCGAAGAGTTGTTCCAGATTTTACTTTAATTCTTCGTATTATTTCTCCTATACCACATTGATTTCGATTATCTTCCACAAGATCTTCAGTTATTAGTGGATTACAAGCCCCTGAAACAAATCCATCATAAGCAGGGCCATCATATTTTACTAAAGAGTCTGCAATAATTATTGGTTCGATTAAACCTTTATCTGCAACTATAGACCCAAATTCACTGAAATTTGAAGTATGGAATGGATATTCACAACTGACAATAATGTTAGGTAATCCATGGACCTTCATTGTGCCCGCATTTTGTAATTCGACGAGAACGGTACAATCATTATACTGTCCTTGTTTATCCGACACTCTTAGCATGACCATCAGATTACTTGCGATATCACTATTTATATCATTACAACAAAAGATAAGTGATTCTTGGAACAAGGTATCTTGGCCTAGGCCACAAACATCTTTGTTTACTTTTTTGACTAATATTTTATCAACCTTACAATCGTCATGGCTGCCTTCATCAAATGCTATTGCAGGCACAAGGGCCTTCCCATCAGATGTTAAAGCAACGCCAAGCGCACCTTCACAAACAGCTATTGGAGGTGTTTTATCTTCTACAGTAATGATAACAGTATCTCTAACGATGTTACCACAAGCATCTGTACCAGTATAGACAATTTCATTATCACCAGTATCTAATTCTACTAGTTGAGGTTCTTTGTAATCCTTAATAAAGCCATATGGATAAGAAACTGATGGCGCGACTGAAGTGCAATTGTCATAATAACTCACCACAGGCAACTGAACTAATCCACTACAATTTTTAGATTGCGTACTAGTTGTAAAATCTGCAATGGGATTCAAAACAACAGGAGATTTGTCATCAAAAAATTCAATGACTTGAAGTTGTTGAAATAGTGTGTCAGAATCACTACATGTCCAATCAATAACTGTCCATCCTCTTATAATGACTTGCTTACATGCTGCACTATTAATGGTATTCTCAGTCATTCTAACAATGACATTGCATGCCAGTTTATCCAACTCGTCAATATGTATTCCTCTATATTTTGGTACACCTGTATATGATGTATCCGCAGGGGTTCCACATTTCAATGCGTTACCAAGAGGAATGGTAAAATTCGGAGCCATTTGCCAAGAATTAGGATCTTCTGTAATGCTTGGAAAACGTTCTACTAATATTGTTTGCGTACATGGCTCTGATGTGTTTCCTTGATCATCATTAGCGATGTATGTTCTGGTTATTCGTTCGATGTAATCTGGATCACATTGGAGAGTTTCGATCACTTCATTGATGATTCTTATCTCATCATTACCACAATTATTTAAAATCGTAGGTCCAGGATCTTGTATAGCTTCTATACAATCCATGATCACCGGACTTGCTGAACAAACTAATTCGGGTGCAAGCTTATCTTCAACAAGAAGATTTCCCCAACACGAATTTGGACATTCAGGATTATTAAAAGTGATTTGAAATTCGACTTGCTCTCCAATGTGCTCAAATGTTAATACGTTACCTGGGATGGCCTCTTCGTGAATGATAAGATTAATTTCATATTGTGATTCATTTTCTTGTGTAATATTCGGACTACCCAATGACGGGTTAATAATTCCTTGACAGTCTGTACCAAGAGATACATTTATAGAACCAAAACAATTCAAACTTGAGCAATCACATGCGGTTACTCTTACTTGTGCACCTGCGACATCTAAATCAGCACAAATATCGTTTTGATTAATAAGGTTAATGACATCTGCACCAGTCGTAAATCCAGGTACAATAACCGACAGATCTAAAGTATTCGGATCATAAACTAATGAGTGAATGGTGTACAATCCGAAACCAGAAACCATAAAACTTGGTGTCGAGTTTGTTGATTGAATGATAAGGTCTTGGCCTTGAGTTAATACATAGGTGTGTATAAATCCTTCTGGAATTCTTACGTCTCCAGCAGGTACTGCATTTATGGGAACAATGGTTGCATCATCTTCCATACAAGTCAAAGCCTGACCATTTATTAATGTGCCTGCATCAACTCCACAATCCTCCTCATCTATAAAAATATTGCCAGTGTTTTCTTCACCGAGGATTGCTATTCCATTAATGGAGTTATCGTTTGTGCCATCTACATCATTTACTGAAGCAAATCCAAAAGGATCAATTTCAAGCAGAGTAAAATCTCCTGGAGGAATAAGGAAGCTAAAAATTCCATCGGCTTGGGTAATGGCAATTTGTTCTAGCCCGTTGGCATCAGTAATGGTAATTGTTGCACCCTCTAGTGGTGAATTTCCAATACCGTCTCCAGTCACATCCACCAGCACTTCGCCGCTTACAGTTACCACACATTCAATTGCATTTATTGGCGTTCCTGTTAGATCTAAATCTGCACAAATATTATTTTTATTTATTAAATTAAATAAATCTGTCGCCGTTGTAACGCCAAGTGTCAGCGAATTCAGACTTAAGGTAATTGGATTATAAACAAGACTATGAATATAATATTCACCTGAATTCGAAATATTGAATGAAGGTGTATTGTTTGTCTGTACAATCGTTCGATTATAAGCGTTTGTAAGCACATATGCTCTTATAAAACCAGTAGGTATTGTAGCATCAGAATTTGCAATTGCAGAAATTGTTATTTCCGAATATGCATCCACGCATGTATCAAAAATTCCATTACTCATGGTGCCAGCGTAAACGCCACAACTGACACAATTTGATACAACAACTGTAGCACCAACAACGTCTAGATCAGCACAAATCGAACCTGAAACAATCATTGTTTCGATATCTACTCCTGTTGTCACACCTGTAACAACTACGCCCAAGTCTAATGTCGCAGGATTATATACTAAGGTATGTATTGTATATGTACCAGAAGCACTTACAAAAAAGCTAGGGTTAGAATTGGTTTGCTGAATGATGAGGTCTGGACCTTCAGTTAAGACATATAAAACAGAGTAGCCTGCAGGTATTAAATCATTACCGTTTGGTACTGCGCTTAACTTTACTTGATTTCCTGTTAAACATCCTGAGGCAACTCCTTGAGAGAGTGAACCTGCATTAATTATGCATGCTTGCGAAATAATTGCGCTGGTGTACAGAAAACACATAGCAAAAGCTATGAGCCATTGTGATAAGCGTTTTTCAGGATTGTGATAATAGCCCGACTTGTTTTTTCCATCAACGTTGTATCGCCGACGGACTCGTCTGAGAATAGTTCCCATAATTAAGAATTATGATTGCACAAAATGTCTTTGCCAAAAGACCGTGAGGAACTATTGCATTCTGGATGGTTGGTTAAAATCGATTATGGGAATTTTTTAAATCGTCCAAAGAAATCGCTGGGAACGACTTCAAAGAGTTAGAACAAATATAAAACAATTATTTACATATTATAAATTTATTTAATATATGTTTTCGGGATGTGTGTTTTAGCTGACATAAATCACTTTAAAATGCCATTAATATTTAGGTAATAAAACCGCTGAATTCTCAATTATAGTTCCTTTTTTGAGTAGTGTTAAGTCTTCTAAATCCTCTTAGGTCTATCACTTACCTTCATCTTTATATCCGCCGTCATAACTTCTACTCCATTCTTATCACTAACTGAAACATGACAGATTTGATGATCGATATTATCCCAGTTCGGATTACCTAAGTCGCAAATAGCTAACAAATCTGTCTCCGCTTTTTTAATGTAAGCGACTTCCATACCGATGGGTATCCAGCGACGATGATTCGGGATAGATGCCTCCATACAGATACCTCCTGCAAACTCACATAGATTACACATGGCTATGGCATGCACTGTCTTTAAAATGATTATGTACTGATCGACGTTTTTTCATACTGACCTCGATATGGTGTGGTCTTAGAACTTCGATACTGGGTTTAATGGTCGTAAAGTAAGGAGCCATACCTGCTACAAGCCTTGAGAAAATCTTATTACCGAAAGGATACTTAGAGCACTTTGCTTGAAGAGAAAGAACACGATTCATATTATCAGATTTAGGTAAATGATATATAAATTACTAAGCTAAAGAATGCTGCCTAGGATACACCTTGTAATGTCTATAATACTTTAACTGAATAACCAAAGTTGTATGAGCAAACAAAAATCAATAGATGATTAAGATTGCTTGAATAATCATATATTTGATAATAGTAAAAGCCAAATTATTAGGCTAGTCTAAAAATAAATTTAAAACACACTTGGATTATGGCTATAGTTGAAATGAAAGTTCCAACAATCGGAGAGTCTGTTACTGAAGTAACATTGTCACAATGGCTTGTCGAAAACGGTACTTATATTGACATTGATACACCAATTTGCGAATTTGAATCGGATAAAGCGACTCTTGAATTTCCAGCAGAAGCAGCAGGAATTATTACTCATGTAGCTGCAGAAGGTGACGATATAGAAATAGGAGGATTGGTTGCTACTATTGATACAAGTGCGGCAGCTCCAGAAGCTTCCTCAGCACCGGCTATTGAAAAAGAAACAGAAGAAAAACCAGCAGTCAAAAAAGAAACTCAAACAGCAACACATGCAACTGGACACCCTTCTCCATCCGCCGCAAAAGTAATGCGAGAGAATGATCTGACCAGCGACCAAGTCAAAGGAACAGGAAAAGATGGTCGTATCACAAAACAAGATGCAGTTGACGCAACAAATAAAACAGCACCTAGTTCAGCGCCTTCTAAAGCATCAGAGCCAATGAATGTCGCTGCTCCTCAAGAAGCATTTAGCAGAAATAGCAGACGAGAAAAAATGTCAAGAATGAGGAGGACAATAGCCTCACGATTGGTAGATGCTAAAAACAATACAGCCATGTTGACGACCTTTAACGAGGTTGATTTGACAAACATCATGGCATTAAGAAAAAAATATCAGGAGCAATTTGTAGAGAAGTATGGCATTAAACTGGGCTTTATGTCCTTGTTTGCCAAAGCATGTGCAAAGGTCCTTATGGAGATGCCTCAAGTCAATGCGCAGATAGATGAGAAGGAGGTTATCTATCATGATTTTGTAGACATATCCATTGCCATCTCCACAGATACAGGACTAGTCGTTCCTCCTGTACATAATGTAGAGTCTCTTCATTTTGCAGATATCGAAAAGCAGATAAAACAATTGGCAATAAAGGCCAGAGAAGGAACTTTGACTCTAGATGAAATGAGAGGCGGTACATTTACAATCACTAATGGTGGCATATTTGGGTCAATGATGAGTACACCTATTTTGAATAGACCTCAATCTGCGATACTTGGCATGCACACCATAAAGAATAGACCGATTGCCGTGAATGGCGAAGTACAAATACGCCCGATGATGTATCTCGCATTATCATACGATCACAGAGTTATTGATGGCAGTTCTTCTGTGACTTTCCTCGTTAAGGTGATAAAGCTCTTGGAAGATCCGACGACTTTATTATTGGATTTATAATTTAAGTCCATGACATTACAGGAATTTCTTGAGCTTTGTTCTGCGAATCCTTCGTTTATCATTATGTATTTCTTCACTTTGCCTATTGCGGCTTTACTGGCTTGGTGGTTAGGGAAAGGAGAAGCACACGAAAGCCCTTGGAAATTCATGTATTCAGCGTTGATGTTTTTGGCATGTATCCCTGGGATTTTTGCAATTACATTGAATGTGTATCTGTTTCTCTTTGAAAAACGATCCATTATGGAGGCTGACATTTATTCTCAAATCCTTCCAATACTTTCAATGGTGGCAACCTTATTGATTATTAGAAAAAACACGCGGTTTGAAAACATTCCTGGGTTTCAAAAACTAGGTGGTTTGTTTATGGTCATTGGCGCAGTGTTAATCATCATGTGGTTCTTGGAAAAAACGAGGATTGTTGTCTTTAGTTACATGCCGTTCTATTATGTGCTAATCATATTGGCTGTTCTCTTTATAGTCATCCGTTTTGGTACCAAGAAATTATTCAACTAGATGAATCAAATACTATATTACATATTTCTTGTTTTACTGGCCGGATTTTTCATTTATGCCGGAGCCATGCACTTTAAGAAGGCTTGGTTTTTTGAAAAAATCGTTCCACCAATTTTAAAGAAATGGAAAAAATCCATCAATATTATTTCTGGTATTGCTGAAATTTTAGGTGGCATAGGTCTACTTATTCCACAAACAAGAGTTATGGCAGCATGGGGATTAATCGCCTTATTAATTGCCGTATTTCCGGCAAACTTATATATGTATCAGTCAAAAGGAGCAGGTATGAAGATTAGTCAAAAATTCTTACTGATCAGGCTTCCCTTACAACTTGTCTTAATCGCTTGGGCATTCTATTATACCAGATGAATTCAGAAACAAACACATTTAAAGGAGTAGGCGATAAAGCAATCCATTATTACAAATGGTCCTCTGACAATCCAAAAGCTATCCTCCAAGTCATTCATGGGATGGGAGAACATGCAGGGAGATATGACCGTTTGGCAGAAGACTTAACTAAGGAAGGATTTGTCCTTTATGCAAATGACCACAGAGGTCATGGTAAAACCGCTGAATCAGTTGACAAAATTGGATACTTTGAAAACAGACATTTTTGGAATGATACGCAGTCAGATCTAAAACAAATGACAGCGATTGCGATGAATGAATACCCCGGCTTACCAGTAATTGCACTGGGTCACAGTATGGGTTCTTTTTTATTGAGAGACTATTTGACAAATAAAGACATGCCATTTGTTGCTGCTATCTTATCAGGTACAGCCGGTGATCCTGGACTATTAGGTAAAATAGGTAGACTCATGGCGAAATTACTAGGCAAAATCCACGGACGAACAACAAGAAGTGAATTTTTGCGCAGTCTCTCTTTTGGAAAATTTAATAAAGAATTTGCACCAATGCGCACAAAAGCAGATTGGTTAACTAGAGATGAAGCTGTAGCAGATGCATATGTGGCTGATGAGATGTGTAGCAAAACGTTTACCAGTGGATTTTGGGATAACATGTTAGAAGGTGTCTTAAAAATAAATACAAAAGCTGCCTTTGATCAAACACCTAAAGATTTACCAATTTATATGTTTGCAGGTCAACGTGATCCCGTCGGCGATTTTGGCAAAGGCGTCACTGAAGTTTTTGAGAAATATAAAAACGTAGGAATAAGACAAATCGAGTGCACACTTTACCCAGATGCCAGACATGAGATGCTAAATGAAATAAACCGAGATGAGGTTATTGCTTCTATGCTTGAGTGGATGAGTCAGCAGTTAATAAAACATGAAAAATGAGAAATACAATTTATACTTTTTTCTTTTTAATACTGATCATGATAAGTTGTGGTCAGGAAAAGACAGGAATGTCGAATTTCGATTCTAATTTTACTCATGTCGTATATTTTTGGTTAGAGAATCCTGATAATGAAGAAGACCGTAAAGCATTTGAAACTTCGCTTCAAAAATTTTTAGATAATTCACTTTATGCAAAAACTAATTTTATAGGCGTGCCACCAAAAGCAAGTAGAGATGTTGTTGATGGTTCATTCACATATTCTTTAATTGCAACTTTTGAATCTGCCGAAGCACAGCAAGAATATCAGAAAGAAAAAGCACATTTAATATTTATCGAAGAGTCTAGTGAACTTTGGACAGAAGTTATCGTATACGATTCGATAAGTATTTAATTTAGTAAATATCATTTTGAAAGAATACTAGACGTCAGTCTTTTTTGGAAAAAGCACCATATATGAATTTTATGTGATTTTAGAAAAAGCTTGCTCTACATCCCCAACAATATCATCAATGTGTTCTAGACCTGTAGAAATACGAATTAAGCCATCTGTAATGCCCACAATTTCTCTATCTGCTTTTGGTACTTTTAGGTGAGTCGTAGAAGCTGGATGTGAGGCAATACTACGTGTGTCGCCTAGATTTGCTGTTAAGGATAACATATTCAGAGCGTCTAAAAATTGTTGGCCAGCTTGTTGCCCACCTTTCAATTCGAATGTAACGATACCTCCGCCTTGTTTCATTTGTTTTTTAGCTAAATCGTACTGTTCGTGTGATTGCAAGAATGGATAATTCACATGAGAAACAAGAGTGTGTCCTTGAAGCCAAATGGCAAGTGCTTTTGCATTGTCGCAATGTCTGTCCATTCTTACAGCAAGGGTTTCTAAACTTTTAGATAGAATCCAGGCATTAAATGGTGACAAAGAAGCACCTGTTCTTCTGATGAATTGAAAGACCTTCTCGACTAAATCTTCTCGTCCTGCAACAGCGCCGCCAAGCACTCTGCCTTGCCCATCAATAAACTTTGTCGCAGAATGAGTCACTAGGTCTGCACCAAAGTCAGCTGGATTTTGCAAGTACGGTGTACAGAAACAGTTGTCGACATTAAGCAGAATATCATGAGCTTTACAAAATTCGGAGATGGCCTTGATGTCATAAACAACTAAGCCTGGATTTGAAGGTGTTTCGAGATAGAATAATTTTGTGTTTGCTTGAATTGCTTGTTCGCAATCGTTTAAAACAGAGGCATCAACAAACGTCACTGATATGCCGTACTGAGGCAAAGAATGTTGAAGAAATTGAAAAGAAGAGCCAAAAACAGCCCTTGAAGCAATCACATGATCACCCGCTTGGAGAAGACTCAGAAAGCTTGCAACAATCGCTGCCATTCCACTTGCTGTAGCAACAGCCTTATCAACACCTTCGAGTTGAGCCATTTTATCCTCGAATTCTTGTACTGACGGATTGGTAAATCTGCTGTAAATATTTCCTCCTACCTCCCCTGCAAAAGTCGATTGCATCTGGGCTACATTTTCAAACACAAAAGAACTCGTGGGATAAATAGCTGTGCTGTGCTCTCTATGTTGAGAACGCTCTGTTTGAAGTCTTATCGCTTTAGTCTCGAATTTCATATGCATTGTTTTACATGGCATACTCATCAAGAAAGAAGAAAAAATACAATTGTGATTAGATTATCTATACTGCGGAATTGCAGTTAGGAATTAGCACCTTGTCTGAGATGACAGGTTGCTAAGGTTTCAAAGGGCCTTTCCCTCCACCTTTCTTGATAAGCATAACAAAGAACTGACTCAAAGGTACAAGACTTTATGACTTGTTGTAAAAAAGTGGCCATTGTTTTAGATTTAAAAAACAAAACAATAATCATTGAACTTTTAATATCTATTTTACATTTAAAGAACATTCATTATTTTTACGTTTGAGAAACGCTGACTCAAAAACAAATGGAATTCATACCCGGATTATAAAGTATTGACAACCCCATTTTTGCAGTAAACCGGGAAACTGTATAAAAGATAAACATAGATTATGAAAGTATCCTATATGACTAAGGAAGTGTACGATAGGTTAATGTCGGAGCTTGATGAGATGAAAACGAAGGGAAGAGAAGAAATCGCACAAGCCATTGCAACGGCTAGAGATAAAGGTGATTTATCAGAAAATGCAGAATATGATGCAGCCAAAGATGCACAAGGAATGCATGAAGCCAAGATCAATGAGTTAGAAAAATCATTGGCGAATGTAAAATTTCTCAAAGAAGAAGATGTCGATACAAGTCAAGTTAGCATTCTCACCAAAGTCCGGCTTCTAAATAAAAAAGTAAACAAAGAATTTACATTTAAAATTGTTTCCGAGTCAGAAGCAGACATTAAAGAGAAAAAAATATCTGTAACATCACCAATCGGAGAAGGCTTACTAGGTAAAAAAGTAGGTGAAATTGCAAAAATCCAAACGCCAAGTGGGGTTATGGAAATGGAGATACTAGAAATCTCAATATAGGATGGCGAGTATTTTTACTAAAATCATTAATGGCGAAATTCCTTCCTATAAAATCGCTGAAAACGACAGTTGTTTTGCTTTCCTTGACATTAATCCTTTGCAAAAAGGACATACACTTGTCGTGCCGAAAGTAGAGGTCGATCGATATTATGATCTACCCTCAGAAACGCTTTCTGAATTAACCTTTTTTTCCAAACAGGTTGCCAGAGCCATTAAAGCCGCATATCCCTGTGATCGAATTGGGGTCGCTGTAATAGGCTTAGAAGTCCCTCATGCACATCTTCATTTGATACCAATTAATCGAATGGCTGACATGGATTTCTGGTCACCTAAGTTGGAATTATCTCCAGAGGAGTTTTTAGAAATTATGACAAACATCAAATTGAAATTGTAATTTGTCATTTACTGTAGTAATTATACCTCCCTACTCAGAAATAATCTCTTCCGTCACACCATCATATCTTTCTGACTCATCTGCTTCATCTTCATATGCTTCTGAATCAGGATTCATGATATATTGATTTTTGACAAACGAACACCAATGGCAATCTTCTTCACCGCATCCTTCAAATTCATGTTTTTGAAGACCGCTGTACGCCTTCTTCAATTGTTCTTCTACAATTAAGACATCCTTATCCCCAACTTCAATTCTTTTCTGAATGTATTTTTTACTCTTCTTTTCCGGTTCAATAAAATCCATTGTACCTGCATGCATAGGCTTGGTGATTTCTAGATCATTTGCTATGAGAATTTTATAAAACACAATCTGTCTCCAGTAATCTCCACCAAGATCTTCTTCTCCCTCTGGATCTTCACTTACTTGTGGGCCTTTTAATTTATCGATTGCATAAGTATGGTTCCCTGTCTTAAAGTCGTATACGTCTATTCTATCATCGTAAATATGAATACTGTCTATTTTACCATTAATAGGAATGTTATTATAAGCTGTTTTTATACTTCGCTCCAGTTTGTATTCTCTCGGCAATCCCCAACGCATGTGATAGTTATTATAATATCCAGTTAATATTTCAACACCATATACTTTCAAATCGTCATATTGTCTTTTTGTGAAATGTGATCTATACCCAAATAACGCCTTTTCGTAAAAGTCAATCATAACGCTGACTTCAGGTATATTTCGATTTGGGTCATCATTAATTGCCTTAAAATACTTCTCGAGTGTACTATGAATGGCATTCCCGAATCCCATGCTTTTATTTCTAGCCATTGGCACTTTCAACATATTCTCAAAATAAAAACTGAGTGGACACCGCAGATATTTATTTAAATGTGTCACACTCATACTGTAGTTTTCTAATAGCCTATCGATATGATCATGCTCGATTAATTTCGGTCTTGGGTTTGGATACCCAAGTCTAGTCTGAGTGAACTCATTCATTTTATCTTCAGGCAATGATTTTTCCTGAACCTCCAAATTAGAATCCTTCATTAATTCAGCAATAAACCGACATGGCTCTAATTCTTTTTCATCCTCACTTTGATGAGAGTAAGAAATCTGTAAGTAAGACTCACATCTTGTCATTGCCACATAGAATAATCGACGATCATCGTCTACATCACTTTTATCCGTTGCAGGTACTAATGAGGGTGGGAATCGATATCGTCTGTTTTTATAATCAGCAGTTACCCAGTTTTTATCATCACCAGCAATTATAAATACATGCTTGAATTCTAGACCTTTGGACGAGTGTGCCGACAGAAACTGAACACCTGCTTCTGAGTGCAGTATTTTCATTAATGGAAGTGTAAGTTCCGCTTCTTCCATATTATCTAAAATAGATAACAACTCATTTAATTTTATTAGTGGTTTTTTAGTCGATTCATTTTTAATTAATTCGAAAAAAGTATTGATTAATTGAAAGTTCCAACTTAATTTTCCTGAATTCATAACAGTAGCAAACACTCCGGCATCTGTTAAGATTTTTTCGAACATTATCTGTAAGGTAAAATTGTGAACATCTGTCATCCACTGTTCAATAACCACTGCTACTTTTAATATTTGTGAAGCATCAACAACACCAGCTTTTATCAAGTGCTCTTCAGACTGAATGACTTCTCTCCATTTAAAATCATCTTTCTTAGTCTCTGTACTCCTAGAGCAATAAATAGAAATTTTTGCTAAATCATATGCTTTTATCTTAAACCAAGAATAATGCAACAGTTCAAATAACATAGCTTCTCCTGAATCAACTTCCTCATTTTCCGCATGAATGTATCTGAGTATTGTAATGAGTTGATTAATCAATGGCTCATTAAGTACATTGACTTTCTTTTTTAAAGCGAGTGGCACTTCTTTTTTAGTCAGGTACTCGATTAATAAATCAGCGTTTTTATGTTTTTTATAAATGACAGCAATCTCTTGTAATGCTGTGCCTTCTTCTCTAAGTGCGATTATTTGATCAGCAATGTCTTTTGCTTCTTGGTGTGCATTTGGATATTCAATAATTAATGGTTCAACTTTTATTAAGCCTTCCGTTTTTGATTCTATTAATTCTTTTTGATAGACTGGATATAACTGTACCAGTCGTTTTACATTATGTTCAATGAGTTGCTTGGATCTGTCTAATATTTCTTGCGAAGACCGATAGTTATTTTCTAGGATAACAACGTCAGGATTATACTTTTCTTTAAACTCAACAATGTTGTCCATTGACGCTCCTTGGAAGCGGAATATAGATTGATCATCATCACCCACCACAAATACATTTGCACTTTCGCCCCAAAAACTTACAAGCATATCGACGATCTTATTTTGTGCTCCATTCGTATCTTGATATTCATCTACCAAAGTATACTGATACTGTTCTTGATAATTCAATAATAAATCTGGATTTTTATTCCAGGCTTCGATGACCCATAGAATCATATCTGCATAGTCAAAACGCTCTCGCTGTTCTAGCTTATCATTGTATTTATCAAACTCTTCAATGCCCGCAAGCATCGGTTGGTATCTTTTTAATTCGTTTGCAATTTTTGTGGGATTGGCATCTCCTTTTTGGTATTGAACTCCACTTTTTCTATCTGTGTATTTTCGCTTGTATTGAAAATCTTCGTCTTCTTCAATCTTTTCTTCATATGCTGCATATGCTTCTTTTATTTGTTCGACTGTCCAGTTCTCTTGCTTCATTGTTCGGAACAGCTGTTGCAAGTTGTACCTCTCATAGTAGATGCTTCCTTTAAATCGCTTTAGTAGATGATCATTTGGAAACTCATCTATAATTTCATGCAACACTTCCACCATTTCTAAATCGGATAAAGACTGCAAATTTCTATAACCGCCAAAGTCAGCAATGTTTTCTCTGATCACCTTATTACAAAAAGAATGGAAAGTGAAGATGTTGACATTATACGCTTCAGGACCTATAAACTTTAAGAGACGTTTTCTCATGGCAACTGCACCGGCCTCCGTAAATGTGAGACATAAAATGTTACGAGGATTGATGTCAATCAGCTCATCTAAAATATATCCAACTCGTGCTGCAAGTAATTGAGTCTTCCCCGTTCCCGGACCAGCCACAACCATGACAGGGCCTTCTATTTTTTCGACAGCTTCTTTCTGTTTAGGATTAAGCGTTCGTAATGCTTCTACGAATTGATTTGTGTGCTTTTCACTATTCATAAGTGCGCAAATTATGCTTGTTCGTGCAGCGTATTTGCATACAGCTACACTTTGACATTAAGTAAATAAGATTTAACATAGTCATCAAACCGATTGCCATCATTTGCATCAAATTGAACAACTATCTGTAAAATAAACACTGGCAACTGTTCTTTAACTAAAAACTCCCGATGCTCAAATAATCGTACTGCATCTTTCTCTGTTGTTAATATATATTTTTGCTTGCTCTTCAGATTTTTATATGCTTTGGAAATGGTCTCCAAATCTCTTTCTGTGAAGTAATGATGGTCCTCAAATTTATAAGATGTGTATTCTCCAACTTTTGTATCAAGATATTCCTCTAGATACTGACTGGATGCAATTGCAGATAACAAGATAACTGACTGGTCCATGTTAAATTCTAGTCGCTTTCGACCATCTACTAATAAATATGGTTTGTGATAAAAGTACCTTGAAAAAAAGAGTTTCTGATGAGCTTCAGGAGACAACCGATTTATTACGCTTTGTCTATCTCCGTCAGTCAATTCATCTGGACATTTAGTAATAATAATACAATGTGCTCGTTCTGCATCAGATGGCCATTCTCTGAGTCGACCCATTGGCAGTAAATGATCATCACTATATAGTTTATCATACTCCGTCAATAAGATATTTATGCCAGGAGCGACAGATCGATGTTGAAAGGAATCGTCGAGTAAGATGCATTGAATGTGTGGATACTGTTTGACTATTTCTGGTATGGCAGTCACGCGACTTTCAGCAACAGCAACAACCACATCTCTATATTTACGCTTGTACTGGATTGGCTCATCTCCAGCAGTAAATACCTTGTCTTGAGCATTGACAAATCGAAAGCCTTTTGATTTACGCTTATACCCTCTACTCAATACACCGACATCTATATAAGGTCTAAGTAACGATATCAAATACTCCACATGAGGCGTTTTACCAGCACCGCCAACTGATAGGTTTCCAACTCCAATGACTGGCAAATTAAATCTCGTCGCCTTTAATAATTTTGCATCGTAAAAAGAATTTCTGATCGTAATGATCATTCCATACAATAGTGAAAAGGGGCTCAAGAGTATCTTTGCAAGCCAATGTTGTATCATGGAAGTTAGATACAAAATCCTAGCAGCTTTTCAAAACTATGCCTATGTATTCTTGGAAAGTATCTGATGGCCTATTTGACAAGACGTACATCTGTACTGATCACAATATTTCTTTTTAAGATGCAATAGCGCTTGACTTTCCAAAGCATGTTTCGCTTTTATTCCAGAAGACTTCCATTTCGTAATGATTGTATTTGATTCTGCAGGGATAGATTCGAATATATTGATGGCTTTTTCTACGAGTCTATCGTCTCTTCTATATTTACCAAAGCTGAATAAAATGGGTACAATAGCATGAAGCAATATTAATTGTATTCTTGCCTTACCGAGTTCTTTTGACTTTACTACTGATGTTTTTTCAAATTGATAATGCGTTTCCCAAAATTCACTTGTCGTTACCTCTGTCAATTGTTTTAGAATTACTGCTTGAGATTCTTCAATAATAAATTGAAATCCACTTCGGTCCGCACTCAATAAATTAGACAATTGTGCTATCCGCAATGTTGGAAAATTAGCAGGCCGTATACGACCAAATTTCCAATATGTCATTGGTATTTCCGTCAATTGATGCTTGTGTTTTAAGTAATTATATTCAGTGGATAATTGCTCGTGGTATGATTCAATGGATTTTCTATTATTCAAGAACCCCCCTATTCCAAATAATAGAGCTTCTATTTTATAAGGTGCGTGTCTGTATTTATTAATTAATTCTACTGGAAGTTTTTTTGCAAGAGCATCGAATGCATCTTTATTTTGTTTCAAACCAAATGCTCTAAATAAATAAATCAGAAATAACTGCTCCCAATGAAAATTTAATTTTTCTCCTAATGTAAACACTTCCTTTGCGCGTTCTTCTAATTTATCCATTGCCAAAGACTGTAACCAAAAGTTCACTTGTTGAGTATCAATAGTAGAAATTTGGTTACCGCAAGCGATCCATGATTTTTGCAACAACAAATTTTCATACTTATTAAGTAATGATTTATTTACTCTGTCTTTTAGTTCTAAGCATGGGATGCGTACTCCTGATGAATTAATAATTGGCTTATCCTCATTCCATACCACATGTAGGACGACATTATCAAAATTTTTATCGTGTTGATGTTTATGTAATAACCAATCAGAAGATTGCTTATGAATCTCTATGTGCCCCAGCCATTCAATATTATCGATTAAGACACTGCCATTAGAAAAGTCAGGTCCGTTAGAGTGATTGTGAAACCCTCGAGATTTAATGACTAGTTTTTTACCCTCTGTCGTTTTAAGATCTTGGATTGAGAAATAACCATATTTCCATATGAAATGTAAAAAGTCCTCCTTCATGTAAAGTTGTGTTGTCCAATAAACTTAAAGATAATGTGGAAGAATTAAAAGTCTTATGACAAAATTTTGGAATTATTTTTTTTCAAACACTAGAAAGGAAAAATCAAATTCATTCTTTTCATCCTTCGAGTGATCTTTTTTTGAACTAATCTTCCAGTGATCCATGTTCATCTTTGGAAAATAAATATCGCCTTCTATTTCAGCATCGACTTCTGTGATGTACATCCTGTCCCAAAGGTTTTTGGTTAATTCATAAATTTGCCCGCCTCCAATGATCATGGCTTCCTCTTCGCCATTATCGTGTGCGATTTGTAATGATTCTTCTACACTGTTGGCGATATAGCAATTACTAACAAGGAAAAATGGATTTTGAGTGATTATCACGTTTGTTCGTTTGGGTAGCGGCTTTCCGATGGATTGAAAACATTTGCGTCCCATGATGATGTGATGGCCTGTTGTGATTTTCTTAAAGTATTTTAAATCGGCAGGCAGATACCAAGGGATATCGTTGTCTTTTCCGATCACATTATTTTTTGCTCTTGCGACTATGGTGCTTATTATCATTTGGAAATAGGTTTTTTAAAAGCAAGCTAGGGAATAGATAATAAGTCGGCTTCCTTCATCCTAGTCTCTAAGTATTTTCTGTTGGGTCTTATGTCTTTATTCATATACTTCTCAATCATTAGGCTTGCTATCGGTGCAGCATATTGTGATCCCCAACCTCCATTTTCAACATAGACTGCAACAGCAATTTTAGGGTTATCAACAGGCGCAAAGCCAAAAAATACAGAATGATCTTTACCACTGTTTTGTGAGGTGCCAGTTTTACCTGCAATTCTCATTCCTGGCACAAATGCAATCTGAGCAGTTCCTTCTCGAATGACTCTTTCAAGCCCTTCATTAACAAATGGAAAATACGTGGAATCAATCGGCACTTGGTGTTTAATTGCAAATTCTTCTGGTATTAAGTTTTGCGATCCTCTATATGATTTTAATAAATGAGGTGTATAAAAATATCCTTTGTTAGCAAGTATTGATGCTAGGTTTGCCATTTGTAATGTGGTCACATTTATTTCGCCTTGTCCAATACCGAGACTGAGGACCATGGTAGAAAACCATCTTCGTTCGCCTTTAGATAAATACAAATCAGAATAATATTTTCCATCAGGAAAAAAGCCACTGCTCTCAAATTGATTATCGACACCTGTTTTTTCGCCTACTTTAAATTCTTTCAAATATTCATTTAATTTATCCATTCCTATCTCAGGGTGCGAAGGATCTTTACCATTAATAAACTCTCTCATCACTTGATAGAAATATGTATTGCATGAATACGCCAATGCCGTTTTAACATTGCTTGGATGTGGATGATCATGACAACCTTGAGAAAAACCTCTTGACGTTACTTCATATTCTCCTGTGCAAGTGATGCTTCTGTATGGCCATAAATATCTTTCCTGCATTGCAATCAAAGCAAAAATTGGTTTGAATATTGATCCTGGTGGATAATTCGCTTGAACACTTCTATCTAAAAAAGGCCGATTGATGGTGTCGTTATTTAATTCAGCGTAAGCTTTACCTCTATCTCTATCGACTCGCAACAAATTAGGGTCGTAACTTGGCGCACTTACCATTGCTAATATCTCTCCCGTTGATGGCTCAATAGCAACAATACTACCTCTTTTATTGGCCATCAATTCTTCTCCATATTTTTGTAAGTCTAAGTCAATGCTGGCTGTGATGTCAACACCTTCTGATGCAAAAGCCTTCCGATCTTCTGATAAAGAACTGACTTCTCGTCCTAAGTTATCTTTCAATAAATACTCAATTCCTTTCTGTCCTTTAAGTTCGGATTCATACATTTTTTCCAAACCAGTGATGCCTATATAGTCTCCCAAGGAATAGATGCCATCAGATGATTTTATTTTTTCTTCATCTGCTTCTCCCAGATAGCCTAAAACATTGGCAGCATTTTGGTGAGGGTATGATCTTACATTTCTGATCGTCGGATAAAATCCTGGAAATTTGTATAGGTGCTCTTGAAATTTTGCAAAATCCTCTGGATCTATTCTCTTGATGAAAGAAAAGGGAGTTGTCTTGTTATATAAAGGACTCCTCCAGTTTTTTTCTATATTATTTATAAATGTCTCTTTATCTATATTTAGCAACTGACAAAAAAATACAGTATCCATCCCCTCATCTATCTCGTTATAGATGACATCCAAGTTATATGCAGGCTCATTAAAAACCAATAACTTGTCATTGCGATCATAGATAATGCCTCTAGATGGAAAAAGTGTTCGCTTGTGTAAGGTTGTCTTTTCAGCACGCTCTCTGAAATCAGAACTAAATAACTGCAACCATGCTGCATTGGACAGAATGATTAACGCAGTAATCAAAAATATGGTTTGAACGATGTATTTTCTTATTTGATATTTATCCATTAATTATGGCACCTTCAAAATAACTTGATGCAGTATTATTAATATAAACGAAAAAACAAAACTAAGCATTGTTTTAATCAATATGTCAATTATAAAGACGAAGCTAAATGCTGAAATGGAGAAGAAGACCAAACAATGGATAAAAAGTAATATGGCAGCATAAGAACTAAACCACACCATGCCATAATTACTGGCAGACAAACTACCTTCTGTCTTATAACCCTGTACTGGCTCTAGTATTCGCAAGACATACATTCTGATAAAAGCAATAAACACTGAGGTGGCAGCATGTACACCTACTGAGTCATAAAAGATATCAACACCAAGGCCTAGAAAGAATGCAACTAACAACAACAAAGGTCTTGGAATATTAGTCGGAAGCAGAAAAATATAAATGGGATATAACAACAATACCACATGTGAAAGAAAACTACTTGGAAAGTAAATATTTTTAAGAATAAAGACCTGTACAAGTAACAAGCCTACAAATCGAATGATATGTCGAATGATATTCGAGTTCATTCCGATTCAATTTCTTCTTGGGATTCCTGACTAAAATTAGAAATGACATAGACATATTCTAGTGCACTAAAGTTATTGTTTAATTTAACCGTTATATTATAATTAGAATCGCCTTTCTGATTTTCATAAGTTTCAATTGTTCCTATTAAAATTTCGGGAGGAAACATCGTTGAAAACCCACTCGTCACAATACTATCGCCAACAGAGATAGAGGAATGGTTAGGTATAGCCTCTAAAAACATGCGTTGATAATCCGTATTCGGCCAGATGAGATTTCCATAAAATCCTTTATTTTTCACTCGGGCGCTAATTCGAGTTTTAGAATTCAGCAAAGACAATATTCGCGCATGTTTTATATTACTTTTTTGAACAACTCCTATCAATCCATTTTGATCCATCACGCCCATATTTGGAAAGACACCATCTTGTGTTCCTTTATCAATTGTCAAATAATTATTTCTGAATTGGATCGTCTGATTAATAATTTTTGCAGGAATGAGATCATATGTAAAGCTGGTACTATCAATCGTTGGAGATTTACCATATCCTTCATGATACAACACCCTCCTCAACAATCTTGCATTCTCTTTTTGCAAACTATCCACACGTTCATTCAGACTAAAAAAGTCTTTAAATTTTCGCTGCTCCTCTAGCACTTTGCCAGTTGCGATACTAGATGAATGTAAAAAAATGGATTGTTGATTAGAATTGTAGCTGATAATAAGCCAGAAACAGATGACTTCTAGCAATAAGAAGAGCAAGGAGGATCCGTGTTTTGCGAAGAAAAGAATGATGTTCCGCATGCTAAGATCTATTTAACAAATCAAATACTCTTTCTGTCTATAAGAAAGGTGTATGTCCCTGAATTCTTCAATGCCATCCCAGTACCACGAACAACAGCTTGTAATGGTTCTGGAGCTACTTGAACATTCAGTTTTGTCTTTTCCGCTATCCGTATATCTAAGCCTCGTAGTAAGGCTCCTCCTCCAGTGAGGTATAAGCCTTTTTTATAAATATCTGAAGCCAATTCTGGAGGTGTATCTTCCAATGCTTTTAAAACAGCTTCTTCTATTTTGGCTATAGATTTATCAATTGCTTCTGCAACTTCTGAATGATTGGTAATGACTTGTTTCGGAATTCCTGTCAATAAATCTCGTCCATTTACTGGAAATGGTTCTGGCGGATTCTCTAATTCTCTGAGTGCAGATCCAACATGAATTTTTATCTGTTCTGCCGTTCTTTCTCCTATCAAGATATTATGCTTTCTTTTCATGAAGTCAATAATATCATTGGTAAACTCATCTCCGGCCGTACGTATTGACTGATCTGTAACAATACCAGAGAGAGCGATTACTGCAATTTCTGTGGTCCCTCCGCCGATATCAATAACCATGTTACCTTCAGGTGCTTCGACATCAAGTCCGATACCTAAAGCCGCAGCCATAGGTTCGTAAATCAAATATGTTTCTTTGGAGTCAACATGATCGGCAGAGTCGAAGACAGCTCTTTTTTCAACTTCAGTTATTCCTGATGGTATACAAATGACCATTTTCAAATGAGTGAAAAACTTTCGCTTTGTCGTTGTCATTTGAATGAGTCCTTGGATCAGACTTTCAGCCGCTTGGAAATCAGCGATAACGCCATCTTTCAAGGGTCTAATAGTCTTGATGTCTTCGTGTGTTTTTTCGTGCATCTGCATGGCCTTCTCGCCAACAGCGATCAACTCCTTAGTCACGCGATTGATGGCAACAATAGAAGGTTGATCCACAACTACCACGTCATTTTCAATGATTAAGGTATTTGCAGTCCCAAGGTCAATTGCTAGTTCTTGCGTAAAAAAACTAAAAAACTTCATTCACTTTCTTATAAAAAACCTTCTAAATATTGTGTTTTACACCATTAGTAGCAAAAAAGTCCAAATATAATGCCAATAAGGGATTAATTTGATTTACTTCCAACTAATACGGTGATCATTGTCTCTGGATCCAGATATTTTTTTGCCGTGAAGGATAATTTTCTGGAGTCCATTGTTTTTATTTTATCAATAAATTCACTGAATCGCTTCCAATCCCCAGTTTTAGACTGAAAACTTCTGACAACTTGAGCTTGATTAAATGACCCGTCTAAGGAGTTTAAAAAATTGCCCATGAGATAATTCTTGACTAAGGACATTTCTTTATCAGAAATTTCCTCTGTCATTAGCAAATGTAACTCTTTATGGATCTCTTTTATTGAGTTTTCGACGAACTCATTTCCGACATCTGCGCTTATATAAAAGTATCCATCGTGCACAAAGTCATCTAAGCCAGAATAGATCGAATATGTGTATCCATTTTCTTCTCTCAGATTGGACATCAATCTAGAGCCAAAATATCCGCCCAACAAGGTCGACAAGAAAAACATAGCTGCATAATCCTCGTGTTTTCGATTAAACAGGCGTTTGCCGATTCGGATTGAGGTTTGGTGAACGTTGGCTGATTCTATAAAAAAGACACCTTTTTGATCGCTAATTTGTGGAATAATAACTGGCGTTTTTTGTTTGTGCTCAAGAGAACCAAATTGGGCTTCTAAGCTTTCTCTGGTGCTTTCCGTCGTCTTTCCACTGATGTAGATGGTGCAATTAGCTGCTCCGTAACTGTTAGCATGATAGTTTCGGATGCTTTCTCTAGTCAGAGTGCGAAACAGCTTTTCAGAGCTGTTGTAGCCATATGGATGATCTGCTCCAAAAATCTTTTCTGTTAAAATTCGATACGCAATGAATTCATCTTTTGCCAGATCCAACTGTAAGTTCTGAATACTGTTTTCCACATAATTGGACAATTCTTCTTTTGGAAATTGTGCCTGAGTGATTATTTCTGTCACAAGAGGCAAGACCTTTGGGAAGAACTTTGACAAACTATATAGAATGATTCTTGTATCATCAAGGTTGGTTGTTGTTTTAAGTGTCGCACCATAACTATCGATTAATGCTGATATTTCTTGGGAAGTCTTGTGAGTTGTCCCGTCTTTCATTAAATAAGAAACGGCTTTTGAGATCATCTTTTGGGGCTCATTTGGTCTCCCACAATTAAAGACAATCTCCAGTTTGATGACATCTCGAAGCGTTCCACCAACTTCATAAACGTCGATTCCATTTGACAATTGATAATGGTTTACCGAAGGGATTGGCACCTCATTTATCGTTGTAATTTTTGGACCTTCTTTTCGATCAGGCTGATTCATTAAGAGTTTTTGTCATATTTGTTAAAGAATACAGCAAATTCAACTATTTTCGATTTTTGAATGAACTGTCCTCATAACAGGACTTAAACCTATAAAGATTCAAATGAAATTTAGCGTTTCGTCATCTGATTTATTATCAAAATTGTCTTTGGAAATCGGAGCGATCAGTTCTAATCCCGTTTTGCCAATTTTAGAGGATTTCTTATTTACGGCTGAAGGTGATTCTTTGACCATTGCTGCGACCAATCTAGAGACAACAATTATCACCTCTTTGTCTGTCAATGTGGAAGAAGAGGGTAAGATTGCCATTCCAGCCAAAATCCTTTTAGATACATTAAAAGCCTTGCCAGACCAACCCATCAATTTTGTAATTGATGATGAGTCCAGAGCAATCGAAATTACCTCTGCCTTCGGTAAGTACAAACTCAGTGGAGATAATGCGGCTGATTTTCCAGAAATCCCTTCAGAGGAAGGTGTAGACAGTATTTCTATGCCTGCCACAAGCTTACAAGAAGCGATTACGAAAACAATATTTGCGACAAGCAACGATGAGCTTCGTCAAGCAATGATGGGTGTCTACGTTCAAGTTGACTATAATAATGTGGTATTCGTTGCCACTGATGCGCATAAACTTGTCAAGTACAGTTTCGGAGATGTCAGCAGTAATGTAACTCAAACTTTCATTATCCCTAAAAAGGGATTGACCTTATTGCGGAATGCTATTTCAAGTGATGTAAATGTGGATATCGCATTTAATCAAACGAATGCTTTTTTCTCCTTTGATGATACTAAGGTGATTATTCGACTGATTGATGCTAAATATCCAGATTATAATGCCGTCATTCCTGTCAACAACCCTCACCTGTTGACAATGGGTAGAAAAGATTTGCAAAACTCTCTCAAGAGAATTGCCATATATGCGAATAAGACAACCAATCAAGTTGTGCTAAGCTTGGATCAAGGCAGCTTGACCATTTCTGCTCAGGATCTTGATTTTTCGAATGAAGCAACAGAGCAATTGACTTGTACGTATGAAGGTGAACCAATGACCATCGGCTTTAATGCTAAATTTCTAATTGAGATGTTGGGCATTATGGACACTAATGACATATTGTTAGAATTATCTACGCCAAATAGAGCGGGAGTTCTTCTTCCAGCAGAGCAAAATGATACGGAGACATTGTTAATGCTTGTCATGCCTGTGATGATGAGCAATTAATTCATACTCTAATGTCTAAGCCGTTTAAGACTGGATTGTTTTTTGGCTCTTTCAATCCTGTGCATGTTGGGCACATGATTATTGCTAACTATCTCCTCGCCAATTCTGATCTCAAAGAAGTATGGATGATTGTCTCTCCGCACAATCCACATAAAGAAAAAAAATCTTTAGCAAAGGATTATGACAGACTTCATCTTATGAAACTTGCGATTGGTGACAATACAAGGATTAAGGCAAGCAATTTAGAGTTTTCATTGCCAAAACCATCCTACACAATCGATACACTCACTTATGCGAGAGAAAAATATCCCGATAAAACCTTTGTATTAATTATGGGAGGCGATAATCTAGCGACACTGCATAAGTGGAAAAACTATGAGACGATTCTAAAGTATTATGAAATCTATGTATACAATCGTCCAGGCTATAGCAAAGCTGAATTATCAGATCACCCGAGAGTGACATATGTGGAATCTCCTTTGTTGGATATTTCTGCGAGTTACATCCGTAAACAGTTAAAAGAAGGTAATTCTATTCAATACCTTGTGCCTGATAAGGTCTATGACTATTTGAATGAAGTTCCAATTTACAAGGATATGTAATCATGCGTGCACTACTAAAAGACATTCAAAATTTACTTCTTCCAGATGCGAGAATAAAACAACTAAAAGTAATCGCTCAAGAAAATGGTCTGAAGTTAAGCTCACAAAGAAATTTAGATAAAGACCCTATTTCCAAATTTAACTTTGATTTGTACAATGGCCGTTCTGGTAAACGGTTAAAGGGAATTTTATTTATTCCCATAAAGGGAATCAAAGGAAGTGTCAGAGTTTATGATTTCCATTATTTTGGAGACTTAGGAACAAGTACAACTACTGTTTTTGAGTTTTACAATGAGGGTTTTGATTTCTCTAATTTTATCATAAAACCAAGGTCTTCGTCATTCATTAAATCATTATTTAAAGAAGAAAATCCTGTGATCCAGACTGCAACACCAGAATTCCAAGAGAATTATGCCATTAAAACAAATGATGCCTTCAAATTAAAAGAAAATTTGACAGAAGAATTTTTAGATAAATATGGCGATGAAGGCGGATGGAGTGTTGAAGGCAAAGACTCTGCCCTTATTTATTACAAACACAAAGATCAAATTCCGACCAATCAGCTGATGGAGCGAGTTGAACGTTTTGCGCATTTGATGTATGATTTAGAGAATGGGAAGACGTTCATTTGAGGTGTGACATATAAAATTGTCATCGTGCATTTTTAAGCCCTAAGCGAAAATTATCTCTCGTTTTTCAATTCCAATATTTACTGTTGCCTTAAATGCAATAAAAACTTTCATGATTGTCCCAATCGTAACGTGTGAAGTATTATTTATAAAGATAACGGAAGAAGAAAGTGGAACAACATTTAGGTTTTCAGCCACCTCCAGGCATAGTCGTCCTTGTTTTGACAGTTTTAGTGAATTATCTGTATGTTCCTTTGTGTTGAACTTACGTCATAAACATAAACTTTGGTTGTCAGAATACTCTTCTTTTTAATGTTTATACAATCGGTGGCTTTATCGCAACAAGAGTCAATGGAGTTCATCCTATCAGACATTCACATCGAAGGAAATAAGCGAACTAAAGACTATGTTATTCTAAGAGAATTAGAATTTCAATCAGAAGATACAATTGCATACTCAGAAGAGGAGAAACTATGGATTGAAAATGAAAACAGATTGCTAAGTACTGGTCTATTTACCTACGTTGATATCAACAGAGAGGAAGGCGATAACTTCGTAATGATACAAGTACAAGAAAATTGGTTCATCTACCCCAACTTTATCTTTGAATTAGCTGATCGAAACTTTAACGTCTGGTGGAATGAGCAAGGCAAGTCATTAGATCGGGTAAACATTGGAGGTCGCATTAATTGGTTAAACGTCTCAGGTCACAGAGACAGACTCAAATTGACTGCTCAAGTTGGTTATACGCGACGAATAGATTTGGAGTACGGCTTTCCTTACGTCAATAAGGCTAAGACCTTGGGCATATCTGCTGCGGTTGTCTATACTGAAAATGATGAAATCGGTTACAAAACAATAGGAAACAAAACGTTATTTTATAGCGGCGATGATGATCGAATAGTATTAAGCAGATTCCGAGTAGCCAGTTGGGTAAATTATCGTCCTAAATTATATGGCAATCATTTTGTTAAATTAGAATATCATCGGAACGTCATTGATGATTTTGTTGCACAAGAATTAAATCAAGACTATTTTCTCAATGGCTTGTCAACACTGAGATTCTTCAAATTAGAATATGACTTTAGTTTTGATAAACGCCGTTTTACGTTTTATCCTGAAGGTGGTCATTCGTATGGCGTTTCTGTACAAAAAGAAGGCTTAGGTATTTTTAATGAGTACAATAATTTATTAGTAGAAATAAGAGGAGAGCATTACACAAATATTAAGGATAAAATAATCATAGCGAATCTCGTTAAATTAAAAACTAATTTAATTAGAGCTCAAATTGGATTTGCCAATAATACAGGCTTAGGCTACAACGGCAATGTTGTCAGTGGATACGAATTATTTGTTGTTGACGGCACTGACTTTGCACTCACCAAATCATCTGTCCGCTGGAAAATGACTGATCATTTATTAAACCTCGATGGATTAATGCCTCTGCGCCAATTTAAAAAGATGAACATTAAAGCTTATCTCAGTTTTAATATAGACACCGGCTTTGTGAACGAACCAACCTATAGAGATACCAATTTTTTAAATAATCGGCTCTTGTTGGGCTATGGTCCAGGTTTAGATATTATATTATTTAATACTCATTTATTTTCATTTGAATATAGCTTTAATCACTTGGGACAGTCTGCGTTGTTTTTTGGTAATAGTGTTTCTTTTTAGAATTTTCTCTGAAAATAACACCTGACTAACAAATATATTTGTTATGATTTTCACCAAAAATCTCGCCAAATTGCTCCTTCTTTCATCACTCCACCACGGAATAAATCCCGTGCTAACGTAATTTGATCCCTCTGGGATCATTCAAGAGGGATTCATCAGTAAACAAGAAATCTTATTTTTTTTTTCGTCTGTTTGTAAGTTAAATTTTTATGGGATTTTATTAATCCTTCATATCCAACACACACAGCACACGACTCATACCAATAGCTTGAACAAAAGGCACAAAAGAACCATCTTCTTTATATTCCAATACTTTTTGCACAACCCACTTATATTGATCTATTGGAATGGATAAATCAATTATTTTTTGCATTAATTTCGGTTGGGATTTAATCCATTGTAATTGACTATCTGTAGTCGTTAAATCTGGTCTCTCTGCTTTAGTAGCATATCTCACTTTCCATTTGATAAGAATACTAAATTCTTCAACTTGATGACTTTTATTTTCAGCATTAAATGCATCGTCCAAGTTTTTATCTGGATACTGCTTTGCCAATTCTTTAGCGATGGTTTGTTCTGACGGACGATAACCTTTTTTAAAAAAGTATGGCCAATAGGACGCTTGTACCAATCGCACTGTATTAGAGACACGTTTAAATACAACAAATTTCTTCGAGAGATTTACTTTTGGCTGTTGGCCGGTCATTGTTTTAAAACAATTCTTTACGCCAATCTGCAATAGTGGGTTTGTGCCAATTCCACAGCCCCACACATTAATGACAGTATTACTATCTACTACGTTATGGTTAAGCACTGGTATCTCTCCTTTTAAAGTTGCTTTAAGCAGCTCTTTTGGATATGCACGCTCACCTCCATCAATAATACTAGCAGACAAGCCACTCCAAACATTTCCGTGCACTACAATTTCAATTCTATCTATTGGAGTTGTCAACGTTTGACTATTTAAAAAATGATTTAAGTCTTCAAATGATCGGATGTGCTTGATTATTTTATTACACGACTTTACAGAGTCTGTATTGAAGTACTCTTCTGCTAGCGTATAGAATTGATGCTCGCCTTTATCTTCTCCCAGAATAAAACAATAACTCAATTCCTGTCTATTTTCTGTTTGAATAGTTGTAGTACTTGACCGAACAATTTTAATACTTATAATTATGACCCAGCCTATTGCACATAATATTAAACACTTTTTCATAACCATGCTATTGTAATGTTAACCGTTGTTTCAGCATTTACCAAAGTCAATAACTCTATCATATTTATTTCCAATACTCGTAACTGATCATCTGTTAATATCTGCAATTGATCAGTGATTTCTATAATGCCATCTTTAGGATTAAGATTAATTGTCAACAAATTACCATCGAGCATTTCCCTCGCCTCTTTATCTGTGTATTGGCATATTTGTATTACCATTTCTCTTATGTCATGATTGGCTTTTTCTGTTAATAATGATTGCACATGTACAAACACAATTCTCTCCTCTATTACTTCTTCATTATTTGAAAAACCTTCAGCTCCCATTTCAAAACCTACTGCGTAATTAGAAACTCCCTGTGGTAGTGGTAGAGCTTGTCTTACTGTTGCAAGGTCTCCATCATCATTGACTGTCTGTTCATCAATTGCTAAGAAGGATGTATGTTTAGACATTAAATTATATTTCAATCCAACCTCAACGATTTTATCCTTAAACTTTTCATTATGACTCACACTTTCATAATCTGACAAGTATCTTAATTTTTCTCTAGCCCATAAATACCGTATTGCCGGTTCTCCTTTTTTAGCAGTAGATAAATCTATTTCTTTTCTAAAATCGCCAGAGCTTGTTTTTCCTCCGATAACAATTGATCCCTTAGTTGCGTCCGTATATTTTCCGAAAATATACAATGGTCGTTGTGCCAATAAATCTGGCATTTTTCTTGGATAAAAATCATAGGCATCGAAATCATTAAAACAAATATTGACGTCGGTCATGACCGGCGATTGAATATATGTGATGAGTTTTTGTGCTTTCTCTTTAGCCCCCTCTTTATTTGTAACAACAAAACTTTCTCCTCTTCCTACATGAGCAATACCTTCAATTAAAAACCGATTGACACTACTTCCAATTCCGAAAGCAAAAAAGTTTGATTCATTTAAATGATCTTGTATGTAATTAAAACAAGCTTCTTCTACATGAATATAACCGTCTGTAATAATAATTAATGATCTAGAAGAATTGTCATAGGCTTTAGGGCTTGCCATTGCTGTCCTCACTGCACTTAATAATTGTGTGCCCCCACCACCTTGTTCTCTGGTTAAAAAATTAATCGCCTTTTTGATGTTCTGTCTATTTGCCAACATCGGCATTTTTGAAAATGTTTTCGAACCTCCTGCAAATAATAAAACATTAAAATAATCTACAGGTCTTAATTCTGATAACAAGTCCTGCATCAACTGTTTAGACACATCAATAGGAAAACCACGCATTGATCCAGAGACATCAACAATAAACATATATTCTCTTGGAGTTACCTGATCTAAGTTGGTTTCAATTGGGGGTTCTACAATACTTAAAAAGAATTTTTCATCACCATGTTCATATAACATCGTTCCTGTTGAAATTTCATTACCTGCTAGACTGTAGTCAAAAATAAAATCTCTGTTACCTGCTTTTTCAGGATTGCTGACTTTCGCAGAATAATATCCATCTTCGTTTTGTAATACATTTAATTTATGCGTTTTACTATCCGCAGATTTAATAGAAATAGGTGCTTGCACTTGCACATAAAAATCTACATCATAAGGAATAGTTGATCTTTCTGGTAGGTAACTTGTTTGTGAAACAAATGCTGGCGTATTTATTTTATCAGTAAATCGTGGACCGACAACTGTTGGGAAAGCAAATGAATAAATACCATCTTCTGAAACAATAAACTCAGTATAATTTAATACCAATTTTACTTCTTCACCTGGCATAATATTAGCCACATTCATGGTAAAGACATTTGGCTTATCCTGTTCTAATAGACTTGTGCGTTTTCCCTCTTCTTTGGCTTGAGTATAAAGTTCTCTAGCTTTTTGTTTCTCTTGTATTTCTGCTGTGATGGTTCTGTTGCCGATGATCATTTTCATTCCATAGACTGCAGCTTTTGTTGATCCAGGAAAGACATACACGGCTTCTATTGGAAGTGTTCCATCATTTCTGTATGTCTGACTGACTTCCACATCTGCTATCGGACCCGCAAGTTTTGATCTGACTTTAGTTGACAGTAGAGGGAAAGATTCTACACCGACATTCTCTGTGATCAATTTAAAATACGGGCTTTGTTTTACTGGATCAATTGCTGATATGATTTGAATATTGCAAATGATAAGAGCGAATAAATAAAGATATTTTCGATACATAACTTTTGATTTTAAAAGCAAGGTATCGTGAGAATACAGTTAGAAATCAGTCAAATGAGTATTCGTAAGTATTGATCAAGTATTCGTTAGATGTAAAGGCTTTACTCTTGTTATCGTAGAATTTAATAACAAAAAAACCGGGCTAAGGCTACCCGGTTAATGCTTTCATTTACTAGTGATCTTCGTCCCGACTTCTTTCTTCGATGCTCTGTATGAGTATACATTCAATTAGCATCTATTTTCAACATTTTTAGGAATGCCTACTACTAAATAATATTAGAATTCCTTGGTGAGTGTGTCCTTTAGTCACACTAGAAATAGGAAGTTGACGTCTAAATTGCTACTACCTATACATCTAAAGTTAGTTTATGTTTGTCAATTTAGCAAATAAATAATCAATAATTTTGCATTTTCCTTAACAGCTGTCTTATAAATTTTCTTAATAGTTAATATCTAAAAATTAAATACGTTTAATTAGAAAGAAATTTGCCTAAATATCGCTTTACATTTTCGCCAAGAATCGCTTTAATTTCTTCTTTTGAGAAGTCTTGGTGTAGCATTTCGTCTATGAGTAAGCCCAGTCCACTAATGTCAAAGGGTGTTGTCACACTGCCATCAAAGTCAGAACCTAAAGCGACATGTTCAACACCTATTAAATTTGTAGTATATCGCATGGCATTTACAATTCCAGCAATCGTATTGGTACCAATTGCTCCAGGAAAGAATGCAATACCTATGATCCCATCCCGTTCTGCTATTGCCAGCAAATGCTTATCAGATAAGTTTCTTGGTGAATCATACGTGCCTTTGACTCCTGTATGTGAAGTTAGTATAGGGCCATTATATAAATCCAAGACATCATCGATAACCGCTTCAGATGAATGTGCGACATCTAGGAACATAGACCTTTTTTCCATTTCCTTTAGCACTTCTTTGCCAAATGTTGTTAGACCTGCCTGTTCTATTCCATGTGCAGAACCACCCATTTCGTTATCGAAAAAATGAGTCGGTCCAAGCATTCGTACACCCGCATCATAAAGCCGATCTACGTTTTTTATATCTCCTTCTAAACAATGCCCACCTTCGATGCCTAAAAATCCACCGATGGCATTTTTGTTTGTTTTTCTACGATTTAGTAGTTCTTGAAAATCTGCTCTAGATTTCACTACAATGAATTCATTATTAAACCGCTTTGCTGCTCTGTGCAATTTCTTGCATTGATATAGTGCTCGATTGATCAGACTAAACCATGTAGTGACTGGCTGCCCTTGTCCTATTGACAATAAAGTAATGTTATCGAATGTCTCCGAACTATTTTCTTGAAAATTCTGTCCTTTTGGCGATTTAGTAACGATTGTAAATGCTTGTAATGCCGTGTGCCCTTCTTGCATTCGTTTGAAATCGACATGACCATAAGTTGAGGCTTTTGTCAGATCCCGATCCCATAAAAGAGCATCACTATGTAAGTCTGCGACAAAGTCCAAGCTTTCTAATAATTCTTTTGCTTCTTGACTATAGCGATAAGGCTTTTTAATTGTTGTCTTATTGACTCCCTTTTCAAATATAGCTGGAACAATTAAGGTGAATAACCAATATAAAATGAGTATTGCCAGAATGGTATAGAGAATTCCTTTCATCGCGTGAATTTGTGCTGTAAAGTATAAAAAAATAGAAGAAGGATGTGATATAAATATATTGTGATTGGGGTTGGTTTGAGGGGTTATGTTTGAGGGGTCAGGTTTGAGGGGTCAGGTTTGAGGAGTCAGGAGTCAGGGGTCAGGTTTGAGGAGTCAGGGGTCAGGTGAGGAGGGAGTCGGGTTGAAAAATTTTTTTGAGACTTAGGTTTGTTTAGTTTAGTTAAATTGTTTAACTAATTCATCCATTTGCTTTTCGCGCATATCTTTATCATCATCCAAAATAGTGAAAGGCCAATTTAATCTATTTAATTCTTTTTGAAAAATATCAAACAATTCTGAGCGGTTATCTTTATTTTCTCTTTGTGGGTCATAAAACCAGGGCACATCTGGTGAGGTCAAAAACACATGATTAATTAATAAAGAATTAATACTGTTTTTTATCCATGAATCACAAGAACCATATTTATATTCAGACCAAATTTTGATATTTAATAAATATGTGTCGAGTACTAGTATATTATTTTCAACTGCTTGTTCTTCAACTATTTGGTGATGCTTTTTAGCTATATATAATAAATCCGTTTTCGTGTATGCATCATTTTTCTGTTGTAAATATTCTCGAGCATATTCTTTAATTAATGTAAGATTCCACTTCTCAGCGACATAAGAAGCTATCGTGGATTTACCTGTTGACTCTGGACCAGTAAATAAAAGCTTAATTGGCTGTTTGTCTTTCATTTGTTTTTTTCCAACTTAAATAATAGATCAAAAGTCCAACACCAGCTGTTTTCTTTTATTATATCAAAAAGACCAGTCATGACAGCTGCCATTTCTATAATAAGCAACAAATTCATAAGTTAAAATAACTCTTTCTCCGCTGTTTGTAAAAGAACGATAAGCTGATCCAACTCCTGTTCACTTGTTGCATAATTTGTGATACACGCCCTTAAACAGAGTGATTCATTTATAGGATAAGTAGATATCCATGCTTTTTTACTCTGCACAACATGTTGGCAAATACTTTTTATATTGTCGTCAGTATAATTTTTTTTAGAAAAACAAAGAATAGGTAATGGCGTGATATTTAAAATTTCCCAATCATTGTTTTTTAATTTCTCGCTTAATATATCACCCATCTTCATATGATGATTCAAGGTAGTCTCAAAACCTTCCCATCCATAAAACAATAGGCTCATATAAAATCGTAACCCAAGGCTCCTTCTCGACCATTGAATAGAATGTACATAAGGATCTGTTGCACTCGTTTGAATACCTTCTGTTGGCATATAATCAGCAGTAATTCTAAAAGTAGATTCCAAAATATTTGGATGGCTTGTAATAAAACAACCTGTTCCCATTGGTGAGGCTAACCATTTGTGTATGTCTACTGTAATGCTATCTGCTTGTTCCATTCCTGATAAAAGGTGTTTGTGTTTTTCACTTAAACAAAGTGCGCCAGCAAAAGCTGCATCTACATGAAACCATAGCGAATGTTTTTTGGCTAAAGCATGAATTTGTGTGAGATCATCTATACTTCCTGGCCCTGTTGTGCCTACTGTCGCTACGACCATAAATGGTAACAAGCCTGCTTTAAGATCATCTTCAATACATTTGCTTAACAGACCAACATTCATTTCCAAATTATCATTAGTAGGAACTTGCCTGACAGACGCGATACCAAGACCACACATTCTAGCAGCTTTTGAAATAGAATGGTGAGTTTGCCCAGAACAATACAACACAGGCCGTGCCGATATACTTTGTAAGCCATCTGTTAAATAGGGAGAAAAATGTTTATTAAGGGCGCAAAGCACAGCCGTTTGATTTGCCTCTGCTCCGCCAGAACAAAATGTTCCGTCGACTTCCTTGAGGCCAAAGCGCTTTCCCAATTCCTGTATACAATATTCTTCTACAGCGTAGCAGAAAGGATTATGACTCCACGCTGCCATTTGAGGATTAGTCGTCGCCGTAAATAAGTCAGATATGATGCCTGAAAATGCCGGTCTGGGATTAAACAAGCCGAAGTAAGAAGGGTGAGCTATTTGAACAGCATAAGACTCTAGGCCTTTGAACACATAATTGATCTTATCTTGATACGATTCATTTGGCTTGGACATCCCTTCTTTGACATAGCGACGGGTAAAATTTAAATCAAGATTTGGAGCAACATCTCTACTTTCTGTATTGGAATAATAGTCATGAACCAACTTAATAGCCTTGTCCATGGTTTTATAGCGTTCCTCTTCAGTAAGATCAAATAACGCCATCAATTATTCAGTTTGTTTTTTTCTCCACGGGTTACTGTCATTCGTTTGATACGTTTTTCTGTAAATACTGTTGATTTCAAATTCGATACCGTATAAAAATCTATGGTCGCTAGATCAGGTTTTAGTTGCAAAATTACGTATCCATGATTTCGCCCATCGACATATTTAAGATGCGGATTACTTGCTTTTAGAATACGTTCTGTTATAATAACTTTTTCTGTTGGTGATCCTTCATTCAGATTAGAAGAAGTAATACTAGGAGTTCCTATTTCTACAGCTACAGATTCATTGGTAAATGGATAAGATCGTGCATCGTAAGGGACTTCGATGCCCCAAGACATATGTGTGTCACCGGATACGATCAATACATCTTGAATGTCATTAGTGGCTAGAAATTTTACTATGCCACTTCGTTCTTCAGCATAACCGTCCCACGCGTCCATATTGTGTGTGCGTTGACTAACCCGAGATAAATCCAGTGGAGAAAAAATCACCTGATTGCCGATTATTTTCCATTTTGCCTTCGATGCAGATAATTGATTTTCCATCCACTGCAATTGTCTTTTACCTAACATTGTTAGATTTGCTGTTGAAACTCCATCTTCCACAGGCTCTGATCTTCCCTCAAGTCTCTCGTCAAGCATGATTATATTAGCTAAATCGCCGAAAGAAAAACTTCTATATAGATGATCATCTAATCCTATTTCGGTTGGCATCCAATCAATATATGCTTGTTTCGCCGCAGCTGCTCTCTGTTCGTATGAGCCCTCATTTGCTTGATGATTCTCTGCTCCACTTTTATAGGCATTGTTTGAGATCTCATGGTCGTCCCATATAGTTATAAACGGGTGGTTTTGATGTACCCGTTGTAAAGATTTATCTCTTCTGTATTGTGCGTATCTTTGTCTATAGTCTTCCAAACTAATGAGTTCCTTCGCAGGCAAGTGTTTCCGCTGTAAAGTCGTATCTCCATAAGTACCAGGTGCGTATTCATAGATGTAATCTCCCAAATGAAGAATAACGTCAACATCCTTTTTAGAGAGCGATTCATAAGCATTAAAATAGCCAGCTTCATAATTGGAGCAGCTCACAACGCCTATACTTACATTTTCTGTGGCACCAGTCGTTTTAGTTCTGCCTACTTTAGACGTATGCTTTTTATGTTTAAATTGATAATAGTAATTGGAATTGGCTTGAAGTCCTCCTGCTCGCACTTTGAAACAAGCTGACCCATCTGAAGTTCTATTCATTATTCCAGAAGAAACAATATTGCTCATATCTGGAGTGCTGCTTATAGACCACTTGACCTTAGGTTCAGAACCTAAATCAACATCCAAAGCGGTCCATAAAATGACATTAGTCTCATTCGGGTCACCAGATGCAATTCCATATGGAAAATGAGAAGGATCTCCAGAAACGATCGAATTCACTTTTTTGCTGCATGAAGCGGCAATAAGTATTGAAAAAAGTAAAAAAAAATAAAATACCTTATACATAAGTTTCTTTATTAAATAAGCATCTGAATATCAAGCAAATATCGACTTTTTAAGTCAAATTTAGTCATAAAATTAATGTCCGTCAGTCCTCTTTTTTGATAAACATTTATAAAAAAAAACACTTAGGTATTGGAAAGATGGAAAATCATCCTTAAAATTGCTAATCGTTAGAAAGAAACAACGAGTTTAAAATACAAATTTATAGAAATCAACTAAAGACGTAAAGTTGTTCTTTTAAATTGGGGGATTGTGTACCTGCCAGGGTACATATCCCCTTTTTTCTTTTATATTCCCATCATGAAACTTGATCATACGCTTAAAGAACGATTTCTTCGGTATGTAAAAATTGATACTGAAGCAGATCCCTTTTCAAATTCAAGTCCTTCATCAGAAAAACAAAAAGATTTATCAGCAGTACTTGTAGCAGAACTAAAAGACATTGGGATCACTAATATTTACAATGATTCTAATGGCTATGTGTATGCCACGATTGATGGCAATACGTCACATGACATTCCAGGACTTTGCTTTTGTGCACACATAGATACCGCTCCAGATGTTACTGGAAAAAATGTCAAACCACTCATTCATAAAAATTATCAAGGAGAAGATATCTTATTACCCGATGATCCGAGTCAAATTGTGAGTCCAAAAAAATATCCAGAACTGGCGAATAAACATGGCCATGATATCATTACGGCTAGTGGTAAAACATTATTGGGCTCGGATGATAAATCTGGTGTCGCAGTAATTATGGATGTGGCATACCAACTCATACACACCTCTCCTGATGTGGAGAGAGGCCCTGTGACCCTCTTATTTACAACAGATGAAGAAATAGGCAGAGGTGTCGTCCACGTCGATCTTAAAAGAATTAATGCCGCCTACGGCTTCACATTAGATGGCGGTGATGTTGGTGATTATTCAGACGAAAATTTTTCTGCCGATGGCTTAACCGTTGTCATTAATGGTCTAAGCGCACACACTGGTTACGCCAAAGGCAAAATGGAACACTCGATGAAAATTGCTGCGAAAATCATAGCTGCTCTTCCAGAAGACACTCTCTGTCCTGAGGCTACTGAAGACAAACAAGGCTTTATCCATCCTTCACTTATTGTTGGTGGCCTGGAGCAAACCACAATTGAATTTATCATTCGTGACTTTGTCACTTCTAATCTAGACAGTCATGTTGCGTTGATAGAAGACACAATAAAAGAGATATTGCAATCGTATCCCCGATCATCATATACGATGAAAAGAGAAACACAATACCGAAATATGAACGAGGTAGTAACTCAACACCCACACATTAAAGATATTGTGGTACGCGCCATGGAAAAAGCTAAAATTGAACCTAAAATAGACCGCATTCGAGGAGGCACTGATGGCGCTGAACTAAGCATGCTCGGTCTTCCATGTCCAAATCTGTTTGCAGGCGAACATGGTGTCCATTCACGCACAGAATGGACCAGTGTGCAAGACATGGAAAAATCTGTGGAGACCGTGATGCATATCATCTTTCTTCATGCAAAAAAACATATGAAATGAGTTGTATTTCTGAGTTGATTAAAGCTTTATTTGTTGAGTAGTCGTGAGCAAATAAAGACGTATCTCGACGCTGGTCATAGCAAAGAACTCAGAGATGAAATAGTCGCGTACGTAGGCGAGTCAAAATCAAAGATGAAACAGTTAATGACATTCTTTTTTCATAAAGAGTGGCGTTACAATCAGCGATCCTCTTGGGCTGTTGCTCACCTTGCGTCTATTCATCCACACTTACTAAGTCCATACCTTCCTCAAATGGTTAAAGGGTTGGAAACGCCCAAACACGATGCTGTCATTCGGAACACACTTCGCATTTTTGAAGATATTGTCATTCCTGAAGATTTAGAAGGTGAATTATTAGATAGTTGTATGAATTTTCTTGTTGATCTAAAACAAGCCATTGCTATCCGATGTTTTTCAATTACAGTAATCGATAAAATTGTGCAGCGTTTCCCAGAGTTAGCCCCAGAGGTCATCGAAATAATCAATGATCAATTAGACTACCCGCAGAGTGCAGGATTCAAGGTACGTGCCAGACGCGCTTTAAAATCGCTACAGACTCTTGCATCCTAAAGCCATGACATATGATTACACAATAGTCGGCTTAGGTGCAGCAGGAGCACAATTGGCCCTCGCGATGAGCAAGGATCCTTACTTTAATGATAAGCACATTTTAATTATAGAAAAGGAAGAGTCGATAACAAATGATAAACGATGGTCTTTTTGGCAAAAAGGTAAAGGGGACTTTGACATATTAGTAAAGCAATCTTGGAATCAAGGAAGTTTTATAGGTCCTAGTGGTAAACAACAGGAATTAAATCTCTCACCATATAGTTACAAATCAATACACAGCAAAGACTTCTTTCAATATGCTCGTGAGCAACTGCGCAAACATCCATCGTTTACATTATTGACTGACAACATTGAACAGATTAATAATGAAGACAACATTTATAAGATTAAAGGAATAGAAAATAAATACTCCAGTCGAGTTTGTTTTGACAGCCGAGTAGACGACTCATTTTCAACAGATTTAAAAAAGTCAATATTGCTGTGGCAACATTTTAAAGGATGGCACATCAAATGCAAAACAGATGTTTTCAATACAGATCGATTTATCATGATGGATTTCAGCTATCGTCATAATGACACAAGTTTTATATACGTGTTGCCCTATTCTAAAAATGAAGCATTAATAGAATGCACCGCATTTACGTCTGCAATCTATACAGATGATCAACAGTATGAATCGTTAATAAAAAAGTACATCTCCAATCTAGGCATTTCTGATTATGAGGTGTTGGAAATTGAAAAAGGTAAAATACCGATGAGTGATTATCCATTCCATCAGAGCTCATCTGGAAAACTTATTAAAATAGGCACAGCTGGTTCTTGGGTGCGCCCATCGACAGGCTATTCATTTTATTATATTTCAAAATATGTCAGTCAAACAATTGAGGCCATTAAAACAGATTCGTTGCCAACATTAAATCTCTTGAGTAAAAAAACGAGATGGTTAGATTCTATCTTACTAGAAGTCTTATATAAAGAAAATGAATTAGGTCCCAAGGTGTTCGAAGACATGTATACAAAAAACTCTATCCAACAAATCTTTGCTTTTCTTGATGGAGAAACTTCCGTGGCACAAGATCTAAATATTATTATGTCATTTGAAAAGTTGCCTTTTCTGAAGGCTTTGATTAGGTATATTTTGAGGTAAAATTATTGTTGTCGCTAGACGTTAAATTGGTCGATTTTTATAACGTCTCCTGGTTCCACTTCCCCTAGAATAATGTTTCCTATTCTTACTCGTATTAATCGTAAGGTTGGAAAACCCACGGCAGCTGTCATTTTTCTTACTTGTCTGAATTTACCTTCTGTAATGGTGATAGATATCCAACTGGTGGGACCGTGTCGGTCATCTCTGACTTTTCGACTTCTCTCTTTTACTGCAGGTAGCGGATTTAAAATAGAAGCCTGACTTGGTTGCGTGATGTACTTTCCTTTGTCTAAACCTATCTGAACGCCTTGCTGTAATTGCGTAATGGCTGCTTCGGTTATCATCCCATCAACTTGGACCATGTATTCTTTTTCCACTTTCTTGCTTCTGACTATCTCGCTCATCTTTCCGTCTGTTGTTAATAATAATAAACCTTCGGAATCTTGATCTAGTCTTCCTATCGCCATTGTCCCTTTTGGAAAATCATACAACTGTCCTAATAGCTTTTTATTCTTGCGTCTTGTTTGGTTATTTACAAATTGTGAGAGATAACCGTATGGTTTGTGAATGATGAAATGGTGGTGTGGTGGCATTGGTTAAGAATATACGTATTTGATTGTATTATCTAGTCTATCCTGAATATCTTTAAAATTGGAAAGACAAAAGAGATAAAAAATTGTCTTGAATACGATTTTAAGATTAGAAAGATGTACGCGATCTATTCTTGGTTATGCTTTTTGTCTTGTTCAGACAAAAGAGAAATTAAAATTGTCTTAAACACGATTTTTAAGCTGTCAAGATGTACACGATACAAACTTGATTATCCTGAATATCTTTAATGCTTACCTGCCGGACAGGCAAGTCATGTTCAGGTTTTGTGTTTTTAAACTATCTGTTTAACTTAACAATTATATATAATTTCTAAACATCTAACATTGAAACAATTACTCCTCGTTTTAGTATGTACAACATTTTTTTTAACCATTTCCTACTCCCAAAAAAAACCGCTCACTTTTGACGGTGGAAAAGCTGAAATTTCAACATCTAACCAATGTTTATCTACTCAAAGCAGAAGCGAGCTAAAGAAAAAAATCTCCGACAATATTGCACAACTAAATGGCTCCAATGTTCAACTTAAAAAATCTAATGTGATCGTAAGCTTTGATTGGCCACTGCGCATGATCAATAATCAGCAATTTTTAAATTATTACTTCATTTCGAATTATGTAGATCATGATCCGAATGCTACTGGTGTTCAATATGGAGCCTCTAATTTAGATTATAACTGTGGCAACCGGACCTATGATACAAACTCAGGATATAATCATCAAGGGATAGACATTGCACTTTGGCCATTTAAATGGTATATGTATAACAATGATGTAATCGAAGTAGTGGCGGCAGAAGCCGGAACCATTATTGGCAAAGATGATGGGAATATCGATGATAATTGTTCTTGTATTGGCAATTGGAATGGCATTTACATCATGCATGCGGATGGCTCACAAGCATGGTATGGACATATGAAAACAAACATGTTTACGACAAAGGGTGTAGGTGATACAGTAGTCAAAGGAGAGTTTTTAGGTGTTGTTGCCAGTTCGGGATGTTCTACGGATCCACACTTACACTTTGAAATCTATGATGCCTCCAATAACTTGATTGATCCATATGCTGGACCATGTAATAGTATGAATAGCACAAGCTGGTGGTCTAACCAACAAGCTTATCAAAACCCAACATTAAATACATTGATGACCCACAATGCACCTCCGTCACTAGGCTGTACATCTGCAGAAGAGCCAAACTTTGCTAATTGTTTTAATCCAGGCCAGACTATATATACCGCGTTTTATTACAGAGATCAAGGATTGAATGATGTCACTGATATGCGTTTGGTACAACCAGATAATACAGTTTGGGCAAACTGGTCTCATACATCTCCTGGCAGCTACACTGCATCGTGGTGGTACTGGACTTGGGTTCTACCTCTTGCTGGTCCTTATGGAACATGGAGGCTTGAAGCTGATTACAATGGGACAACATCTGCGTATGAATTTGGGTATTCTAATGACACTTGCGCATGTCCGATTTCTTGGTCTCATTCTAATGGAAATAATTTGACTGGCATTCAAAATACAAATTCAGATTTCGAAAGCTTTGGATTTATTCAATCCGATCAAGTCATTCAAGGATCACCATCTGTGGTTTATGATTCTGGTACTATAATTTGTTTGGAGGTTGGATTTGAAGTACGTAATGGTGCTACCTTTAATGCACTCATTGATGGTTGTGGGAATCAGTGATTGATCACTAATACTCAAACTGATGGCGTTGACGAATAGAGAATTCTAAAATGGATAAATTGCTAAAATCATCAGATAGAAATTAAAAAATTAGTGCTACAAAGAATGGCTACAAATTAAGTCGAAGTTTAAAGTCATTTTATTGTTCGTATTAAGATAATACAATTACTAGACATAGGAGAAGATTGAAGGGAATTAGAAACCACCTCGTCATCCGTCTATTGGCGGCTGCCACTCCACCACGGGAGGAGAATTTTCACTAGTCTCAATCTAGATACCTAACCCTTAATAAATAGCAATTCATGAAACTACACACTAACATGTAAAAGAAAATATAATGTTCTTCTATTCCATCTTACAGTTATAAGATGACTCTTATAATGCACGGCACGTAAATGTAAAATAGTTGTGTAATGAATATAGATGTAACCTAGCTTAAAACGCTGTAGTCCATTTTCATTAATTTTCCCCTCGCTGAGTAGGTCCATTAGGAGCGAATACTGGAATAAATGCATCACATTCGATCGGTCTTGCACATGGGGAACAAGCTAATACTCCTTGACTACTGCAGCCCGAAGCATTAAAATCTATAATTATCCTATCACCTATCACAGCAGAATCCACTTGATCTTCCATTAATAATGGACAGAATAAACAGCAATCGCTTAACATCGGATTACCAACGACTAACAAATCATCCCCTATACTAGTCAAATTGGTGAAGCCTATTAAAACGGTTAACAATGGGTTGCTAGAGATTGTCAAAGAAGTCCCTACGCTAGTCAAATTGGTGAAACCTGTTATGTCAGTTAAGGTGGCATTTGAAGTGAATGACAACGTTTCCCCTACAAAAGTCAAATTATTGAAGCCTGTTATATCGGTTAATAAAGGACTAAATTGGATACCTAAGAATCCACCTACACTGGTTAAATGTCTATTGACCTAGCATTGACCCCCCAGTTGACGCAGGGTTGGACACTTCTAAGGAATAAATATAGTAGTAATTTACATATGTAATAAATATTTAATATGTTTGACTGAAAATTACTATGATTTCATTGTATGATGGTTTATTAGAGGTCACTGACCCACGTAGAAAACAAGGACAAAGAACTCCACTTGCTGCATTTTTAGAAATGATAATATTAGCAGGCATGAGTGGGAATCATGCCATTAGAGCAGTATCTAGATT
>Ga0209187_1000644_pt1 | contig 54435 bp, 44 predicted proteins | sample BantaG_FD_187430 | JGI IMG/M metagenome (GOLD analysis project Ga0209187, IMG submission 187430) | Marine algal microbial communities from Bantry Bay, Ireland - BantryBay_4 metaG (SPAdes) (version 2) | ecosystem: Host-associated > Algae > Red algae > Unclassified | place: Bantry Bay, Ireland...
AATAAAACAATATATTGAATCACAAGATACAGAGCCAGACGACCCTGACTTTAGGATTCACGATGAATCTTAACCGCCTTGCAGGCGTAAGATAAATCTACCTGCTTACAGCAGGTAGTAGTTTAATCTATAGTAGAAATTAATTATCACTATATCCATATCCACTTCTAATGCCTTTTTCTGTGGCTGGAATTCCAGACTTCATCCAATCTGGCATTGGTGCATCCATTAGATAATGATCAAAATATTGTTGCATTCTGATGTTGAAATCCAATCTGTTTTGCCACTTCAATGGCCAATGGGGTTCTCCATTATAAACTAATAACCAAGAAGGCTTTTGCAATCTGCGTAATGCCATAAAAAACTCAACACCTAAGTGCCATGGGACATGACCATCTGCATCATTATGCATGATAAGCACAGGCGTATTTATTTTGTCTGCGTTAAACAAAGGTGAATTTTTAATGTATAAATCCGGCGTTTCCCATAATGTGCCACCCAATCTACTTTGCGTTTTCTCATATTGAAATTGTCGACTTCTGCCCGTTCCCCACCGAATAGCTCCATAAGCACTAATCATATTAACCAATGGCGCTCCTGCTTCTGCACAGGCGAATTTATCTGTTTTAGTGACCAGATGGGCGACTTGATAACCACCCCAACTATGTCCTTGCACGCCTATTTTATTGTCATCTATAAAGCCTTCTGCGATAAGTGCGTCGACACCTGATATGACAGAATTATAGCAACTTTCGCCTGGTTCTCCTATAGTGTATGGCACATCAGGATTAAATATAATATAGCCTCTATTAGAATAGAAACTATAATTTATTGTAGATCTACCCGCAGATGGCGCGCGATGTCTGTGCAAACCATCTGAATTGCGTTCGTAAAAATTAACCAATAGCGGATATTTCTTTTTTGAATCAAAACCTGGAGGCAGAACTAAAAGACCTTCTAATTTTTGCCCGTCAAATGCTGTCCAACTATACAAGTCATTATCCCCCCAAGCATACATTTTTTGTTGAGGATTGGCATCCGAAATTTGTTGTTGATTTGTGAATGCCAGATTGTCAAGCAATAAATTTGGAAATGTTCTGAAAGATTGTTTTGTGTAAATAATGTTATCACTATTTTCTGCTTTAATTAAGTTGGCAGTAAATTGAAAATCATCTTTTATTTTTTCTTCTACATTTTTTTTCTGATAATCATATAGACCGTAGCCACTGGATTTATCTTTCTCATCAAAAATCTTAACTAAAATTGGTTCGTCCAAATTAATGAAGTCTTCTTCATCATCAAGTTTGATGTACGTGTATTTTATTTTATTTTCTCTTCCTTTGGTTAGTCTCTCCGGAGCAATAGAATTATTTGGATCCATTAGCCAGAGATCATAACGATCGTTCACGATAATAAATTTCTCATCTGTTGTCCAACCTTCAATTCCGTATGATCTTGCATAAGATGGGGCATCATGTAATTCATTATTAAAAATCGAGATAGAATTATCAGCAAATGTCTTTGTTGCATTCGTAGTTACGTTGTGCGCTATCCAAGCGGCATCTTTTCTATCATACCAATAGATATAATTACCTGCTGGTGACATTGTAGGTCTAGCATGAATACTTTCAGCAATGTTTATTTTTTCTCCAGTAGATATGTTTACTTTATACACATCATTCTCAGCATATCCTTGCCACGTTTCATGTGTTTTATATGGTAAGTCCGTATATGTCAAAGCATATTTAGCCTCTCTTTTTTTATCCAATCTTAATTCAGGGTAAGTTTCATCTTGCAAAAAAATTATGTTGTTTGTTTTAGTGAAATATACAGCATCATAAGATTTAATTTCATCTTCTTCAAAATCTAGTTCTTGTTGCGTATATAACTTTGGTTGTTTGTAATGCCAGACTTCTACACTTACAATTTCTTCTTCCAATTTTGAGGTGTCTTGAAGAAGTCTTTCTGGGGTGATGCCAAAAAATAACCGTGTCCCATCATCAGAAAAAGATGGCTTCTTGTCATGACTTACATTCCATTGATTAGGTAGAAGAGGGGAATCACTTTTTAATACTTCAGTCACAGTATCAAGGTCTTTGTTCCAATGATACAATTGGTAAGGTCTATCCAAAACGTCAGTTGTATCTGTATCAAGAATAAAAGCTACTTGTTTGGCGTTATTATTAATGGCCAATTTGTAGATTCTTCCATCTGCAGTAAAGATAGAATTAACATCATTGCCATTTTTAATAAATACACCACCCGTCGACACACTATCGGATTTAACTGAATAAACCATAGATGGATTTTCTTCAGCGAAGTCATATTGAATGACATTATTTATAGTGTCTAAAATGTCAGCTTCTGGTTGATAATAAATAATACTTGCTGTTTTTTGCTTCTTATTTTTTCCTTCCTTTGATATGTCTTTAATTTTTATTTTTGCTGCTATTGCCCCACTGACCTCTTTTGGTATTTTAAAACCGCTAATATTCGGAAAAGTAGTTTCAGTCTTAGTTTTTAAATCATAGACAACAAGTGTATCCGTAGGCATGTCATCCTTTTTCGTGTCGAGTCGCTTTTGTTCTTTTACGTATTCTTTTGCAGGAGTTCTTAAGAAATAAACAAACTGGCCCGATTTATCAAACGTCGGATCTTCAGCACGCTCCATTCTTAGTTCATTTTTGGATTTAGTATTATAAATAACTAAAGTCTTGTCTCCGTATCCAGGTTCTAGTAGATATAAGACCCATTCTCCATTTGTTGTTAGTTGAGTTTCGTCTATGCTGTTCCATTCGCTATAGACAGATTCATTCATAATCTTTTCTCCTTGACTAAAGAGACTAACTGAATAAAAAAGACTTGCAGCATATACAAAGCAGAAAAAGTATTTCATTCAAAATGATTTAACGATTGAGAAAATGGAGTATACTTTGCATTAAAGTAACATTAAATGGACAAATAATAATTAATAATGTTTAAAAAGTAGTGACAAGTAGTGCTTGAATCACATGAATAGAAGTAGAGTAAACGCATATTATGTTTAAATGAATTTTAATTTTTCGCCTACTGGCGAATTAGATTGACTAAATGTCAATCTAAAGTGAAGGAACCGATTCCTTTTAAAATGTGCATTGAGCACATCTTATTCCCGCTATGGCGGGACTAGTCAGTCTTTCCATAGAGGAGAATTTTGCCCCGCTATTTAACTTACAAGTATCCGCCATATTCTTGCTTGATTTTATTTTTAGAGAAAATCATGACAAATGTAATTTCATTCGTAACAGCTAATTCTCCAAAAGACAAATTAAACAGCATTGGTCTCCGTACCTTTCGATTTGTATCTTAGACAAATGGAAGTTTGATTATTGCAGCAGGTAATTGTTTCTTTCTAATTTGAATCAAAATTTCTGTTCCTTTCTTGGAATGAGATCGCTTCACATATCCCAATCCAATGCCATGGTCAAGGCTAGGGGAATGACCTCCAGATGTAACACGACCAATCTCTTCACCAGATGAATTAAGGATCTCATAGTCTTTTCTCGGTATCCCTTTATCAACCATTTTAAAAGCTATCAAACGCTCTGCAGTTCCATTTTCTTTGTCTGCTAGAATGGCATCTTTATTTATAAAGTCTTTGTTAAATTTAGTTACCCATGACAATCCAGCCGCTATAGGCGAAGTGTTGTCAGTGATGTCATTTCCATAAAGACAATAGCCTTTCTCTAGACGTAAAGTGTCTCTTGCTCCTAATCCGATGGGCAAGATGCCATAATCTTTTCCAGCTTCCATCACAGCATTCCATAATGCAACAGCATGTTCATTTGGTACATATAATTCGAAGCCTCCTGAACCAGTATAGCCTGTTGCTGAGATAATGACATTTGATACCCCAGCTATTTCGCCCAAACTAAAATGATAAAATTGTATGCTGGATAAATCAATTAAGGTTAAGCCTTGTAAAGCATCAATCGCTTTCGGTCCTTGCACAGCAAAAAGTGAAAATTGATCTGAATAGTCATCTAGAGTTGCTCCAAACGTATTGTGTTGCTTTATCCAATTAAAATCCTTTTCGATATTTGAAGCGTTGACAACAAGCATATACTTGTCTTCATCAAATTTATAAACGAGTAAGTCATCAACAATACCACCTTTATCATTTGGAAGATAACTATACTGCGCTTGTCCAGATTTTAATGACGCAGCATCATTGGAACTGACTTTTTGAATTAGCTCTAATGATCCTGGACCTACGACTTTAAATTCGCCCATATGCGACACATCAAATATACCGACACCTTGCCTTACACATTGGTGTTCCTCTATTAAAGAACCATATTTAAGTGGCATGTCATATCCAGCAAATGCAACCATTTTAGCACCAAGCTCTCTATGTACTTTGTTTAATTGAATTTTTTTTAATTTTTGGTCCATATTTAATTAATCTTTAGGGCGTTAATAACTCAATAATTTTTCTAGTGTTTCTTCTAATCTAGAATTAGCTAAGTATTGAGCTTCTAGATTTTTTGCAAAAGGGGATGGTGTGTCAAGGCTAGCCACTCTCATAATAGGCGCATCTAAGTGTTCGAATAAATGCTCAGATATATATGCTGACAACTCAGCTCCAATACCACCCAAAAGAGAGTCCTCATGTAAGAGCAATACTCTGTTAGTTTGTTTGACGATAGCATCTATTGATTTATAATCAAGTGGACACAGTGATCGTAAATCAAGAATAGCGATGTCTAGATCTTTATTCTCTTGAATATCTTTTGCCCATTTGACACCTAAACCATAGGTGATGATGACGGCTTTATTTCCATCATGAACCAATGCAGCCTTTCCTATTTCTTCAGTAAAATAATCTGTAGGGACAGCAGCTGACATACTGCGGTACAAAGCTTTATGTTCGAAAAATAAGACGGGATTTGGTTCGTCAATTGCCGCGAGTAATAAAGCCTTTGCGTCCCTTGGGTTAGAAGGGTAGACTATTTTCAATCCTGGTGTTTTGAAGAACCACGCCTCATTTGTTTGAGAGTGAAATGGTCCGGCACCGACACCACCACCGCACGGCATTCGTATGACAACATCTGCTTTAGCTCCCCATCTATAATGAATCTTTGCTAAATTATTTACAATCTGATTAAATCCGCAAGTAACAAAATCTGCAAACTGCATTTCTATCACAGACTTAATTCCTTTCAGACTCATGCCAAGTCCTATACCTATGATGGCACTTTCACACAATGGTGTATTTCTTACTCTTGATTCTCCAAATTTTTCTAAAAATCCCTTTGTTATTTTAAATACTCCGCCATAATCAGCAATGTCTTGGCCCATTAAGACAAGATCTTCATGTCTCTTCATAGCTATATCTAGAGCATCTGTTATGGCTTCTATAAAACGGATATCTGTTGTTTTAGATGTTGCCGGTAGGGTAGCAGTTAGTGAAGATTGACTGTATATGTCTCTGGTTTCAGTATTCAAATCTGCTTGTACATCTCCTTCTTGAGACACCTCTTTTAACGCTTGATTGATTTCGGATTTTATGTCTTCCTTCCATGTAGCGATATCGGCATTACCAATTATTTCTTCAGCAAGGAGCCATTTTTCATAGTTGATTTGTGGGTCTCTTTCAATCCAGTAATATAACAAATCTTTGGGTACATATTTGACTCCACTTGCTTCCTCGTGACCTCGTTGTCTGAAGGTCATGCACTCTAACAATACTGGTTCTGGGTTTTCTCTGAGTTCCTTTGTAAGTGATGTTATAGATTCATAAACTTCCAAAATATTATTGCCATCTATGGTTAAGGATCTCATCCCGTAGCCAACACCTCTGTCTGCAAGTTGTGCACATTTAAATTGTTGACTCACTGGCGTTGATAAACCATAGCCATTATTTTCTACTAGGAAGATGACTGGTAATTGCCAGACTGCAGCTACATTTAATGCTTCATGGAATTCACCTTCACTTGTACCTCCTTCTCCTGTAAATGCCAAACTGACTCGATTTTCTTTCTTGAGCTTATGGGCTAATGCAACTCCTGCGGATAGTGACAATTGAGGTCCTAGGTGAGAGATCATTCCAACGATGTGGTGTTCTAAACTCCCAAAATGAAAGGATCTATCTCTGCCATTTGTAAAACCTGATTTTTTGCCTTGCCATTGCGCAAATAGACGAGTAAGCGGTACCTGTCTAGTGGTAAAAACGCCAAGGTTTCTATGCATGGGGAAAATCATTTCATCATCCAAAAGAGCACTTGTTGCTCCAACGGCAATGGCTTCTTGACCAATGCCAGAAAACCACTTACTGATTTTTCCTTGCCTTAAAAGTTTAAGCATTTTCTCTTCAATCATTCGTGGGACAAGCATGCCTTTATATAATCGAATCAAAGTTGCTTCATCCAACTTCTTTCGTTGGAAGTCAATGATCGGAGACAAAGCGGTAGCCATTATTTAAATGCATTTAAACCAGTAACATCCATGCCAGTAATCAACAAATGGATATCATGAGTCCCTTCGTAAGTCAATACCGTTTCTAGATTCATCAAATGACGCATCATCGGATACTCATTGGTAATTCCCATACCACCATGAATCTGTCTTGCTTCTCTAGCAATCTGTAAAGCCATCCAAACATTATTTCTTTTTGCCATTGATATTTGAGCTGGAGTGGCTTTACCATTATTTGCGAGCGTGCCCAGCCTCCATGATAACAATTGAGCTTTGGTGATTTCAGTAATCATCTCTGCTAACTTCTTCTGTGTTAGTTGAAATTGGCCGAGTGGTTTTCCAAATTGTGATCTCTCTTTCGAATAGCGAAGTGCTGCATCATAACAGTCCATCGCCGCACCGATTGCTCCCCATGAAATGCCATACCTTGCTTTTGATAAACAAGACAATGGACCTTTTAATCCCTGTACTTTTTGCAGTACATTTTCTTTTGGGACCCTGACATCTTCAAAAACTAACTCTCCTGTTATCGATGCTCTTAGCGACCATTTCCCTTTAATTTCTGGAGCTGAAAAACCAGGCATTCCTTTTTCTACTATGACGCCTCGGATAATTCCCTCTTCATCTTTTGCCCAGACTACCGCTATATCTGCTATTGGAGAATTAGTGATCCACATTTTTGAACCGTTAAGAATATAACTGTCACCATCGTCCTTTAAATTCGTAATCATACTTCCAGGATCAGACCCTGAATTAGGTTCTGTTAAGCCAAAGCAACCAATAAGATTTGCCTTTGCTAATTCTGGTAGATATTTTCTTTTTTGTTCTTCTGAGCCGAATCTGTAGATCGGGTACATCACCAATGATCCCTGCACAGATGCCATCGACCGGATGCCACTATCTCCACGTTCTAACTCTTGCATGATGATCCCGTAGGCAATCTCATCCATACCACCACATCCATATTCTTCAGGTAAGCTTGGTCCTAATGCGCCTAACTCTGCCATCTCCTTAAACAAGTGTAATGGACATTTACCTTCTTCAGAATAAGATTCAATAATTGGCGTGACTGATTTTTTTACCCAGTCTCTGACTGCTGTTCTGACCAGTAAATGCTCTTCTGATAATAACTCGTCTAGGGAATAATAATCAGGTGCTTGATATTGATCAGTCTTTATTTGCTTTTTATGATCTGTTGCCTGCATTTGATATATAATTTGTTAAAAGTAAACGGGACGCTCTACTTTTGCTATATACATAGCTAAGTGTAAAACTTGTTGTGTGAAACCAGATTCGTTATCATACCAAATGTAAAGAACAACACTTTTGCGATTAGGTGCAACTATTGTCGAATGACTGTCATACACACTACAACAAAAATTTCCTTGGATATCATTGGATACTAGTTCTGATTCTAGACTGTATTTGATTTGTTCTACCAGATCTCCATTTAAGGCTGCTTGTTTGATGGCAGAATCAAGCAATTCTTTCGTTACTTCTGTTTTTAGATCCGCGGCGATTATTGCTAGAGAACCATTAGGCGTAGGGACTCTTACAGCATTAGCAGTGAATTTATCCTTTAAGCTTGGAATCACTTTTTCAACGGCAATAGCTGCATCTGTTTCGGTGACTACAAGATTTAAAGCGGCTGATCTTCCTCTTCGATTTTTACTATGCATATTGTCCAGAAGATTTTGATCATTGGTATATGCATGGACAGATTGAATGTGTCCTTTCTCTAAGCCAAAGGTGTCTTCTAGCACTTTTATAATTGGGATAATGGCATTATCTGTACATGAACCTGTAGCCCAAATTTTCTCATCCTCTGGCGTCAAAGCTTTGTGGTTGACACCCAAAATGATATTCGGAATATCTTCTCCAGGTGCTGTTAATAATACATTATCTATTCCTTTAGAATTCAAATGCTGCTCTAGCGTTTTTCTAGTTCTGAATGCGCCTGTGTTATCGATGACCAATGCTTCTTTTATTCCATATTGTGTGTAATCTAATTTAGCGGGATCACTGCCTTGGATTAAGTGGACGATTTGTCCATTGATAATCATCGTTCGATCTTCTAATTTAAGCTCAACTACTCCAGAGAATTCGCCATGAATCGAGTCCATTCTAAGTAAATCAACTCTTTTTTGTAATTGCTCTGGTTCAGTATCTCTGGTAACAATCGCTCTCAATCTCAATTGCTGGCCTTTGCCTGTTCCTTTTATAATCTCTCTTGCACAGAGTCTGCCAATTCTACCAAACCCAAATAAAACAACATCTGTCGGTTGAGTAATTGGCTTATCATCGTAATTAATAAATGCCTCAAGTTTATCTTTTAAAAATTCTTTACGCGAAAATAAATGCTGTCTATCTGCAGTCCATTCAGCAGCCAGTTTACCAATGTCAATTTTAGATGGTATTAGCTTAAGCTTTAATAAACCTTCAGCCAAATTAGCTGTATCTTTTACTTGGATGGGAAGCTTGACAAATTTTTCTGCGTAGTCATGAAGGTGTAAGATTTCTGTTGGTGAAACATCTATAAGTGGATTTCTAAATAAAACTAATTCTACACCTTTATCGTATAGTAATTTTCCAAGGGCTGAAATCAATCGAACTGCGTCCTTTTTTTGTTCTACCCAACTGTCAAAAGACTTCTCATAAGCCTTAGGAATAGAAGTACTAGTTAACATAAGTGAATGTGTTATTATTGCTCACAATATACTTCAAAGATCAGTAAACATTGATATAATTGAAGCCAAGTTCTTTATTGATTTTAGAATTTTACATATATGTCCTATTTATTATGCCTAAGCCAGTTTTAACTGAGCGAAAAGTATATCGCTTTTGCCATTTTTTATAAAATACCAATTTGAATCAAATTAAATATTATAAATATTAAGTACCTTCATGGTTGGTACCCAATAATGATCTGATTGATTAGACATGTACAACTAAGAAAAAGACGCTTGCTTTGCTTTTTCGAAAAATGAAAAATATAGACTCATCAACAAGGATAGAATGATGTAACTTATCATCATGAGTGTTGGAATGGAAAAAGTGTAACCCCCTCCAATCCAACCACCTAGATTGATCAGTATTAGAGATCCAATCAATGCTTTTAAAAACTCCACTGGTATCGATATGGGATGTCTATCCATCAAGCTGGTATAGGCAAAAATGGAAACCATTAAAAAGATGACGTAGATTGTAATCAAGTTTACATTAAAATCAGCCACATTTATCAAAAGATGATAGATTAAAACATTATGTACAATCAATTGAAACCAACTCCATATCTGCATGGCTGTCGTTTCATATGTTGAATACTTTTCCCTTTTATGAACGTCCGTAACAATTTGAACAGGGTATTTGTCAATAACATCTGAAGGCCTCCATCCAGTTGGCATAAACCAAATACGGAATTTATCAATCACATTATTTGTACGCCAGGCGTCTTTAGTTAATTGCCAAACATGCATGAAATTAATAAGGATTGGATTCCAAGTATTGGCTTGTTTTAATATGCCGTATACAGGAGGCTCGTTTTCTAATTCTTCTTGGAATGTGCCAAACCATTTATCCCAAAGAATAAATATTTCAGAAAAATTTTTATCAATGTAGATATCATTAATGGCATGGTGAACTCTGTGATGTGATGGCGTTACTATAATATGCTCTAGAAACCCCATCTTATTTATCACCCTTGTGTGATACCAAAATTGTGCAAATAAGTGGAGTGGGGCAGTGATGGCTATTACATTCGCTGGAATGCCGATAATGGCCAATGGAACATACAAGAAAAAATAAACTCCCACGAAAGAAGAGATGGTTTGACGAAGGGCACAAGACAAATTAAATTCTTCACTACTGTGATGTATGACATGTCTGTTCCACATAATATTAATCTTATGATTGAAACGATGTGACCAATAGCCAGCAAAGTCTAGTCCCACAAATGCAAGGACGAATAACCAAACCGAGGACTGAATATCGAATAACCCTATCTTAGATTCCATAAAATCGTAGCTGAGTATCACAATAGAAAGCCCTATCAGACTTTTGAGTGTGTTTGTCATACCAGAAGACAGACTGCTGATTGTATCCATTGGTTCGTTGACCGACAAATTCATCATTTTAGCGACTAATGACTCGATGACTATTAATGCAACAAAACCTGGAATGGCATAAGTAAGTACCTGTGCATACGTTTCCATAGACCATAAATTTATTTCAAATTCATGAGTTTTTCAGTATTTGTCCTTTTATATGGCACGACTTATGTACTTATTATTTGAATCGACCTGCGAATTGGACATTTTTATTGATTACATTCATCAGTCAATGGTTAAAAATCTGCTCAACTACATAGCTTTTCTATTCTGTTTGATGGCGTTCAATTCAACGCTATTAAATGGTCAGAATTGTATGCAAACTCAAGGAGCTATTTCCTTTTCAGGATCAGGCTTTGATACTCTTACCACAAGTATTTTAAATGAAATTGATATTGTTAACAATGTAATTATCATTGTAGATGCTACCACTCCGCCTACAGGTACAAGCACTTTATTAATTCTTGACACGCTTGGCAATATTTTGAAATTAGAAAATCTTGCTGATTCAGAATGTGATGGAAAATTTGTTTTTAATAATGAATTTTTTCCTGATCCTTTAAATAATCTTAAATATACATTACAATTGATTAGTGTAGCTGATTTAGATACTGATTTAGCTATTGGACAAAGCGTTGATAGCATTTCAGGATGTTTTGCACTTTCTACACCACTAGTACTCAATACGATTAGCTATACAAATATATTGGATTTGTCATTCATAAATAATGTGGTGAGTAATGCTCATCTTAATCTATTAGGAGGTAGTTTCTTTGTCAATGGACAGGTGATCGCTAATCCTAATACTAAGATAGAAATTTGTACCATTGATACATTGAATAGAGCCTTTAATGTTGTTGCAGCATTAGGGATGGAGCAGCTTTGGGTATTGACTGATGATGATGGTGTTATAATTGATACGTCAACAACCCCATTTACTAATTTTGGACAATATGTGGATCAAGTGGATATAACTTCAGATTCACATCATTTAGAATTGTCTCACATTAGTTTTAATGATGGACCCGACTACTTTACCATAGGCGTTAACATCAAACAAGATAGTTGTGGTGGACCCACACGAAGCTCAAGTAGAATTTATGAATTAACGTTTATTGAATGCGATGATACGTGTAATGATGGATTGCTGAATGGTACTGAAGTCAGGGTCGATGAGTGCATGATGGACGCTTTTTCTTGTTCTATATCTCTCGAACGGGTCATCGCTTGCTTCCAAGATTCTACAGCTTTAGTGTCAGTTGATGTTACAGGTGCTGATGACGAAATGCTTAGTTTTTCTTGGAATACAGGTGATAACACCCAAGAATTAGATAGTATACCAACTGGTCTTTATACGGTGACAATAACCAACTCAAGTAATCTACAGACAGCATGCTCAATTGATATAACAGAGCCTGAAAGACTAGATGTTACAATAGATTTATCGTTACTAACTTCTTGTACTGCTACGGCAAGTGTTACAGGAGGTGTGAGGCCATATACGTATTTATGGAATAATGACCAAACCTTCATCTCAGTACAAAATCTTACGACATCACCATCAGTCTTAGTTACGGATTCAAATCAATGTACTGACTTCTTAGCTCTAGATCAAAATGCGTTTAATCAAATATGCGGTGATTGTACAGATGATATTATGAATAATGATGAAACAGGTATCGACTGTGGTGGCTCTATTTGTGAGCCATGCCAAACGGGTACAACAGATATAAGTCCAATACAGCTTACCAAACTCGCAAACTTTATTGATGAAAATGATGATGGCATTGCTCAAGTAGGTGAGACTCTTGAATATACTTTTACTGTTTGTAATACGAGTGAGGATACCTTAACGCTCGTCACTGTTGTCGATCCAATTATAACAGTTGATGGTATGGCATTCGATCTTGAGCCAAGCAGATGCAATGCAGATGCATTTTCAGGTACATACATAATTACTGATTCGGATATATTTGCGGGTTCTATCTCTAACCAAGCAACGGTCTCAGCTATGTTACAAGATAGCATTATGGTGAGTGATCTTTCTGATGATCCCTCTAATGCTGATAATGTTGATGAGGGAGATGATGGTGAACCAGATGATCCAACAGTCTTTGCTTTAGAATTGCCGGGTCCATGCGGAAGCCCGATAATTGATACAGATAATGATGGAATGTGTGATATCCTTGATGAAGATGATGATAATGACGGTGTCATAGATGAATTAGATGCTTTTCCCTTAAATCCTAGTGAAACACTGGATACAGATGGAGACGGATTTGGTAATAACGGTGACTTTGACGATGATAATGATTTGGTTGATGATAGAATGGATGCATTTCCTTTTGATCCTACGGAAAGTGTAGATACAGATGAAGACGGGATAGGTAATAATCAAGACCCAGATGATGATAATGATGGGATTGTGGATGAGGATGATGCCTTTCCTTTAAATGCTTCTGAGTCGGTCGATTCTGATGGTGACGGCATGGGAGACAATGAAGATTTAGATGATGATAATGATGGTTGCTCTGATGACATAGATCCTAATCCGTTAGTCGGCGGAGATGATTGTGAAGTTGATCCAGAGACTCCTATAGTAAGTAACCCTTGTAGAGATCAAGAGACAGGTGCAGATGAGATTGTGTTTGGTGGAGAAATCAAAACTGAAATCGGCTTTCCTGTTGATAGTGTTTTAATTCGAGTATTGAGTAGCGATGATGACAGTAACCCATCGTTTACAAATGAAGATGGTCACTATGTATCTGATGTGCTACCTGTAGGAGCAAGTTACGAGATACTGCCTTTAAAAGAAGATACTCCATTTCCAGGAGCGTCAACGCTTGATATGTTATTTATACAAAGACATGTTTTACGAATCCAAGAATTAGATACTCCATTTAAGATTATTGCTGCAGATGTCAGTGGTAATCAAGAAGTGTCGATTGTAGATATTATAGTTATGCGTCAGTTGATTCTTGGTGTTATCGATGAATGGAATACTGGTCTGGCTTGGAATTTTGTAGATGCGGATTTTAATTTTTTTGATCCAAGAAATCCATGGCCCTTTGATGATGTCATCACCGATCGAGATGCGGATGGAAGCGACTGTAATGCAGATTTTATTGCAGTCAGAATAGGAGATGTAGACAATAGTTTTGAAGCACGTAATGGGTTTACAGGAGAGAATAGATCTGTTCCTGCGTCTCGCATTCAAATGGTTCGTACTGTTAATTTAAATGGTGATTCTGTCATAGATTTTTACCCGACGTCTGATGGATTACTTTATGGATTTCAATTTGCTTTAGATGGTCTTGATGGTACAAGTGTAATCCAAGCAAAATCAGCAAACCTGACTGATGATAATATTCATATAAAAGATAAGCTACTAAGAATTAGTTGGACAAATCCGAGTGGTCAGTATATTGATATGAATGAACCTTTATTTTCTATAAAAACTAAGTCAAATAAAATACCAGTTATAAATCAATCTGTACTCAAACCTGAAATATACTTAGGTCATTCCATAGAAACACATTCACTAACTCTAGACTTAGACAGTCGAGATGAAGAATTATCAAATGTCCGTGTTAACCCGAATCCATTTAATAGAGATGTTACCATACAATTTCAGCAAAATAAGGAACAATCAGTAAGCTTTGATTTATTCAGCTTAGAAGGAAAACATGTATATACCAAGACGTATAGAGCTTCAAGCGGTAATCAAGCCATTCACCTCAACGCAGATCAAATACCAGAAAGAGGTACCTATTATTATACCTTGACTAGTGGGTCGACTCGACATTCAGGATCAATTGTAAAAGTGGATTGATGATTCTTTGATTATTGATAAATGTGATTCATAGAATACTTAGAAATTTACAACACCATACCTAAATTAAATAATTTATATGCCAGAGATACAGTGGGAAGTAGCAAAAGAGTATGAGGACATCACTTACAAGAAATGCAGAGGAGTCGCACGTATTGCTTTTAATAGACCTGAAGTTAGAAATGCATTTAGACCCAACACAGTATTCGAACTATTAGATGCTTTTCATAATGCAAAGGAAGATAGAAGTGTTGGTGTTATTCTCTTTTCTGGAGAAGGACCATCGCCAAAAGATGGAGGTTGGGCTTTTTGTTCTGGAGGCGATCAAAACGCCAGAGGCAAGCGCGGTTATGAAGGAGGTGATGGGATAGGACGTCTCAATATTTTGGAAGTGCAACGTTTAATTCGATTTATGAATAAGGTTGTGATTTGTGTTGTTCCGGGTTGGGCTGTAGGAGGAGGCCATAGTCTTCATGTTGTTTGTGATCTAAGTTTGGCAAGCAAAGAACATGCGATATTTAAGCAAACGGATGCTGATGTAGCGAGTTATGATGCCGGTTATGGTAGTGCATATTTGGCAAGGCAAGTCGGACAAAAAAGAGCTAGAGAAATATTCTTTTTAGGCAGAAACTATTCTGCACAAGAAGCATTTGACATGGGCATGATTAATGGCGTATATCCGCATGATGAGTTGGAAGATCAGGCATTCCAATGGGCACAGGAGATCCTTGCCAAAAGCCCGATGGCAATTAAAATGCTCAAGTATGCATTCAATTTAATTGACGATGGACTAGTTGGTCAACAAATCTTTGCTGGTGAAGCGACACGTCTCGGTTATATGACGGAAGAAGCCGAAGAAGGCAGAAATGCATTTTTAGAAAAAAGAAAGCCGAACTTCGATAAGTTTCCTAAATTTCCATAACTAAGGAATCACAAACTATTTTCGTCATTTGTCAAGTGACGCTTCCCCCACGACATCCAAAATTGGAATCGAATTATTTTCTAGTGTATATTGTGCTTTCATAATATTCAGTCAGTCATGAGATACTTCCTTTCTTCGATATTGTTGTTTTCCTTTACATTGACCTTTGCCCAAGATACCATGGAGCCAGATTCATGTGTGTTGGTTTCGTTTTCGGAAATGAATCTTACCGTGGGAGAATCAACTTGCACATTCATAACAGTGTCAAATTTTGAAAACCTTTTCTCCTTTCAATTTTCATTTCGATACGATAATAGTGTTTTGGAATTTCTAGAATGTACTGATACTGATGCGATTCCAAGTTACAGTTGTAGTGATATCATTCCAGAAGAAGATGAGCCAATATTTAGATCCTTATGGTTTGAACCTATGAATAATTTAACAACTCTGGAGGACGGCACTCAACTAGCTCAATTATGTTTCATGGTTTTCGCAGAGCCAGACGATGGTCAGATGCTTCTCCAATTTACTGATGACTTAGTTGGTGAAGCCACAAAAGGTGACCCCAATGATGTTAGGGTAACTAATAAATTTCCATTCTGTGACCAAGAGAATCTCACTTCTAATAATTATGACATCACAGACAATAATTCTCTAACAATTTATCCAAACCCGGCTATTGATGTCTTGTATGTAGAAAACAATGATGTTAATTTGACAGCTGAGAGGATTAGTATTTATGATACTACTGGACAATTGATTATCAAGGAAAAACACACAAAACAACTCAATAAAATTAATTTAGACCGCCTTCAACAAGGTCAATACTTTATCCGCATTGATATGAATAATCAGACTAGTTATTCTAGTCGATTTTTTAAGCAATAATTTGATAGAACCATAGGTAAGAATGTACCTATCTAGATTTACAAATTAAAGTTGTGGCCTTTCTTATAATAGATGTCTCTATTATTAAAAAAGCAATTTAAAACTACTCAATTAATGCGTATTTACATCTGTTAGTTTTATATTGGGAGGAGAGCTATATATAATATTTAAATAAAATATGTAAGCTGCTTGTAATTAGTATATAATATCCACTTTTACAGTTCGCATGAAAAATAATCTTCTTTATTGGTCAATCACTGTGGCCCTAGCTGGTTTTCTATTTGGTTTTGATACTATAGTCATTTCAGGTGCAGATCAGCCCGTTCAGAAACTATGGGGAACAAGCGCTTTTTTTCATGGCACTTTCATCATGTCTATGGCATTGTGGGGTACAGTTGTAGGGGCTCTTTTTGGTGGAATCCCTTGTCATGCAATCGGACGAAAGAAGACCTTATTTTGGATTGGTGTTTTATATGCTGTATCTGCTTTTGGATCAGCATTAGCTACAGGACCTTATCTATTTTCATTTTTTAGATTTGTTGGTGGATTGGGCGTTGGTGCATCCTCAGTGGCTGCACCTATTTATATTTCTGAAATTGCTCCTGCCGAGCGACGAGGAAGATTAGTAGCCACTTATCAATTTTGCCTTGTGGGTGGAATTCTTATTGCTTTTCTATCAAATTATTTTATTGGACAACATATGGGTGAACATGCCTGGAGATACATGCTTGGTATAGAAGGTATACCTGCTATAATCTATACCATTTTGGTGTTAGGCGTGCCGAATAGTCCAAGATGGTTGGTTATGAAACAAAAGAGCACTGTAAAGGTCAAAGAATTGTTGCACCAATTAAACCCCTCAGCTGATGTTGACAAAGAACTACAAGCCATCACAGAGTCACTGAAAATGAGTAAAGGAGAGAAGTTTTTTAGTTCAAAATTCGGTAAGCCTATATCACTAGCATTCATGCTGGCATTTTTTAATCAGGCTTCTGGGATAAACTTTGTTCTTTATTATGCTCCTCGTATTTTTGAGCAAGCAGGGATAGCTTCTGATAGTGTACTAGGTGCATCGATACCCATCGGAATTGTAAATCTATTGTTTACTATTCTAGGTATGTATCTGATTGATCGAGTGGGCAGGAAGACCTTAATGTTGATTGGGTCTATCGGTTATATTTTGACACTACTAGGTGTCGCATGGGCATTTTCGACTGGTGCTGAAGGAGCGATTGTTGTGGCTTTTGTCTCTGCATTTGTTGCTTCTCATGCGATTGGGCAAGGAGCTGTTATTTGGGTGTTTATTTCAGAAATCTTTCCTAACAGTGTCAGAGATTCAGGTATGTCTTGGGGATCTGGGACTCACTGGGTGTTTGCGGCCTTAATTACTATGGTGACACTTCCAGTACTAGAAGCATTTTCAGCATCAAGTATATTTATCTTTTTTGCAGGAATGATGGTACTTCAGCTCTTATGGGTACTCTTTAGAATGCCAGAAACGAAAGGCGTCAGCCTTGAAGAGATCGAACGAAAACTTATTTCGTAGTTGAAGTTGATTTACGGTTTTCTGCGAAAGAACCCATTACCATTAAGCAAAAAAGAAAGATCATCGCAATTAAGAAGATTTGTTCTTCGAAAAAACCAAAACCGACGATGGATGTACCCGGCATCTCCATAGTGGTAATTGTGTCAATAGTAGAACCACCTGACATGTGTACCAAAACCATTAATAATAGAACTGGAACTGAAACGAATGCAATTTTTTGGAAATTCTTCAAAAACATAATGTGCAATTTTTTAAGGTTTAGATGAGACGCTTACCACAATCTAATTTACTACAAAGGTACAGGCGAATAGTGAAGGGTATACCCTACAATCGCACTTCAAACTCCTACATTTTCATTTCAAACGCAATTTGACAATTTGAATTAATAAGTTTTCATTTTTCATGTTATGCAATTGTAAACTTTTTCCAACTTTACGGCCAATTAAATTGTTAATCCAACAATGGACAGACCAATCATCACAGTTATCGGCTACGTATTAGTCCTTTTCGGCTTCTTATCACTTATGCTATCCATGATCGGACTGAGGCTTAGCTTTTTGGAGTTCTTAGAATTTGGAGGTCCTTTAGTAGCTTTGGTTCTTAGACTGTCTATTGTCGTTATTGGTTTTATACTAATGTATGTATCTAAGACAATAGCACAGGATCGGGAAGAGAGCAAGCTTTAGTCTTCAATCAAAATTTAGCATTTAAGCCATATTCAATATATGTCACTAGACATGATGCTAACTGGCAGTAATTTGGAAATATATTAAAATGAAGCCAATCGAATGGTATAATGAACCAGACAACTGGGAGATGAAAGATGATTCTTCCCTTTCTATGTTTGTAACACCTAACACGGACTTTTGGAGAAAAACTCATTATGGATTTACTGTGGACGATGGCCCGTTTTGTTATTTGAGAATAGGTGGTGAATTCGAAGCTAATGCAAAAATCACTGGGCAATACAAAAGTAGATTCGATCAAATGGGACTGATGGTTCGAATAGACGAAAAAAACTGGATCAAAACAGGTGTTGAATTTGTAAATGAAAAGATTAATCTAAGTGCTGTTGTTACGCACGAAAAGAGTGACTGGAGTGTTATTGAATTAAGAGAAAATCCTAAGTCTATTTGGCTTAAAGTGTTGCGTATTGAAGATTCAATAAAAATAATGTACTCGCTAAATAATCAGCAATTCCCTATGATGCGTCTAGCATATTTCCCAGAAAACACTCCAGTTATGGTGGGGATGACTGCCGCTTCTCCTGATGGGAAGGGATTTCAAGCTCTATTTGAGAACTTTGAAGTAATACATCTTCCAGACTCACGACGTAAAAAATGGTTAGAAAATAATTTGGATTAAAGAGTCGTGGGTATGAATAATAGTTGTTATTTGAGTAGATGTACTTTGCCAAAATATGACCGAAATCAAAATACTGACTGAAAGACTGAAACTAAGATTGATCGAAATGTCAGATTTAGATTCGATTCACACGCTACACTCTTTACCAGAAACGGATCAATACAATGCATTGGGAATTCCAAAAAATATCGAAGAAACTAAATCCATAATAAAGCCTTGGATAGTAGAGAATCGTATAAATGAGATAGACAATTACACATTTGCAATTGAAAACAAATCAAATGGAGAATTTATAGGCTTATTTGGTCTAAAACTCGGAAACAAGAATTACAAAAGAGCAGAGGTCTGGTATAAAATACATTCGAATCATTGGAAGAAAGGTTATGCAACTGAATCTTTAAAAGCAGTAGTAGATTTTGGGTTTGACACCCTAAAATTACATCGAATAGAAGCAGGATGTGCTGTAGATAATATTGATTCCATAAAAGTTTTAGAGAAATCGGGAATGATAAGAGAAGGACGCCTTAGACAAGTTTTGCCCTTGAAATCAGGATTGTCGGACAATTTTGAATATTCTATTCTCGAAACTGACGAAAGATAGAATAACATAACACAACATTAAAGAGTACCGTATAGTCTGATTTATCGCAGCCTGAAACCTACAATTATCCATTAACTATAGAAATAATGTAAGATGAAAGCTTACTTTTATAGTTTAGTCATAAACTGACAACAAAAACTAACTAATTCACTGCCTTGGAGCTCACAAAAGCACAGTTTAAAACGATTTTTGACACCTATTACAACCCTCTTTGTAACTTTTGCTGCAAATATCTTAAGGATAGAGGGGATGTTGAAGATGTCGTTCAAGAGGTTTTGGTCAAACTTTGGCAGAATAAGGACAAGATAGAGTTACAGAAAGATGTTAAATATTACTTATTTACTTCCGTCAAAAATAAGGCTATAGAGCTGATCAGGTCTAGAAAACGGAAGGGAGAAATACTAGATACTCTTATCCCTGAAAAAAATTATGAGGAACCAGTAGGGGATGAAGTAGATTCGACCATCTTAAAGGAGAAGTTATATAACTCAATACGACAGTTACCTCCTAAATGTCAGGAGATTTTTGTCATGAACAAAGTAAATGGTTTAACTTACAATGAAATATCCGATGAGCTTAATATATCCCCGAAAACAGTTGATAATCAGATGCGTAGAGCATTTAAGCTTTTGCGAGAGAAATTTGGAATCACAAAATAAACGTGCACTATGAGCATCGTTAAGTCACTTAAAAACATACTTAGTTCTCAAGAAGAACATAAGATCGATGCATGGTTGCAAGACTACACTTCTAATAGTGAAGTTTTGAACGAAATGATCACTGAAGAAGCTGATTTTAGCTTTCTACAGGATTATGAGCAATTCGATACGCCTTCAGCTTGGAGCAATATAGAATCACAGATCAAAGATGACACTAAACCAAAAGCTAAGCAATTTTCGCTTCTATTGAAGGTTGCCGCAGTTGGAGCAGTATTATTATTCTCCTTGGTTGCGATACAACCAATGTTAACTGGAGATTCAATTTCAGGAATGGAGCATATGGCTTATGAAAATAAAGGCCAACTCAACCTTCCTGATGGTTCTTTACTCTTGGTTGATAAAGGCTCCTCTGTCGTGTACAATAAAGATGCATTCAATGAGAGTCGATTGCTAGCATTTGAAGGTAGAGCATACTTCGATATTGCTAAATCTGAAGAAGGCAAAAACTTTATCATTGAAAGTGATGAGCTTACTGTTGAAATCCTCGGAACAGAATTCGAAATAAATACCTTGGCTAAACAACCATCTGTTATCGTCACAGAAGGTAAAGTTAAAGTGACTACCTCAACAGAGTCAATGATCTTAGTTGCCAATGAAAGTGTACATATTGAGAATGGTAAAATTGTCAAAGACACGCATTCTTCACCAAACATCAAGAGTTGGTTTACAGGCGAGCTTGCCTTTGAAAGTGTGACCATGGATAAGGTTTTAGAAGATCTTCAAAATCACTTTAATAAGCAAATAGTGACTGAAGATGTAGATTTATCATGTACTTGGAGAGCTAAATTCAATAATGATTCGTTAGAAGAAGTATTGAATGAGCTTAGCGAAACCAGAGGTGCATCCTACACAATCACAGATACGAAGGTTACAATCAGCGACATCAGTTGTAATTAGTCCCTTACATCACATGATTAAACAGATTACTCTGTTACTACTGTTTCTGTTCTTACAGACTGTGGTAACTGCACAATCTGAGCAAAAGCCAATCGTCTTCGACAAGGTTAAGCTCAATCTGCAGGACATCATCAGTTTTGTAGAATCACAAACGAATGTAAAATTTGTTTACTCTGAAGATAGAGTTCCACTTAATACACAATTGTCTCTAGAACAAGAAAGCTACTCCGTCAAAGAATTGATGAATGAAGTAGCCAAACATTTGTCATTAGATTATAAAATTAAGAATAAAAAACGCATTTTATTATTAGGTGAATCAGCAACGACTGCTACAGAACAATTTATATATGTCACAGGCCTTGTCGTAGATGAAAAGACAGGTGAACCATTATTTGGTGCTACAATAACGAATATAAGCCGAGACAAAGGAATCAACTCAAACGAAATAGGTTTGTTTAAGTATAAGGCATTGGTCAATGAAGACAGCTTAGTCATTTCATATATAGGTTTTAATACGGCAACAGTAGCCATTAATGATTTAAAGGATGATGCTAAAAAGATAAATCTCAGACCAAGTATTGAATTTGATGAAGTACTCATACAAACGCCATTAGCCAGAAAGTTAGAGTCAGAATCTACATTCAATTATTATATTAATAAGAAACAGTTATCCGAAGGCTTTGGCTTTGTGGGAAGCGATCCACTTAATAAGGTGATGCAATTATCAGGTGTACAATCTGGTAGAGAAGGGCAAATCAATATTTATGTCAGAGGTGGAAGTCCCGATCAAAATATAGTGCTGATGGATGGTGTGCCTCTATATGAGACCAGTCATGTGTTTGGCTTATCGTCTGTTTTTAACTCTGATGCGATTAAAAATGTACAAGTATATAAGCAAGCATATCCAGCAAAGTACGGAGGTCGATTGTCTTCAGTGATTGACTTTAAAATGAATGAAGGAAATACTTTCAAAAGAAAAACATCCATAGGTTTTGATCCATTGAGTGTGCATTTCAATACTGAAGGGCCGATTGTAAAAGGGAAGAGTTCCTATAATCTGTCAGCTCGTAAGTCGACAATAAACTTATTCTATAATGAGCCTATAGAGCAACTGCTTGGATTTGACGAATCAGATTTTTCTTTTTATGATGTCAATTTAAAATTGGGCCACGAATTTTCTGAAGGCAATAAATTGTTCTTTACGTTATATCGAGGCAACGACAATTTTGAGATTGTGAGTTCTGAATCTATCTCATCACCTGAAGAAAATTTGAATCTAAGAAGTTTTGATAATTTAAGATGGGAAAATGAAATCTATAGCTTACAATGGCACAATAGTGTGAGTGATCGTGTCATCAGTAAATTGCAATTATCCTATTCTGACTATACAAATGTCAGTCGTTCTGCCTTTAGTTTTAGCGAATTTGATGGTAGTGTGACCACTGAAACTGATCTCGATATAATTGCCAACAGTAGGATTATAGACTTTGGGTTAAATATAGATTTTCAAGTCTTTATGAATAATGATTGGGAGCTAAATTTTGGGACAGGAATTAATCATCACAGATATAATCCGACCATTAAGCAGAGCACTATTATAATTGATGATGATACCAATGTATTTGGAAATAATGCACAGTTCATAAGTGCCGATGAAATATCAGCCTATGTCGAGTCTAAGTGGAATTTGGGCCCATCAACAGAGTTTAAAGCAGGAGTTAGATATAATAATTTTCACGTAAGAGATAAACAATATTTCTCCTTACAACCTCGATTGGCATTGATTCAAGAACTTCCAAATGAGCATAAATTAACCATTAGTGCAACTAAGATGACACAGTTTGTTCATCTTTTGGTCAATCCAGGAATTGGCTTGCCATCAAATTTGTGGATACCCTCAACAGATAGATTACCGCCAGAAGATGCCTATCAACTTGCTGCAGCCTATGGCGGAAATTTGAGTAATAATCTTCGCTTCGAAATAGCAGGATATTATAAGCGAATGCATAATGTTGTAGAATATACATCTCCCTTTGATCTATTTTTCACCTTCGTCAATGTTCAGGACATAGAAACAAAATTTGATGCCAATAGAGATTGGGAAAATTTTGTCGTAACTGGAGATAGCTATTCTAAAGGAGCAGAATTTTCATTAGAGAATACTCGAGGACCACTATTTATGGAATTGTCTTATGCATGGTCCAATACTGATCGACGATTTGCTGGACTTAACAGTGGAAATCCATTTCCATATAAATACGATCGCACTCACGATTTTTCTATTGCTGGGAGGTATCATTTTTCTGAATCTGTACACATACATGCAAGTTGGGTTTACGGGACAGGAGATGCATTTACTTTAGCTGATGAAGCGTTTATAGGACCTGATGGAATTGAGCGTTTAGATGCAAGTAAGAGAAACAATGCACGATTAGCTGATTATCATCGATTGGATGTTGGATTGCAATTAACAAAGTACATAACTAATGAATCTATAATGACATTAGGCCTAAGTGTTTTTAATGTGTACAATCGTAAAAATGATTACTATGTCTATTTATTCAGGGATACGGTTAACGATAAATTTACATTGGAGGAGGTAAGCTTATTCCCAGTTTTGCCACATTTTAGTATAAACTATGAATTTTGACACAGATATGCTGATTATGGTTGGGATGAAACCACATGTTTTTATCACAATTGATGTGAAATCGTCAAGTACTACACATAGATTCTTTATTTAATGTTAATAAACGCCAAAATCGAGACTTTTATAAGATTAAGAGTCTAAATTAGAGTAGGCAAAACCTAAGTACCAAAACATGCACAAAACGATTTACAAAACAGCAATTTTCACCTTCTTAGCATTGCTCTGTATTTCGTGCAGCGATAATTTTGATACTCAGTCAGAAAGTGAATCTTCTAGGATGGTTCTAAACTCAGTATTCGCTCCAGGAGAACTTTTGAATGTACACTTAGCAACAACAAGAAAAATACTCAATCCAGATTCTAAAATATCCAATATTACATCTGCTGATGTAGAAATTACAGATAACAAGACTTCAGTAGTCTATCGTCTGAACCATGTTGGAGAAGGAAACTATCAATCCGATGACTTTAGACCATCATTTGGAGGTAGCTACTCAGTAATTGCTCATGCAGAAGGATTTCGATCAGTAGAAGCGACAAGTAGTGTTCCCGTTCAAGCTTTTGTAACTCAAACAGATGTTTACCAAGGTGACTTTTCAGAAAGTGGAGATATGAGAGAATTGTTTGTCAATCTCGAATTTTACAGTGAAGCTACTGAAACTCAATACTACATTTGGGAAATAATTAATGAAGATAGACCAACGTCAAATACGTTTGATTTTAATGACGTAGCTGATGGTCCTGTTCTTCTCTACTCTGAAGATAGCAGAACAGAATCTGTCTTGGCAGATGAATCATTCCAAACCAGAGTATTTTTGGTAGATGATGGCTCGCAAGGCCTTGTACAAACCTCATTTGTAACAATGACTGATCCAGTTATTGCCTTCCAATTTGGAGATGACACTGACGAAGATGCTGATGTCCTTTTGAAAGTGAGAGCTATGACAGTAAGTAAAGACCTCTACGAATACTTCAAGAGTATCGAAATCTACAGATTAAGAGGAGAAATTAATTCTAGCATAACACAACCAGTTGATATTTATTCAAATGTCGAAGGTGGGCTCGGTATTTTTGGAGGCTTGACATCCGAAATACTGAACATCGAATTGAACTAAACACATTTCATTTTATACTGTACCTATTTAGAACAAGCTACTTACCGCAACACCTTAAATTTTTTTATTATCTATAGGAAAATATTCAAATTATGAATGTTAAACCTATGATTAGACTTTCATTCTTATCATTTTTAATACACTCTGTAAGTTTTACAATCTGTGCACAAAACACAATAACAACTTCCATAATAGTAGATAAGAATAATATTAGTGGTGGAGGCTTCCAAAGTGATGTGACAATTTCAGATGACGGCCTCACCGTCTACTCCTCTGCTGATGTTTCAGGAGTTTTTAAATCTACTGATGGTGGCCTGTCTTATGTGAATGTTAATCAAGGTTTGGAAAGCCCTAAAGTAGCTAGCCTAGCCATCACGCCTGACAATGATCCAATACTATAATGTGGTACTGGAGATAAAGGCAATACAGGTGGAATATTTAGATCAATCGATGGTGGAGATACCTGGGTCTTGACAAAAGAAGGCGACCAAGCAATGTTTGCGGGAAATCATTCAGATACTAATGACCCATTACCTGAAGATGGACATCCTCGCTCAAATGGAGATCTTATTGCAGTCGCAATTGGAACAGACCCAACTACTTTTTTGGATGATATCGTGATAGCAGGTACTTATAAGGATGGAGTAAGAATCTTTATTGAAGGTGGAGAGGAAGAGGACGCAGTCATAGAACCATCAGGTTTTGTCCGTTCAATTGGTTACAACGATGCATTTCCTACCATTGCGTATGCTGCAATTCAATTTCAGGATACCACAAAGAATGGGATATATAAAATAGATTTTTCAGATCTAGATATAGTAGAGTCAGAGTTAGTGTATGCGACTTTACGACCAGAAGGCTTGACCGTATTGAGTAGTGGTAATGTTTATGGTGCTATTGGTAAAGCAGGGATTGTCAAGTATAATGGGAGCACTTGGGAATTAAAAAATAGTAACCTATCAATAAATAATTCAAAACGACTATGGTCTGCCGTGACGGGTTATAGAAGAACTAATTCTGATGTAGTTTATATAGGAGTAAATAACTTAAGAGCAATTGGTTCTGGTGAGAATTATTGTACCGTATGGAGAAGCGGAAATGGCGGTAGTACATGGACGCCTTTGGTTGATGTAGATACACTTCAAAATGTATCAGATCATGTATATGGCCAATCTTATAATTGGTGGTATAGAACACAAGCGTTTCCGCAAGGAGGACTGGGACGTAAGAATAGCGTCGTCAGTTCAATAGATGTATCTAGAGGTACATTTGATCAGATTATGTCTGATGATATCATTTACGTTTCTGGCAGAGGAGATATTTGGAAATCGGAAGATGGAGGGTCTAACTGGAATCCAGCTGTATTTAATATGCAGGCGACATCTAACAGAGGTGTTGCAGTTAACCCGAATAATCCAGCGCAAGTAGCAATTGGTAACACCGATTACGTTATACTTGAAATGAGCGACCATTTTGAAAATGATAATATCTCAAGGGATAAACCTCAAGGTGCAGAGTCAAGAGGATATGATGTTACATTCGATGTGGTATCTAATGAGATTATTGCTGGAGTGGGGGATAGGGATGTCAATGTAGGCGGAGAGGTATTTATAAAATCTACCGATGATCTCGGGAACTCTAGTATCGATTGGCTGGATACTAAACTCTTAGACGCTACGCCTAATGTTGGGAGAGCAAGGGCCATATCCTACGGATATCATGATGGTACTTCACAAACTAGTCAAGCAGTTCTGGCGGCAGTAGAAGGAAAAATAGGAGAAGGAGTAGAAAAAGAAGGAGGAGTGTATCGATATTATCAAGGCTCATGGACAAAAAGTCAGGGCATAAGTATAGGCTCGACGAAACGAAGTAATTTGGTTTGGCCTGACAATGTTAACTCAGGCGTTGTTTACCTGCTTGATTTGTCAACAGGTTTTTATAGATCTAACAACGGTGGGCAAAATTGGACCAACATATGGCCATGCATGACTTTTAATAACAAGGACTTTTTTAATACTGGTTTTATAGCTGCTGACGATCAAGATCCAACAACGGTTTACTTATCCATGCAAAGTGCTAATAATTCGTGTCTTGGAAGAACATTCAAAGTATATAGAATGGAGAATGCAAATACTAGTCTTTTTGGGGACCCTAGTGTCGATCCTAATATTACTGAAATCGGTTTTGATACAGATGATATGAAAATTAATCGTCCAGGGCCGATAGTAATTGGTCCAGATGGTAAGCTGTGGTTAACACAGCAACAAGATTCTAAAAATTCAATTTATGGAGGACTCTTTGTTATAGATGATCCTAAAAATGATTTGCGATTTACAGACTTGACCACAGATGACTATCGAGATATAGCCATACAACCAAGTGGTATAGATGTGTCAAGTGATGGATATGTTTATGTCTCTCAGAATGGTGTTGGTTTAGTTAAATTAAGATACACGGAAGATGTAGCGAATATTAGTGTAAGCAATGAATGCATTGAAATATATCCTGACCCATCTAATAATATTTACACGATCTCTGGCACATTGTCTATGTATGATATTGATATCCTTGATTCGAACGGACAAGTACATTCGACTGTTGATAATTCAGGAACGATTGTTCATATAGACGTCAGTGACTTACCTAATGGAACTTATATAGTAAGGGCGACTCACCCAACAATAGCTGAGTTGTGCGTTGAAAAAATATTAAAATTCTGATGGTATAAATCAGAATAAAGCCAATACATTGAGTAAACGACGATCGATTCTGTTACTCTTTTCCTACAATAGGCGTCTAAATTGACGTAGCTAGGACGTTGAATCAAAAACTAGTGGTCATGCCATCAGTTTTATTTATAATTTACTTGAAATGTTTCTGAGATTGTTTGCCATATTGGGATTAACCATGCTTCTATTCATAAGATGCGCAGATGATTTTGAACCAGTAGATGAAGTCATCACTAGAATTAATCCTGAAACTGCTAGACTTGCAGATCCCAATGCCAATCAAGAAGTATTCAATCTTAGGAATAGACTTGTAGACATAGGTAACGATGGCGTTGCATTTGGACATCAAGACGCAACCGCTTATGGTTTGAATTGGGAACATTCTGGTTTTCCTAGTACGAGTGATGTTTTTCAAGTTTGTGGCGATTTTCCTGCTGTCATTGGGTTTGATTTGGGGCGGATAGAAGCTGGAAGAAGAAACAATATAAATGGGATCAACTTTTCTTTGATGAAGGAACTTATCAAGGAAGCACATGAAGCAGGGAGTATCATCACCTTGTCTTGGCATGCAGCTAATCCAATCAATAGAGGAACGCCGTGGAATCGTAACGGACAAATAAATCGAGTATTACCAACTGGAGATCGGCATGATATTCTAGAATCTTATGTCTCTAGAATTGCTGACTTTATGAAAGACCTTATAGACGCAGAAGGCCGTCCTATCCCAATTGTTTTTCGCCCGTGGCATGAGATGAATGGAACTTGGTTTTGGTGGGGGAGTAGTACATTGTCTAGCGAAGAGTTTAAAGAATTATACAGATCAACGATAGACTTGCTTGTCAATTCATATGATGTGCACAATGTTTTGATTGCCTATTCACCAAATTGTGCGTTGAGTGAGCAAGAATATTTAGAGCATTACCCTGGGGATTCATGGGTCGATTTATTGGGTGTTGATGCCTATGATTTTATAGATGGGTCCTATGTGGACATAGCAACGAAAAGCTTAGAGACTATTGCTTATTTGGGTGCAATCAAAAACAAACCATTTGCATTCACAGAAACAGGCTTAGAAAATGTAATAGAACATGATTGGTGGACAAATAAATTGTATCCAGTACTTCAGAATACTGGTGCCTCCTATGTTCTACTTTGGCGTAATGACGAAAACGTACATTGGTATGCACCCTTTGTCGGACATTCTTCCGAAGAAGACTTCAAATCATTTGCACAAAAATCAGATATACTGCTTAGATCTGATATAAGTAATTAGTGTATACCAAATAGAATTCATTTTGGGACATTTGACTTTATCTTTTGCTCGCTCTCATCGTTGAAAATGCTCGCCGTATTTCTCTTACTCCCTGCCCTCCCGCTGATCGCGGTTCTCTCTCTTGGAGCTAATCGCTCAACTCTTCGATATCGTTCGTTCATGCCTTGATTTCAAACAAAATACTTTGTCAGCATATTCCCAAACCACTTTCCATTTGGTATAACCTAAAGAGCTTATCGCTTATAGGTGGATTACTTCTCCATATGCAGCTGCAGCAGCTTCCATTATAGCTTCACTCATCGTTGGGTGTGGATGTATCGTTTTGACGATTTCCATACCTGTTGTTTCTAATTTTCTAACAGCAACAACTTCAGCAATCATTTCTGTAACGTTGGCACCGATAAAGTGTGCACCTAAAAATTCTCCATACTGATCATCAAATATAACTTTGACAAAACCATTTGAGGCGCCACTCGCTTTGGCTTTACCAGAAGCTGAAAATGGAAATTTCCCAACCTTTAATTTATAACCGGCTTCTTTAGCCTGAGCTTCTGTGTAACCAACACTTGCAACTTCTGGATAGCAGTATGTGCATGAAGGTATGTTGTTATAGTCGATTGGTTCAGGGTGATGGTCTGCAATTTTTTCTACTGCAACAATTCCTTCAGCAGAAGCAACGTGCGCAAGAGCTGGTCCACGTGTAATATCACCGATGGCATAGATACCAGATACAGAAGTTTGACCATAGTCATCTACTTCGATAAGTCCCTTCTCTGATTTTATACCAAGTGCTTCAATACCTAAATTTTCAAGGTTGGTAGAAACACCCACAGCAGATAAAACAACGTCACATTCGATAACTGATGTTTCATTTGACTTCCGATCTTTGACTGTGACCCTACAACCTTTGCCTGTTGTTTCTACTGATTCTACTGCAGTATTTCCTAAAATGGTCATACCAGCCTTTTTATAAATCTTAGTCAGTTCTTTGGATACATCTTTATCTTCCCTTGGTAAAAGTCCTTGTTCCAAAAATTCAACTACTGTGACTTCTGTTCCAATTGTGTTGTAGAAGTAAGCAAACTCAACACCAATTGCACCTGCACCGATAACAACCATTTTCTTTGGTTGTTTTTTTAAAGACATCGCTTGTCTGTATCCAATTACTTTTTCTCCATCAATCTCCATACCTGGCAGCGCTCTCGCTTTTGCGCCAGTGGCAAGGATGATATTTTTGGCTTCATATTCTGTCTTTTCACCCTTGTCATCTGTAACAATAACCTTTTTACCTCTACCGACTTCACCATGACCATTGATGACAGTGATCTTATTCTTTTTCATTAAGAATTGGACGCCTTTGCTCATTCCATTAGCGACATCTCTGCTTCTGTTTATCATTGCATCAAAATCAGCAGTTGCTTTCCCAATAGTGATTCCATAATCCGCGGCATGAGTTATGTATTCATAGACTTGAGCACTTTTCAATAGAGCTTTAGTTGGAATGCATCCCCAGTTGAGGCAGATACCTCCTAAAGATTCTTTTTCAACAATAGCTGTATTAAGGCCTAGTTGTGAAGCCCTAATGGCTGCAACATATCCTCCAGGTCCACTTCCAATAACAATCACATCGAAGTTCATAATGATAGGGTTTGTGATGTACAAAGATAATGAATGAGGACTGATAACTTTGCATGATATTTTAATTCCACACAAAGTCTATGATACAAAACACTTAGATAATTATTTGGCTATTGTCAAAATATGATTTCCTATTATTGTAAATATTTCCAATTTTATTTAAATCGATGTCATCCTTTAACGTGGTAAAAGATCAATGTCAATAGGTATTATCCCCGATAGATTTGCACACGAGCACGACCTTGTTCGAAGTCTTTTACTTCAAAAAAGATAGGTCTTATAACCATGTTTCCAGAAAGATCAATGAATCCTATTCCTCCTTGAGTGACCACACGTGCTCTACCATCCTTAAAGTCCCAGTTGAGATCAAAGGTTGCAGGGATATGTTCCTGGCCTTCACTGTCTAGATATCCCCATTTATTGTTTTTTGAAAAGGCAGCAAGGCCTTCTGAAAAATTAAAAATTGACTGGTAAGCTTCTTTCGTTAGCGTACGTCCTTCATTATCAACCAGTGTCACGCCTTCATCAGAAGTAACTCGCCACCTACTTTCTCCTGCTGGCTCTACACGCTTAAGGTCTGATGGAAACAAATGGATGGATTTAGCTACTTCAGAAATGAGTTGCCATTGTTGTTTGTTTTTTGCTGCTGCGAATGAGTCTTGAAATTTACTTAATTTTTCAAAACCGGTTTCAAAAATTTTATTACCCATCGTATCATATAGAAAATAACTACCATCCTGTTTTGCTCGTATATATTCATCATCAATGTAGATTTTATCATATTCCATCTCCATGACTTGATCACCATTTTTATTAATCAATCCATATTTCCGATCGCGTTGAATGACGGACAATTCTCTTTTAAAGTCTTTAGCACCATCGAGATAATCTGACAATAATGTATCTCCATTGAGATTGATGAAATTGTATCCTTGAGCAGTTCTTACTCTGATTAAATCATCCAGACAATCGTAAGCAGCATCAAAGCCAACTGAATTTAGTTTTGATCCTTGACCATCAATAAACCAATATTTTTTATCAAAATCTTGGACTCTTGCAATCCCCTCTTGAAAAGCATAGGCTGATCTATAATCGTGCGAGATGACTGTTTGACCCAGACGATCAATATATCCCCATTTACCACCAAGGTTTGTAGCAGCCAGGTCTTCAGAAAATTCACGTACGCCATCATACAGGTCTTCAATCACCAATTGACCACTTGTATTGATATATCCAAATTTCATATCAGAAGCTTCGTAATCAGAAAAGAAAGCCTCTTCTTCTGTTGTTTCCTCCGCCATAACATCTACATCAGGTTGACTATCTGGTAAGCAAGAACTTAACAGTGCAGTTGAAATGAATAGAATTTTGAGCTTCTCTAACATATTGTTAACCATATTCTTCAATGAATATAAAACGATATACATCTTATAATCGTTTATGAAGTATGGACAAATATATATACTGTCTCGTCTTAGTGCTTAGTTCGATTAGTTTGTTTTCACAAAATGAATTTATCACTGTAGAAGAAGCTGGTTTTAAAATCAAGTCTCCAGGTGTATTTGAAGAAAAATATCAGCAAATCGATACTGAAATAGGCATCATGGAAGTGTTGACTTATTATTATCAACCAACGGAAGAAGATCCTAAGAATTTTTTATACTTGATTAATTATATTGATTATCCAGAAGGTGCTTTACATCACGATAGTTTACAAATAGTAGAAGACTTGTTTGCGAAGTCATTTGAAGAGTTTAATTATTCAGTCAATGGAAAAGTCATTTATCAAACGCCATTTTTGGATGAATTCCCTGTAAATTCAATTTTTAGAATCGAATACGATAAAGGCTTTAAAGTCGTAAAAGCCAAGATGATTGTGTATGAGAATAAATTTTATTTCCTACAAGTGTTTACGACAAAGCCACATAGCCTCAATAAAGGAATAGATGAGTTTTTGGATTCTTTCAGTCTGTATGCGAGATGACATGAATAGAATAGTAAATCCAATTGGTGCATCTATTTTATCGACTTCATTTATTATAGTTTCTATTGCCTGATCACTTTGAGATATGCGGTAATCTCTTTTTTAACGACAGGAAATAGAAATAACAACCCGATCATATTTGGAAATACTAAAGCAAGGATCATTGCATCACTAAATTTAATAACCGCGTCAAAGGTGATGGAAGAACCTAATACTGTAAAAACCAGAAAAATAATTTTATAGCTGAGATCTACAGATTTTGATTTTCCAAATAAGTATTTCCAAGACTGTAATCCATAATAAGACCATGAGATCATTGTTGACAGAGCAAATAGGACAACAGCTATCACTAGGATATAAGAGAATCCGGGAATGGCAGAATCAAAAGCCATTGAAGTAATATTCACACCTCCGATTCTTTCTCCTGTACTATTCAATATGACTTGTCCGTCGAACACGTCACCATATGCAAACAGTCCATCCATATTAAAAATGATGATTACTAAGGCGGTTAATGTACATATCAATACAGTGTCAATAAATGGTTCTAACAATGCGACTAATCCTTCGGAAGCAGGATGTTTTGTTTTTACTGCAGAGTGGGCTATAGCTGCTGATCCAGCTCCTGCTTCATTAGAAAAAGCAGCTCTTCTAAATCCTTGAATGATCACTACAGATATTCCTCCCACTATAGTGGCTCTTGGTGAAAAGGCTTCTGTAATAATTAGTCCTAGAGCTGCTCCGAGTTTATCGATATGCATGCAGATTATAAATATTGCTGATGCTACATAAATGATCGCCATCATTGGCACCAGTTTTTCAGTAACCTCTGCAATTCTTCTAATTCCTCCAATGATGATGATTCCAGCAATCGTTGCAAATATTAACCCAATAATAAAACCAGATGAATTGGATTCTATCCCAAAACGAGAAATAATCTGCGCGGCTGCTTGGTTAGATTGAAAGGCATTGCCTCCTCCGAAAGAAGCACCGACACAAAGAACAGCAAATAGACCACTGAGTACTTTTCCTAGTTTAGTAAATCCTTTTTCTGCCATCCCTTTAGATAAATAGTACATAGGTCCTCCACTTACGATTCCGTTTTTATCGATCTCTCTATATTTTACACCAAGGGTGCATTCCACAAATTTTGTGGACATACCTAATATGCCTGCTATAATCATCCAGAAGGTAGCACCCGGTCCTCCTATAGAAATGGCCACTGCTACCATAGCAATATTTCCCAATCCTACAGTTCCAGATACAGCTATTACCAATGCTTGAAAATGATTGACTTCACCATGAAAAGGTTCGTTTATCCTGAAATCTGAAATATCATTTTGAGCTGTCACTACAGATACTAAATCATCATACTTTCCACAGACTACTTGAATGGCCAATGGAAAGTATCTGATATTGGCAAAGCCAAAGTAGATCGTAAAAAATGTTGCGCCTGCTAATAGCAAAACAAGAACTATAGGAATACCAGATATCTCAGATAGAATTAGATTTTCCCACCATTCTGCTATAGGCATAAAGGAGTCATTAATTTGATCATCTATGCCTTGACTTATTAGCCATAAAGGAGTCGTTAGAAAGAGGATCGATAGAATAACAAATTTTTGTGTTCGTTGATGGGTCACATTCATCATAGAATTATTATTTATCCAATGATGTTTGAAATTTTAAAAGAATCTAGATATCGTCAGAAATACTTATAAAATGTCAGTAAAAATCTTACAGACAAAACGAACTAAAAAATTGAAAATCAATGAGTTAGGAAAGTTATGTTTTGAATTGGAGGTTTAAGTCGTATATGTCTTGTTTTGGTTTTAGGGGATTCAAAGAAAGCCTCTTTGAAAGGGACTGCGTGTCGTCCTTTGTCCCATAAATCTTTTCCAAACACTCCATCTAACAGTGCTTTGATTAATCTTTCGATTTCTTTGTGGTCCTTTATTGGATAGTCGATATTTCGAGTATCTGATCTAGGCATTATTTCTAACCAGCCATCAGAAGGATCTTTTTCTCTGGTCTTTATAAATTTGAGCAATAGCTCATTATTAGCTTTGGTAATTGTAAATTCTTTAGCAAATTGATCTGTAATTCCGGAAAGAGAAACAAGATTTTGATAATTGCCTTTTTCATTTTTGTTCCTCGTAAGTGTTAGATAAATATCATCACTTTTTATTTGTAGTACTTCCGATAAATCTTTGACCCAGCTCAACGCCAATGCGAAAAAGATCATGATCAATAACGATTTGAAAATTGCAGAATATAGAATTAGAGTCTGAATAGCATCAGTAAATTTATACAACTGAGCAACAAGTGTCACGAGTACAAAAATGACGGATAGATAACCGAGTAATTTTAGACCTCTTTTCGAAAAGGATTCCCATAAAATAAAGACTAGCGCTATTAAAGTAAAAACCGCAAAGTATACATCTAGTTCTGCGATTATATGATTTGTGGAGCCAGTAAACATTCTACTCAAAGTGGGAAAAAGGGCAAATAAGAATGGAACAGCTATTATGATATACCAACTGCTACTTTCAATAATTGATTTCATCCATCCTGGTTTATGCTTAAACCAAGGAAGAGACAGTAATATAAATAGGCTATTGAACAAGGAGAGAATAGATCGCCATCCACTTAAATAAAAATTATCCTGAAGCGGATTGCCAGTACCGCTAAAATATATTTCTACCCCTCCTGAAATGGCCCAGCACAGCACTGAAAGAGCTAGCCATACCTGTCCTACATCTCCTTTCTTTTTCCCTAAATGGTACCATATGGAGAGTAATCCTAGAAAAGCAAAGGAACAAGTGACTAATTCCCACCAACCATAAAAATGAATTATATGTTGTGCTGACTCCATCGCTAGTAAAGATAGTTTATCTGACTGCCAGAGCTAAACACTTACTTTATATCATTATCAATTATATCAATATAGCAAGTAGCCCAAGACCAAGTCTTTCTTAATGCTATTTAATCATAATTAAGATAAGAATTCTTATCAACTTTAAGAAAGGGGTACTCTGACTTTATAAAGTAATTGACCCTTTCAGTGTTTTATAAATCTTATACGCTTAACCTATTTTAGTCTTTAATTTTATCTGTTTTACTGATGAATGCTATGAATGTCCTACTCTGGGCAATCAGCGATCTCTGCTAAGAATGTTGTATTCAATGGTTGCAACTCAAAACCAGGAGACATCAATATTTCACCAGCAGATTGGTAGACCCGATTGGTTGGACTTAGTGATTCATTTAGAATCAACTGAATATTTGTATTGATGGTTTGAATATTTGTCTCTGGCATCGTCAGGTCTGCGAAATCTGGACATGCACCAGGGAAATCGAAGCAAGAGCCGTTTTGAATAGAGTTATTTTCCAATATATTGTTGAAAGTATAAAATACTTCAGGTATGATACATTGATGCCTCATCGGAGGGCCAGATAAGACGCCTCTAATTAAATACTCACTAGTATTATCAGTGACAAATGCTGGACCTCCACTCTCTCCTCCTTGTCCAAAAAAATGATCTTGAACCAGTGGCTGAAGTGGATTTGAAATATCATCAAAAAAACCTTTTGAAGTTGTTAATTCATCACCTGAAAAACCAAGATCAATAAATTGGGGTGATTTTGGATAACCAGCTTTTTGCATTAATATATTGGTAAACACAGCATCATCATTGTTAAACCCGTAGGACATCCAGCCACTACATTCGCCAACAGGTTTTTCCAATTCTAAAATAGCGACATCTGTAAATGTCGATTCTGGGAAGTAAACTTTTTTAACTATTGAAGAAACATTTGAATTAGGATTTAGGGTCTTATCATAGCCAGGAGTTACAGTGGCAGCACCAAGTGCTACCGTTGTTAATTCTGGACAACCATTTCCAATACTTGTACATACAGAACAGTGCCTTGAGGTCAATACAAAATTTGGAGCTATCATTGTTCCGCTGCATACAAATCCATTTGTATTCTCTATTAAGACTACACTAGAATAGGGGTATCTTGTATCATCAAAATCTTCATTAACTCGCCTTGGTATATTAAATGGAATATATGTTGGAGGTGTCGTTGTTGGAGTACCTGCAAAAATGTTTATTAATTATACAAGATCATCAGTGAGTGTTGTCGGTACACTGTTATCAAGAATCTCTACCGCATTACCTGCAACTTCATGATCAGTGTAGAATCGTGGTATGGCATCATCATAAGGGACACCTGGAATTATATCATAAGTATTGGCATTATAATCATACACCCAGATGTCCAGCGATACAGCAGTATTCACAGGGCAACTTCCGACTCCGTTCATACAAAGGTCTTCCCAATCGGCATCAAAGGAATTACTGCCGCTAATATTCGCATTAGTCGGAAAATTCAATTGTGTACACAGAACAGACAGATCTGGATGGTAACAACCAGTTAAATTATTAATCGAAATATTTAAAAATTGAAGATTACTTAAATTGGCAAGTTCACTGGGAATTTCTCCAGTCAGCAAGTTGTCTGACAGTAGTAATGTAGATAGAGTCATCAAGTTGCCAAACTCAATGGGTATGTTACCAGTCAATTGATTTTCGTCTAAGCGGAGCAACTGTACATTACTCAAGCTTCCGAAGGAACCAGGAATAGGACCAGTCAAAATATTATCTTGAAGCAATAGGTTGATCAGATTTGAAAGATTTCCCAGAGATGCTGGCAATGCACGGCTAAGATCATTTTCACTTAGTGTTAAATATTGGAGATTGGATAAATTACCCAAACTTGCAGGAATGCTTCCCGTCAGCATATTGTTACTTGCTTCTAATCTTTCTAGATTTGCTAATGACCCAAGTGTGGTAGGGATTGCACCGGAGAGTTGGTTATTGGTCAGTGACAGTCTTTCAAGAAAGCTAAGCCCTCCTAGACTTGAGGGGGAAAGAACCAGATAAAGTGTTGGAACCTAAGTTTGAGCCCACTCCGAAAACTCACAAAACCAAAAATGTTTCTTTTGGCGATATTTTTCATTTTCTCAATCCACTGATACTCAGGCAACACTGAATTTCAAAAACCAAAAATCTCATCCAAAATATTCCATTTTATGCAATTAGTCAGTTTTCAGAGTGGGCTCAAGTTTAAATTTTCAACAACACTTAGATTGCCTAAAGTTGACGGTAAGGTGCCAATTAAGTTACGATTGACCAATAGCAATTGTTGAACGCAACTATTCGTGTCTAGTATAACTCCACTCCAATGGTCATAACTGCGACTAAGGTTCCAAGGCATAGACCAGTTAGCACCTCCAGTCGCATTGTAAAGATCAACTAACGCTGCTTCATCGGAGGCGAAATCACAAGTACATGTATTGTTGGTAGGAATACAAGCTCCTAGGCCATTGGCACAAAAGTCTTCCCAAGGTGCATCGAAATTATTGCCATTGCTGATTCTGTTATTAATAGAAGTATTCAGCTGGGTACACAGGATGTTTAACTCAGGAGCATAGCATCCCGATAGGTGATTATCTTTGAGCCATATTTCAGTCAAGCTCGTCATCTGGCCAATTTCTTTTGGAATTTCTCCAGTGAGATTATTGTTCTCCAAATTGAGCGCGGTAAGGTTCGTCAATGCACACCACTCTGGTGGAATGGCACCTGATAGATTATTGTCGAAAGCAGAGAAATTTATAAGAGTAGATAATGCACCATATGATGCTGGTAATTCTCCAGCAAATTGATTGTCTTGCACAAACATAAATTCAATACTGGGCAAATTGCTCAATCCATCAGGCAGTGACCCTTGTAAATTATTTCTACTGAGGCTTAAAATTCTTAGCATTGGCAGGTTTTGAAGGGTAGAAGGTACGATTCCTGTTAGATCATTATTACTTAAGAAAAATGTTTCGACTTTACTTAAATTTCCAACGCTATTGGGTATTGAACCAAATAACTGATTATTGGCAAGATTAATACTACTATACTACTCGCATAATTTAAATCTCCTATTGAATTGGGGATGGATCCTACTAATCCTTGCTGAAACAAATTCAGGAAGCCCACACATTGGTTAACATCCATGCCAACGCCATTCCACATACTAGGAGGAAGAGATAGGTCCCATGGATTATCCCAATTTGGCCCATTGGCAGAATTATATAAATCAATTAAAGCTGCCTTTACGGCCACTGGATCACAGGCACAGCTATGCTCATCAGTGGCACTGAGGATTGAGGAACTTAAAATAATATATAGGGAGATAGAGTAGAGATGTTTTACAGTCACCATTTGATCTTAAGTAAGACTCTTATGATAACAATAGATTGGTAGTTGGTCTAATTAAGATGAGTATTTTTTAGAGAGGGGAATTATATTGCTTATTATTAATGGGATTACAAATCATTAAATAAATTGATTCAAATCCAGTTATAAGTTTTAGAATATTACTTTAATATTTTGAGACTCCAGAATCTGACTGTAGTAATTTTTGTTCTACTTTTTTGCTTATTAATTTAAGAAATTTACTCAAATTTTATTTATGTGCTACAGTTGATTTTTAAATTCTTTCAGTCTATCGGCGGGATAACCCAATTGAGCTTGTATAACTCCCCAGCTGCACCTGTATCATCTCCATCATTCAAACCCAATCCAAAGTAAAAGTTATCATCATCATATTCAAATGAACGCGCGAGATTAGAACTTTTAAAATGAAATAGTTCTTGCCAACAGCTTGGATTATTTGTTGGTGCTTCAGTGTTATAGACAAAGACCTTATACATTCCATTTGACAGTTTCTTATTTGCAAGCACATACAATTTACCTTCTATTGATAAAATATCTTCACCAACTGCATTTGGTTCCGGGAACAATATTTCAGTTGCATGATCATACAGCGACTCTTTCAAATATATACCTCTGCTGTTGTTGTATTCTTTTAGATATAAATTGCCATACCCTTGATTAATGGAATAACTACGCAATGTATACACTAACTTATCAGCTATCTCCATAGAAGTGTGTGGCCGTAATATGGTATGGAATTTAATTGTGTCATCTAGACTTGTAGTCATCGTATCTGCAGGGAAAAAGTGTTGATGTATCAATCTTTCAGATTCGTCAACATTTGCACTCCAGGTAATTTCACTATCCGTAATGGTAAAGAACTGAGCATCTTTTATGGTAAGATTTTGCGCATATATTTCATTAAACATTGCATTGGGGATGATGAGTTTATTTTGATACGTCCATCCACCAAAGAACCAATTCCATCGAGCATTGATGTACGGATCAGCCTCTGAAAGTTCAGAAATAAGTAAATCTGTTTGGTATGTAGAATTATCCAATTCAAGTATACCACTACAATCCATACTAAACGTATTTGGGCATCGGGTATTACCAAGTAAATAGAATCGATCATTGAATGGGATAATGTCTCTGACATGAGCCATATTATAATCAAGAATTACTTCATTTAATTGACCATTATATAGCACGTTGTACTTTCGGGTGTCACCTTTAGGATCGCTATTAGGTATAAATAAACTGTCTTTGATAATTCGTAATTTTTCAATTGCTTCACCTCTAATTATGCCATAATTGATGAAGCTATCTAAATCAATATCCCAAGCCATTAATGGAATAGGTCCAGGATTAGTGGTTGTATTTCCATACCCCATAAAAATACGATCATTATATACTTGTAAGTCCCAGATATTCCTTTCTTTATATTGAAATCCAAGATCGAGAGGGATATTACCTAGATAGACAAGCTCTTCTGTCATGTCTTTATCCAAATTTAGGTTATCACACTTCAGTATATCGATACTGAAATGACTGTCATCGCTTACCTCAAAAGGAAAGATGAGGTTTATTTGATGTTCTGCGTTGTAGGCAACAATTTTATTTGGAGCTATAATTTGTTTGCTATCTATTCTATGAAATGCTTGGTATACATCAGTAGAAGGTTGCCCACTTAGTTCATTTAAGTATTCTACAGTATAGGAAACTGGACAAACTTGAGTGCATAGATTTTGTGACACACAGTAGGCTTGTGGAATGGTAATTTCATGTGTGTTGCTATCTTCTTCAATGAGTAACTCAGTTTTAAATCTCGGAGCAACGAGTGAATATGGATCTACGGCTAGTAATTTAGAATTTGGAACTTGATCTAAGACATTAGTCTCATCTGGTGTAAGTGTACATTCATAAAAATAGGCACTTTCATTTACAGAAAATATGGCAACCAGACACTCACTATCATTTGTTATAGAAATGGCTTGTGATTCACCAGTTTGAATTGCGGATATGAATAAGAGGAATAAGTAAATTCTAATCTTAATATGCATTCCACAAAGGAATCGTTTATTTAACGTAATTCCAAGATGGATAGCTTTAATGGTCGGCTACATATGTAAGTTTATAGACTCTAGTGAGAATATTACTATACCGTTATCCAAATTAACTATATTCGATGCTGGCTAAATTAACAATATGAAGAATTGTGTTTTTCCGGGTTCATTTGACCCAATTACGAAAGGTCATGTTGATCTGATTGATAGAGCTTATCCTCTTTTTGATAAAATTTATGTTGCAGTTGGACAGAACTCTGTCAAGAATAGTTTGTTCTCCTTAGAGCAACGGATTGGCTGGTTGGAGCAAGTGTTTAAAGATTATGATAAAGTTGAGGTAGGGAAGTTTACTGGATTGACCGTTAATTATTGTGAAGAAGTAGGGGCTCGTTATTTATTAAGAGGTTTGAGAAATGCTTCAGATTTTGATTATGAAAAAGAAATTTCTCAACTTAATAGCATTATAGGGAAAAATATCGAAACAGTTTTTCTCATTAGCCGACCAGAGTATTCTCATTTTAGTTCGACTATAGTCCGCGAGATCATAAAGGGTAAGGGAGATTACAAATTATTTTTACCAGAAAAAATTGAAATAAAACTATGAATAATATACATTCGAATGTGCCTGTTCCAAAGAACGAAGCTGTCCTGTCATATAAACCTGGCAGTGAAGAAAGAGAAGATGTCAAATCTGTTTATGCAGAGTTGAACAATCAAAAACTGGATATACCCATGACGATAGGTGGAGAAAAAATTTTTACTCGTAAGAAAATATCTATATCGCCACCGCATGATCACAAACACATCATCGGGACATTCTCTCAAGGATCAAAAAAGCATGTCAAAGCGGCAATAGAAGCAGCTTTGGAAGCAAAGGCTAATTGGGAGGCAACACCTTGGGAAGAACGCGCTGCTATTTTTTTAAGAGCGGCTGATTTATTATGTGGGCCATTTAGAGCAAAGATGAATGCTGCAACAATGCTCTGCCAAAGTAAAAATGTATATCAAGCGGAGATTGATGCTGTTGCAGAAATGGCTGATTTCTTTCGGTTTAATGTGCAGTACATGACTGACATGTTCAAGATACAGCCAGAGAGTGCAGAAGGACTATGGAATAGATCAGAATATAGACCACTTGAAGGATTTATCTATGCGCTGACACCGTTTAATTTTACTTCGATTGCAGCAAATTTATGTGCAGCTCCAGCAATGCTAGGAAATACTGTTGTATGGAAACCTGCCGATTCTCAAATATATTCTGCTGCTGTAATTGTTGAATTATTCGAAGCCGCTGGCTTGCCACCTGGCGTGATAAATTTGGTTTTTGCTGATGGTCCAGAAGCTGGTGATGTTGTTTTTTCTCATCCGGAATTTGCTGGGCTTCACTTTACTGGTAGTACAGGTGTATTCAAACAGTTGTGGAAGACAATAGGGGATAATATTAATGTCTATAAAAGTTATCCACGAATTGTTGGGGAGACTGGAGGAAAAGATTTTGTTGTGGCACATAATTCTGCAAATGCCGATCAAGTGGCAGTTGCACTTGTGAGAGGTGCATTTGAATATCAAGGCCAAAAATGCTCAGCTGCTTCAAGGGCGTATATTCCAAAATCTTTATGGAAAGACGTGAAGGCTAAAATGAGTAAATTTTTAAAGGAAATCAAGATGGGCTCTCCAGAAGATTTTCAAAATTTTGTAAATGCTGTTATTGATGAAAAAGCATTTAATAAAATTAGTGGCTACATAAAAAAAGCAAATCGAGCTAAGGATGCGAAAATCATCTTTGGTGGTAATTACGATAAATCAAAAGGGTACTTTATAGAACCTACAGTCATAGAAACAAAAAATCCTAAATTTCTAACCATGTGTGAAGAAATTTTTGGCCCCGTATTAACCATTCATGTTTACAATGATGATCAATACGCAGAGATTCTAGATATCGTAAATGATACGTCTCCGTATGCATTGACAGGGGCAATATTTGCTACTGACAGATTAGCTATCGAAATTGCACACATCAAACTCAAACATGCTGCTGGTAACTTTTATGTCAATGATAAACCAACTGGTGCTGTGGTAGGCCAACAACCATTTGGTGGCGCAAGATCTTCGGGTACAAATGATAAAGCTGGTTCGATTCTAAATTTATTCAGATGGGTAAGTCCAAGAACCATTAAAGAAAATTTAAATCCTCCGAAAGATTATCGCTATCCGTTTATGAAGGAAGCATAGAGTGAAGACTGCATATCAATAAGACCAGATATTTATCGCTTCACTGACAGTTGGGTGTACTTATAAAGTATCAAGATGTGTAAGACAAAATGCACCAAAAGCATTTAGATTCAATATGCCAGTCGCGCCCTATTTTCTCTAAAGGGATAGCAGCGTAGCAATATGTTACGTTATATAGAAGTGCATTTTGTCTTACACACAGTATCAAGGATTTATAATTTTAATGCTGCATATTGTTTGCAACTAAACCTGTATATTTAGAAATTACCAATGTAGGTTTTCAATTTATATGTAGTGATTTGATTTTAATCTGCTAAATGTAACTAATGGGTTTTTCTAAATCTTGTCTCCTTATTTTATGTTGTTCTCTGTTAATCATTTTCTCTTGTGGGAAAGACGAAATTAAAGATAGTCCGGTTATCCCAGTAGATGATGAAATATTATTGGACATAGATGATAACGCTAATTACTTAAATGAGAAATCAGATTACATATTTGACGATGATAAGTTATTAACATTTAATTTGAGTTTGCCTTCAGCTGCACTGAATATAATAGACTCAGATCCTGCAGCAGAAGAATACGTTGAAGGCAGTTTATCATTCGAAGGAGAAACTCTTCAAAAAGTTGGCATTAGATACAAAGGTTCTATTGGTTCTTTTGTTAATTGTTTGTCTAGTAGAGATTGGGTAAATCCTTCTGGTTTCAAAACCTGCACCAAATTATCCATGAAAGTGAAGATTAATTGGTTAGACAGTGATGACAAATTTTATGGGCTGAAAAAATTACAGTTCCATTCCATGAATAACGATGATTCTCAATTAAGAGAAAGATTGGGCTATGCTCTTTTTAGAGAAATGGGAGTCCCTGCTCCTAGAAGTGTGCATGCAAAACTTTACATCAATGGTAAGTACTCTGGCTTGTATGCACTAACTGAGCAGATAGATGGAAGATTTACAAAACAAAACTTTGAAGATGGTGATGGTAACTTATACAAAGAAATATGGCCTTTAAGAGATATCGGCAAACCATATCCTGAAGATGACTATAAAGATGCATTGAAAACCAATGAAGATGAAAATCCTACAGTTGCACAAATGATGAGTTTCGCTCAAGACCTAGCCGAAGCTAAAAATGAAGAGCTGAAAGAAGTGGTTGAAAAATGGATGAAAGTAGACGAGATCATGTCTTATATTTGATCCCTTGGGATTTGGATAATGCTTTTGAAAATATTACCGCCGATGCTAATCCTGTAACCCCTGTGTCTGACGATTGGAATCAAGTCAGAAATAACTGTAATCCATTTAGTTATGGAGGGTTTTTTGTCCTGCAGCGATCAGCCTCTTGCGATAGATTGTTTAAGGCATGGACTGCATTCGAAGATGAGTACAATAAGATTGCCCAAGAATTTAAGCAGAGTTATTTTTCAGAATCCATGATTAATGGTTGGATTGATAAGTGGACTGCCCAAATAAAGCAGGCTACTGTAGAAGCTGATCAAATCCATGGTGATGCTGTAACAGCCCAAAGATGGGAGCAATTTGTAGCCAAACTCAAATCAGACATGGCCTATGCTAGAGCTAATCTGTAGGGTGTGAAAGCACATTAAAGTAATAACTAAGCTCAATGTTATTTTATAAAATTCAGTTAAAATTCGATACAAAGCAACCAAGGATAAGCGAAGTTGGTTATAATGACAAATAGTCTTTTTATGAGAATTTTATTCCTCTTATCAATATCCCTAACTATAAGCCTAGCACCAAGTTACGGTCAATTCGGAAAATTACTAGATAAAGCAAAGTCAGTTATGAATGGCGATGAAGCCGGTCTTGATATAGGTAGTGGACTAAAAGAAGCACTTCAAGTTGGTGTTGATGATGCCGTTGCTACTTTATCTCAAGAGCATGGTTATTTAGAAAGTCCATTCAAGATACTTATCCCAGAAGATGCACAAAAAGTAGTGTCAACAGTGTCCAAAATACCAGGATTTACCAACGTGGAGACTGACTTGATCAATAAAATGAATGAAGCAGCTGAGTTAGCTGCTAAAAAAGCAAGTCCTATCTTCCTTGATGCCATAAAACAGATGACCATTAAAGATGCAACAGATATCTTGATGGGAGAACAAGATGCTGCTACATTATATTTGGAACGTACGTCAAGAAATGCTTTGTATCAAGAGTTTATGCCAGTCATACAAAATGCGTTGGACGAGGTGGACGCTCGTTCGTTATGGGCAAAAGCAGTAACGGCATACAACAGGGTCCCATTGAGAAAGAAACTGAATCCTGATCTAGATGATCATGTGAATAATAAGGCATTGGACGGTATGTTTGGATTGGTGAAAGAAAAGGAAGAAGGGATCCGAGATAATGTCGGATTACGTACAAGCCCATTGTTGAAAGAAGTGTTTGCAAAGCAAGATAAATAGGGTAATTATTGTAGTATCAATCACCAATCGCTGCCATCTGAAACCGCTCTATCGACGAACGCACATGTTCTCTGTTCATGATCGCTTTTATTGAGTCTACAATGTCAGGATGTTGATTCGCAACATCATTAGTTTCTTTTATGTCAGTCTCAAGATTGTACAACTCAACACTCATATTATTTTCTTTTAAAATGTTTTTCCGAATGCCTTTCCAATTTCCCATTCTGACAGCTTGCTGACCTCCGTATGCAGGAAATTCCCAATACAAAAAATCGTGTTTCTCTTCTTGGTCTTGATCTAAAAGAGTAGGTAAAAAGCTAATACCGTCAGTCTCTTTCAATTTACCATCTGTCAATTCGGCAATCGTTACCATTACATCATAAAAGGAAGATTGAAGGTTTGTGGTACTACCAGCTTTTATATGTCCTGGCCATGAAGCAATCATAGGCACTCGTATGCCTCCTTCATAGGTATTCCCTTTTATTTTATCAGCTGCCGTCTCAAAAGGAGAAGCACTATCGAAGAATTTTGTATCAGCGCCACCTGCGTATGTTGGTCCATTATCACTTGTAAACATGACGATTGTATTGTCATATTGCCCGATATCTTTTAGTGTTTGTATTAAATCCCCGACTTGCTCATCCAAATAAGAAATCATGGCAGCATAAGTGGCTCTTGGCGTTTGGTTTGGAAAATAATTGCCATCTGTATATGGATTTTCCTTGCCTAGTTTTTTCTTGTAATGGTCAACCCATGATTGAGGAGCTTGCAGAGGCACATGTGGGATGGGAGAGGCGTAATACAGAAAGAAAGGTTGATCATCAGAATTTTGTAAAAATAAAATTGCCTCATCGTGCATTTTCGTTGGCGCGTAATCATCTAGCGAAAAATCTTCATAGTTTTTAGGATCGTTGATGTCCGCTCCCTTTTCAAATTTAGTGTGTGGTGCAACTACTTTGTTAGTTAGTAAATCTTTCTCTTCATTTTTCCATAAGTGAGTAGGGTATAGCGTATGTGCAATTCGTTGACAATTGTATCCATAGAAAAAATCAAAGCCTTGTTTATTGGGAACGCCTTCTGTCTCAGGTGCTCCGAGTCCCCACTTACCGACCATCCCAGTTTTATATCCGACATCTTGTAGCATTTCCCCCATCGTATAGATACTATCTGGTATTGGCCATTGACCTTCTAATGTCGGATTGTTTATCATAGCCTGATAATCCCATACATCTCCTCGGGCATTCCATTCATGATTACCTCTGACATATGCATGTCCTGCATGCTTGCCAGTGAGTAAGATGCATCTTGCTGGAGCGCACACTGGTGCTCCAGAATAATGTTGAGTAAATCTCATGCCTTCTGCTGCTAATGCATCAATGTTGGGTGTTTCAACAATTTTCTGTTCATAGCAACCTAATTCTCCATATCCTAAATCATCAGCAAGAATGTAAATAATGTTCGGTTTATCAGTTTTTTGATTTGCCTTTTGCATCTCTGTACAAAAGGAGAAACAGATTACCATTAAACATAAATAGTAGATGGATTTCATAATCTTAAATTACGAATAAGATAGAACAATTCGCAAGCTGGATTAAATTTCAATAGGCGCGAAGTGCCAGAATTACGTAATAAGACGCTAAAAGCTTTTAGGATCAGCCACAGATTTATCCTGTGGCTAAGCTATGTAAATAGAAGGTAAAAGAATGTCTTGAACACGTTTAAAAGATTAGTGAGATGCACATGATGTGTGTTAATCTTGCTTATCCTTCCATCCTAAAAAATCTGTTCAGACAAAAGAATTTCTAAAGTTATCTTATATACGATTTATAAGATGGATAGGTTGAACACGATATGTGTAGATTTATCTAAAGTGAAGAAACAGATTCCGATAGCTATCGGAACAGAAGCGGATGGACTGCTTTGAAAATTGTGACAAATTTATACCCTACTAGATGCTATTTTTAGAATAAATCATGACACATGTATTCAATGCCCAATGCTGTTTTATAGAGGCAATCACAAAAATTAAATTTACTATACCAAAAGGAAAGTGGTTTGGGACTTTTATTGGCCAGAGGTTTTAGTTGTTATCAAGGCGAGAAACGCAGTGAATGCGGGTATTCACGAGTATTCTCAACGATGAAAACGGCTAAAAGATTGACTAAAAAATTCCCAAAATGCTATCTTTTTGGTATATAATCAGAATCTCGGATTGACAACACTATTGTTCTGCGTTCCAAATCTATAATTAAAACCAAGGTAAGTGAAATAGGTGTAATTCGTATCCAGTTGTATCGCTTGTAATAAAATGTCCTCGTCACTAAAGTCAGTTTTGGCAATATTTATTCTATCATTTATAAAAGCAACAAATCCACCAAAGTTTAGACGCAAGCCTTTGAATATATTTAGTTCTACATCAGGATTAAATTCGATGCTGTACTGGGATAAATTGTGCAAGAACTGTTCTGACCTTGCAAAAAAGCTTATGTTTCCCCACTTCTGAGTTTGTGTAAATTCTATGTCTAGGCCTTGACGGACGACAGTCTCTGTCTGTTTTTCAAAAATGGTTTCTTCTGTATAATCAAAGTATTCTGGACCAAGCGAATACCGCAAACTAAATCGACGAGTACTATTCTCCGAATAAGGATAAATGTTATACTCGATGGCAGGTTTAAATTCTCCTTCAAAATCTGTATTTCCAAATGTTGATGAACCAGCTTCAATTTCAGCGCCAATTGAGAAATGATCTGTAATACTTTTTACATACAGGAGACTATTGTTTTTGCGTGTTATTGTTGTGCTTACCTTTTCTCCGTCACTGAGTGTGAAGCTTGACCGTTCAAAATTATACCAGCTTCGAATTCTAAACTTTACTTGATCAGTTATTCTAGAAGCAGATACTGACCCAAATACCTCAGAAGTTTGAAAAGTTGATTCACCATTTAAAAATGAATTACCTCTCACATTGAAAGACCAATTATTCCAAGGGTCGTTATCATCTTCTTCTGCGTTATCTTCTGCTACTCCTACGTCGACGGTTTAATCAATTTGCTCAATTAGATCTGTTTGTATCACAAAAGGCAACAGTCCTTTCTTTAGGTTTTTTAAGAATTGCTCACGTGCTTCTGCATCAGAAATGTTTGCATCTCGATAAAATTGTATGGTATCAATACTTCCTGCAAATCTCTCTTGACCTGTAACTATAAATTGTATCTCTCTTGTGCCTCCGCTGGCTCGCTGATCAGTGGCAAGTACAAAAACATCTGCTGCTTGTCTGTCTTGTACATAATTGACAAAAGTCATTTCTTGCTTGATATAAATCATGTCGCATCGCGTATTGCAGTCAATAAACAGATTTGGTCTATCGATAATATTTTGAGACAATAATGGTAAAGCAACGCAAATCGTGAGGAAGAGGAAATAATAGTTTTTCATTCTAATCAGATAACGGATAACAAGGTGTTAGGTGTATAATAGAAGAAACATTTGATCATTTACCTAGATTATTCTTTCTCATTTCGCTTTCTAACATATTTGGTCAAGATCACTATGTGTTGTCTATCTACTTTACCTTCGATGTGCTCTGCATTGTTTACATCCAGCGAAATCCGCCGAACTGCTGTACCCCGCTTTGCTGTGAATGATGCCCCCTTTACATTCAAATCCTGAATCAAGACAACCGTATCACCCGCAGATAATACGGCCCCATTGCTGTCTTTGTGGATTACCGCTTCGTCATCTAATCCTCGCTTAGCCCACTTTAATGTCTCTTCATCCAAATACATCATGTCAATTAATTCTGCAGGCCAGCCTTCATGTCTCAATGCATGTAACATCCGATATGCCAATACCTGCACAGGAGGTTCTGTACTCCACATACTATCATTAAGACATCGCCAATGATTGACATCTGCAGTATCAGAACTTTGAAGTTGGTCAAGACAGGTCTGGCATATTAAGACACTGTGGTCCATGCTTTCATCACTGTGTGGTGACACGGTATGTATAAGTAAGTCTGTATCCCGAGTACAAAGTTCGCAAGCCGAAGCGCTACGTTCTTCTAATCGCTGTCTGATCGTCATAATCTGTTTTGTTTTGGCAAGATAAGGGATTTGGGTCGCTCGCTGTTGGGGGGCGCTCGCAAGCTCGCTGTTAGTGCTCGCAAGCTCGTTATTAGTGCTCGCAAGCTCGTTGTTAGTGCTCGCAAGTTCGCTGTTGGTTTATTTACAGTGCTTGCAAGGCTCGCTATTAATGTTGGGATGCTTGATCAATTATTCCAATTCTCTTTAGCATATACTTATCATTTGGTATATTAGAATTTGGTTACTACAAAAAAGCCGATTAAATCGTCCACATGAAAAAAACAAACTCAAGAAGAACATTTGTCAAGAAAGGCGCTTCAGCATTAGCTGGGTTTTATATCGTACCGAGACATGTGCTTGGTAGAGGATTTACACCACCTAGCGATCAGCTCAATTTGGCAGCAATTGGTGCAGGAGGTAAAGGGAGCTCTGATATACGAAATTCGTGGAATGAAGGAGAGAATAGGGTAGTGGGGCTAGCAGATCCAGATTCAAGAAATGCGGCTCGCTCTATAGAAGCATTTCCAGATGCAAAAGTGTACAAAGATTTTCGCTTTATGTTATCCGAAATGAAAAATGATATTGATGCAGTAACAGTGTCTGCCCCAGATCACGTTCATGGCGTTGCAGCAAAAATGGCGATGGATATGGGTATGCATGTATACGTGCAAAAACCATTGACGCATAACATTTATGAAGCAAGACAATTAACACTAGCAGCTCGTAAAAATAGAGTGGTGACACAAATGGGCAATCAAGGTGCAAGTCATCCAGGTCAAGTCCAAATGATGGAATGGTTTAATAAGGGCATTATTGGTAATGTTGATGACGTACATGTTTGGACAAACAGACCCGTATGGCCACAAGGTATTCCAGTTCCTGATTCAGCGCCTTTACCAGAACACTTGACAAAAGCGGATTGGGATCTTTGGATAGGCCCTGCGGAATATGTCGATTACAATCCATTGTATCACACCTTTAAATGGAGAGGATGGTGGAATTTTGGAACTGGTGCGCTTGGCGATATGGGTTGCCACTTAATAGACCCACCTTTTAGAGTTCTAGGACTCGGATATCCCACTGAAGTAGAAAGTAGCGTCGGACAAGTTTTTACAAGAGATTGGACTCCAGAACATATACCAGAAGGCTGTCCTCCGACTTCGCAATCTCAAATTAAATTTCCAGCCACTGAAAAGAATCCAGTGCCAGTTAAAATGACTTGGTATGATGGTGGTATTCGCCCATTTCATCCTGATTTAATTCCCGCAGATCACCCAATTGGTGAGGAGAACAGTTCCAATGGTGTCATCATGATGGGAGAGAAAGGCGTTATGACCTGTGCTACCTATGGCATAAACCCTAAAGTGTATTTAAAAACTGGTGAAATTTTGACTATGCCAGAAGGCTATTCTGGTGGCAATGAGATGTATTTAAAACCTGAGCTAGGCCACCAAATTCATTGGACAAGAGCGTGCAAAGCTGGATTCGATAGTCAAGAACATAAAGCATTGACGTCATCATTCGATTATGCTGGGCCACTTACAGAAACAGTCTTAATGGGTAATCTAGCAATCAGAAGTTATGCATTAACAAAAAGTGATACCGGCAATAGAACATTCTATGGCCGTAAGAAGCTTTTGTGGGATGGAGAAAATATGGAGGTTACTAATTTTGCTGATGCGAATCAGTTTGTAAGTCGACCATATCGGACAGGGTGGAAGTTAATTTAAATTGCTACTGCAATTTTAATTGAAGTTGGGACTGCCTGCAGACAGATATTAAGTGTTGAATCTGCCTAGCGGTAGGGGTGTTGACTGGATTTCAATTCATCACATAGATTTATTATACGATACAATCCTGAAGAGTAGCTCTTTATTGTATTTGCGGTATCAGTTTGTACAAAGGAGATTTGAAAAGTTTAAATCCTTTTTTGAATCAGTCGAGATATGGAAAACGCTTTTACCTTTAAATGATAGCTTTTGCCTTCAACTTTTCAATCGTCTCTTGCTGAAGCTTCCCAAACGCACTCTTCTCCACCTTGCCATCATGAAATGAATTAGAAGGATAGAATGAATGACTCTGATACGATTGTGCATACAATTCGAAACGCTGTCGCGCAATGTAGTTTTTCATTGAGTCTCGAGATCTATATTCTCGGAGTGCTTCGATATGGATGTTAGCATTGGCGACAACACTTTCACCTGCTAAAGATTCGCAGAGCTTATGACCTTCATAGTGGATGATTTGCGAATGTGCATCTGTGCTATTTTCAAGAACAAGACTATCTATCATCCCTGCCGAATTTGCCGAAATCAGATAAGCCATGTTTTCAATCGCTCTTGCTTGTTTGGCAATATTTTTTTTAGAAGGCAGAGCGCTTCCTACTTCAGACGACGAATGAAGTATAACTTCTGCACCACGCATCATCAAACATCTACTGACTTCAGGATACAGTATTTCTTCTGAAGCAACACATGCTAGTTTTCCTAGTTCAGTGTCTGCAACCGGAAATAAACTCTCATAACCATATAGGTCTATATATTTATCAAACACATCATGGGGGGTGGGAGAATACATCGAATTCAGACGCCGATAATTCAATATCATTTCACCAGTATTGTCTAGGATAAAACTTGACTGGAAATAAAAGCTTGGGAAGTTGACTTCTTTCTCGTAATAATTTCCCGAAAGGAAAATATCTTCGCGCTTGCAGATATCCCCGAGTGCTTCAAATAGTTTATCGTCTTTAGTGATGCAGGCTTTCTCTAGCCATCATTCGACGCTTTCTCTAGTTGGAAATCCCGTTAAAAAATATTCTGGTAAAACAACCAGTCTTAAATGTGACCCTATAAATTTCTTCGCGCCAAAGATTTGTTTGCTAATCCGTTGGATAGTATTGCTTATGATATCGCTAGCTTCACGTCTCGTCTCATATCTATTTATGGCATAACAAGGGACTTGCATAGCCGAAGCGATATAGTCAGTTATTTTATCCATTGACTAAGATTTCATAATGTTGTCAGTTATCTTCTGTAAATATAAGAGGAACTGCTTTTTTTCTTCTTTGGTTAAGCCTTTGAGATGTTCTTTATTCGAAGCGATACGTTCTGGTTGCATATTCTCAATTAATTTTTTACCCTTAGGTGTTAACATGAGTCTCTTGATTCTTCTGTCTACTTTATCTTCTATTTGCTTGACTAATTTCTTTTCCATTAAGATACTCAGTAGATTTGTAATGTTGGCTCGGGTTACTCCCATTGAATCTGCTAATTCAGATGCCATCATTGGATTCTCATGTGTCTCTCTTATCAAGTATGGTAAATTCGGGTCTTTTGCTAAGTGTATGAGTATGACCCATTGTTGATTTGATAGTCCTGCTTTTTGTACAAATTCTAGATTCTTACTCACTAGCTTGATTGCAGTTTCGTATATGCCTAACAATATCGAAGTCTCTAAACATTTCTCTAACATATATTATCTTTTGGTCAATGTAAATTTAAGCTCAGTTTCTGGCTTGTGTACAATATTTTGATTTTTAAGGATTTGCCAACTACATCCTGTAGGGCATGTAAAAGTAAAACATTCTTCGTTAAATTCATTTTCTAAAATCTCAGTCGGCTTTAATTTGTGATCTTCGACTAATGTATGATAGGCGTATAAAAACTGTGTAAAGTAATGCCTCTTGCACCGATTTCTTGCAGTTCGGATCTATTGTCAACTTGGTTTGTCGGGATAAATAGTTTGAGTTTGCCACAAATATTATTCGGAGAAATAAATCCCTGATACCAATGGCCTTCGCCAGCTTCTAGCAAAAAAACATCTTTGGGGCCTTTTTGCCATTCTCCATCTATTGCTGGCTCAGCTTCTCGATGAAGTCCTAAAGCTGTTGATAAATATGAAATTTGATCTAAAGATTTGCCATTGATAAATAAATCATGATGTGTAAATTCACTCGTTTGTAAATGGCTTTCTGGATCAACAGTTCCGTACCCGTCTATATGATAACCATAACGTTGGAAGAATATGTGATTGAAAAATGAGCCATAGACTGCATTTTCTCGGACGATCACTGGGCGATTAAAAAAGTCCTTTTTTCCACTATCTAAATCAAAAAGATCGTCGGCAATTGGTTCAGTGATTGACCATTTCTGTCCAGCATTTCGGTCATTCTCAAATACGTCCTTTAGACGGTATATATCGCTTGTTTTCATGACGGCTAATCTTGACCCAATTGTTCTTGGAGGACAAATAGATACTCCTTCGTGTTTTACCTTATCCCATACGAGTAAACGCAATAAACCATGACTATCTATTTTTCCATTTTGTAATCTTATAGATTTTAAGGAGCTATCGTAGCCGTAGAGTTCGACAGATTTTTGGCTGGATAATTTTGATTCCTTTACGACTTGAAATGACTTTGTTGCATGAATATTTCGAGATAAAATATGGCATTAATTCTTTTTTCCTTTAAAATTTAATTTTCAACTACAACTGAAATAGGCATACCTGTCCTAGTCATTTTATTCAGACAGCTTATCTTAATTAAATTTTCCGTTTTCTGCTTTTCGAAAATTCTCGAATACATCGCTGGTCCTAAAATGGTTTTATACCGCATCATTGCCGTTTCTGATA
>Ga0209187_1000645_pt1 | contig 54382 bp, 48 predicted proteins | sample BantaG_FD_187430 | JGI IMG/M metagenome (GOLD analysis project Ga0209187, IMG submission 187430) | Marine algal microbial communities from Bantry Bay, Ireland - BantryBay_4 metaG (SPAdes) (version 2) | ecosystem: Host-associated > Algae > Red algae > Unclassified | place: Bantry Bay, Ireland...
GCAGTATACATAAATGGACCATAAGCAACAGGACCAGCACCACAATCAATTTCAACATTGAACATTCCAGAAGCTCCTGGATCAGTTACCGTGAAATCTATGTCTACTGAATAAGTATCGTCTGCTGAGTTACAAGCTCCTGGTACTGCTGTTAGACCAGTGATTGAACAAACTGCGACAGCAGAACAAAGAGGAGGATCTACAGAAAATGTTCCTAAACAACCATCCGCTGTTGTAACTGCAACATCAAATGCAGCTGGGTCTTCACCTGGAGCAGCAGTTGTTGTTGTAATATCCAAAACATCCGTTGGACAACCTGGAGTAATTGTATAATTACAAACAGCATCATCTAATGTTATTGAAGGTGCTTGAGCAGTAGGATATAATGTAATTGTAACTGAACCAACAAGAGTAACAACATCATCAGCCGTTTCTCCGTCGCCAGTCAAATCACAAACTACATATGCATACCAAATTTGGTCTTCAGCAGCACAACCACTAGGAGCCATTCCTGTAGGTTCAGCATCCCATCCAGAAGAAGGGAAGTCTGCTGCCGTATAAGTATTGTTACTAGAATAAACAATTGTTGAAACAACTGGTGCAACAGCTGGTGTTATCACCGCTCCTGTACCATCAGTAGCCTCTACTGCTGTTTTCCAATCTGCAACATTTGTTGTTTCTGAAATATCACAAACAGCGTCAGCCGTTCCATCAACTGGTTGTGTATCTACACAGTCAACAGTACCACAAACAAAATCTGTCATTGCACAACCTGCACAATCTCCAGAACCAGGAGTTGGTGCGCCTTCTAATGGTCCTGTACCATCCAATGGATAATAAACAGAACTTCCGCTACCTCCAGCATTAGGAGTTGTAGCATCACTAAATGCAACAGATTGAGTAAAATCAACTGCAGGGTCTGATGCACAAGCAAGCGTAATGTCTACGCTCTCACCACCATTTGCCAAACTACCACCAGTAGGACCAAAAATTTGGGTTCCTGCTGGAGGAGGTGTTGCCCAAGTACAAGTACCAAAGCCACTTGGGTTGATTGCAATAATAATATATTCACCAGGAGCAATTGTTGTACCCGCTGGGAAAGAAAAAGAAGCACCATTACTCAAATCCAAAGTAGTATTAGCATCTAAAGTTATGGTGTTGCTGTATGAGTTGAATAATTCAATGTACTCACAATCACCATCACTACCTTGAGATCCAGCAGGGTCATAACTTAACTCTGTTATAACTAAACCAGCAGTACCTTCTGTACAAGCACCACATTCTACTTCTACAGGTGGCAGACAAAAATCTACTGTAGATAGAGAACCAGATGGATTAGTATTTGCTTCAGAAGCACCATCCGCTCCACAGTCTTCAACATTGTTGTTAGATCCAAAATAAACCATACATACTTTTGTAACAGTTATATCGTCTGTACCAAAACCCCAGTTTGGAGGAATCACACCTTGTCCCATTCCAGTAGTAACCGATGAGTTAGCACCTGAGGTATTAACAGGTTCTCCTGGTCCCTCGCCAATATCAATTGTACAACTTAATGTACCTCCATTTATGTTACCTGTAATTTCATCGGCACCAAAAGCACCAAGAGGCAGGGCTCCACCAGCAGCAGTACCTGTCAAATGTTGCCCAGCAGTTACTCCTGTTGAAGTTTCAGCAAAACAGTAACTTCCATCAACCAATGAACCAGAATTATAAGAAGGCAAAGCCATACCTGTTGTATTGTTTGTACCTTCTATCCAACCAACAAAAGACTCTTGACCTTCAGTACCTCCATTCATAGAGGACCAATCAATATCAAGACCATTTGCATCAGAGGTAAAACCATTGATCAATTCATAGCAAACCTCCACAATACAACTTGCACATGGATCATCGTTAATAGTGACATAACCCATATCAGATCCGCCAGCAGCATTTAAAGTAAATGGATCTGTATTAGCAGCTACACTAGTATTCAATCCATTAGGTCCAAGACAAGCTGCTACACTTGATACATTCGCGTCACCAGTAGTTGTTGCTGCTGCCGCACAATTTGCAGTCATAGTAACTCTAATGTCGTCCATGCCATTAGCAGCATAACCCGCTTCATAGTCAAATGTAGCATTAGTTGCAGCACCATCATCTGCTGCAGTAGAAATACAAGTTTGGGGGAAATCATTTTCCTGAACGGAAATAGAAGTCCCTGCACAGGTTTGCCCATAAACATCTCCATTGCTCAAATACATCAAGCAACAACAGACGCTCATAAAAAGCATAATTTGTTTAATTTTTTTCATAAAATATTAGGATTAGTTTATTATAGATTATAGTTTTTATTTTTGAAATTTGTAATAGAATCTATGGTCCAAGTTCGGATGACTTGAACAAACGATGGGAGTAATAATTGCTAAAAACAATAAAAAGTTTCATATTGAAAATAATCGTCTTAGTACATGTATGTAAAACTACAAATTATCTAACAAAAAACAGCATTTTTTTTAAGTTATTAATTCAAAGTTAATCCCTAATTAACAATGGTTTACAAATCAATAAGTTAAGAACACGACAAATAAAAATTGACACAATTTAATATTATGAAAATAAATAATATATTAACCTTTCTGGAACAAATAGCACCGCCTTCCTTTCAAGAATCATATGACAATTCTGGCTTAATAGTTGGCAATAAAAATTGGGAATGTACTGGTGCTTTGTTAACCTTAGATTCTTTGGAATCTACTGTAGATGAAGCCGTCAAAAACAATTGTAACCTCATCATTGCTCACCATCCTATTGTTTTTAGAGGGTTGAAAAAATTAAATGGTAAAAATTATGTGGAAAGAACCATTATCAAAGCCATTAAAAATGATGTCGCTATATATGCTATCCACACCAATTTGGACAATGTGCACAACGGTGTTAATAAAAAAATAGCAGACAAATTGGGCTTAATCAACACACAAATACTAGCTCCTAAGAAAAATTTATTGAGAAAACTATGCACTTTTTGCCCCGCAGACAAAGCTGAAGAGGTCAGAATAGCACTCTTTAGAGCTGGTGCTGGAAAAATTGGCAACTACGATCAATGCAGTTTCAATACTACTGGAACGGGAACCTTTAGCGGAAACGATGAAAGCAATGCTTATGTTGGAAAGAAAAACAGCCTCCACAAAGAGCAAGAAACGAAAATAGAAGTCATTTTACCAAATTATTTGGAAAGAAAAGTGGTCGCAGCATTAAAAAATTCGCATCCTTATGAACAGGTTGCCTACGATCTTATTGCCCTAGAAAATACACATGCTACTGTTGGTTCTGGAATGCTTGGATTTCTAGAATTTGAAATGGATGAATTGGATTTTTTAAAACTTTTGAAGGATAAAATGGGAGCTGGCTGTGTCAAATACACCAATTTATTGGGTAAAAAGATAAAAAAAGTGGCACTTTGTGGTGGTTCTGGAAGTTTTTTATTGCCTTTCGCTATTGGTGCTGGAGCGGACATTTACATCACGGCGGACTATAAATACCACGAGTTTTTTGATGCTGATGGCAAGATTATTGTGGCAGATATTGGACATTATGAAAGTGAACAATATACAATTGAGCTATTAAAAGAGCTTATATGCGAAAAATTTAGTAATTTTGCAGCTATTTCTACAAAAATAAATACAAATCCTGTAAATTATTTATAACCTATGGCCTCAACAAAGGACTATTCTATCGAAGAAAAATTGAAAGCGCTTTTTGATCTCCAAAAATTGGATTCCGCTATTGACGAAATTAAAATTTTGCGTGGTGAGTTACCAATGGAGGTAAGTGATCTTGAAGATGAAATTGAAGGACTCAGCACTCGTATTGGTAAATTAAATGATGAATTGGATTCATTGAAATTGCAAATTTCAAACAATGAAAAAGCAATTGAGCAATCCAAAGAAAACATTAAAAAATACAATGAACAAAGTAAAAATGTTCGGAACAATAGAGAGTTTGAAGCCATCAATAAAGAAATTGAATTGCAAGATTTAGAAATTCAATTATCTAAAAAGAAAATTAGAGACGCCGAAGTAAAATTGAACGCAAAACTAGATTACTTCAAGGAATCTGAAGGGAAATTAGATGGCGTTAAAAAGAACTTAGAAGAGAAAAAACAAGAATTGACCAAAATTACTGCTGATACTGAAATTCAGGAGCAAAAAATGGTTAAAAAATCTGCTTCTCAAGGTAAAAAAATTGAAGACCGTCTACTCAATGCCTATAAAAGAATTAGAAAAAATTACAAAAATGGGCTTGCTGTCGTAACCATTGACAGGGACTCTTGCAGTGGTTGCTTTGCCAAAATTCCACCTCAAAGACAATTGGAAATCAAGCAACGTAAAAGAATCATTCTTTGCGAGCACTGTGGTAGATTATTGGTTGATCCTGAATTGTAGGATACCAAATTTCACAAACACTAAAAACTTAAAACCGATTGTCATATTTTGATAGTCGGTTTTTTTGTATTATTGAAATACTGTACAAAATTCAACGTTTGATAGAAGTATCATTTTATTTCATCCAATCAAGAATGTCAACATTTCATTTCAAATATTTTTTTTCCTTACTACTTTGGACAGCTTGTTCTTTAGCGAATGCACAAACATTTGAATTAAATGAAAACTGCGACAAGGCTTTGGAAGCTTTTTACCAGTTGCGATTGGTGGATGCTCTTGATTGGATTGAACTGGAGCAGGAGACAAATCCAAACAATCTTCTTCCCGTTTTAATTGAGAATTATATCGAGGTAATCATCGTCTTTTTGGATGAACAAGATGCCGATTTAGAAAACTATGACCAAAATAAAAATGACCGCTTGGAGCTTATTAAAAACAAAGGAGACAAAAGCTCACCTTTTTATCTTTATACACAAGCGGAAATCAAACTTCAAAGTGCCATCGCTCGGATAAAATTTGAACAATATTTGTCAGCAGCTTGGGAAATTCGTCAGGCATTTATTTTATTAAAAAGCAATCAAAAAAAATTCCCCTCTTTTTATCCCAATCTTAAAAGTCTGGGCATTCTACATGCACTGGTTGGAACCGTTCCCGATTCATATAAATGGATTCTTAAAATTTTGGGAATGAGTGGAACAGTAGATCAGGGAATGGAAGAACTTGAATTGTTTCTCACAAAAGCAAAAACAGCACAAAACCCGTTTTTCAAAGAAGCACAAATCATTCACACCTTCTTCTTAATTTATTTGGATACACAATATGAAAGAGCCATTCAAACAGTAAAAAACGAATTTAATAACGAAAACGGTTTATTGGAAGTTTTGATTGCATCGAACATCGCTTACCGTTTGGGACGAGTAGATTGGGGCATACAAATCTTAGAGAACAAACCTCAGTCAGAAGCCTATTTCTATGTACCTTATTTAGATTATATGCTTGGTTCATTAAAACTGTACCGACAAGATTCAAATGCAAAAAACTATTTATCACAATTTGTCCAAAATTTCAAAGGCAAACATTACATAAAAGATGCTTATCAAAAATTGGCTTATGATTGTTTAATCAATGACGATTTGCCTAAGTATAATTCTTATATGAGTAAATGCCTTAGCAAAGGGAAAACACTTATCGACATTGATAAAAAGGCAAACAGTGATGCCAAAAATGGAATCATTCCAGACGTAGAATTGTTAAAAGCAAGGTTGCTATTTGATGGGGGGTATCATTCTAAAGCATTGGAAGTATTGGAAAATATCGACGTACAAAAATTGGATACAGAAGAGAAAATATTAGAATACAACTACCGTTTTGCCCGAACTTATGAAGGTTTAAATTCCACCGAAAAATCTGTAAATCTTTACAAAAAAACCATTGCAGAAGCTAATAATAGCAACTATTATTTTGCTCCCAAATCAGCCTTGCAATTGGGTATTATCTACGAACGAACAAATAAACTAGATTCGGCAAAAATCTATTTCAAAAAAGCACTTTCTTATAATGATTATCCTTATGAAGATAGCTTAGAACAGCAAGCAAAAGCGGGATTGAGTAGAGTGCGTTAAGGAACGTCTCATAAATAAGTGTCTGAATTTGCCCGAACGTCGGACCGTTTATATTTTGAATTTTATTCAAGCGGCAGCCGATGCTGGCATTTTTATGCAGCATAGCCAAGCTACGTTGTATAAAAATAACGTAGAATAAAATCAAAAGATAACTATCAAAACGGACAGTTATTTTTGAGCCGTTCCTAAACTTTAGTTGCTGGAAAGTGTTAAATAAATGTAAGCACATAACTTTGTAGCCTCATAAAGCAACTAGTAGCCTATATTGTATGTGCTATTAAAATTATTAACGATTGAATATGAACGAATTGGATATTGAGCAACCAACTGATGAGAATAAAATAAACGACAAGCACGCTACCGATAAATTCTTGAAGTTTGAAGAAATAGGAAACGATCATTTCTTTTCCCAATTAAATACTCCACTTAGGGAGGATGCTTTTGATATAAGCGACAATGAAAAAATTGAAAAAATTGCAGAACACTTTGACCAAATAATGAAAATTCTTGGGCTTGATATGTCAGATGACAGCCTTCAAGGAACGCCTTACAGAGTTGCCAAAATGTATGTAAAAGAAATCTATAGCGGTCTGAATCCAGAGAATCGCCCTGAAATGCGTGCATTTGAAAATAAGTACAATTACGATGAAATGTTGATTGAAAAAGACATTTCTTTCTACTCTACATGCGAACATCATTTTGTACCAATTATTGGCAAAGCACATGTCGCTTATATTCCGAATAAAAATGTAGTTGGATTGTCAAAGTTGAATAGAATGGTGCAATATTGTGCTCGCCGTCCACAAGTTCAAGAACGATTAACAGTTCAAATTGCAGAAGAGTTAATGAAATCTTTGAACACTTTGGATGTAGCTGTTTTGATTGAAGCAGATCATTTGTGTGTTGCCTCTAGAGGCGTAAAAGACATTAATAGCAAAACAATTACCACTCAATACAACGGAAAATTTAAAGAAGAAAAAGTTAGGGAAGAGTTTTTAAAGCATATTTATAATAAATAATTCAAGCTCATGAAAGGATTTAGTGGAAACGTTGTTGGTCTTTGGCTATTTATTGTTGGCTATTGGCTATTGGCTGTTGGCTATTGGTCAAAAGCCAAGTGCCAAAAGCTAAAAGCTAAAAGCCAATAGCTAAAAGCTTTTCTACTAAATTCCTCCCTGAGCCATAATTATAGTCAGCTACAAGGCGAAAAATGTAGGTATAGCCTTAGTTACGGCGAGGCTTTCTTTGTATGGCAAATTATCCTCTTCGTTTTAAAGTGTCTCCCCGCTTTTCGTTCCAAATCCTCGGGGCATGCAAAGAATAATCTCATCGAAAATCATCTCATTGCCCCTGTGGGTTTTCCTCTGCAATCGGGCATATTTTCGCTGTTTTTTTCGCTCTCGAAATTGTTTCCTCCGCACGTCCTCCACTCCATTGCCCTACCAAAATTCACATTCAAATATTTTCACATTAGGAATGGTTAAAAAATAAATTACCTATTTTAGCCGCATCGGCGGACCGAAAGAGATTTTTTGATACACTTCCGCATCGGCGGACCGATCAAAAAATGTGACTGGTCCGACATTCGGTAGCAGGGATACGTTGAGGCTTTTTGATAATGTGTATCGGAAAATGTCGAATCGGACTGGCGCACCAGCTTAAATCGGGAAGTTATTCTTTGACCATTCCTTAATTAATAAAAATATTTACGTCCTATAATTGAAAATAAACCCAATGAAACCGTAATTTAACGTTTCGTTTCTATATACAATTATATATAATAACCTTAGTAATGGTTAAAAAATAAATTCACGATTTCAACAAAGAGATTTTTTGATTCACAAATCAAAAAGACGAATGCATAGCAGGGCTACGGAAAGGGTTTTTGATGCGATGTATCGAAAAATATCGCAGTTCAAATCGGGAAGTTATTCTATGACCATTACTTAAACTCTCAAGACTAATGAAATATTTTTTACCCTCCTTTGTATTTCTATACTGCTGTTTTAGTTTGGCAGTCAATGCACAGTCCAACCTAACTCATTTCACAAGAGACAATGATGAAAGAGTTGCTTTCAAAACAGATTTGGCTCCCTTTTATCACGGAGTCGCTTCTGGTGATCCAACTCAAAACTCGATTATTCTTTGGACAAGAATCACATTAGATGATCCTTCGGATTCAGAAGCTGTAAATTGGTTTATAGCTACAGATACAGATTTTACAGACGTAATTGCATCGGGTGAAACAAGCACTTCTGCGGATAGAGATTTCACTGTCAAAATTGATGTTACTGATTTGGAACCTGGAACAACCTACTATTATGTTTTCCAACATGATGATGTTTTTTCAGTAGCAGGAAGAACTCGAACCGCCACTACAAATGCAGATCATTTAAGATTTGTAGTGGCGTCTTGTGCCAATTACCAACACGGTTTTTTCAATTCCTATGCAAGAATTGCAGAGCGAAATGATTTAGATGCTGTGATTCATTTAGGAGATTATATTTATGAATATGGCAATAATCCGAATGGTATAAGAACGGGCTTGCTACCAGAAAACGAAATCTTAGAGTTATTAGATTATAGAAGCCGTTATTCTTTTTATAGAATGGATGAAGATTTACGAGAAATGCACCAACAACATCCTATTATTTCTGTTTGGGACGATCACGAAGTGGCAAATGACTCTTATATAGATGGTGCTGAAAACCACAATGAAGCAACAGAAGGGAATTATCAAGAACGTAAAACCAAAGCACAGAAAGCTTTTTTTGAATGGATGCCTGTTCGCGATAATCCTACCAACAGCGTTTACAGAAAAATTTCATACGGCAACCTTGTTGATTTGATTATGATTGATACGCGACACGAAGCAAGGTCTCAACAAATAGAGGAATTAACAGAGGAAAATTTGATGGACAATTCAAGAACATTACTTGGTCAAACTCAGAAAGATTGGTTGATAGAGGATCTGGACAATTCTACTGCTCAATGGAAACTTATTGGAAACCAAGTTTTGTTTACGCCATTTTACTATAAAGATTTTGTAAATATTAGTCCTTTGGTTAGTCAGTTGGTTTCAGATATTTGGGAAGGCTATCCAATCGAAAGAAATGAAATTATTACCCATATTGCTTCTAATGAAATTGACAATGTGATTGTTTTAACAGGAGATATTCACGCTAGTTTTGCCAATGATGTTCCTGCTAACCCTATAGATCAAACTGCTTATAACTCAGAAACTGGCGAGGGAAGTGCCTTTGTTGAATTTGTTACTCCAAGTATTAGTTCAAATAATTATGATGAATATTTAAGTCCTACATTGGCTGGTGGAATGGCTGAGCTAATTGCAAACACCAATCCACAGGTAAAACAAACAAATTTATTCGATCATGGATATTTTGTATTGGACATTGATAATGATCGTGCTCAAGCAGATTGGTTTTATGATCCAGATCGTGACACACCTTCTGATACAGAAGATTACGGAATGACTTGGTTGACCATCAATGGACAAAATCATTTAATTCCATTTGCGACTCAAAGTGATGGAAAAACAGTTCAAGAATTACCAGCTCCAGATGAAGTAACAGCAGTTAATAATGTTGGCATCGAAAATCTACAGCAACAAGCTAAAAATGAATTCGCTATTTTGGCTTCTACAGTTATGAACGATCAAACTTTGATTTTAAACTACGCTGTTAACGCAGCTCAAAAAATTGAATTTAAGTTGATTGATGCTAATGGAAAGCTGGTTTACAATAAAACACAACAAGTTGCTGAAGGATTGTTTAATGAAAAGATAAATCTTCAAAACAACCTTCCAAGCGGCAATTATTTCATTCAATTGGTTGGAGAAAAATCAAATATTTCAAGACAGTTGTTTATTAAATAAACCGATATTTTAATAAACGTAGAGACAAGGCATGCTTTGTCTCCCATTGCAATACCAACAGAAACAAGAAAACGGTAGAGACAAGGCATGCCTTGTCTCCTTCCGAATTATACAGGTAATGGACGTGTGAAATTTTAGTAAAATATATGAAAACACATCAGGAATTATTAAAAAATTTTTTGGATTATTTGGAGAATGAAAAACTCATTCAAGAACCTCAAAATTTGTACGAGCCATTTGATTACATTATGCATTTAGGTGGCAAAAGAATGCGCCCTGTTCTAACTTTATTAGCCTATCAAATGTTTGCCAATGATGGTAAACTTCCTATAAATATTGCGATGGCTGTTGAGGTCTTTCACAATTTCAGTTTAGTGCATGACGATGTTATGGATGAAGCTCCATTGCGAAGAGGCAAAACAACTGTTCACCAAAAATACAATGTCAATACAGCGATACTTTCAGGAGATTTGATGCTCGTAAAGGCATATGAATATTTGGGCAAAACTGAAGAAAAACATCTTCCAAAAATTTTAAAAATATTTACTAAAACGGCTGCCGAAGTTTGTGATGGTCAGCAGTATGATATGGATTTTGAGGAACGTTCGGATGTAAAAATAGAAGAATACCTTAAAATGATTGAGTTGAAAACTTCGGTATTGGTAGGTGCTGCATTACAGATGGGCGCGATAGCAGGAGGAGCATCGGATGAAGATGCCGCCAATCTTTATAGTTTTGGAAAAAATATTGGCATCGCTTTTCAGTTGCAAGATGACATATTAGACACTTTTGGCAATGTAGAAAAATTTGGCAAAAAAGTGGGTGGTGATATTGTCCAAAATAAAAAGACCATTTTGATTTTAAAGACTTTGGAAAAGGCAAATGAAGATCAAAAAAGTCAGCTAGAAAAGTGGATGTCGGAAAAACCAAAGGATGAAAACGAGAAAATAATTGCCGTAAAAAAATTAATGGATGACCTTACTATTAGACAAGATACGGAGTTGCTAATGGATATTTATTACGACGAAGCTTTTGCCGCATTGCACAATGTTTCTTGCTCTAATGAAGCAAAAGAACCGCTTGTAGATATTGCGAAAATGTTGATTAAGCGGGAAAGTTAACAATGTAAACTGTTTAATGGGCAACAGAATAAATGCAGTCAGGTAATATGCCGCATTAAAAAAGCAATTATGAAAATTAGCGAATGTTGTCTTATCTTAGTATCTGACATAGTAAATGCTTAAATATTTATGAAGATAGAAAGTATAAGAATTGAGAATTTCAAGGTTTTTTCTAATGCAAAAATCGACAATCTACCGAAAATTTGTGTATTCTTAGGGGCAAACGGGTCTGGGAAAACTACATTCTTTGAAGTTTTTGGTTTTTTGAGCGATTCTTTAAAAAATAATGTAAGTTCTGCAATAAATAAACGAGGAGGATATAATGAAGTCATTTCTCGTAATAAGGAAGGGAATATTAAATTTGAAATAAAATTTAGAAATACAGAAAAAGACGGATCATTATCTCCTCTTATTACATATTTCATTGAAATAGGCAAAAAAAATAGATCAGTCGTGATTGTGAAAGAATTATTGAAATATCGAAGGGGCAATAGAGGGCAACCATGGCATTTCTTAAATTTCAGTGAAGGGCAAGGAACAGCTATTAAGAATGAAGAAGACTATGGAAAGGAAGGTGCAGAAGAAGAAAGGGAAGAACAACAACTTGATTCTCCAGATATTCTAGCAATAAAGGGGCTTGGGCAATTTCAAAAATTTAAAGCAATTAGTTCCTTTAGAAAACTCTTAGAGGGATGGTATATTTCAAACTTCCAAATCGCTTCTGCCCAAGCAGTCATGGATACAGGAGTTAGCGAACATCTTTCTAAAACTGGAAATAACCTTGCACAGGTAACTAAATTTATTTATGATAATCATCCAGAAATATTTGCTAATGTTCTTTTAAAATTAAAAGAAAGAATTCCTGGGATTGAGAACGTAGAGTCAGTAGAAACTGAAGATGGAAGAATAATTCTTAAATTTCAGGATGGAAGTTTTAAAGACCCATTTATAGCAAGATATGTTTCTGATGGAACAATAAAAATGTTTGCTTATTTGATTTTGCTTCACGATCCAAATCCACACCCTTTATTAGCAATTGAAGAGCCTGAAAACTATTTACATCCTGATTTATTACCAGAATTGGCTGAAGAATTAAGGCTTTATTCAATTAAGGGAGGTCAAGTTTTTATATCTACACACTCACCAGATTTTGTAAATTCCTTAAAACTTGAAGAGCTTTTTTGGGTTAAGAAAGAAGCAGGGTATTCAGAAATATTTAGAGCGAAAGATGATAAATTAATAACTGCTCTACATAAAGAAGGTGATTTGTTAGGTTATTTATGGAAACAAAAATATTTAAAAGGAAGTGGACCAAGAAATTAATCAAAAAGTGATTGAATACAAAGATGAGCAAATAGAGTTTCTATTGGAAGAACCTTCAATGATGAATTTACTTGAAATTATCCTTCCTAAAATCTTACCTGAAGGCTATGCTCTTGGAATAAATTGTCATTTAAGACCACATCAAGGTAAAAATGATCTAAAGAAATCTATTCCTAAAAAGGTTAGAGTATTTTCTAATTTTCACAAACCAGCTAAAATTATCATAATTCACGATCAAGATAGTAATGACTGTAGAATCTTAAAGAAGGAGTATATACTTATGTAAATCTAATGGAAATGTCGATGCATTAGTTAGAATTCCTTGCAGAGAATTAGAAAATTGGTATCTCGGTGATATGCAAGCAATTGAAGCAGTTTATACTAAATTCAAAGTGAAAAACAATATATACAAATCCAAATTTAGGATTCCAGATAATTGTCATGGAGCATATGAGTTAGAAAGATTGATACCTACTTTTCAAAAAGGGTTTGCTTCAAGAAATATTCCAAATCATTTAAAGCTTGATAAAAATTTATCTGTGAGTTTCAATCAGACGATCAAAGGGATTCAAAAGTTCTTAAAGTAAACGCAACATAGCAAAACACTCCATTTGAACAAAGCGACAAGCGCGAGACTTGCTCCTATCTACGAATCTAATAGAATCAGATTCTTCTCCGTTCTCAAAAACAAATAATAATAGTAGGTGGAAAATGCCGCCAAAACATGCCAGAGACTGTGCAGTTGAAAATAGCTCAATTCATAGCAATAATATTGGTCAATTACGTAGCAAGGCAAAGCAAAAAACATAAAGAGCAGACTCATTATTAAAAAGTCTTTCCTGTATTTTTTCACATAATAATAATGGTGGTAGATGGATAGCCCGACCAGTGCAAAAAACAAGATTGGCAAGACATAATAAGCTTCATTTTGCCAAAAATTACCAGCTACAAAATATAGACTTAATAGGAAAACCAATATTGCTACAAACGAACCTGAGTAACTAAAATAGGGCTTGTTTCCAAAGTAAGTTGCTGCAATTATTTTGTGTACTGTAATAATGAGTGGTAATAAAAGAATGGCGTACACACCAAACATGTCAAATTTGGCAAACACATCCAACATAGAAGCGTGATAAATGGTACTGCCAATAAATAGAAAAAACATGCTCAATCCAAAAAACAAGCTATACTGGTAGTTCATTCTAATTAAATTGGGAGCATCTTTATAATTGAACCGATCATGGTAGGAAAAAACCATTATCTCAATGGCAAAATACATAAAAAGCAGATTGCTCAAAGTATTTAACGGTTGCCTAACTATGCTCTGCAAGTTTTGGAATTCACAGACGTAAGTATAAGCTGGTGAATAATCTTTGTATAGCAACCAATAGCCACATTGACTAAATTGATATTGACAGATAAAAAAGAAGATGATAAAAAGGCAACTAAAAACCAATGGGATGACCTTTCTATACCAAAGCAAATCGTTCATAACTAAAATTGTTTACAGTACAAAGATAGCTCATTAAACGATGAAAAATTGTCAGTTAAGTGCCTATGCATAAATAATCGCCACTTCTGAGACCGAACGTCGGACCGAGGCTTTTTTCGCTAGGCTAGTGGTCCGACAATTTCGGCAAAAAATCTCAGCCGGTCCGTCGCACGGTAGCCAAGCTACGGTGATATTTATTAACCAGTCCGCCGGTGCGGACGCATAGCGGAAAAAGAGATCCGGTCCGATGTTCGGTCAGAAGTGTGTCGATTATTTATGCTTAGGTACTTAGTCTTCCTTTTGCTCGATTGTTGGATTAGCCTTATTCCAATAGAACTTCCAATAAAGCAAAATCATCACACCGATCCCCCAGAAAACATAAAATTTGATAAAACTCATGCTTCTGTACATATTGTACTTTTTAACTCTTAGCAAGCTCAATTGATTCTTTCGCACATCTCTACCAGCCATATGAGCAATGTTTATAAAATCTTTTTTTCCATCATTTAATAGAGGTATATACTCATTATGAATACCAATTGTGATAGAATCTCTAATACCGACATTATTTATAAAGGGATATTTAGCCCAAGCAGGATAAATGACAGGGTCCAATACAAAAACATCTTCATGATTGTCAACATGAAATTGCAACTTATAATATCGATGCTTTTTCAACAGCATTTTAGTATAAATACTTTTGATATAGTGCAAATCTTTCATGTCATACATTGCTTTCTTTTGAAAGAAAAATATCAATGGCAATGAAATCAATAAAATCAAAGCAAATATTTTCTGATTAGAAGTTAGTTTAGCATCCATAGTGAAACGAAATTAATAAGTAGCCCCAATTTATCATCATCTTTTTTCGATTTTCATTGTCAAAAAAGTAAACCGTAGCCCTGCTATGCTTGACTTTTTTGACAATGAAAATCAAAAAAAAATCTAACAATAAATTTTGGAACTACTTATTTATCTCATTTCACATAATTGATACGAATAACGAATTTTGGAAACTGTCGTAAATATAACACTCAACTTTATAAATCAACTCACTATTAAGAATAAAAAAATCATTCAAATTTATAGATCACTAAAAATGGTGATTATTTATGTATAGCTACATCAAATTGTGAAGTTGTTTAGAATTGAGAAAATATTTATATATGAGATGTATTTTTAGTCCAGATAAAGCTCATTTTGATCGGACTGGCGTTCCAGGGAATAGCCTTAGCTATTGCTGGTACGCCAGTCCGATTCAAAAATAGCTGAAATATGGTGGTCCGACATTTCGGCTAAAAAGACGCTCATATATTTTAATTTATTAATTCTAAACAACTTCTGTAAAAATAAACGTATTTTTGCAGCAAAATTTAAAATATAAATATGAAAATTTCAGTTATTGGCGCGGGAAATGTTGGAGCTACCTGTGCAAATGTTATTGCGCAAAGAGACTTTTGCAAAGAAGTTGTATTATTAGATATTAAAGAAGGTGTATCTGAAGGTAAGAGTTTAGATATGTGGGAAACCGCCCCTATCGGTCTTTACAACACACGCATTACTGGTGTAACCAACGATTACAAAAAAACCAAAGGTTCTGCTATTACAATCATCACTTCTGGAATTCCAAGAAAACCAGGTATGAGTAGAGATGATTTGATTTCTACAAATGCTGGCATCGTTAAATCGGTTACTGAAAATGTAAAAAAACATTCTCCTAATACCATCATTATTGTGGTTGCAAACCCATTAGATGTAATGACGTACACGGCGTTTTTGGCATCTGGTTTCAAATCAAGTAAGGTTTTTGGTATGGCTGGTATTTTAGATACTGCTCGTTACCGTTCTTTCCTTGCGTTGGAATTAGGTATTTCACCAAAAGACATCCAAGCTTTGTTGATGGGTGGACACGGAGATACGATGGTTCCACTCCCTCGTTACACAACAGTTGCTGGTATTCCAATAACTGAATTGGTTTCTAAAGAGCGTTTAAAAGAGATCGTTGCGCGTACCAAAAGTGGTGGTGGTGAAATCGTGAAATTAATGGGTACTTCTGCTTGGTATGCACCAGGTGCTGCGGCTGCTCAAATGGCTGAGGCTATCGCAAAAGACGAAAAGAGAATTTTCCCTTGTTGTACTTGGCTAGACGGTGAATATGGTTTGAAAGACATTTATCTTGGTGTACCTGTGATACTTGGTAAAGATGGTATTGAAAAAATCATTGAAGTAGATTTAAACAAATCAGAAACGAAATTGCTTCACGGCTCTGCCGAAGCAGTTAGAGGTGTTATGAAAACATTGGATGATTTGAAATTATTTACAAAAGCGAAAAAAGCACCTGCAAAGAAAAAGAAGAAATAGTTTTTTTTCTAAGTAAGTAACAAAAAAAGAGGCAGCCTTTGGCTGCCTCTTTTTTTATGCTTTATTTTACTCTTTTAAATTTACAAACAAACCTGTTTGTCTGTTTTTCTTAACATTATCATATGGAAAAAACCGTCCGTTCATACTAATATAGACACCAACAGGAAGCGATTGAGCAAAAGCAACAGCGGCTCCCAAATTGAAAAACCCATCGCTTGAAGCTCCAAATTTATATGGAATCATAGCTCCAGTAATGATGATTGTTTTGTTAAGATTGGCTTCTGCCAATACCTTTGCCGTTACCGTCATTGTATCTGTACCGTGAGTAATGATAAGACTTTCTTCCTTTGACCTCTTACAGTTCCCCAGTATCAAATCTCGATCCTCATCTGTCATTTCAAGACTATCAATCATCATCAAGGTGGTAACCCTAATATCTAATGTACAGCGACCTAGCTCAAACATTTCTGGTAGGTGTGTATCTTCAAAATACAATTCACCAGTTATCAAATTATACTCCTTATCGAAGGTACCTCCAGTTACAAAAACGCGGATTTGTTTAGACATATTTATTTATCTGTAATTTTGCTGCAATTTAGGAATACTTGCATAGAAGCAAGGAACGATGAAATAATAAGTTTACACTCTTTTGACAGGATCGCCTGCCGCAAAGAGATTTGACGATATTTAAGCGTCAGGCGATCCTGTGGTCCGACATTTCGGATAAAAACGCAGTCCTAGCAGGGCTAAGGCGAGTATTTTTGACCGGTCCGCCGGTGCGGAAAAAGATCGTTAAATATTGAAGCGGCAGGCGGTCCTGTCAAAAGTGTAAAGTTATTGTTTTTTCGTTCCTAAGCTAATAATTCAAAGTAAATAAATATTTATTTGGCATTTTGTATTGAAATCTGGCATATTAGAGGGAAGCATTCTAAAGGTTTTCTGATTTTTTATCAACTGGCTGTGATTTCGTTAACTTATCATCCATTGCTCGAAGCAATTCTACAGTAAGAGGTTTATTTACAAAATTCTCTATATTGTAGATCTTCGATTTTTCTTTATCGTTTGGATTAATTGAGGTTGTCAACATGACAATGACAGAAGTAGATGAATCAGCAAATTCCTTTTCGTATTCATCAAGGAATTCAAACCCATTCATTCTAGGCATATTTATGTCTAAAAAAATTAAATCGGGAAACTCTTTTTTATCAATTGATTTTAACCATTTCAATGCTTCATCTGCATACTGATACACAAATAGATCCTCACAAATATTTGTACTATTTATAATGATCTTATGATATTCATTTGTGGCATAATCATCATCTATTAACAATATTCTACTTATCATAAAAAAGTTGTTTTTCTATTTGTCTTAATCCAACAAAATGGAAATCACAAAATTGTTTTCATTGCTATCCATCCTAATATCCTATCCGTTAAGGGAAAGATGATGAATATCGCATTTACATACTAGACATATTTCATAATTCAATGAATATTAATTATTTAGTTTTACAGTCTCTCTTTTCACTCAAACTTAACATAGCAAGACCCTTACTAAACAATACCATCCACACAGATAGCTGCTTAGTTTCTTATAACCTTTAGATTTTATCTTATTTTAACTCTGAATCTTGGCTTTAATCTCTAATACGTTAAAAATATAAAGATCGTTCTATTTTTAGACCAATTTTCCTACTAAATGTCTAACACTAACTATAATATTCAAATTACAACACGCATTAGCATCTAAATTTATCTCAACCAATTCCCATAAACTCATTTCACACCAAGATCTTCTCAAAGTAATTAAATATATTGCCTTCTAATTTACAACAAGTTAACAAAGCATTATAGTTTCTTTTTAATTCAAATATTAATATAATACAATATGTTATTCAACATATACTATGATCTTAGTAAAGTGAAAACAATAAGTTGAACCAAAATTTACCGAATCGTCGGACCGTTCAGATTTTTTTGATTTACTACGGTTCGACGTCTCGAGGGTCCGACATTTCGGCAAAAAAGTCAAGTCGGTCCGACGCTCGCGGTCCGACGATTCGGTAGCAGGGCTATCGAATGTCGAACCAGGTTACTTTTTTAACCGGTCCGCCAGTGCGGAAGGAAATCAGAAAAAAATGATGATAAATTGGTTCAAGTTATTCTTTTCGCCTTACTTAGTACTGCAATATATATATAAATTGCAATAAAAATTATTTTTTGAGAACCAATAAATATTATAATTTAATTTCGCTCAATATAATTAAGTCTAGTGTTTCCATATACATTTAAATAAATAAAAAAATATTTCTATTTGTATTCTTATACAAATCAATTAAAAACAAAAAAACTCAATCATTTTCAAACTATTAATCATCCAAAAAGGTACAATTACACTTTTTATACCTTTAACAAATCTCTTAACATAGACAATTACTACTTATTACTGAAAAAACTAATAAGTAGTTACACTAAACGAAATGAAATAAATAAGTAGCCCCAAATTTAGTATTAGATTTTTTCGATTTACAAGGCGTTGAAAGTATGCTGGTCCGACGTTCAGTAGCCTAGCTACGTGATGCTTTTAACAACCTGACGAGGAACCGCTCGTAAATCGGAAAAAGATAATGCTAAAGTGGGGCTAGCGGTCCGTCGTCTCGGTATTCATTTCGTTTCACTCAATTACAATGTTTCTGAAATACTCTCTAAAATTTGCTCGCATGCAAAGGTTATTTCCTCTTCACTAATAACTAACGGTGGGGCTATTCTTAGGCAGTTGTCTGCAAATAAAAACCAATCTGTAATAACTCCTTTTTTAATGCAGCGATCAATTACCTTTTTTGTTTGGTCAAAATCTTCAAATTCAATCGCCATTATTAATCCCTTGCTTCGAATATTTCTAATTTTTGGATGAATGAGTTTTTGGTGGAATAATTTTTCTTTCTCTTTTACTTTAGCAAGATGATCTTCCTCTAATAATATTTTCAACACAGCCAATGATGCCGCACATGTAACAGGATTTCCACCAAATGTTGTAATGTGTCCCAAAAAGGGATTGTCCTGAAAAACTTCCATCTTTTTTCTATCAGAAATAAATGCACCTATCGGCAAACCTCCACCCATTCCTTTGGCAATCAACAATATATCAGGTACAACTTGATATTGCTCAAATGCAAACAAAGTCCCCGTTCTTCCAAAGCCTGTTTGTATTTCATCAAAAACCAACAAGGCACCTACTTCAGTACATCTTTCTCTCAATGCTGTCAAAAAAGCGGGAGTTGCTGGATTGATCCCTGATTCAGCTTGAACCACCTCAGCAAAAACACATGCTGTTCTTTCGGTAATCTGCTGTAAATCCTCCTCATTATTGTATCTCAATGATCTTGTATCTGGAATCAGTGGGCGATAATTCTTTTTAAAATATTCATCTCCTATGATACTTAAAGCACCTTGTGTACTACCATGATAAGACTGCAAAAAACCAATCACTTCAGAACGACCTGTATATCTTTTTGCCAGTTTCATAGCACCTTCAGTAGCTTCTGTTCCAGAATTAACCAAATATACATTGTTCAACGTTTTTGGCAAATTTTCACAGAGCAATTGACTTAATTTTACTTGTGGCGTATAAACATATTCTCCATAAACCATCAAATGCATAAATTTAGCACTTTGCTCCTGAATGGCTTGCACCACTTTAGTGTGGCAATGCCCAACATTACTGACGCTAATTCCTGAAATCAAGTCCAAATAGCGTTTTCCGCTGGTATCGTACATGTAGACACCTTTTGCAGATTCTATTTCAAGCATTAAGGGCATATCACTGGTTTGAGCGACATTGTTTAAAAATAACTGGCGATTGGTAATCATTTTATTTCATTAATTTAAATGTGTTCTTGTATCTTTGTATTACTTGCGCTTTACTTTGTAAAAATAAGGCTTTTTAAGCTGGTTCTAATTTGAAATCGGAACAATTGGAACCAATGACGCTTAAAACGTGTATAAACTGATAAGATTTTAACTCATAAATAGAAGCAGCTAAAAATGAAAATGACCACTAAAAGCATAAAAAACAAACGTGCTGAATTTGAATATTTTTTTATTCAGAAATTCAACTGTGGCATTGTTTTGACTGGCACAGAAATCAAATCTGTAAGACAAGGTAAAGTAAACCTAAAGGAAGGCTTTTGCTATGTCAGGGATGGACAAGCTTGGATTAAAAACATGCACATCGCGCCTTACAAAGAAGCTTCTTACAACAACCACGATCCAATAAGACTCAGAAAACTCCTATTGACCAAAAAAGAGATTAAAAAAATAGAATCCAAGCTAAAAGAAAAAGGTTTGACTTTGGTTCCTTATGAAATGTACATCAATGATCGTGGTTTTGCCAAGTTAGACATTGCCCTAGGCAAAGGAAAAAAACATTTCGACAAACGTAATACCCTCAAAGACAAAGACAACAAAAGAGATATAGGAAGAGCACTGAAAGGTATTTACTAGCATATACTAATGGCAGAGTATAATTGCTATTGAATAACTCAAGTTTCGCATCTTGTCTAATGAATTAATATTCTAATTTTAAATGAAGCGTAGGCTAGTCAAAATGGGGTGGCGTGCGTAGGCATAGAGCGCGGAACCATTATTTTGACAAGAATTTTGCTTACTTTTTTTCGACTGAAAAAGTAAGAGACAAAACCACAACTTACAACAAAATCTATTGATTACTAATGAATTATCAAGACTGGAAAACACGCGAAACTTGAGTTGAATAAAAATAAATGTTCCCAAAACTATGAAAGACAAAATAGAAAATCTGCCAAATCCACCATTTGAGTTTAAAATCACAAAGCAGAACAAAACCTTGATTTATCGAGGAAGCAAATTGGTAAAAACTTTAAGTCCAAACAAAACTGCCGCATTTCAATCCAAATTAGTTGGAAAGTCAAATTTCGAAGTTCAAATGATCCTTGCCAAAGTCACAGGCGCCTACAAATTTGGCAATGAAAAAGCCAATAGAGAGAAAGATTAGGAATAGTTCCATGGTTGAAAATTGAAAGTTGAAAGTTGAAAACGTTCGAGCATTCTTGCATCAACAAGACAAAACCAAAGGTGCAGAGCACCGTTCTCTAATGTGGTTTAATGCCGTGACCTCATAATTCATAATTAATTTTGGACGGCGAGTATCATCTTCGATTAGGTAGTCTCCCCGCTGTCCGCTGCAATGTATGGAACTGATTTTAGGCGTTGGGACGAAGTGCAATTCGCCCTTACGTAGCAATTCCTTCGTGGCAAATTTTGTCTGTAATTCATTCCATACATTTCCACTCGCATCGGGCGTAGCTTCGCTTATTGAGCCGCTTCCGTCGCTAATTTCATCCTCCACACTTCCCTTAAAATGCTTCAATGATGAGTCTACTCCAAAAAGAGATAATCTTCACAAAATGGAATTTTTTAGATGAGATTTACATTTTTCGAGATTCGTTGATGCCTTAGCATCAGCGGATTGAGAAAGATGGAAAGGTCGCTAAAAAAAACATTTTTGATTTTTTATCTTTTTGGAGTGGACTCAATGATATAATCCTTCAATAAAAAAAGAACATTCAGGCATTCTCGCATTCAGGCATTCTCGCATTCTCGCATTAGCAAAAAAAGAGAGATGCATTTTTTTAAACACATCCCTCTAATATTTAGTAATCAACTAAACTTGCTTTGTATTTATAGAAAACCGATTCATCAAATCGTATTCCTACTTATACAATGCAAAAAAATCAAAATGCAAGTTTAGAATATTTATTAACTTTTTTTTGCCTTACTCTTTTCTCTTAAATTCATAGACTCCAGGCCCCTGTTTCAATACAAAAATTTTATAATCAACTGCCTCCTTTTCTTCTTTATTTTCACCAAAAATCAAAGTAATACCTGCTGGATCAAATTTAAACTGACGATCTTCACAAGACGCCTCTAACACTTACAAGATACACAAATTTTAGTTAAAAAATTTCTCGCATTATTACATTCCAAACACAAAAATAGGAGCACACCATTGATGCACTCCTACAATTTTTACAATAAACTAAACGCTTTAAATATTAATTTTTAAATACCTTCTGTGTTTCCGACCAATCTTCTCCTGAAACTCTAAGCAAATAAACTCCTGTTTGCAATTCACTCATATTTATCCTTAAGGATTCTTGACCTTCAATATAATTCGAATCAATCGACTTAAGTACTTGGCCATTTAAATCCAGAATTTCAATTTCAACATCTTCATCTACTTTAGAATTTACAGATAAATTGGTCCAGTCAGTTACTGGATTAGGATAAATTTTAAATTCTTTCTTTGATGAATTCATACCATTTTCAAGGATGGTTTTCGATGCACTAGATGCATTACACTCTTGGATTTCCAAACACATGGTAGCTTCATTACCATAAGTATCATACCCATCCATATATACATCTGGAAGCAAAGTAATTGTCTCTGTAGAAGACATATACAATGAACCCTCAAAAGTAGTTATTTGATCATAAGAACTTGTTATCTCTATGTCACTGTTCAAATTAAAGGCAAAAGGCACCAATGGATCACCCCAACCGTCACCAACGATATTATATTTACCGTTAAAGTTATAAGGGTAGGATGTTAGCTCACTGCAATCATCACAAACTTCTGGATAAAGTGCATTTATAGACTCTACATCAATTGGTGACAAGAAAGAGTTCTGACTCATTTGTACATTAGGAAAATTTAATGATTCCATAGTTATATTGCCATTAGGGGCACAGTTCCAAATAGCCCCTAGAGTATTTCTATAATGCATCACAGAATGGTAATCATAAACAGGACTTACTGAATATGCACTAGCTGGCAGTTTAGTATATTGACCAATATAATTTGAAGTAATACAGTCTTCATAGACAATAATATGGTCATCCCTGTCTGGTCTTCTTTGCTCATGTTGAAAACCTAAAACATGCATAAACTCATGACATATCGTAGGAACACTGCTTGAACAACTAATTGCTGCTGAGCTTGAAAAGCCGATGGTATTAGCGGAACAGCCTCCCCAACTTCCTCGCTCTCTTACTAAAATATATGCCGTATCATGAGGTGTAGCTTCGACAAAGCATAGATTGGTTACAGCGCTCAAATAAGCTGCAGCTACGTGTACTGCTTCCATTTGAAGTGGTAAAGGATTGGGCAATGTAGGATCAATTTTATAAGGGATTCTCGAACTAGGCCACTTTCTTGTTGGGTCAGATACATAACAACCGCAATACAAGGTCTGCACGCTTAATAAAAGAATTACTCCAAATAAAATAATTTTGAAAAATTGATTCATCGTATTATTTATTTTAAAAAAAAATATGTTTTTATAAATACAATGAAAAAAAATCAAAATGCAAGTTTTCGAAATATTGGACAAGTACATTGTCTTTATAATTTACTTGCCCCAATATCAGAAACCGTCAGACATACTGCAAGAAAGATGGTAATTCCTTCAATCAAAGAAGAACTATTATTCATTGTTGTTCATTATCAGAGTAAATTAAGGTGGAATGACTCAAATCAAGCAGCACACAGCCCAGAGCTTAGTAGATTTATCGAAACGGCAGAAAATTTAGTTGGTCATAGCAAAACAATCGTTTTGGGAGATTTTAATATGAACCCATTTGAGTTTGGAATGGTTCAAACAACAGGAGTTCACGCAATAATGGACAAAAAAATTGCTTTAGAAGAGCAAAGGATTGTAGATAGTAATGAATACAAGTTCTTTTACAACCCAATGTGGTCATTTTTTGGTGAAAATGGTAAAGGAAATGTAAATGGTACCTTTTATTATAGAAAAGCGGAACCAATTTGCTATTTTTGGAATATAATAGATCAGGTTATATTCAGACCAGAAGCAATTAAGTACTTTGATGAGGATAGTCTTAGCATACTTTCTTCTACACCGAATTATAATTTATTAACCAACAGTGGAAAAATAGATCAAAACATAAGCGATCATTTACCCGTAACATTCAATTTAAAATTCTAACTATGTCAAATTCAAAAAATCTTTGGTCAAAACGAATTGGGCAAGAAACAGTCAAAGCTCCAAAAACATTTATGGTAGAACAAGCCAACTACTTTAATGAGATGACCAAAAATAAATTAGTAGCGAAAGTTGAATCATATCAACGAAAAAGAGGTGAAAAAAATTATTTAGTTCACGAATTTGACATTACAAGTCCAACACTGGGAAATTATAATTTCACATTGTTTTATATAGAACATGATATTTCTATGTTTCCATTAACATTACGTTTTTCACTTGTAGACCATAATCCAATTTCTGTTAATAGTCAGTCAAATTTTGAAGAATCATTAGAGGGACTTATGAATCACAAGGATACAATAAACGCAATCAATGGATTATTAGCACAGGCTTAACTCTAAAAATAATTCACATACCCAAAGTGAATTTTCCCATTTCGCACTTCTATTGGGTTGCCCTTTTGTGAACCCAATGCATAACTCATTCCAAACACACCAGCCTCCGTCTCAAAGTTGATGCCTGCTCCAAAACCATAAGCTCTAAATTCTTGATCGGCTGCTAAATCTTGTTTTAAATTTGTTAGGTAAGCGGCATCGCCAAATACGAAAAAATTAGAATTTTGTCCTAATAAATATCGGTATTCTAAAGTAAAAACATTGTACCAATCGGTAAAAATAGATTGCTCGTCAAAACCTCTTAGCAATTGGTTTCCGCCTACAAAAAAACGTTCGTTGTCGTAAATTTCAGCTTTGTCCTTATCATCAAAGTTTCGCAGAACAGCTCCCGCTATTTTTGTTTTAATGGTACTTCGGTCTAGCAATTTCCAATATTTTTCAACACCATATTCTGACTTAAACTGCAAGCTTTTTGTAGAGATACTGTCATATAAGCTTTTAAAATCAAAATCTGTGGGGTCAGACAACTCTGCTATCACATTGTTAAAAGGTATTTTTTTATTTCCCAAAGCAACACTGCCTTTATAAACCCAACCACTTGTGGGATTTAGTCTATAATCCAAGTTTTCAAAATGAACGGCAATTCCATAATAGGTATTTTTCACATCCAAATCATTTGGCAGTTGCTTGGTTCGAATGATTAGATTTTCATCCACCGAAGTCAAATCTGTATTTTGAATTTCATAAAATACCTGTACAAAATTTGCACCTTTCAAATTATACATTAGGCCCGCATAAAAATTCACATTTCGATATAAAGAGTCTCGTAAATACAAATTGAATTTTGCATCCAAACCAATTGGAATAAATGGCAAATAGGGATAAACCACTTTTGTCTTCAATTCCGTTGCATTTCCTGGATAGCTTCTGTATTGCACATCCAACTCCTCCCCCGCCCCGAGAGTATTCATTAAATTAATCTGACCTTCCCCGCTCAAAGAATATCCTTTCTCCACGTTTTCATTCGGCAACACACCCAACATCAAATCAAATTTACTTGCATTTACATCTTTATAAAACAAATCAATGGTCGCGTTATTTCCCGAGAATAATACATTGGGGGAGCGAGCTTCTTTAATAAATGGCAACTCTTTACTTTTTGTTTTTATTTTTCGCAACAAAGATTCGTTGTAAAGATCGCCAGGCTTCAAACCAAAATAATTTTGTAAAAACTCATTTTTAATCGCTGCATTTCCCTGAATCCGAATGCTATCAATAGTGATCAAATCGTTTTTATCCCAATTCATCGTCGCCTCCACTTTTCCCGATTCCAAAACAATGTCTTTCAATCCAATTTCTGCAAATGGATGGCCATTATTTTCTGAATATTCCAAAACCTTCTCCTGCAATTTTCTGAGTTGCTTAAAATTGAACGGTTTTCCTGTATATAATTTTTCTCTAAATCCTATTTTTGACAAAAGGGCTTCTGGTAAATTTCCTTTGTTTAAGTTTATCCAGTTATAAAGAGGTCCAACTTTCAATTGAGATTCCCAAATGGTATCTGATTTGGTTTTGTGCTGAATATAACTTTCAATATGTCCGAAATTGTGCAAGGCTGTAATATATCCATCAAAATATTTCACCAATTCAGTACTATCTTTAAATGTTTTTTGGATTTCATCAAGTTTGGAAAGATGCAGGCTATCATCTTGGCTGATATCCAGTGTCAATTTAAGGTTTTGAGCGTCGGAAACATTAAACATTAACAGCAAAATAACTACAATAATCCCAGTGGCAAGTTTTCTATTTATCAGAAAAACAACATCCACCAAAAAAGTCAATAACTTTGCACTCAGTAACGATGAAATAATAACTTTCGCAATTTTGACGAGATTATTTTGTTCACATTTTTCTTTGAAAAATTCTTGCATAGCAGGGCTACGGAAGTATTTTTCAAAGGAAAATAAGGACAAAAGAAGCCGTCCAAATGCGGAAGCTATTGTTTTTTCGTTACTTAATCTAACGATCTCTATATTTTTTAACAATCTCATTTTTATCAATGGCAGGCATTTACATTCACATACCTTTTTGCAAACAAGCTTGCCACTACTGTAACTTTCACTTTTCAACGTCCTTAAAGCTAAAAAATGATTTGATCGACGCATTATTGCTAGAAATAGAAATGCAAAGAAATTATTTTGAGGACGAAAAAATTGAAACGATCTACTTTGGTGGTGGAACGCCCTCCCTTTTATCAGCTGAAGAGCTAAACCAAATTATTGAAAAAATTAACCAAAACTTTAGCCTAGCAAGCGACATAGAATGCACCATTGAAGCCAATCCTGACGATCTTGATCCTCAAAAAATCAAAAACTATAAGACACTCACACCTATCAATAGATTTAGTTTGGGAGTACAATCATTTATGCAAGCAGATTTAGAATACATGAACCGTGCCCACAATTCCACACAAGCCACTGATTCCATTAAAATGATTCAAGATGCAGGTTTTGATAATATTTCGATTGACCTGATTTATGGAACCCCTACCCTTTCCGATGAGAATTGGCTGCTCAATCTTCATCAAACCTTTCAATTTGAAATTCCTCATATCTCCGCTTATGCTCTTACGGTTGAGCCTAATACAGCCCTGGATCATATGATTAAACAAGGAAAATCTGAGGTGGTCAGCGATGAAAAATCACGAGATCAAATGATTTTATTGATGGATGTTTGTGATACCAATGAATACAAACAGTACGAGATTTCAAATTTTGCTAAAAATGGACAATTTGCCAAGCACAATAGCAATTATTGGTTGAATAAAAAATATCTAGGCTTGGGACCATCTGCTCATTCATTTAACAAAAAAAGCAGGCAGTGGAATGTTGCCAACAATGTCAAGTACATAAAATCCATCAACGAGGGGGAAATTCCATTCGAAGAAGAAATATTGACCGAAAAACAGCGGTACAATGAATACATTATGATTTCACTGCGCACCAATTGGGGAATCCACCTTGATGAAATCAGAGAAACCTATGGCTTCGCACAGTTTAAAGCGTTTTGTATTGCCATTGCAAAGCACCAACAAGAAGGCAAAATAACGATCAGTGGAGATCAAGTTTTATTGACTCCTGCTGGAATCCTAGAGGCTGATAGGATAGCTTCGGATCTCTTTTTGCTGTAATGCAAAGGGAATGCTTCGATGTATGGAATGATTCAATGATTTAATGATGGAATGCTTTTACAGTTTTATCAGAATACCGTGGTTTAATACCAATTCATAACTCAATTGTGGTTAAATGCAAAGAATTCAAAATTCATAACTTATAATTCATCATTATTTTACCTCAGTGTCATCTCAGAATTTTACCAGCGTAGCGCAGGAAAATATCTGAGATCCCTAACCAACGAAGAACCAAACAACCCATTCCAAGTTTTTCACAAACAGCATAGGAAAAGGAAAACATTAGATAATAACTTGTCCACCTTTAAAATAACAGGTTCGCAAAAAACATAAAAAAAAGCAAGAAGATGTCCCAATTTGAATATTATTCAAAGCGTACGGGCTTACTTCTTGCAAGGTCAAATATATGAAATTTATTTAAAAATATTATTAAATAAGAAATTTTATCTCGCTGATCGCTTCTAAAAATTCTGAAATAACAATGCGGTTTATTCTCGCATTCTCGCATTCAAGCATTCTCGTATTATTAATACATTAAATCATTGCAACATTGAAGCATTTTTTCGTATCTTTGCAAACTTAAAATCGAGGGTTCACATTATGCCTGATACTAAGATAAAAATATTTTCAGGGACAGCTTCACAAGAACTAGCTGAAAATATTGCAGCAGATTATGGTAAACCTTTGGGAAAATTGGTCTTTGAAAAGTTTAGTGATGGGGAATTTCAGCCCAACATTCTTGAATCAGTAAGAGGATGTTTTGCCTTTTTCATTCAATCTACCTACGCTCCAATGGACAATCTGATGGAGTTGATGTTGATGATTGATGCTGCAAAACGTGCTTCGGCTCAATATGTAATTGCTGTTATTCCTTACTTTGGTATGTCTCGTCAGGATAGAAAAGACAAGCCTAGAGTTTCAATTGGCGCAAAGCTAGTCGCCAATTTGTTGATGGCTTGTGGAACAGATCGCATTATGACAATGGATTTACACGCTCCTCAAATTCAGGGTTTTTTTGATATTCCTGTGGATCATCTTGATAATTCGGCAATTTTTGTTCCTTATGTTCGGGAGTTAAAATTGGAAAACTTGATTTTTGCTTCTCCTGATGTTGGAAGCTCGAAAAGAGTTCGTGAATTTGCAAGAAGGTTTGATTCTGAAATGGTTATTTGCGATAAACAACGCAAAAGAGCCAACGAGATAGCAAGTATGCAAGTAATTGGAGATGTTGCAGGAAAAAATGTTGTTTTGATAGATGACATTGTAGACACAGCAAATACGCTTTGCAATGCTTCTCGAATGATGATGGAACGTGGAGCATTGAGTGTTCGTGCTTTGTGTACACATCCAGTATTATCGGGAAATGCCTATGAAAATATTCAAAATTCAACTTTAACAGAATTGGTAGTTTGTAACACCATTCCATTAAAACAAGAATCAGAAAAAATAAAAGTAAAATCAGTCGCTCCTTTGTTTGCGACAGCGTTTAAATACATCACTGAGTATAGATCAATCAGTTCACTGTTTGTATAAAAAATAAAATTGTAATAAAATGAATACTGTAACTATTGAAGCGGCAAAAAGGTCAGGCTTCGGAAAAGCATCAACTAAAAAACTTCGCAATACTGGAAAAGTACCAGGTATAATCTATGGTGGCAAAGAACCAGTTCACTTTGAAGCTCCTGAATTGGCTTTTACGAAAGTCGTTTACACTCCAAACTTTAATCTCGTAGATATTTCAGTGGATGGAAACAATTATAAAACAATTCTGAAAGATCTTCAGTTTCACCCTGTAACTGATAAAATACTTCATGTTGATTTTCAAGAATTGAATGATGATAGAAAAATCATCGTTGAAATCCCTCTTGTTTTCGAAGGTTTATCAGAAGGTGTAAAAGAAGGTGGTAAATTAATGCCGAAAATTCGTAAAGTAAAAGTAAAAGCATTGCCAAAAGATTTGGTTGATGAAATCAAAGTAGATGTTACAGATTTACTTTTGGGTAAATCTATAAATGTTAGTGAAATTTCAGTTGAAAATATTGAAATCATGAACAATCCAGGAATTCCTGTTTGTTCTGTAGAAATTCCAAGAGCATTGAAATCTGCTGATGCTGCTGCTGAAGGTGAAGAAGGTGCTGAAGGCGATACTCCTGCTGAAGGTGATGCTCCAGCTGCGGAATAAATATTATTAAAAACGAAAATCTTAAAGCCATACTCCAATTCTATTGGCGTATGGCTTTTTTGTTTAGTAAAATGTCTAAGGAATGCTAAACTGGTTTAAAAATCTATTTTCTAATAAAGAAGAAAAATTATCTCAAGAATTGAATTTTTTAATTGCTGGACTAGGAAACATCGGAGCTGAATACGACGAAACACGCCACAACATTGGATTTGAAATTGTCGATTTTGTTGCTCAAAAACACGAATGTACTTTTAAACAAGAACGTTTGGCGTATTACACTACTTTTAGAACAAAAGGCAGAGCTTTTCATCTTATTAAGCCAACAACCTTTATGAATTTAAGTGGAAAATCTGTAAAATACTGGATGGATAAATTGAAAATCAAACAAGAAAATGTCTTGGTTGTATTGGACGATCTAAATCTTGATTTTGGCAAACAACGCCTTCGTAAAAAAGGAAATCACGGTGGTCATAATGGTCTTAAAGACATCGATGAAAAACTGGGAAATTCTAATTACGCAAGATTGAAATTTGGTATCGGTAACAATTTTCCAAGAGGCAAACAAATTGACTATGTTCTAGGAAAATGGAGCAACGAAGAGTTTGCCGATTTGCCTGAAATGATTACAAAATCTGAACAAATCATCGTTTCTTTTGCTGCCATCGGTATTGATCGCACAATGACGCAGTTTAATTAATGCGAGAATGCCTGAATGCAAGAATGCGAGAATGACTTTGTGTTCTGAACACCAGAAAAAATTGTGCAAGTAGCACTCAGCAACATTCAGGCATTAAAAAAAGCGGGGGAAGCACGGAGGTCGAACTGAACGACGGAGGGGCTAAACATGCGAAAATACGCCTGATGCAAGTGGAAATGTATGGAACGAATGCAAGACAAAATTGGCAACGAAGCAATACGTAAAAACGCGATTCATCGCGTTTCCACCAAACGCCAAAAACCAGTTCCATACATTGCAGCGGGCAGCGGGGAGACTACAAGACTGGAAATGATACTCGCCGTCCAAATTATTTATCAGAGTTAAAACAAACTTATACTTAACAAATGGAAAAAAATGAGCTTTCAACACTAATCACCTCTATTGAAATAGTTAATCTTTTCGAGATATTTAACTATACAATGGAATATCCAAACTCTGAGAATGTATTGATTATTACAGGACCAAATGGATTTGGCAAAACACAAGTATTGAATATACTGTATAATTTATTCAATAGAAATTTCATATTTTTTAATAAACTTGTATTTGAGACAATCACCATCAATTTATCTGGAAATATAAGGATAGTTATTGATAAAACAATTCTACCTCCGCAGTCAGAACTTAAACTTGATAATTCGCCTAAATATAAACTAAAGTTTGTTTTCTATGAAAATGAAAACATTGTCGAGACAGTAACTCCAAAAAATTCAAATGATTTATCCAGAATTCTAAATGCAGATCTACCTACAAACAGGTTTTACAAACAGCATTTATCTGGTGGATGGCTTGACATTGAAACAAAACAAGTATTTAATATTGAAGACTTAGTTGCTAAATATAAAGACATACTACCTGATAGAATAAGCAAAGATATTTCAAGCATCCAAAATGAAAGAACAAATCAAATATTAAATTCAGTAGATGTTCATCTTATCAGAGAACAACGATTATTCAAAAAGATAGTCAATCCAAGTAAAGACTATAGAAGTGAAAGAGATCAGACAATAGTGGTTGATGCAATTCAAACATGCTCTACTGATCTTAAGCATTTATTAGCAGAAAAATCCCAAGAATCTTTTGCGATCTCTCAATCACTAGATAGGACTTACCCAAATCGTTTAATTGGTGAAAAAGGTAAGATGTCCAAAGAAAACTATAATGTTAGATTTGCAAAACTAACTGACAAGCAAAAAAGGCTTGCGGCAAACGGTCTTTATGATAGTAATCAAATAGAATTATCGTACAGTAAAGATGATTCAAAAGCATTATTAGTATACCTAAATGATTTAGAGCAAAAGTTAAGTGTTTTTGACGACCTTCTTATAAAACTGGAACTTTTTACCAGCATATTAAATGAGAGAAGATTTACGTTTAAATCCATTGTCATAGATAGAGAAAAAGGGTTCTTTTTTAAAACAAGTAAAGGCAAAATACTTGAATTAAACGAGCTGTCTTCAGGTGAGCAACATGAAGTCATCCTACTTTATGAATTGATATTTAAAACGAAGCCAGGAATATTAGTTTTGATTGATGAACCAGAAATTTCATTGCACATTACTTGGCAAAAAGAATTTCTTGATGATCTATTAAAGATAATCAAAATACAAAATTTTCAAGTTCTAATTGCAACCCATTCACCCGCTATTATTAATGATAGATGGGATTTAGTTTATAATCTGGAAAAAAGAGAAGTATGACACCAGAAGATATTTCCTACCAATATAAACTGAATGAATTAAGGCTAGATATTTCTCATCCAAATAGTCAGGGAATCAATTTTATTTTTGTTGAAGGCCAATCTGACATCAGATTGTTCAGAAAACTTTTTGACATGGAAAAATGCAAAGTAGAACGTATACCAGGAGGCAATCCTAAGTTGGAAGAATGTGTAACTACCTTAGTTCCTATCCATTCTTTAATTTTAGGAATCCGTGATTCAGATTTCATTCGACTAGAAGGTGATTCTTATGATCATGAAAGCATCTTTTTAACCGACTTTCACGATATAGAAATGACCATTCTTAATACTGAACATGGACTTAACGCATTGATTTCTGAATATTCCTCCACACCAAAATCAAAGCATTTTGAGTTAAGAGATCAAATCATAGAAAGTATCTCATTGGCTAGTTGTTTAAAATGGTTAAACTATAAAGAGGATTTGAGGTTAAGTTTTAAACCATCGTTTCAAAATTTGATTTCATTCGTAAATTTTGAGGTTGATATTGATCAATATGTCTTATGGGTATTGTCAAAATCTCCCAATGCTAGGATTAACGACAAAGATGTATTAGTAGAGAAGGTAAGAGAACTCAAACAGTCAAACCCTGATCCCTTTCAACTTACAAATGGTCATGATTTAATGAATACTTTTGCCAAATACTTTAGAGAAGAAGTTGGAGGAAATCGTAAGGTATCTGGTGAAATTTTAGAATCTTTATTAAGAGTTGCATACGACTTGGAATCATTCAAAGAAACAGAACTATATGGTAATTTGAAAGAATGGGAAATAAGAAATAACTCTGTAGTATTCTAAAATAACATTAAGCACATTGAAACATTAAAAAATTGTGGAAATAACACCAGCAACATTGTAGCATTGAAACATTAAATCATTGAAACATTAAAAAAATGAAAGCATTCTGTATAGGGAGAAATTACGTAGATCACGCCAAAGAACTTAATAACGCTGTTCCATCGCAGCCGATGGTCTTTTCCAAGTATAATACAGCACTCGTTTATGACGACAAACCGTTTTTTTATCCTGAATTTTCGAAAAATGTGCATTATGAAGGAGAATTGGTGATAAAAATGTGTAAAAACGGCAAAAACATACAAGAAGAATTTGCCCACACCTATTTTGATGAAATTACAGTTGGAATAGATTATACCGCTCGTGACATTCAAGCCAAATGTAAAGAAAAGGGACATCCTTGGGAAATTGCCAAAAGTTTCAACGGTTCGGGTCCAGTAGGCAGATTTATACCAATTTCATCTCTTAAAGACAAAGCAAACATCCATTTTGAGTTGCATAAAAATAGAGAACCTGTTCAAATAGGATACAGCAAGGATATGATTTTTCCTTTTTCTACTTTGATTGCCCATATATCTAAATATTTTTTAATAGGGAAAGGAGACATCATTTTTACTGGTACTCCAGCGGGTGTAGGCCCCGTTAAAATAGGTGATAAGCTAGAAGGATACATTGAAGGAAATCAATTAATTAGATCAGATGTAAGATAGTTTAATATTTTAGCTAATATTTTAACCATTTATTTACTATCCGATAGTTTCATTTTCTCCTCAATACTTCGTAATTTTCCGTTATCATTACATAACCAGAAAAGAAATTATGTCTTTTTCTGATTTAAAGTCTTTACATACGTTTTCCAGAATTCAAGTAATTATTTTTACTGATAATGGATTCTTATTGGATACATGTAACACCTTATTTGACCTCTCTAACCAAACCCATCAATCCCTTTTTGAGTATTTCTCATTTTTAAAAAACTACATTCATCTTTTTAAAATTTTATCTGAAACTAAACCCAAAAAGTTTACAGGAATAGAGTACAAAAACGACCGTCAAGATTACATTTTAGACATTAGTTTAATGAAAAAAGAAGGTCAATTGGCTTGTATTATAGAGGATGTCTCTAAATATTATGCTTCTGGTTCTCCTAAAACAACCATAAATGACGAGCATCTTGCAACGGAAATAGATAAGATAAAACAAATACAAAAAATTCGTCAAGATCACTTCTCAAAAATCGCCCACGACATCAAATTACCACTAACAGAGATTGTAGGGACGACACATTTACTGAAAAATTTTGTAGAAGACAATAGAGGCAGAGATTATATTGACGCTCTAAGTAGTTCAGCTAGAAATTTGGATGCCATGCTCAATGATTTAATCTCATTTTCCAAGTCTGAAGCCTATAAATTTAAGTTATCAGAAAGGTGTTTCAGCATTGATTCTGAGCTTCGTTCTGCTGCAAAATCCTTTGAATACAAGGCACAATCAAAAAATATTGAGCTAGAATTAAACATTAGCGAAGAAATTCCCAATGAAGTTATCGGCGATTCAATGAGGTTATGGCAGATCATCTATAATTTATTGGACAACGCCCTGAAATTCACGAGTCGTGGCAAAATAAAAGTCAATGTTACAGCTCTCGAAAAAAATAACAGCCATTGTCTATTAAAATTCAGTGTTATTGATACAGGGATAGGCATTCCACAAGAAAATCTGGTCTCTATTTTTGAGACTTACCAACAAGTTCACGAAGAAAAAGATTCTCAAAATGGCTTTGGAATTGGGTTAAGCATTGTCAAACAATTGGTAGAATTGCAAGGCGGCACGCTAACCGTAGATAGCAAATTAGGCGAAGGAACCAATTTCACCTTTACCCTTGATTATGCCATAGAAGAAGAAGCACAGGTTTATTGATTTTTTTAAAAAATTACAAATTCATTTCCTTTCGGATAGCTGCTACTTTAGCAACATCAAGACCTGTAGTTTCTGAAATCCACACATCATCCATTCCTTTTTGCATGCATTTTTTCGCAAATTCTTTTGTTCGGGCTCTTATTAATTCGTCCTCGCGCTTTTTCAATTTAGCTAATGTTACTTTCCCAGCTTCTTTATTTTTTGCTTCTGCCCTTTCTGTTGGAGTCAAATTTTCAAAGCTGATAAGCTCTACTGCTTTTTTTATTCCCAAATTTTCAACATTTAGAACGGGTCTTTCAGGGCTGTGAATAGATTGATAAATCAAATCCAGCCAATCTCGCATATTTTGAGGCGTGTTTTCATCTGGATGATTCGGGTTTAAACACACAAATTGATGTCCGTATAAATTTCTAACCTCTCCAGTCAATGTTTCTGGGTTTATATTCAACAACAAAATCTCATCTTTAACCGCTTTACCACTTTTCTCATTGATTGTATAGGGTGCTGTTAAAACCACTATCATATAAACTGTTTGATCGATATTGTATTCCTTTGCACTCTTTTGCTGCTCGGCAATCATCATCAAAAAATAATGCAAAAATTTATCAAAATGGTGGTCATACTCCACCCTTTGTATTTCAACTACAATTCGTTTGTCCTCCGTTTCAGCAAAAATATCCAACTCAAAATCAATAGGACCTACCTTTGGAGAAAACTTCTTTTCCGTCTCTATCCTCGCCAAATCAATTTCAATTCCTAAAATATCCTTTACAAAGGCTTCCAAAACAATTTTATTGGTAAATGCCTTCTTAAATATGACTTCGTTGTCTAAATTTCCTAGCATTGTTGGCTTTGATTTGGGTTCGCAAATAGTTAAAGTTACTGATTAAACCTTATCTTTACAAAAAAAACAAAATTGTCAACCATTTCATCCAATACAAAAAAAGACATCCGTCAATTAAATCTTGAAGAAATCAAGAGCTGGTGCGAATCTGTGGGAGAAAAATCTTTCAGAGCCAAACAACTTCATGAATGGCTATGGCAAAAGACTGCTCATTCTTTCGATGAAATGACCAATCTATCTAAAGATTTTAGAATACTTTTAAATGAGGCATTTATAATCAATCCTGTAACTTTTGATGAAGTACAAAAAAGCAATGATGGCACGATAAAATCTCGTTTCAAATTATTTGACGATCATCTTATCGAGGGCGTTCTAATTCCTTCTCCTGCAAAAGACAGAATGACGGCTTGCATTTCATCACAAGTGGGTTGTAGTTTGACTTGCAAATTTTGCGCAACGGGACAGATGAAAAGAATGCGTAATCTTACCGCTGCTGAAATCGTCGATCAAGTGGTTATGATTAATGAGCAAGCGGAGAAAAATTACAACATGCAACTTTCCAATATTGTTTATATGGGAATGGGTGAGCCTTTATTAAATTATAAAAATGTTTTAAAGTCTGTTGAGTTGTTAACGAGTCCTACTGGAAGGAATATTTCACCAAGAAGATTAACCATTTCCACAGCAGGAATTGCAAAGGCAATCCGAAGATTGGCAGATGATGAGGTGAAATTTAATTTGGCTCTTTCATTACATGCGGCAGACGATGAAAAGCGGAGTAAAATAATGCCAATAAATGAGCAAAATTCTCTTGAAGCATTAGGGGAAGCTCTCCAGTATTTTTATGAGAAAACAAATAGAATGATTTACTTTGAATACATTTTATTTAAAAATTTTAATGACACAGAAAAAGATGCTCACCAACTTGCTGATTTTTGCAAATTGGTTCCTTGCAAGGTAAACATCATTGAATACAACACCGTTGCTGGCACTGGACTGGAAAAAGCGACGGAGGAAAAATTAATGCGTTTTCAAGAAGTCCTTTTGAGTAGAAAAGTAAGAGTAACTTTTAGAAGAAGCCGAGGAAAAGACATTGATGCAGCTTGTGGACAACTAGCTAATAAATAATTATGAGTTAAATAATTATGAGTTATGAATTATGGGTTATGAATTTTGCACTGAACCACAATATGCGATTTGAACCTGTAGAGACAAGGCATGCCTTGTCTACTTTGCCTACACCATCTACCTCCGCCCAGAGGATTTAATTACGCATTGAAATATTGTAGCATTGTAGCATTAGAACATTGAAGCATTTAATTTAAAAAATCAGCTCTTCCATAAATGAAAAAATTCATTGATAAAATTGTAGATCTTATTAAAGAAAAGCATTTAGATCAGCTCCGAAAAAGGTGTTACATTTTCCCTACCAAAAGGGGAGAACTTTATTTTAGAAAAGCTTTGATTGCCAAATTTCCCAATAAAACATTTTGGTCTTCTCAGGTTTACAGCATTCAGGAATTTGTGGAGTACGTTTGTGGCAAAAAAGTAACCAATCCCACCACCCTACTCTTTGAACTTTATGAAGTTTATAAAAAAGTAGATACCGAAAACACTTTAGACAGTTTTGAAAAATTTTATCCTTGGGGAGAAGTCTTATTAAAAGATTACGATGAGATTGATAAGTACTTGGTAGATGCCAAGAATATTTATCAAACAATTTATGATATAAAAGAGCTAGAAGCCTTTTTTGGAAACGACGATGAGGCAATCGAAGCATTGCGAAATTTCAGAACGGTTCTTTCTGAAAAAGACAAGACCGAACTCCTCAGAAAATTCCTAAAAATCTGGCAAGCAACAGGCGATGTATATCAGGCATTCAAAACTCATTTGACAGAGAAAAAACTCGCCTACGAAGGAATGCTTTACCGTGAACTAGTCGATCTTTTTGAAACGAAAAAAGACAAATTAGTGGATCAGTTTGACAATATTTACTTCTGTGGGTTTAATGCGCTTTCCAATGCGGAGGAAAAAATGTTGGACATTTTATTTAAACAAGAACGTGGTGTTGCCTTTTGGGATTCTGATCCAATTTATATGGAAAATCCTTGGCACGAGGCAAATATGTTTTTGAAAAAATACGAGCAAAAATGGGATACCATTAGAAGCTATTGGTTTAGGGAAGATATGTTGTCCACTCCAAAAAAAATCAAAATCATTGGAACGGTTCAAAATGTTTTGCAAACAAAAATCGCAGCCCAATTAATCACAGATGAAGTTGAAAAAACTCAGGCAACATTAAACAATACAGTGCTTGTATTGGCAGATGAAAATTTATTAATGCCTACATTGTATTCATTACCCGAAGAAATAAAAAGTGCCAATGTTACGATGGGTTATCCTGCTGTGCAATCGCCTTTGTACAATTTAATTGAACAGTTATTTGACTTACAAATTACCAGGCGTGGAGTTGGAAAAAATGCTCAATACAATAGTGGTCAAATTTTGAAATTTTTCAACAACTCCTATATTCACACATTGAGTGAGGAAAATTATCCAGATTATATTTACTGGCTTTCAATCAATAGAAGAACGTTTTTAAAATTAGAAAACATAGAGAACATTGTAAAAGAAGATAAAATAAAATCTGCTTTTATATCTCAAAAGACATCCAAAGATTTTCTTAGTTTTTTAATTGCATTCCTCAAAGAAATTTTCGACTATTTTTACGATGACGAACAGGACGATGATAAGGAAGAGGACAGTCAAAAAACAAAACATCAACAAGAGAAAGATTCTATTTATCATTTTATTATAAACATTCAACAGCTCGAAAAACGATTAGATGATAATCTCCATAAAATCAGCATCACCCTTCTTAAAAAGTTGACAATGGATTATTTGAGACTGGTAAAAATTCCTTTTACTGGCGATATTGAGTCAGGCATTCAAATTATGGGTTTCCTTGAAACACGTACACTGGATTTTGAAAATGTATTCATTTTGTCCGTAAATGAAGGTCAACTTCCATCGGAAAGAAAGTTAAATAGTTTCATTCCCTACTCTGTAAGAAAAGCATTTAAAATGCCAACTTTTGAGGAGCAAGATGCCATATATTGTTACCATTTTTACCGTTTATTGCAACGAGCAAAAAATGTGTATTTGATTTATGATACAGAAGTTAAATCAGGTGGTGGCTCAGGTGAAAAAAGCCGTTTCATCTCTCAGTTGCTGCGGATTATAAAGAAAGACAAGACAACAAAGGTTCAAATTTCTGAAGAAATCATTTCCATTAATCCACCAAAAAATTTAGATGGAGTCAAGGATATTGAGATTGAAAAAACGGATAAGGTACTTTCTGAGTTAGACAAATTTTTAGTTGATCCAAAAGACGAAGAGAAAGTTGTGAAATATTTTTCGCCAACGGCATTGAGTAATTATTTAGAGTGTTCTTTGAGGTTTTACTTTTCTTACGTTGCAGAATTAAAATCTGCGGATGAAAATTCTGAAAGAATCGAGGCGGTAGATTTAGGAAATGTCGTTCACGAGTGTTTGGAGAATATTTACAAACCGTATACACAAAAAATCATCCAGCCAGAAGAATACAAAAAGCTAACCCAAGATGCATTTATAACAGAGCACATCGAAGCAATACTAATCAAGTATTTTTTCATTTTAGAAAACCACGAAGAACTCGTTGGTAGAAACATTGTGCTATTCAATGTCATTTTCCAAATCATCAAAAGTGTCTTACAAAAAGATTCTGAGCAAGCTCCTTTCTCAATTTTCTCCGTTGAATACAAAGCTCGCCGTCAGCAGTTGCATTTAAATGCTGAAAAAATAATTTTACTTTCAGGCGTTGTAGATCGAGTGGACAAACTCAATCCAGAATCAGAAAACACTTTGCGTGTAGTAGATTACAAAACAGGGTTTGTAAAAATCAACGAAAACAGACGCAACCAACCAGACTCAGAATACATAGAAAAATATTTTAGCAACTCCCAATTAAAGTCAGGATTGCAAGCCTACTTTTACACCTATCTCTTCAAGCAACAAAACGCGCTTCAAACCACTAAGGCAGGAATTTACAGTCTAAAAGAAGTAAACAGAGGCGTTCAGATGCTCCGCAAAGGCGAAGTCATTTCAGATGAGCTATTGGATTTATACGAGCAAAATTTAAAGCAACATCTGGGAGAGATTTTTGACACAACTGTTCCTTTTGCTCAGACTGAGGATCATAAGAAGTGTATTTATTGTGATTTTAGGGATATTTGTTCGAGGTAGCTCAAAAAACCCACCCCACTCCAAGCGAGAAATTTTGTGCCCTCGCTGCGTGTGCCTTCAATCTCCAGCTCACAAATAAATTGTTGTGAGGATTTAAATTTGGGTCTTTCAAGTATGCATTTATACCAATTATTTCATATAAAAAATCGTGCTTAAAAAAGCTGATTGGTTCGTATCCTTTGTTTAAAAAATAAGTACCGATGTGAGTAAACAGACCAATATGACCGATTGTTATTTCATATCCAACCGTTACCATACCTTTGCTTGCAACAGAGAATTTTTTGGGATCTTCGCGATAATCTAAAGTTTCGTAAATGCTTCCATCTAATTCATAATGCAAGCCTAAAAGCCAACGACCTTTTAAACTCGCAGCTTTTGCAAAAACAAGATTTGCCCTAGTGATTGGAAACAAATCTTTCCCTGGCACACGTCCGCTGAGGCGACCTGTTGTGTATCCATAGTCAAAATCTAAGCGCAATGATATTTTCTTATTCAATTCTGGAAACACAACTTTATCTCTCTCCTTCGTCGCAAGTTCATCCCTTAATTGATAGATCACTCCCAACTTTCCCATAAACAAGTTTGCTCCCAAATTGGGCTGAACCATATTTCCATTCGAGTAATGCGTTGCCAATACTCCTGCATTTATCCAAAAGCGGTCTTTAATTTTTCGTTTGTATCCAAATTCCAAACGAACTACTGTATTAACATCTGCACTTATAACGTTATTGGTAGGATTTTCAATTTCATTAAACTTTTCAGAAATATAGGAAAATCCTAAACCCAATCTGCCATAAAGCCTACTTTTCTCATACTTCTTTTGAGTTTCGATAAAAGGATAAAATCCAATGCTTTGACCAAATATTTCTGAATCTCCAAATTTAAAAAATACAAAATTTCCGCCAATACTTGTATTTGAAAACAGGTGGTAGTTGTAATTTTTAGGATTCAAACCACTACAGAATCCTACATCAATGGCAAAGGAATTTTCTGTGACATCTGGCTCAAAATAAGAACGATGTGGAATGATTCTACCATAATCAAAACCCAACTCTAGCCCCATAGACCTTTGAGCATATACATCACAGAAAATCCCAAAAGTCAAAATTCCTACTGCAATTAAGTATTTAAATATTTTATATATAATGTCCAATTTTCATTTTTAAATTTGCAAAACCCTCCACAAATTTATCAAAATAGATTGAACTGTGTTCTATTTAGTTATGAATTATTAAGAAACAGCTTCTTAAGTTAAATCAACTGCGCGATGGGAAGTGCGGAGGTCGAATTTGACGACGGAGAACCTAAATATGCGAAAATACGCCCGATGCGAGTGGAAATGTATTTATGCGTGCGTAGGGGCAATCCTTGCGGTTGCCCAGACTTTGCACGCACGCATAAATGCATTGCAGCAGACAGCGGGGAGACAACTAGATCAGAGATGATACTCGCCGTCCTAAATAAATATTAACTCATCAATGCTTCACCAATTTCTGGCTCATCAATTGATTCTTATCATTCCATTGTGCAATATAAATACCTGATGTTAAATAAGAAACATCTATCATTTTGGAATTTATTACATTTTCTGTTGATATTAGTTTTCCTCTCACATCAAAAATATTTACTTCTTTTATATCATTACTTGTATTGATGATCTGTAAGAAATTATCAAATGGGTTTGGATAAAATTTCATTAAGTCTTCGAAAAATACAAGATCCGTCCCAGTCATCGTATCGGGGTCCATTATCATCGTATCTGGATCAACCACCATCGTATCGGGGTCCATTATCATCGTATCCAAAGCACAATTTAAAGCAAACTCCAATACTTCATCAATCCCATTTCTAATACCTGAGATAGTGGGCCTCACTTCAATATCTGGAACAAGCCCAACTCTTTGTGTAGGCGTACCGTCAGGATAATAAATACCTAATCCTGTAAAATAAACGGTTATTTGTCCAGGCAAAAACATAGTGCTAACATTCCCATCAGCTCCTGATGTTTGACTCCCTATTTTAACAGCATCTGGATATTGTTCCAAACCCATCACTGTATACTCAGCTTGCGATTGAGTATGTTCATTAAATAAAATAATAATTTTACCTGAATAAATATTGTTATTGTTATTATATCCCAATGTTACATCATTCCAATAAAATTGACCAGCATATTTATAGTCTGGAGTTGCAAATGCAGCTATAGTAATAGAATGGTCGTATAAATAAGGAATCAAACTCCAAAGGGTGCCATTTGGATAATTTCTTATATCAAATACAATGGTTTCATAACTCCATAAATCGTTAATCATATCTGGTATCTCTTCAGCTTCTAATCGTCCCATATGAATATAGCCATAACTACAATCTTCTCTTTTTATAATTTCCCAAGAATCACCTACGTCTTCGGTATGTAAACTTAAAAATTCAGTATAATCTCTATAAAGATTCGTGATACTTTGTGTACTACCATCCGCTTTTTCAACTGTCACTTCAAAAAATCCAGCATTTCCCCACCTGAGCCAATTATTGACATTTCTTTGCCTCGTAACTTCATTTGATCCTGCTACATATTTATAAATACTATCCCTATATTCCTCTATTGGAATATTATTTAAAGACAATATGATATCACCAACTTCTAGCTCATTTACAGAATCATCAATATCTGTTACTACTGTTTTGCCTTCTATCCAATTTATTACAAATGGCACCAAATGAGAACCTTGTTTTTGATAAAATGTACTACTATTAAAAAAAGAATGGGAATCATCTATATAAGTAGTCATCTCCTTAAATGCAAAATTATAATTAACTGAGTTTTCTGAATAAGCTATCGGCAAAACAAATTGATCGAAAGTTGCATCCCAATCTTGATCCATTATGTGTTTGTATGGAAAAAAATATTCTATTGCATTCCAATATCTAAAAACAGCCAACAAGCGATAATAGATATTTGGATATTGTCCTAAATTATCATAAGGCTCTTCCTCAAAAACTAAATTACCATCAGTAAATACAGGCTCCAAATTACAATGATCTCTCCTTCTTGATTCTGTATAAATATTATTTAGCTTGCTTTTTATTGTTTCTGAAAAATGTTCTGAATCTAACCAATCCAAGTTCAGATTGTTTATTTCTGGATCATCATCAAGTTCAGGAATTGCTCCTGGAGTTGTATCTAAGGGACCAGCCTTATCCAATAATTCTTCCAAAACAATTGCAACGTCCTCCTGAGGTGCGCCGTCCAAATCCATTAATGCATCAATCAAGGCATTGTCCCAATCAATATTGCATTCTTGTACTTCTGGATGAAAATATTTAACATATCCCCAAACCTTTGCTAAATCTTTTAGGTTTTGAACCTCCTTACTCTCCTCACCAAATTGTGCATTTAGTGATACTTGAGACAAAGAAAAAACCAATAGTAAAATTAATTTCTTTTTCATATCCATTTTTTAAAAATAATTAAATAACTGTAGCGACGAGTCATCCATTTTCGTCTGCTTTCAATTTTCAACTTTCAACCTTTTTAAGGACGGCGAGCATCATCTCCGTTTGAAGTAGTCTCCCCGCTGCCCGCTGCAATGCATTTATGTGTGCGTGCAAAGCCTGGTCAACTGCAAGGATTGCCCCTACGCACACATAAATACATTTCCACTCGCATCGGGCGTAGTTTCGCATATTTAGGCTCTCCGTCGCTACATTCATCCTCCGCGCTTCCCTTGCTTTTGTAGATTATTGGGCAACCGTAAGGATTGTCCCTACGAATACGTTTACAACATAATATTAAAAAATTAAAAAACACATATTACATAAAATTTTAATAATAATTTAACAAATACATGACACAATTACAATAATCAGAAAATTGGCACAGGGTTGCTACACACACAAAAATCAACTCAAAAAAACACTCAGAAAACCTTCCTAATTCTATGCTTTTAGGTAGTAAAATGCAATAAATTCAATATTTTAGTAGTAAATTAGCAGTATTATTATGAAATGATTTTGCCAACAACTTAAACTAAATGCTATGAAGTATTGTCTATCAATATTTACCTTGCTGTTTGTCACATTATTGTGTGTCGCACAAGATATTAAAATCGTAAGTAAAACAACTGTCGTAATGCCAAGGCAGGTTTTTGGTGCCATTGACAAAAAAACAGGTAAAAATATTATTCCACTCAAATACGACAAGCTCAAAAAGCTGTGTGAAAATTGCAAAGAAAAATTACTCATTGCAACAAAAAAGGACAAGGTAGGCTTAATTGGTTATGATAACATCCCAGTCATTCCTTTGGAATATGATTATATTGGATCAACCTATATTGAAGGATATTTAGCTGTTAGAAAAGATGGAAAGTTTGGCATAATGGACTTTTCAGGTAAGCAAATTGTTGATATAAAATACGATAGAATAGCACTGCTTGACAATAATAAGATGGTTACTAAATCTAAGAAGGGTATAAAAAAATTAATGGACTTTGAAGGCAATCCAATTATTTCTATTGAATTTGATTTTTACGATTCGGTTTTATTTAGACGAGATAATGAAAAAATAATTATTGGAAAAGGTGGCAAAAAAGGCATTTACAGTTTATCTGGTGAAGAAATTTTCCCTATATCTGTAGACAAGATAAATATTTTTGAATATAAAAAAATATACGAGGTAATTAACAACGATAAAAGTGGCTTAATTAGTTATTCAGGAAAATTACTCGTTCCGATGGAATTTGACCGCATAGAATCCTCTAAAGCGAAAGCATCTACAAACTATCTTGTCTTTAAAAATAAAAAGGCTGGAATAATTGATAAAGATGGAAATGAAATTGTCGCATCCAAATATGATCATGTTAATGAGATCCATTTTGCTGATAAAATATTTTTTGAAACGAAACTAAATAATGCAATTGGAATGGTTGACGATAAAGGAAAAGAAGTCGTTCCAAATAAGTATGATAGTGTTATCCCAATAGAAGCTGGCAATCAAATTTATTTTACTGTCAAAACAGGTGACAAATTTGGAGTGGTTGATAATATGGGAAAAGAAATCATTTCCTGTGAATATGAGCGTATTACAGGCGCAACAAATGCAGGAAAAGCTTATTTTTGCGTAAAAAAAGAAGATAAATATGCTTTAGTTGATGCTAATGAAAAAATTATTTTGCCTTATGACTATCAATTGCTTAAAATGTCTTATACTAAATCTCAACTTATCGCAGGCAAAAATGATTTGATTGGAATTATAGGTTTTAATGGAAATGAAATCATACCTTATAAGTATACTTTCTATACCATGTATAGTGATAGCCTTAGGTTTAAAAAAGCGGACGATACTTGGTGTACCTTAAATAATGGAGTTGAAACTCCTGTTAAGCTTGAAGACGAGGTTTTTATGATCGTTGAAGATCAACCTAAATTCCCAGGTGGTGAAGAAGAAATGATGAAGTTTATTTATGACAATATAAAATATCCTCCAGCAGCAAAAGCTAAAAAAATTAGTGGTATGTGTGTAATTTCTATGGTCGTTGAAAAAGATGGGTCTCTTTCTAATTTTGAAATCGCCCGAGAAATTGGAGAAGGATGTGGAGAGGAAGCTCTACGGGTTGTTAAATTAATGCCCAAATGGACACCTGGAAAACAGCGTGGCAAGCCTGTTAGAGTAAGCTATAACTTACCTGTTAGATTTAAACTTCAATAATAAATAATTAAACAAAAAAATCATAATTGAGAAGCCATACCATTGATGAACTTTTTGTTTTATCCTTACCAGTAATCTGTAGAAAAAATTGCCTATATTTATGATCATTCTACATCAATATGCTCATATTTCTCAAAATATTTCAAGAAGGAATAATTCTTGCTTTGCAAGAATTATGGGCGAATAAATTGCGCACATTCCTTTCTCTATTGGGCATTTCCATTGGAATTTTCTGCGTCATCTCAGTACTTTCAGTCATAGATAGTTTTCAAGCTGGCTTAAAACAATCTTTTAATAAGGTTGGGAACAATACTATTCATGTATCTAAAGAATCTTGGGATTTGCAGAAAATTGGGAGCGATTGGTGGAAATACATGAAACGTCCTTACCCAAATTACAGAGAATTCAAAGCTCTACAAGACAGAGTACAAACCGCAGATAAAATCAGTATCCGTGCATTTATGGCAGGGCAAAAATTACAATACCGTGGTGCTACAATTGAAAACGGCATTGTAGTAGGAGCTACTTATGATTTTGGCGACCTTTTTGATATAAATGTAGAACATGGCAGATATTTTACCACAGATGAAATGCAAATGGGTAGAAATGCCATTGTCATTGGCGCAACTGTTGCTGAAAATCTTTTTCCAAGTGCTTCTTTTGCCATCGGGCAAGAAATCAAACATCACGGGAGAAAATTAACAGTCATTGGTGTCATTAAAAAAGAAGGCGAAAGCCTTTTAGGAGATGGTTTTGATGATGCAACAATTGTTCCATACGAGCATTTCAGAAAATACTACAATGTCAATAGTAAACGAATGGGACACATCATTTCGATGCGAGCAAGCGAGGGCATTTCATTGGATGATTTGAAAGAAGAAAGCAGGGGCATCCTTCGTGGCATGCGCCATCTAAAACCTAGAGAGGAGGACAACTTTGAACTCAATAACCTGAGTCTTTTAACAGGTTTGATAGACAGTGTTTTTTCGGTGGTTTCTTTGGCTGGATTTCTTATTGGTTTCTTCGCTATTTTAGTGGGTGGGTTTGGCATCGCTAATATTATGTTTGTATCAGTAAAAGAACGAACACGGATCATTGGTATCAAAAAGTCAATGGGTGCAAAACGCATTTATATCTTATTGGAATTTCTAACAGAGTCTATTATTCTAACAATTATAGGGGGACTGTTAGGACTGGGAATCGTCTATTTTTTACTGTTCTTGGGAAATCAATTTATAGACTCTTTCACCTTATTTATGTCCACACAAAATGCCATAGTTGGGGTAATTATTTCTGTCGTTATCGGCATTGTAGCAGGCTTTATTCCTGCTTTCGCAGCTTCGAGGATGGACCCTGTTGAGGCGATTCGTTCGTAGCGAAATAGACCGCAAACCACACATTCCATTAAATTTTATATATGTATTGATAAATCTCAACATAAATTATGTACTTTGCTTGATTCATTATGCATTGAATCATTATCTTTGCACAAAATAGACCTTCATGAAGAATACATATGTAGCGATTATGGCTGGTGGTATTGGCAGCAGATTCTGGCCACAAAGCCGCGTTAAAAATCCAAAACAGTTTCTTGATATTTTAGGAACTGGTGAGTCTCTTATAAAAATGACTTTCGACCGATTTGCCAAAGCCATTCCAAAGGAAAACATCTTTGTCCTTACCAATGAACAATACAAAGATCTTTGCATAGAACATTTGCCAGACATTCCTGAAGCCAATATTTTGACAGAGCCTTTGAGACGAAATACCGCTCCATGCATTGCTTACATATCTTATAAATTAAAGGCACTAAACCCTTATGCTAGCCTAATTGTCGCACCTTCGGATCACCTTATAACGAAGACAGATGTCTTTTTGGAGGTCATCAAAAAGGGCATTGATTTTGTTTCAGGTGGAAATAAATTACTGACTTTGGGCATCGTTCCAACTCGTCCTGACACGGGTTATGGTTACATTCAATACTTGGAAGAAAATGCAGAAGAAGGCGTTTATATGGTCAAAACTTTTACAGAAAAACCAGATGTAGAATTGGCAAAACGCTTCATTGATAGTGGTGATTTTTTATGGAATTCTGGAATATTTTTATGGAATGTCCAATCGATCACGGAGGCTTTCCAAAGGTATTTACCCAACGTTGGCGACTTGTTTGACGATGAAAGAGGCAAGTACAATACCGACAAAGAAAAAGAATTTGTCTTTGATGCTTTCTCAAAAAGCCCGAGCGTTTCCATTGATTATGGTGTAATGGAAAAAGCAAATAATGTATATGTTATGCCTACCAGTTTTGGTTGGTCTGACTTGGGAACTTGGACTTCTCTTTGGGACAATTCAGAAAAAAATGATTCGGGCAATGCCATTGTTGGAGACAACACAATGGCTTTCGATTGTAAAAATGTTCTGGTGCAATCATCTGCCAAAAAATTAGTCGTGGTGCAAGGCATGGAAGATTGCTGCATTGTAGATACAGACGATGCTCTTTTGATTTGCAAACTGAATCAGGAAAAACGAATCAAGGAAATTAATTCTGAAATTAAAACAAAAACTGGAGAACAGTTTCTTTAGAATTATGAATTATGAGTTATGAATTATGAATTATGAATTGCATTAAACCACGGTTATGAATTGTAACTGAACCACGGTTATGAATTGTAACTGAACCACGGTTATGAATTATGAACCGAATGTCGAACCGTATTAATTATGAAATTTATACCATTCATTTTACAATTCCAAAAAGCATACAATATTTGTTTAAAAGTCTTCATATGCTTTTGTGAAATATTTTAGTCACGACACTTTGTGGTTGAAGGGTTGAAAGTTGGTAAAAGCATTGTAACATTCAAACATATTAGGACAAAACCAAGGTGCTCTGCACCTTTTGATTCTATCCATACATTTATCATTTCAATATTGAAAAATTGTGGCAGCAATACACGGAAGCATTCAAGCATAAAATTTCTCCCTAATTTCATACAACAACTCCCCAATTGCATTTACATCTGGTGATTCGGGTAATTTAGAATTTTCAAAAACACGTTCCATTTCGTCCTGCTTTGCTTGCGCCATTTTTAGAAGGTCGTCATATTCGTATTTTCCAGACTTGATGTCTAATAAAAAATCTCTATCTGGTCGGCTGACATTTACCTTGCCCTCTCTACCAATTTCGATTGCCATTTCGAGGAGGCGAAAAGTGTGCATCATATTTTTGGCATCGTAATTTTTGCCATGACTTTGTGTATTTTCGTAACGATTGTCATTGCGTTTATCTACCCAGTCCCAATATTCGCGGTACTCTTTGCAGTAGGTTGAATAACCGTCTTTGTTAAAAAATAACAGTGCTTCTTGTGGAGTTCCTTTCGGAATAGAACTCAAACTAATTTCATTGGATGCTGCTTTTTTAACGACTCCACTAAATCCTAAATTTTCACCATAATACAAACCAAAAACACTTTTCATATGGGGAATATTCACCATTCCGCAATGTTCTTGCTTCCAGTTTTTTATTGCCAGAAATTTCTTCAAAGGAATAGAACCATTTTCATAATTAACATAGCAAAAAGACAAAATATTTTTCCGTTCCTTACCCATCGGATTGACGATCTTTTTTTTCAACCCTTTCGCCTTTTTAATTTGAGAAAGCGCAAATTTACCAAAAGTATTTTTACATAATTTAGATAAAACCAATTCTGCATTTATCTCATTTAAATAAGGATGTTTGTATAGCACTTTTGATTCGGGTGTATTCAACAATTCTAAAATATTGGGATTGTTGACAGACAGCAATTCCATAAATCGCCCCAACTCATAATAAACAATATCGTTGGACGGATTGCTGACTTGTGGAGTATATTTTAAGCCATAAAAATCTTTTTTAGGGAGTAAAAACACGCCTTTTATGTCCGTATCGGAGGTGGGAGTATCCAATCCGTACGCCTTGCTGCCACTGATGCATTCCAGAATAATCAGCCCTTTGTCTTTCAAATCGTCAATCGTCATGCGAGATGTTTTCGGAAAAATACGTTTAAATCTTCTAATTTCCCTTTTGCGGAAGGCAATTTTTTGGAATTTTCTTTTGCTGTTGAAATATTGTTTTTGATAAATGTAAAAATTTCTTCCTCCTCTTTATGCAAATACGATTCGCTGATTTCCAATTTTAATTTTATCAACTCCTTAATTCTTTCTTTGGTGGATTCTTCAATTTCCAATCCCTCCATCATTTCTAAAAAGACGATGGGCGGAATTTCTTCTCTGTCCAAAATCCACTTGCAAGTCGTTGCAGCTCGCAAGGCATAGAATAATTTCTTTAGTCTGTAGGTTTTCTCTTCGATGACTTCTCTATAGCATTTATTCGCCATATTCAAATAGTGATACATCGTTGCTATTTTAGAATAATAGTTTTGCGAAATGTTTCTTATTTCATTCAAAAAATCTTCATCATATTTATACAAGGTCGTCGATTGAATCCTTTCTAAGAAGGACGCATTTGATTTTCCCAACAGTCGCAATGCCTTCCTTAAATCCCATCCTGTAATGTCTATATCGTTGTTTTCATACATCCGCTCTATGGTATCTCTCGGCTCGGTCAGACTTAGATACCATTCTTTTTTATGCACGTAAATCATTCGGATGTCGTAGTCGCTGTCAGGTGAGGGAAATCCCCAAGCCCGTGATCCTGTTTCGCATGCTAGGAGGATTTTGATGTCTTTTTCTTTTTCGATTTCTTGGAGGTAGTTTTTTATTTTTTCTTTCATTTTTTTTGCTTCGAGTAGTAGCTGCGCAAATTACAAAAGGGAATTGATATATTTTAATTTGATCGTTTTTTAGAATTTCAGTTTCATTGACCTTAGCAAACTTTTAGTCGGTTGAAGTAACTTAGAGAACGTGTTACCTTTGTTGGTGTGGGTTGGGGTTTAACTTTTGGGTTTGGGAGCTTTTTGCTGGGGAGGGGTTCCCAATCAAGTTGGGAATGACGGACTGCGCCGTTGGGAATGACGGACTGCGCCGTTGGGAATAACGGACTGCGCCGTTGAGAATGACGGACTGCGCTGTGGGAATGACGGACTGCGCCGTGGGAATGACGGCTTGCACTGTAAAGAGATTGTCAAAACGCCTATCAATATAGCATTTAGGTCCTACTTGGATTTTTTAAATTCCAAAGAAATAGAAGTAAACGTATGAAGCGCATGAGCCAAAAATATGTGTACTAGAGAAAAAATTTGAAAGTTGAAAGTTGAAAGTTGAAAACGTTCAAACATTCTCACATTCGAGCATTTTTCCATTAATAATCATTCAAGTATTCTCGCATTCAGGCATTCTTGCATTCTCGCATTCTCGCATTCTCGCATTCTCGCATTCTCGCATTCTCGCATTCTCGCATTCTCGCATTAAATTCTTCCCTCCTCATAATCAATATTTTCCAAAAAAACAAGCTTTAAAGCTTGAAATTTATTTTTTCCGAATTATATCAAAAATACTATTACTTCCTATATAAATTCCTGTAACATAAACTATCTATTCACGTTTATCTCATTTTACAAGAAAAATAGATACGTTCAAAAAAAATGCATTTTGTAAACGAGTGCTTGACATTTTTAGGAAAGTCATATGTAACATCCTATGCAACAAGATTAAATCCTTAATATTAAATAAGTATTAAATTTCTCGTTAATAGGTTCTCAACCAAAAGAACTCGTAATTTTGTCATGTCTCAATTTATTAACTACTAAATTTTATATCATGAAAAAAAAATCTTTGCGTTCATTTAAGGCGGACAAATCAGTCCAAATTTTAACCTTTAAGCAAAAAGGGAAAGTCCAAGGTGGTACAAGTACTGCGCCTCCCATAACAACAGTTACTGGGATTGGGAGTTCCGATATAAACAATATCGAATAAGCTTTTAAGTTTAAAATTCTATTATAATTAGTTATGAGTAGGTGCGTTACTCGCATCTACTCATACTATTAATTCTTCAAATCATAAATAATTGACGATTTGAAGCACTACAACCTAAGTATTTAACAATTAAATCTTTACTAGATGAAAAAGAAGTCATTAAACTCAATCAAGAAGAGTAAATCAGTAAACGTACTAAACAGTACGCAAAAAAAACAAGTTCAAGGCGGTATTGGAAGTTCGGATATTTCTGAAATAGAAGCAGTTATAGGCTCTACAGATATAGAAAACTTATAGTACTCCAATTAGAGTTAAAATTCAAGACAGCAAACAATTGTAGCAATACTTTTGTTTGCTGTTTTTGCGTTAACTGTTACAAAAGTACTTTATCCAAAATTTTTGACTATACCCTCCTATTGTTCCTTAAAAAGTTTTTCTGCAACTCTCTGATTAGTATACCATAAATAAATAATCAGCAAAACTCAAACCAATAATTGAATCTTTGAGTCTCTATACTCACATTTGGTTTGCTTTCATATGCTTCCCAACCACCAAATTTAGGTTTATCTAATTTTTCAATCTATCAAATCGTGTGCAAATCGAAAATAAATTATATTGAATAACTTGGCTATTTGGGTTTAAACATTTAAATTTCAACTATGGAAAAGCTAAATTGGAGAAAATATGCTTTTGATTTTCTTTCAATCTTCATTGCGGTCATCTCTGCTTTTGCGTTAAACAATTGGAATGACAATAGAAAAGACAACATTGCCGAAGCAAAGATTTTAAAAGAAATTGTAAACGGATTAAACAAAGATATTGAAGACACCTTTATCAATATAAAAGGTCATCAGGCAGGAATGAAAGCCTGTAGTTATTGGCGAGCATTGATTTGCAATCCTGAAGCAAAGCACGATTCTGTAGGACAATATTATTTAAATCTTACCAGAGATTTTGTCTCTATTCAAAACAGCTCTGGATACGAATCTCTCAAATCAAAAGGCTTGGAAATCATTGACGATGACTCTCTTAGATTTGAAATCATTTCTCTCTATGAATATGATTTTCACACACTTAAAAAATTAGAAGAGGAATACGATGAAATGCAATTCAACAGCAGTCATTTTAAAGAATTAAATAGCATTATATCAAAAAAATTACTCTTCGATGAAGATGGTAATATAATTGGAATTGATCTTCCAATGCTCTTGAGTCATGAAGAAGAAAACAAGTTCTTATCTAATTTATGGAAAATTCAAACAAACAGATATTTTATCTTAGCATTCTATAATGATATTGAAAAAAGAATAGAAAAAATAATTGCGAGGATTGAAGAATACCATTAGTTTATCACCACCGTTTTTAATAAATTTGAATTGAACATCCGATCTGGAGTTATCACCAATTCATCCAATGGAAGACGGTTTCCATATCGTTCTTTCACTTTCTTCTCCACCCTTTTATCCGAAAGATCAAAGTCCTTTATCTTTTCCAACTTTCCAATTTCAATATCAAATACCTCTTTGTAAATTTTCCAAACCAATTCAGAACAATACATTTTATCATCAGACCATTGAAATTTTGAATCGTAACTTTTACTCAAATATTTTTCACCAGCAACTTTCATTTTAGCAAGGTTTTTTGGTGTTAATATTTGAGCACTATTTTTTAATCGCTTAATAACAAAGTGCCCATTTTCACCTCTTTTTATCCATTGAAGCAAGGGCGTTAATTTTACAGGCTGCACCGCTTCATATACATAAAACCTATTTCCCTTCTGATAAATCAATCCCATATGAGAATACTTAGATTTCGTTGCTATCTGAATTGCCTTGCTCTGATTTGACAAAGAAGTCTGAAAAATTATATCGCCCGATTGAATTTCTTCAAAAGGCGTTTGCTTCCCGTTCCTAAAATTAAAAACCCCATTCTCCACAACAGAACTCTCATTAGCCGCACATCCAAAGATTCCGATTATCATCAGAAAAATTAATTTATTCAAGTTTTACATTTTAGTTGAAATACAAAACCAACGATTTGAGAGTAAAACAAATTGCAAGAAAAAGAAAAAACTCCACATTCAAACATTCAGGCATTATTGCTGTTTAGGAACAGCTCATAAATAAGTGTCCAAATTTGAATGCATTATTTTGATTTTCTACAAGGCATTTTTTGATAGAATAGCCGAGCTATTGTTGAGAAAAATAACGAAGTAGAAAATTAAAAGAAAGACTTCAAAATGGACAGTTATTTTTGAGCTGTTCCTTAGTACACTGTAAATTAAATAACTATACTTTTTGAACATGTCTTTTTGTACTATACTGCATCTCGTACTCAACTTGGTAGCCCTGCTATCAGTTTCCGTGCGTTCTTTGTATAGTTCAAAAATACAAAGCTCAAAAAGCAC
>Ga0209187_1000646_pt1 | contig 54376 bp, 53 predicted proteins | sample BantaG_FD_187430 | JGI IMG/M metagenome (GOLD analysis project Ga0209187, IMG submission 187430) | Marine algal microbial communities from Bantry Bay, Ireland - BantryBay_4 metaG (SPAdes) (version 2) | ecosystem: Host-associated > Algae > Red algae > Unclassified | place: Bantry Bay, Ireland...
ATGTCTCGCATGGAATTATCCGTATCAAGATGCACACAAATGGCATCTGGAAAAACGGTACGGTAACTGTTTATATGCGATGGCTCGTTATCAAATGCTGCCAGAATACCGCCCTCAGCCGATAATGTTCGCAGCACACTATCTTTAAACAAATCATCGGAATCACTCGCTACTGGCTTCATCATAAGCTCGACCTTATCCTCACAAGGATCAGGAAAACCCAGCGTCTGAAGCGATAAGCTCGTACCCTGACGCATAGTCTCATCTCGACCAGTGAGATAATTGACGAGCCCACCTGCGTTGTGTACGGCATCGACGAAATTAACTGCACCCAAAATGACTTCGTCGTATTGACAGTACTCACTGGTGAAAAAGCGTGATTCCCAGAAATCCATGTATTCATCGATGATCGAATCAGCGACTTCCTGAGACAATCCCAGCAGAACCATACTGTCACGCGCGCTCCAGGTGGGAAAATGCGCAGGGGTTGCCCGCAACAACAAGGGGTGATTACAGGTAGATGCAAACTCGCGCATGATGACAGCGCTGCGTGGGCGATTGTTCAGTAAAGTGGAGTCGAGATCGAAAAGCACTCGTTGAGCCTTGCAATTTCTCACGACACTTTTAAGCAAGCGGTTTGCAACTTCTTGGGAGACCGGGACGGCACCCGGAGTGCAGCCGGACTCAGCGTGTTCGACAGACATATACCAAATCACCGTTAACGATCAATGGTCTGATCAAATCGGGTAGCACTTTCATCGTTGCGCTAGCGCATTCCACCAGGACCGCCGGGGCCACCCATGCCCCCCATCCCACCCATGCCCGGTGGCATCTTGCCTTGCATGGCGCGCATCATCTTGGCCATTCCGCCCTTACTCATTTTTTTCATGGTACGAGCCATAGTCTGATGCTGCTTAACCAGTTTGTTCAAATCCTGTACTTGCAGACCAGCACCAGCGGCAATGCGTTTTTTACGACTACCCTTGAGCATGGCGGGATACTTGCGCTCTTGTGGTGTCATGGAATTTACCAGGGCAATCATGTGGACGAACTGTTTATCGTCACCCATCTTCGCTTTCACGGCATCTGGCACTTCTCCCATACCCGGCATCTTGTCCATAATGGATGCCATACCTCCCATATTCGCCATTTGCTCAAGCTGATCTTTCAAGTCATTGAAGTCGAAGTTTTTACCCTTCTTCATCTTACTGGCAAACTTCTCAGCCTTGGCATGATCAACCTTGGCTGTTACCTCTTCTACCAGACTAACCACATCACCCATGCCAAGAATGCGCGACGCAATCCTCTCCGGATGGAACGTTTCAAGTGCGTCTGTTTTTTCACCAGCGCCAATAAATTTGATAGGCTTGCCCGTGACCACACGCACCGACAAAGCGGCACCACCGCGTGCATCGCCATCAGTTTTGGTCAGTACCACACCTGTCAGCGGCAGCGCCTCACCAAACGCCTTGGCGGTAGTGGCAGCATCCTGGCCGGTCATGCTATCGACCACAAACAATGTCTCAATAGGCTTTATGGCACTATGTAGCTGCTTGATCTCATCCATCATTTCATCGTCTATGGCTAGACGACCAGCAGTATCCACAAGCAACACGTCAACAAACTGTTTGCGTGCCTCAGCCAGCGCCGCATTGGCTATATCCAGAGGCGATTGATCAGCTGAGCTGTTAAAGAAAATAGCACTAACAGAGTTCGCCAGAGTCTCAAGCTGTTTAATGGCAGCTGGTCGGTATACATCACAACTCACCACCATGACCTTCTTTTTATCTTTTTCTTTCAATAGCTTCGCAAGCTTGGCTACTGTAGTGGTCTTGCCCGCACCTTGAAGGCCAGCCATTAATATGACGGCCGGCGGTTGGGTGGACAGATTCAATGGCTCGGCACTATTGCCCATAACCGACACCAGCTCGTCGTTGACGACCTTCACCAGAGCCTGCCCGGGAGAGAGGCTGCCAATGACTTCCTGGCCCATGGCCTTTTCACGCACTGAATCGACTAGCTGCTTGACCACCGGAAGCGCAACATCAGCCTCCAATAAGGCCATGCGGACCTCACGCAGCGTATCTTTTACATTATCTTCGGTAAGACGGCCTTGCCCACGAAGGCTCTTGATAGTACTGCCAAGGCGTTCACTCAGTGAATCGAACATATAGAACCCGTATTGTTGACGTCCGTCGCCCGTGATGTCCAGGCGCTCCGATACCCACTAGTATATGGGAGTAGTACCAAGTGTAAACCCTGAAGCTTACTGCAACGTTAGGCATCCGAGTCTCAACTCACGTCAACAAGCCCCGCCGAGTGCGTCAAGCCTTGATCGCTTTGCGTTTTTCATTACCCACCTGTTTATTCAGAGAAACCCGAGAACCGTCGCTGCTACCCGCCTCATGTGCCTCCCCGTTGCGGTAGCGCACACGTGCAGATCGGCGAGTCACCAGGCCATCCATACACGCGCTACGAACCACTTCCTGCTTTCTTATGACAAGGCTTGAGCCAGGTCCTGCACGCTCTTGTCCGGCGGCGGCGGCTGCCTGTTCCTCCTGACTGCGCCGTTCTGCGTCGATGCCCCTGGCACGCTGAAGAACCGCCAACGCAAACCCTACCCTGTAGTCGAAACTTGCGGAACGACCGGATTCTACGGTGCCACGACGCTTGTGAGCCTTCAATGCCCGCTCCATGGCATCGGACAAATAGTCGAATGTCAGTGAGGCGACTTCAGCATCGATGCTGAAGCCTCGAAACTCAATGGTGCCACTACGTACACAGATGCAATCGTGGAGCAGTGCGACCGCAGAGCCGAGTATGCCCACGTAACTTGGCATAGTACGAAACTGCTTGCCGATCTTGCTGGCGCCGAACTCGCTGGTTTCAAGATCGGACTCGGTAACGCCGAAACGCGCCATCAGCGATTGGCAACGCCGCATGGCGATTTCAGCCTCATGCGGGCTGGACTCGCTTTCACGACTCATGGCGTACAGCTTGCGAATACGGTTTAACAGCTTTTCGCGGTTTTCTGCCTCAGTGGGTGCCTTGGCGCCTACATCCGGATCAAATTTCTGGTCTGCACGCTTTGTGCGCTGGTTGGGGTCGCGCTTATCCATACGCTGTCCTCGGTGCGGTCATGGGGTACGCAGCATAACCGTTTTAGCCGGACACAGATTTTCCGAAAGCCAAAATTGATGCTTAGCACTGTCTTTTTTACCAGCATCACCGATGCATTCAAGAGTGCCGATCCGAAAACCGGCCAGACCAGTAAATGCCGCATGCTCAGTGCTTTATCCATCTACAGCGCTTTTTCCGGTCCTGTCACCGCGCCAGTGCATCGGTCCGCTATTCGCAAGCCCACGAAAACTCTGAGTGGTCATCGGCCCCTTCATTGGATGAAATACTGCAGCATCATCGGGTGTCAGAAGCAAGTTAACGAAGCGGTTGGGATTTTCACGGACTGTCTCATCAGGATTGCCCAGATCCCAGGCCAGAGCATCGACATCACCAAACACATGGCATGATCCACAGGATGCATCGCCGTGACTGGAGTTATCACCCGCGTTGTAGAGGAAGGTACGCCCTTCAATCGCATGACGTGGCTCGGGATTGTGCATGGCGAGGCTGGCAACTTCCGTATTTGAACTGGTATCGACTTGCGCAATACTGTTGTTGAAGCGTGTCAGAACGTAAAGCCTGCTTCGAGATTCATCGAGTGCCAGCCCTGTCGGGCCGCCACCACTAAGCAGAATCTGACTAGCTTCGGACACAGCGAAACTATCATCACTCAATTCGCCAGTGTTATAAACAGCAACCTTCTCCGAGCCAAAACCTGCCGCGTACAGGGTATTGCCATCAGCTGACACAGCCATACCCAACGGTTGCGCCATAGCAAGGCGACGTTGCGCATCACTTGCGCGAACCTGCGTATGGTCCAGCTGTTTGTTCAGATCACGTGGCTTGACGTCCCCTCCGTCAATCAGCGTAATTCTGTTTTGTACGATATTGCCACGCACAGTGGTGGAATTCGTACCGAAACCTTCAAAGCGGGTCAGATTATTAGCCTCGGTGTTGCTGATGTACAACTCACCGGTAACCGGATTAGTCACCATGTTAAACAAGGTGGTGCCAACACCTGAAAAGGTTTCCAGAACAGTCGGGTTTGATGTCGCCTCGATAACAAAGACATCGTTGTCTGGCAATGTGAATTTAACCAGCGAGTTGTAATCTATACCGTTTAAATCGGCCGTAGCACCGGCGTCGTCATGCCAGTTTGTACCGTCGAATTTTACGATGAGTCCGGTATCAGGTTGAAGCGTCCCGTCACGGCTTTGCACCGGACCAGACTTGGCAATGTTGTTCTCACCCACGGCCGTAGTCTGGTTGCCAGAATGCATGACGGCTGCATAGACTTTGGTACCGTCAGGACTTGTGCTTAACGCTCCGGGTGTGTCACCAAACATTGAAAGCACAGCCAGCGGATCACCACCCAGGGAATTGCCGGTGGCCCTGGCATCGAAAACCCAGACATCCGCTCGCCCCACCGATGGCGTCGTCAACTGTGCATCGATTGGATTATCATCAGGGCCGTTTTGCCCACGGTGTGCGGTAGTTACGAAGGCCAGCGAGTTGCCGGGCGTGGCGTTTACATCAGTATCTGTCTGAGCGTTAGTATTTGCTGAGTTAACAGATTCCGACCCCCCACAACCGGCCTGCAGAAAAGCTGCACATACCAGCAGCACAAAGCATACAGTTCTCATCGGTTCCATTACCTCAGTAGCGCAGTGGTCTCCTTTTTATATTCTTGGGTCTGGGGACAGAAAAGTGATTTTATCCTGTCCCCAGCCCTCAGGAGGACACGTGTAAGAGAAACATCCTAGCGCAACGGGTATTTCCCAGTGTAACGATATGTACGCACGCACCTGCTAACATTCTATGTAGTCCGAACAGCAGTACCGCACGGACATTCTTTTACGTATGTTATGCCAAGTACGAAATGCCAAGCACGTAATGTGAGGTACGTTAAGCGCTATTCGAGCACCGCTCCACCACTTCGTTGTGCATCCCCCAGAGGACCATAAAGTTGCGCAGATCCTGATGCTTGCTCACTGGATGAAGACCTGGAAGCAAAAGCAATGGGTGTAGCTACACAGCTACGTTCGTCAGCTATGTAATCAATACCAGCCTGCAACATTCCCTCATAGTCTCCGTTTTCATCGACACCAAAGTTACGGCTGAGATCATCATTGGCAAAGCAGCTGGCTTCAACACCACCGTAAACACTAAAATTTTCAGCGTTAAACCCTTCTCCCAACATCAGGTTCAAGCGTTCGCCACATCGATCATCCGGTGATGAAATATAAGGTTTACCACGTGTAGTACCACCCAGGGTGACAACATCGACGTAAGGCTGTAATCCGGCAATTACAATCTCTGATGAAGATGCTGTACTGGGTGATGTCAACACGACAACCCGATTGAGACCCAGGCCAAATTCAGTCTCCTCAAAAAGCAGACTTTCATTAAATTCTGTGTACTTGTCATTGAATCGATATTCGTAGAGAAGCTCTCCTGCCAAGGCATTATCCACAATCAGGCTTGCCAACTGTGCAGCTACTGAAACACGCCCGCCGCCGTTGTAGCGTAAATCCAGAACCAATTCGCTGACGTTCTCCGCCTGGAATCGACTGAAAACCTCGTTTAGCTCCGCCTCTGATGTTCCCAGAAATAGTTGGAATGCCAGATAGCCAATTTTGTCCTGACCATTTGGATGTGGAAAGACATCGTCTGCTATCACGGTGTTTATCTTGTACTCGGCGGCAGTGATAGAGACGGTGTTTGTCTCGTCAGTGATATTTTTCTTAATCTGCCACTCGGCCACGCCCGGACTTTCCGGCGTACCAATCACACGCTGCGTAAGACTCGCGCCCAATTCCAGATCGTCCCATAGGACACCGTCAATACCGACAATAATATCGCCACGTTCTATACCGGCAAGTCCCATCGGACTTTCCTCAAAAACAGACGTTACCCTTTGTAGATCATTCGCATCTCTGGTAAATCGCAGACCAAGACCAAATTCCCTACCATCAGTGAACAATAAAGTGGATTCGGCGGCAACAGACACGCTGCTATAGGGATCACGCTCCTGGTAGCGAAGTCCGCTTACAACGTCGCTGGTTGTTTCGAACGACTGTAAATTAGCATCGGTGGGCACTTGATCATCAAAAAGATAGTAATCAAGCATGGAGTCATGGGCCCACTGCTTCTGAGCGTCCACGGTGCATGCCAAAGGATCACTATCAGGTTGATCTGTTTCAGATTGATCTGTTTCAGGCGGGTCTGTTTCAGGCTGGGCAGGTGCCGGGACAGTGTTGATGTCGTTATTTTCCGGCTGGTCGTCAGAACTACCGCCCCCACAAGCACTGAGCATTGCACCTAGCAACGCAACGCCGAGAATCCGTGAACAGCTTGTACCTTTTACTGGTCGTCCTTGATCAAGCAGACATCTGCTCATGAAACTTCACTCCTTTTCTCTCGATTTTCAAGCCTACCGCATCGACTACACCCATTGTCGGGGAAACTCGCAAGCGTCAGAAATTAAACGTTTACTGGCTAATCTGTCATCTGTCAGAGTCCTCACAACAGGTGTGAATCCGTAGACGTACAATGATGCTACCGTGGAGCGCTGATGACGGACACGGTGGCATATCCCAACTGATTGGCGGATAATCATTACTCACTCCAAACCGTCAAGCACAGGATTCGTTCATCGTGAGTTTTGTATTGTCACTCATCGCCGCCGTGTTCTACAGCGTATCCAGCGCCTTGCTGACGCGTACTTTGAAAGGCCGCAGGCTCGCAGATGACAGCGGAGTGCCAGTGCCAGCTAACTCAGCGATTCAATCCGGTAATGCCTTGGAAGCATCGGTTCCAGTGGGCAATGTCGCAACAGCATCAGCACTCGATGATCCAAACCAGATCCATCGGCTGACACTACTATTGGCCACCATCGCGCTAGTCTTTCACGGATGGGTGGTTATCCATCAGACAGGTCTGCCAAATGGGCTTTCCCTGCCACTTTTCACCTCTTTATCAGCTACAACACTAACTATCGTGCTGCTCCATATCGCGCTGTGCATGCGCCAACCCGCCGATTATCTTGGGCTTGCCGTGTACCCCGGTGCTGCTTTGTCTCTAATCGTCAGTCACGCATCCGGCGGTGGAACACCGATTGTCGGCGCAGCCATTCAGATCCATGTCCTGCTCTCTCTCGTGGCATATGGTGTGTTATCGCTCGCTGCGGCACAGGCGGTTCTGGTATCAATCCAGCGCCATTTTCTGTCAATCCACAAGCCCGGGGGCTTTATTCGCGCGTTGCCGCCCCTCGATCTGACAGAAAGGCTTCTGTTCAGTCTACTAACCATAGGATTCGTGTTGCTTACGCTTGCACTAGCCAGCGGATTTGCGTTTCTGGACAATATGTTCGACCAGAAACTAGTGCACAAGACAATATTATCTTGTATCGGTTGGGGCATTTTCGGAGCCCTGCTTTACGGTCGCTGGCAATTTGGCTGGCGCGGTAAAAGGGCCGTGCATTGGACACTCGGCGGTTTCTGCGTGCTGGTACTCGCCTATTTCGGCACTAAAGTAGTGGTAGAAGTCTTGCTGGGTTGATTTATTCGAAACTATGTAAAGACTGTCCACCATATAACGCGTAAAAAGGCCTGCTCGTTGCTATAGTGCGCGTATCTCAGGCAATAAAGGCCAGCTGTACTTGAATAGCATCCCCATCAGTGTACTGGGCTCGATCCTGGTACTGCTGGTATTGATTTCGGGCTTTTTTTCAGGCTCCGAAACAGCACTCATGTCGGTCAACCGTTATCGGTTACGACATCAGGCCAACAACGGCAACAAAGCAGCGCAGCGAACAGCGCGCCTGCTGGAAAACCGTGACCGCCTTATCAGCCTGATATTACTGGGCAATAACTTTGTCAACATTCTGGCTTCAGCCATTGCCACGGTCATCGCTCTTCGACTGATGGGCGAAGCCGGAATCGCGGTTGCCACCGGGTTGTTAACACTGGTTATTCTGGTGTTCGCCGAGGTCACACCCAAGACGTTCGCTACCCGCCGAACAGAACAATTTGCTTTCATCGCCTCAGCAGTTTACGTCCCGCTGATGTACATCACCTATCCTCTGGTGTTTGCCACCAACTGGTTAAGCAGCTTTCTACTCAAGCTTCTGAAGACCGATGAGGTATCAGAGGACGACGAGCATTTGTCCAGTGACGAATTACGCACAGTGCTGAGCGAGACTGCCGGTATGATCCCGCAACGCCACCGGGACATGCTGGTCAATATTCTGGACCTTGGCACGGTGTCAGTTGATGACATCATGGTGCCGCGCAATGAGATAGTCGGTATCGACCTTGAAGATCCGTGGGACGAAGTGCTGCAAAGCATCAGCGATAGCCCGCATAGCCGTCTATTGGTCTTTCGTGAGAATGTCGATAACGTCGTCGGCTTTATCTATTTGCGCAAGATGCTGGACGCATTGCGCTCGGGCAAGATTACCCGCAGCTATCTGGAATCAGTCATCCGCGACCCGTATTTTATTCCGGAAGGAACAACCCTTACGGTGCAACTGCTGAACTTCCAGCGTGAGAAACGCCGAGTCGCATTGGTGGTAGACGAGTACGGCGATATTCAGGGCATGTTGACACTCGAAGATATTCTGGAAGAGATCGTTGGTGAGTTCGACAACGATCCGCGCGTATCACCGGCAGAAATTCGTCCACAGCCAGATGGAAGTTATATCGTCGATGGCACCGCGCAGGTGCGTAATCTGAATCGCTCACTAAACTGGTCTTTACCCTCGGAAGGTCCCAAGACACTCAACGGCATCGTGGTTGAACACTTCGAAAGCTTTCCTCCACAGGGTGCGGTGTTTACTTTTAATGGTCATCCGATAACCATACTGGCGGTAGAAGATAACAAGGTGCAACAAGTTCGTATCGAGCCCGCAGCCTTCGACACACAGGATGACGATTCGGCAGTCGTTATCTAGACCACTACCCGAATTTTTAATGGCAAAAGCTAAACAGCAGTACCAGTGCACTGAGTGTGGAGCTGTCTCTTCAAAATGGAGTGGACAATGCGCCGATTGTGGCGAATGGAATTGTCTGGAAGAATCATCCGCGCCCGTAGCCAATGCCAGTCAATCAGCAACAGCCGTCGCAACCAACGCACGCTACGGCGGTTATGCTGGCGGCAGTGGCATCACTAATGCCTCCGATGTTGCATTGGTAGACCAGGCGCGTACAAAAACCGGCCTTGGCGAGCTTGATCGCGTACTCGGCGGCGGACTGGTAGAAGGCTCTGTAACATTGCTCGGCGGCGACCCTGGTATTGGAAAATCCACCTTGCTGATTCAATGTCTGGCGTACCTGAGCCAGCAGCACCGTGTCTTGTACATAACGGGTGAGGAATCATTGCAGCAGGTGACATTACGGGCCCGACGATTGAATCTGCCAGAAGATAAACTTCGATTGCTGGCAGAAACTCAAGTAGAAGCAATCCTTGCGCATGCGAGCACGGAAAAACCGGAAGTCATCGTCATCGATTCCATTCAGACGATGTATACCGAACTGCTAAGTTCCGCACCAGGGGCTGTGGCACAGGTTCGCGAGAGCGCTGCACGCCTTGTTCGTTACGCCAAGCAGACCGGTACTTCCATCTTTCTGGTTGGGCATGTCACCAAGGAGGGTGCACTGGCAGGCCCTCGTGTGCTTGAACACATGGTCGATACCGTGCTGTACTTCGAAGGTGACCCGGGCAGTCGTTATCGGGTCATCAGAGCGGTAAAGAATCGTTTCGGTGCCGTAAATGAGCTGGGTGTATTTGCCATGGACGAAGGCGGTTTGAAGGTTGTGAAAAACCCTTCCGCCATCTTTCTTTCGCGCCACCCGGAACCTGTCAGTGGCAGCGTCATCATGGTCACTCGGGAAGGCACACGTCCCATGCTGGTCGAGGCTCAGGCGCTGGTAGATACCAGTCACTCCAATAGCGCACGAAGAGTCTGTCTCGGGCTGGAGCAGAATCGCCTGTCCATGCTACTAGCCGTCATGCACCGGCATGCCGGCATCGCCATGTTCGACCAGGACGTGTATGTCAATGTCGTTGGAGGTGTCAGAATTTCAGAAACTGCTGCTGACCTGCCAGTGCTGCTGGCTGCGCTGTCGTCGTTTCGCACACGCCCGCTACCCAGTGATCTCGTCGTATTCGGCGAAATTGGATTAGCCGGCGAGGTACGCCCGGTGGCTAACGGCGAAGAGCGCTTGCAAGAATCGGTCAAGCACGGATTCAAGCGGGCAATCGTGCCTCATGGTAATCAGCCAAAAAAAGCGATTAAAGGCCTGCAAATCGATGGAATTCATCGTTTGCATGAAGCATTGGACTTGCTTGACTAGCAGCTATTGGTCCGTCAACGTCATATTTCAGGATTCGGCGGATCGGTGCGCACTCCTGACTAGCCTATCCAAGAATAGACTGATCGGACGACAGCCAGTTTGCGCTACATAGTCATACTTAAGTAAACTACTCGTAACGTGTGCGGCAACTCGCTCAGTTGCAGCTAATTATCCAGAAAAATCATCAGGATTGGCAATCATCGGTGTCTCAGAAAGCTCGCAAAATTCCGAAATCAACCAAGTTCGAAGACGCATTGGCTGAACTTGAAACCATCGTACAAACACTGGAAGGTGGCGAACAATCACTGGAGGCATCTCTGGAACAGTTCGAGCGTGGCGTCAGCCTGTCCCGATTCTGCCAACAGAGCCTCAGTGATGCAGAACAGAAAGTCAAGATTCTGCTGTCTGATGATGATGGCGGGGCATCGCTGGAACCCTTCGATACGCCAGAGCCTACTGCATGAACAACGCAGTCTCCGAAACAGATAGCTCTGCAACTTCACGGGTATCTCAAGGATTCGAGCTTATCCTGCACGAGTATCAGGCGCGAATTGATTCGGCACTTGTCAAAAGACTGCCCGCAAGCGAAGCACACTCCACACAGCTTCCTGTTGCGATGAAATACGCCGTCACTAATGGCGGCAAGCGGGTTCGCCCTGTACTTGCCTATGCCACAGGCAAAGCACTGGGAATACCTTTGGAACGTGTTGATACGCCAGCTTGTGCGCTGGAGATGCTACACGCCTACTCACTCGTACACGATGACCTTCCCGCCATGGATGACGATGATTTGCGACGTGGAAAACCGACGTGCCACAGGGCGTTTGATGAGGCTATAGCGATACTTGCGGGAGACGCCTTGCAAGCACTCGCCTTCACCCTGTTGGCCTTGAACCCGGACCCAAAACTCTCTAGTGATGCAAAATTACTGATGATTCAGGAACTTGGCAATGCCAGTGGTGCCGAAGGCATGGCCGCCGGTCAAGCGATTGATCTTGAAGCCGTTGGCCACACGCTGAATCTTGCACAGTTGGAAAATATGCACCGGCATAAGACTGGCGCGCTCATCAGAGCCAGCGTTCGGATACCAGCCATGATAGCGGTACACCCCGATGATGGCGTGCTGCAAAAGCTTGATGGATATGCCTGTGCCGTAGGTTTAAGTTTTCAGATCGTAGACGATATTCTGGATGTGGTCAGCGACACCGAAACTTTGGGCAAAACGCAAGGCGCTGACATCGCGCTTAACAAACCCACTTACCCTGCTCTTCTGGGACTAGAGGGCGCACGCGCACATGCGCAAAACATGCATAAAAAAGCCATTGCCCACCTGGATGGACTTGGCGCAAATTTTGATGAACTCAGAATGCTTTCCGCCTATATCGTCGAGCGAACGCATTAGCAGCAGCTTTACAAACAGCACCCCGCACATCTTGCGTTTCTGGACAAGCGTTGTTGAGGTGTCATTTAGACCCACAAAACGCTGTGTCTTGCTTAATCCCTACTGGAAAGAGAAACACTAAACTTGTCAATGTACCGTTACAACAGTGATAATCAGGGGTAACAATCTCCGCGTGAATCCATGACAACAGACTCCCAATTTGCTTTGCTGAATACGATCGACGACCCCGCTGATCTTCGCCGGCTCGACGAATCCCAGCTTCCCGCACTGTGCAAGGAACTTCGTGATTATGTCGTTGATTCTGTCTCCCGCACGGGTGGCCATCTGGGTGCCAGCCTGGGCACCATCGAGCTCACCGTGGCAATTCACTACGTCTACAACACGCCGACAGACAAGCTGGTGTGGGATGTCGGCCACCAGACTTACGGACACAAGATTCTCACTGGGCGTCGTAAAAAAATGGAAACCATACGCAAAAGCGGCGGCCTGGCTGGTTTCCCGAATCGCACCGAAAGTGAATATGACACCTTTGGTGTGGGCCATTCAAGCACCTCGATCAGTGCAGCCCTGGGTATGGCACTGGCGGCTCGACACAACTCCAAAGGCGATTTTGAACGTGCTGAAAAGGCCATCGCTGTCATCGGTGACGGGGCACTGACCGCCGGACTCGCCTATGAAGCACTCAACCATGCCGGTGGCGTCAGGGCTGACATGCTCGTCATTCTGAACGACAACGATATGTCGATATCGCCAAATGTCGGTGCGATGAACAAATATCTGGCCCGCATGCTTACAGGCAAAACCTATTCAGGCGTGAGAGAAAGCAGCAAACGCGTCCTTAGCAAAGTGCCCTCCATGCTTGAGCTGGCACGTCGCACCGAAGAACACGTTAAAGGCATGGTAGTTCCCAGCTCCCTTTTCGAAGAACTCGGTTTCAACTACTACGGACCGGTTGATGGTCACGATGTCGAAAGCCTGGTTGCCGTCCTTAAGAACCTCAAAGAATTGAAAGGCCCGGTCTTTCTTCATGCAGTCACCAAGAAAGGCTACGGCTACCGCTTTGCCGAAGAAGACCCACTGGCACTGCATGCGGTTACCCCTTTTGATCCTGCCACAGGCAAAGCGCACAAGAGCTCGAAGTCCAACAGACCTACCTACACCAAAGTGTTTGGTAGCTGGCTATGCGATATGGCAGAGAAAGACGATCGTGTAGTCGGCATAACACCGGCGATGCGCGAAGGCTCTGGCATGGTGGAATTCGAAGAGCGTTTTCCATCGCGATATTTTGATGTGGGAATTGCCGAACAACATAGCGTCACACTGGCAGCCGGACTTGCCTGCGGTGGGCTGCGACCGGTAGTCGCCATCTACTCGACATTCTTTCAGCGCGCCTATGATCAACTTGTGCACGATGTGGCTCTGCAAAATCTTCCTGTGCTTTTTGCTATAGATCGTGCAGGTGTTGTTGGACCAGACGGACCTACTCATGCAGGCAGTTTTGACTTCTCGTTCATGCGTTGCCTGCCCAACATGGTCATTATGGCGCCCGCTGATGAAAACGAGTGCCGCCAGATGTTATTCACAGGCTTACAGATAGACGGACCTAGCTCGGTACGTTACCCGCGTGGTAATGGTCCGGGGGTAGATGTTGAGGATACGATGACAGCATTGCCAATAGGCGAGGCGCGTGTGACCCATGAGGGCAGTTCAGTAGCTTTGCTGGCATTTGGCACCATGGTGACACCTGCAACGCTCATTGGTACCGAGTCAAATTATACGGTCGTCAATATGCGTTTCGTCAAACCGCTGGATACCAGACTCATCGACAATATTGCCGCAACGCACGACCTTATCATCACCATAGAGGAGAATGCCATACCCGGTGGTGCCGGCGCAGGCATAGCCGAATATTTACTGGAATCAGGCATCACAGCATCAGTGAAAATTATCGGACTACCCGATGAATTTGTTGATCATGGCTCGCGCGAAGAACTGCTCCAGTATTGTCAGCTTAATGAAGCCGGTTTGCGTCAGCAGATAGGTGCTCTTATTAACGCTCAGGGAAAACTTCGCGACGTTGGCTAGGTGATCGTCATTCCCGCTAAAGCGGGAAGATATGCGAGTTCTGCATGTGGACCCGTGCGCTCGAAAATAAAGACAAAAGTTCTGCATGTGGACACGTGCGCTCAAAAATAAGGACAAATTGACCATTTATCGGTGGTAAGCATTCAGGCAGTCTCTAGTGTGCGCTCTACAAGATGGGCAGATGAGATATCAAACCACGTGCTCGCACAATGCTGTGCGAGAACACTGACGCGCTCAGGCCTTTCGTTCAAGTTGTCCTGAATGGTGCTCAATGCCAAGGCATCAGAATTGTTTTGTTCAGACAAGTGCCCCAGAAGAATACATTGAAGCTCTGGATGATCCAGATGGTTGAGCAAGGTCGCTGCCTGTTCATTACCCAGATGACCATAATTAGAACGAATGCGCGCCTGCAGACCTGGCGGATACGGGCCGTTGGCCAGCATGTCAATATCATAATTACACTCGACAACCAGTCCATGCACGCCTGCAAGTTTTTCTTTAACGTGCGTTGTACACGTACCAAGATCAGTGACATTGGCAAATCGTGTGGAATACGCTTCAAAAACAAACTGACACGACTCTGCTGCATCGTGCGGTGTAGGAAACGGATCTATCGTGATGTCACCGATGGCAAACGGTTGATGTGCATTAAAAAGTTGCACAGATGCAAAGCGGTTATCGCGTGCTTTATGGTAAGTGCCATGTGTGCACCAGATGGGTAGACCATACTTACGTGACAGTGGTCCCGCGCCTTTAACGTGATCACCATGTTCGTGACTGATCAATACCGCGTCTACGTCTCCGGGGGTGATACCCAAGGTATACATTCTTGCAATGGTGTCTTTCATTGTGAAGCCACAATCCACCAGCAACGTTGTGTCACCCGCCTGCACGACCAGTGAATTACCTGAGCTACCACTACCCAGTGCCGCGACTCGAATCATGATGTCTGCCCAGTGGCCTGTGTCTACACTACACTTGGGTATCGTGGCTCAAGCCAACTTCTCGGCTAATGCCGATAGAAGAGCTTGTTCCTGCTCAGGCGGCAGCTTTGCCCCCTGAGTATCGGACACTGACACGCGTACAGCACTGATATGAACGGGCGACAATTTGATCACCAGCGGTGTTTGCGCATCGTTGAATTCAATGCGCCCTACATTGTCATCACTGCTCACAATGCTGTACTCCATACCTTGCAGTGCAGCCATCACCTGAGTGAAAGAGGTCTGGTAGCCACGGTTGAGCAACATCTCACTGCCTCCTGCGTTGCGCCTTACCACAGCATCGTCAATGACAGCACTAGCTTGTTCAGCGCTCAGAATACCGCGAGCTTTTTGCTGTTCCACACCCAGAAAAACAAGGAAACGGTTTAACAAGGCACTGGTGTCCTCGGGATTATGAGACGACGCTGGCCAACCCGATTTGTTACTACTTGCTGCAGCATCAACTTCGGATTTGGATGCTGCCTGCGAACGAGCGAAGAGTCGAGAACCGGCACCGGCTCGTTCCAGCCGAAACGATACTCGCGTGAACTGCTCATCACCGGCGACCAGATTACGCAAGATGTTAGTACTGGCAACGACACTCGCTGGACGCCATTGAGTGGCTATAACCCCGGCTACAGGCTCTGCCTGATCGATACGGTATTTCTCCTTTCGTGCAAATGCCAGCAATTGAGGCCAGAGATCTTCAGGCGTTTGCCGGAATTCCAGCCAACTCTGTCCACCTTCACGCACAAAGCGCACAGAATCGAACTGAGGCAGAAGCGTGTTACGTGTTACCGCGCCACCACTTGTTCCGGGAAGAACAAATTGCTCTGCATTGCTGACGTCAGTGAGATCAGGTGGAATCTGCAGTGCACCTGATTCAGCGGCAGTCTCTCCATAAACCACATCGGGGCTGTTTTTGGAATTCAGACTGCTACACCCGCCAATAGACAACAGGATTACTGCGCTTAACACACAAATTGATCGCTCAGACATAAGGGTATGCTCGACGTTGGACTTCGTTAACACCAGGGTTTGCTTCATCACAAGGCTCCCGCCTTTTTCAACGCAGCCTTTACTGAATCGTGAAACTGACTATCCAGCACGGTCAGCGGAAGTCGAATTCCCAAACCTGCTTTGCCCATAGCATGCATTGCCCATTTGACAGGGATAGGATTGGACTCCTGGAACAGCACGTGGTGCAGATCACTGATGCTAGCTTCAATCGCTTGAGCCGCAGCACGGTTACCCTCTATTGCCGCCATACACATCTGATGCATTTGCGCCGGAACCACATTGGCTGATACGGATATATCGCCATGCGCGCCAGCTAACATGCTTTCCATCGCCGTTGCATCATCGCCGGTGATAACAAGAAAGCCATCATCGCACTGTGCAAGTAATTGTTTGATACGCTCAACCGTGCCGAATGCTTCCTTGATCCCTATGATGTTGTCAATTGTCGACAATCGTGCGCTGGTCTCTGGCAGCATATCCAAAGAGGTACGACCCGGCACGTTGTACAGAATTTGAGGTACGGGCACAGCTTGTGCGACCGCTTTGAAATGCTCATACAACCCTTGCTGGGTGGGCTTATTGTAATACGGCGTCACCAGCAGACAAGCATCGGCACCAGCCTGCATAGCGCCACGTGTCAGCTCGATGGCTTCTGCCGTGGCATTCGCACCGGTACCGGCTATGACTGGTATGCGCTTATCAGCCAGATCTATCACGCGTTTTATGACAGTTGCATGCTCGGGGACGGTCAATGTGGCGGATTCGCCAGTAGTGCCCACAGCGACAATGGCGTCGGTACCGGCCTCGATGTGGAATTCCACCAGCTCTGCAAGCGCTGCGTCATCCACCGAGCCGTCATCGAGCATCGGGGTGACCAGTGCGACCATACTGCCTTTGAACATGTCTTACTCCAGTAAACAAGTCGCTTATGGTACTGAGGGGGCACGGCTTTCTCAACCGTAAATACATATCCGGTAGTATTGCAGAATACCGTAGGGCATCGCAGCCAGACTCCATCACACTAACCCGGATTTTCCACCATGAGCCCGCCCCAACTCGATAAAGCTGCACCCGATTTCAATCTGCCTGCCACATCCAACCAGACAATATCTCTGGCCAGTATGAAAGGTAGCAAGGTTGTGCTGTTTTTCTACCCTAGAGATGCAACGCCGGGCTGCACAACAGAAAGTCAGAATTTCCGTGATGCCATTGATCAGTTCACCAGTGCCGGCACTGTGATACTGGGAATCTCTCAGGATTCAGTGGCAAGTCATGAAAAATTCAAAGCTCGTGAGAACATGCCTTTCGAACTTTTGTCCGACGAGTCCGGCGAGGTATGTAACGCATTCGATGTTATCAAGCTCAAAAAAATGTATGGCAAGGAGTTTGAAGGCATTGAACGCAGCACGTTTCTAATTGATGAGAACGGTGTGCTACGCAGCGAATGGCGCAAGGTAAAGGTACCCGGCCATGTAGACGACGTTCTCAAAGCAGTGCAGAGCCTGTAGCGTCCTACTCGGCAGCGCGGTGCGGCAAGGTCTCGCGCGCCTTGGGCCAGGCATTCATGACAGCCTGCACCAGCGTAGCTAACGGAATGGCAAAGAACACCCCCCATAAGCCAAAGAGCCCTCCGAAAAACAGCACCGCTGTAATGATGGCCAGAGGGTGTAGATTGACAACCTCGGAAAACAACAGCGGCACCAGCACGTTGCCGTCGAGAATCTGAATAATCTGATAGGCCAGCAACAAATACCCCAGTTTGGCGGTAAATCCCCATTGAAAGAAACCGATAAGTGCAATCGGCACGGTTACCGCTATTGCGCCCACATAGGGAATGATGACTGACAAACCGACCAGAAAACTTAGTAACAACGAGTAATCCAGACGCATGATGGCGAACAAAATATAAGTCACTATCCAGACAATGAGAATCTCGAAAAATTTGCCTCGGATGTAATTGGCTATCTTCTGATCAACTTCGTGCCAAACCTGAAACGTCAGCTCACTACCTTTGGGCACAAATTTACTGGCAAACTTCAACAGCTTATGCTTGTCCTTAAGCGCGAAGAACACCATGATCGGCACCAGGACGACGTACACAGAGATCATCACGATCGTGCCCAACCTTGCCAGTGAGAAAGACAGGACGCTCTGAGTGAACTGCGTAAGCTCGTTTCGCAGATTGCCAATCAGCTCATTTACCTGCTGCACCGTGAACATGTCTGGATACTTTTCCGGCAAACGCAGTAACTGTTCCTGAATGTTCTGGATCATCCCTGGCAACTCGCGCACAATACTGGTCAGCTGCTGAGACAACAATGGGATAAGACCGAACAACACGACGATGGAGATGGCAATGATCAACGCCAGGACAAACAAGGAGGCAACAGTACGTGGCAGTTTCCAGCGCTCCATCGTAGCAACGACGCTTTCCAGCAGATAAGCAAGTATCAAGGCCACGAGTACAGGCGCCATAATGCCACCGACCAACCAGACAAGGCCGAATACCACCAGCAGAAGTATGGCAAGAATGACCGCCTGGGGATCCGAAAAATTCCGGGAATACCAGTCGCGGAGAATGTCATACATCGTTAGTCGGACTCCAGTTTAGCCACTGAAAATTGATACGCAAAGCTCAAAACAATTCCTTGGAGAGTATGACATTGCAAATGCAGCCGCTGCTCTCATTCACAAAACATTCACAACTGTTTGCCGAATGGACAGACCCAGCAATATATCAGCCAAGGGCAATATAACGCGTAAATTAAAATGGCGACTTATTGACAGCTCAAGGCGCTTTGTCTTCACCTTCTGATTACTGGGGCTGGAGACGAAATAAAAATCACATTTGCGGGTATTCATGCGCTTATATCCTGTCCCAGCGATTAGTCCAGATACTCACCTAGTCGTTCAAAATACTTGCGCGCGAACTGAAACAATTCGTCCATCAGATGGGTGCGAAATTGCTGGCGTTGCCGTACGAAGTAGAATGGCCTTAGCAAAGGCGGGTCAAGCGGTCGGGCTACCAGTTGTTTCAAGGCCAACTCACGACTCACAGTAACGCCCGATACAATTGAAATTCCCATGCCTGCCTGCACCGCCCCCTTGATCGCCTCTGTACTGCCCAATTCAAAAGGTCTGTTTAAAGAGTGCTCATCGACGCCGTGGTCCTGGAGGTAACGCTCAATGACGCTTCGGGTACCAGAACCGTCCTCGCGATGAATAAACGGAAAAGCCGTCAAGGCCAATGGCTCGATTGACTCGTGACTGGCCAGTGGATGCTCGGGCAACGAGATTAGCAGTAGCTCATCCTGCTGACAGCGTTCTACCCGCAGAAGCTGGTTATCCACTTCACCTTCTACCACACCCAGATCAATGATGTTATCTGCAACCATGGCCACAATGGCATCTGAATTGGCAACCCGAAGCCGGATCTGAACATCAGGGAAATGTTGACGAAAATCACCCAGCAGACCCGGAAGCATGTACTCGGCAATGGTTGTGCTGGCACCTATCGTGATCAAGCCCGCTCGATCGCCCGTCAAGGCCTTTACCGATTCATCCATTTCTCCATACAGCGCGATGATGCGTTCGGCGTATTCCAGCACACGCTCTCCGGCCGCCGTCAGGCTAATCCGGTTGTTGCTTCGATCAAACAGCCGCGCATTCAGTTCCTCTTCCAGCTGTCGGATCTGATGCGTCACAGCTGGCTGCGTCATATGCAGAACTTCTGCCGCTCGCGTAAAGCTCAGCACACCTGCAACAATATGAAAAACCTGTAGTCGTCGATCTGACATCAGCGAAACACGCTCCCGGTTCTGCCTTTGATGGAGTGTATCTTACCGTTCAATGTTGCAAGATGTATCGAACGGGGACAGCAAGGGCACGTGGTCGCTATACTCAACTATCAATCAACAGGATAGCAGGCATGCGCGCCAGTCAGTTTCATATAAGTACCACCCGCGAGACACCCAATGATGCGGAAATCGTCAGCCATCAATTGATGCTGCGCGGTGGTTTTATTCGGCGTCTGGGATCTGGACTTTACACCTGGATGCCGTTAGGGCTGCGGGTACTGAGAAAGATCGAAACCATTGTCCGGGCGGAGATGGACAAAGCAGGCGCTTTGGAAATTCTGATGCCGACGATCCACCCGGCTGAGCTGTGGGAGGAAACTGGTCGCTGGGCCAAGTACGGGCCAGAACTCATGCGCCTGACCGATCGTCACAATCGTCAGTTCTGCCTTGGCCCGACACACGAAGAAGTAATCACTGATATCGCACGTCGCGAGCTCAAGAGCTATCGGCAACTTCCGCTTAATTTCTATCAGGTACAAACCAAGTTTCGTGATGAAATCAGACCACGATTCGGCGTCATGCGCTCGCGTGAATTCATCATGAAAGATGCGTATTCGTTCAATATTGATGCTGCCTCGCTGCAACAGAGCTTCGACATCATGCACGACGCCTATTGCGCCATCTTCGATCAGATAGGCTTGGACTATCGCGCAGTGGAGGCTGACAGTGGCAGCATTGGCGGGGCGAAATCACGTGAATTCCATGTCCTGGCAGACAGTGGAGAGGATGCCGTGGTATACGCCACCGTAGGCGACTATGCAGCCAATATTGAAAAGGCAGCAGCGATCTGCACTACCACCCGCGCCCAAAGCACGACGAGTATGCAAAACGTTGATACTCCCGATGTGCATACTATTGATGAACTGGCGGCCAGGCTTGACGTCAATGCAACACAGTGCCTGAAAACGCTATTAGTCAAGGGTACTGAGGCACCCGTGGTCGCCTTACTGCTACGCGGCGATCATCAACTTAATGAGATCAAGGCTGAAAATCTGCCCGAGGTTGCCGAACCACTAACCATGGCCGATGCCAAAACGATCAAGTCAGCTGCCAATTGTGAAGCAGGATCGATTGGCCCTGTCGGATTGAATATACCTATTGTTGCAGATGCAGATGCCGCGTGTCTGAGCGACTTTATCTGCGGCGCCAATACCGATGGTCAGCATCTTGTGGGAGTCAACTGGGGACGGGATCTACCCGAGCCTGTTGTGCGCGACATAAGAAATGTTGTCGAAGGCGATGCCAATCCTGCAGGCGAAGGCACATTGAAAATAGTGCGAGGTATAGAAGTTGGTCATATATTCCAGCTCGGTGATATATATAGTAAAGATATGAATGCAAGCGTTCTTGATGAGAATGGCAAACCAGCCATGCTCATGATGGGTTGCTATGGTATTGGCATAACTCGCGTCGCAGCGGCTGCAATCGAACAAAATAATGATGATAGCGGCATCATCTGGCCTATGGCTATCGCCCCTTTCGAGGCAGCCATATGTCCAGTCAACATGGTTAAATCTGATGCGGTAAAAGCGGCAGCAGAAAAACTCTACGAAGAGCTCAAAAGCGCAGGTATCGATGTGCTGTTCGATGACAGACCACTTCGCCCAGGCGCCATGTTCTCAGACATGGAATTGATTGGCATACCGCATCGCTTTGTTATCAGCGACAAATTACTTGCAAACAACGAGGTGGAATATCGCGGCCGCAGCGATAGTGAGGCCACTGTTATTGCACGCGAAGAGGTTCTGACAAAGATCCTATAGTTGGCATGAGTGGTTAGCATGAAACGCCATGGTACGTGTGGTGGCGCAATCGCGGTGCTACAAAGGTGTATGACATTCGGGCTTACGTATACAACAGTGGCCCGGGGTTCGTCTCAGCAGATGCCAACCAAAAGGAGAGATTTATGTCTACACGTCACCAGTTTCCCGTGCTACTCAGCGTTGATATCTCAGAAACCGAAAACACCTACCTGATAGAAGCTGATATCACAGGCTTCCGCGCTGAAAACGTCAATGTCAAACCATGGCAGGATTCCCTGATAATAGAAATGCACACAGGGCAAGAACAGACCGAGAGCTACTACCTTGGCGAACCACAGCCAGAATATTATCGGCGTGTTATTCCTCTGGGATTTCGCATTAGCAACAAGTGCTTTGAGACGCAATACATTGCCGGTAACTTGAAAATCTACGTAAGAAAGCCTGCAAACCATGCGAGAATTTTCGTCAGCGGTATTCAATACCCATTACTGAGCTCTGGCAGTTACCTCGAAAACCGGTAGCGCATCCGGATTATTTAACTCACATCCATTCGCACTCATTGATACCCCGTCACGGTTCAACGTAAGCTCTGATGCCTTGGTGTAGCCGGTAGCACAATTATCATCGACCTTAAATGCATACAAACATCCGTCAGCGGTAGGTTTTCGCATGATAAATCGAGGCGGAAGGGCAGAATCGTATCCAGCTAAGTAGGCGGTGACCGAACCATTCTCGATGCTTGCCGTTAGACCAACGATATCTTGAGAACCCATCACGAAGTCAACGCCTTCATCATCTCGCGACACCATGTCAAGCGATGTTCCAAGACTCTGTTCGAATTCGACCAGACCTGAAATATTGGGGAGCTCGCCAGAGCCTGATGGCTCCTCACCTTGTGCTAGCTGACGGGTAACAACGACTTTAAAAGATTCTGAAACGATGGCACAACGCTGCGCAATGTCGAAAATCAGACCCACTCTTTCAGCCTGCGGATCTGCCACCGGAGCCTCTTGCGTGGGGCCGTTGCCATTGTCTGCCACTTCGTTCCCGGGATCACCTTCGATAGTGCCGAGAACATCAGGATCGTCGTCCCGTGTAAAATCCGACGTGGCAAGCCCGTCAATGGCATTACATGACGCAAGCATAATAGCGACGTGTATGAGGAGCACATAGCACAGCCTTTGCAAGTTTTTTGATGCCTTTAAAATTCCCGCACAACTCATGATCAGCCCCAAATTATCTATGCCAAATCTTACCGAAGCGAGCGCTGCATGTACACGATATCCAGCCATCGATCAAACTTGTAACCGATGTCACGGGCCATACCCACTTGCCTGAAACCACAAGACTCGTGGACACGGATGGAGCCCAGGTTGGCACTGTCACCGATGACCGCAATCATTTGCCGGAATCCGCGTTCGGTACAGAGCGCCATGAGATTTTCCAGCAAAACACTCCCAACTCCCTGTCCCATAAAAGCCGGAGCAATGTAGATTGAGTCCTCTACCGTAAAACGATAGGCTGAACGCTCTTTATGCGAGGCAGCATAGGCGAAGCCTGCAAATTGTCGTCCCGTATACGCTACCAACGTGGGTTGATTGCGTGATTCACGCTGTTGCCAACGTTGCCTAATTTCATCCACAGTTGGCGGCACCTCTTCAAAACTGCCCGTACCGTACTGAACATGATGTGCGTAGACATCGCACATGTCAGCTATTTGATCAGCCGTGGCTTCGTTTATGGAGTACTCAGCTTGTTTCACGAATACATCACCCGCTTCTGGATGAGGTAGAGGATAACGGAAAGTCAGCGCCGATAAATCACAGAATTCACATTATCCAAGTAATGGTGCCGGTGTCACCTTTAGAATTTCATCGTAGCTGGTCTTGCCCTGTGCAACTTTATTAAGTCCGCTGAGGCGCATTGGACGCATCCCATCGCTGTAGGCCTGTTTACGCAGATCCTCCAGGTGTACATTCGGTGTGACCATCTCCTTGACCTTGGGACTCATTGGCAAAAGCTCATAAATTCCAGCCCGTCCCTGAAAGCCGGAATTGCGACATTCAAGGCACCCGACGGCCTGGTTGATAAATTCCGGCGCCTTGCTTTTCCACGGTGCTACCAACGAATTCCAACGCTCCTCCTCAGCATCGGCTTTTGCAACACATGCCGGGCAAAATGTGCGTACCAGCCGCTGTGCAACCACGCCGATAAGCGTGGAGCGAATCAAGTAGTAAGGCACTCCCAGTTCCAGTAAACGCGTTACCGCCGATGCGGCATCGTTGGTGTGTAGTGTAGACAAAACCAGGTGCCCCGTAAGTGCGGCCTGAACTGCCATCTGTGCTGTTTCCAGATCGCGAATCTCACCGACCATGATGATATCCGGGTCTTGCCGCAATAGAGTTCTGACACCAGCGGCAAAGGTCAATTCAATATTATGCTGAACCTGCATCTGATTGAATGCCGGTACAACCAACTCGATCGGATCCTCAATAGTGCAGACATTAACCTCAGGGGTTGCGAGTTGTTGCAAGGAGCTGTAAAGGGTCGTGGTTTTACCCGAGCCTGTAGGCCCTGTTACCAGAAGTATGCCGTTCGGTTGCTTGATCATGGAGTTCCAGATGTCAGCTTCGCGTTTGTCAAAACCCAATTGGGTCTGATCGCGCAACAACACCTCAGGATCAAATATGCGCATGACCATCTTTTCGCCAAACGCTGTAGGCATGGTAGATATCCGTAACTCCACTTCCTTAGCGTCGTTGTTGCGAGTCTTGAGTCGGCCATCCTGAGGACGTCTTTTCTCCGCTACATCAAGCCGCCCCAGTATCTTTAATCGACTAGTGACCGCTGCCATAACACTCGCCGGCATATCATAAACCTGCTGCATTACACCATCTATACGAAAACGTACTGCACCGGTATCACGACGTGGCTCCAGATGAATATCACTGGCGCGCTGCTCATACGCATATTGCAATAGCCAATCAACCAGACTGATAACGTGGCTATCGTTAGCTTCAAGTTTGCCATGGCGGCCAAGCTCCATGAGCTGCTCCAGATTCTGAACACCGCCCGATTTACCGACCTGTTCACTCTTGGCACCCAGCACTGATTTTGAAACAGAGTAGAGCTCCTGTAGATAGCGCCTGATGTCCGCAGGATTACAGATTACCAGACGAATCTCTTTATTCAGGATTCGCTGCATCTCCATCTGCCATTCCTGGTAGAAAGGTTCCGCAGTACCGAAAACGACATGATCAGCATGCACCTCCACGCAGATGATATTAAACCGGGACGCGTAGGCATGTGAGGTCACGGCAGTTACCGCTGGTACATCTATCTGCAGTGGGTCGATACGCATCCATGGCAAACCTACTTTTTCTGATAACCAGCGCGTCAGAAAGTCCAGATTGATTTTATCCTGATCGTTACGCGCACTTGCCCAGCCGCTGGCAGCTATACGCTCAAGTGGGCTGACCACCTGACGTCCGGAGCTGGATTTTGTCTGTGAAATGGATCGGAGCAATGCACTGCTGGAATCATCTATCAACCCGTCAATCAACAGACCATCCAGAAGAGCCTCTAGCTCGAGCTTTCCGGTGGCAGGATCGGCAAAGCGTTTTGCGTTTTCTATCAGCACGTGGTGCTCACTTGTCGTTTTCGTGTGACGGGTATCGGCGCATGCGATCGAACCGTGAATACAACACGCAAGAACTTTGCGGTTACGTCACGAAGCGTTGGCCTGATGTGACACACTGCATGAACCGGACGGCCTCCAGGTGAGTACCAGAGCACAGCCGCATATTGATATAGTTGCCGCATTTGTCGATCAACCCCAACCTGGACTACTTATGAGATCACGGAGACTCCCAGTCCAGATCCATAGAGGTGGTCAGGCAGAGCGATTGGCATTTCGTTGATAGTCCAGACCAGGTGATACTGTGAACAACATTACAAGCAATGTACTTGTCGTCTTTGATACCAACAGCGGCAATGCCTATCGCATGGCGCAGCTAATAGGCCGCGGAGTGGAGTCAGTAAAGCACTGCACCGCTATTATTCGCCTCGTGCCCAAGGTTGGCGATAGAAGTTCGAAGCGACTTCCCGCTGTGCCTGACGTCGGTGCGCCCTATGTCACCCTGGACGATCTGGCGAGCTGTGATGCACTGGTCATTGGCGGCCCCACTCATTTCGGCAATATGTCGGCCTCATTGAAACATTTTCTTGATCAGACCACAGAGCACTGGTTCAAGGGCACCCTGACCGGCAAGCCTGCGGGCGTGTTTACTTCTACCGGCAGCATGCATGGTGGTCAGGAGACAACCCTTCTCACCATGATGATTCCACTGCTACATCACGGCATGCTTATCTGCGGCTTGCCCTATTCCAACCCCGAGCTGATGAAAACCGAACGCGGTGGCACGCCATACGGGGCAAGTCATGTATCCGGGGAACAAGGTAATGCCGCATTGAGCGATACAGAAATCAATCTATGCAAGGCACTGGGTGAGCGAATCGCCGTCCATGCCCTGAAGCTTAAAGCCTGATCAATGAACGTTGATAACTCATGAGCGGTAGCAAAAAAACACGCAAGCCGCGCTTTGAATCTCCAAAACATGCCCGCATTGGACGTGTGCTCACCTTGGTGGGCTACTTTGGACTGCTGGCGTTAATCGTGAATTGGTTTACGTGGCTGGCCCCACCGGTGCGAGTCCCGCGCTCTCTGGTTCTAGCAGCACTTGCCATCCCTTTACTGTTCCCGTTGCGCGGTATTATTCATGCGCGCCGATACACGCATCAATGGATCGGATTTCTCAGCATGCCGTATTTCGCCATAGGCGTGGACGTCTGGTACAACCATAAGGATACCGAGCAGTTACTGGGCATGAGCATGGTCGTATTCAGTTTGCTGTTGATGATTGGCAGCAGTATGTATGCACGCTACACGCCCACTCCACCAGAGCAGCGTAAGCCACCACCAGAAGATGGCAGGTAAAGACAGCTAAAGCCTAAACACCATAAAGGTAGCTGTTCTCTCAATCATTGATCTGTTGCCGGGGAACCTGGATGCTACTGAAACACTGCTCTCTAATTTCACGCAATAGCAGGCTTAACAGACTATGATAGCGCTCAGATTCGGGTGACGGCGTTGTCCCCGCCTACATTGGAGGAGACAGAGAACAGGTGGCACATTTGGAACGAGTGAAAACCACAGGGATCAGGTACTTGCTAGCAGTACTGGTTTTCTCTTGTATCGCTGGCCTGACAGGGACAGAGGAGGCTATAGCTGATTCATCCGTTAACGCTCAAACATCCGTGCGCGAGAGCGTAACCGTTGATCCCGAGCTACTGTCGCAACTGGAGAACATCGCCCACTTTCGCATTGTGTTGCACGCGCCGGAACCACTGCGGCAGCTGGTCGCTCAGGTATCGACGTTGCTAACAGCCTTGGGGGCAAAGCGGGTGGAGCAGCGCTTCGTTGCGCAATCACCCGACGAAATAGAAATTCGGTTCTTTCATACTTCTGATCATGAGGCGGCGAAATTGGTGAAGGATGCGCTGTTGCTAGTATTCGACACTATCGATTTGCGAGATTTCACCAACTACAAACCATCGCCTGATCAGAAATTGATCGAGGTATGGTTGTAATATAATGCAGAGAACGCTGGATTACACTATTCGGTTTTAACTTTTTGCGACGGCCAGAGAGGCGCGCTGATTAGTGTACTTAGGCACAGTGCTGTCAGCAATACATCGCTTCATCTCCTTATGGTCACTGAGCCTTTTTCTATGCCGAATGCTTTTGTAAAGCGAATGCACGCTATGATAAACGCCAAATCCTCACCCCTGCTTCTCCTCTCAAGCTTCCTCTTACGTGAGGGTCGCGCCGGTATCGGCTGTTTTTTCAGCAAACTATAAAAACACGGATTAACCACACGGGATGGAAGCAGGCGATATTCACAATAGCTACGCAGCGCCAGACAGGACAACACTCCGCTCGGTATTGTCCATAAGCTACTAACTGTCATGTTGGTAGCGTCGCTCGATTCGCAGCTGAACATCACGCTCCATTGAAATGCGGTGTAGAAGGCGACAGTCAACCTTATAGCCTTTGATTTGGCGGTGAGGACCAATATCCTGATAAGTGTTTACATAAAACTACTCAACCTTAGATTAGCTCACAGCTCTCTTTGGCTGCGTAAAAATTTGGCTTTAAGATTACGGATATTAAATTTTTGTATTTAAAACGAAAAGAGCGCGCGTCGTTATAACACTTATCTCATGAATTTTTAGCTCTGTCGTTCGCCGTAGAACCAAGCTCTGAGTAGTGTGTGTGTCAGATCCCGATACGGCTCGCCAAGCAGCCCTATCCAATCGGAGTGGCTGGTGGTAACGTCTCTTCCAGTTTAAGAGATGGAAAATCTTCTTGCAGTGATTTTTTAATCGCTGCACCATCTTTATCCTCGACATCGACTATAAGCAATAGCTCACCTTTACCTAGTAGTTCTTCATATTCCTCAAGGTGCCTGTTAGGTACGGCTGCGCCGACAAGTGCAGACACCAGCGTTCCGAAGCTTGCGCCGCCCAATGTCGCAAGTGCCAGACCCGCACCACCAACCAGTAAGCCAGGCGCTGCTGCTGCGCTCACTCCCAATCCAGCTACAACACCCACTAGGGCCCCTGCCGTGCCGCCTCTTTTAATCGCGGGTATAACATCATTTTGTAGCAAATCGGCCTCGGGCAAATTAGATAGCGTGGTGCCTTCGTTGGCGATGAAACCAATAGCATCATCTTCGACCCCTAACGTTCTCAGTCTGTTTACAACCTCCTCACCAAGTTGCGCTGAACTGACGGTAAAAACTAGCTTTGCTGACATTCGTAAACCTCGATTATTGGAGCATTATTGTAACGCAGTGTTTGTAATGTCTGGTGTGCGCTTGTAACATTTGCTGGCAGCCACATATTGGCTCAGACCAGCCTGTTGCGCTGAATACTTGTATACATTGCACACAGATCGTTGCACACAAACAAGTGTGCGTAAAGTCACGGTTTAAATCAGCTTTGCTGAACTTTAACGCTCCTGATTGCCAAGCCTGGTATCACGGTAAATATTTCAAACGATTGCAGCCAGGGTGACTTAAAACGAAACTATGTTCCTGCCCGGATGCAGCAAAAGTATCGGCGGTTATAACAAATCAATTAGGATGAATGTCAAATGAAAGCACTTTTATTAGGCTCTATCGGCGTAGTCTGTGATACCTCAGATCTTCAACGCCAAGCGTACAACACGGCATTTACCGAAGCCGGATTAGACTGGCAATGGAATACGTCGCTTTATAAGAAAATTCTTGAGATTCCGGGCGGCACGAAACGGTTAGCGCGTTATGCCAAGGATGTGGCCAGCAACGATGTAGATGTCGAATCGATACACAAGCGAAAGACAGAGCTTTACGCTCAGATGCTGGAGGAAAGTCAGCAACCCCTTCGCAGTGGCGTTATACGTCTTGTAAAGGCTGCGCAGTCGAAAGGCATCAAGGTTGGTTGGATAACAAGTACAGAATTTTCAAATCTTGAAGCTATTTTGCGTCGTTCGGCAGGCCAGCTGAGTGAAGCTGACTTCGACATCATCACACATCGCGAAACCGTTGAAAAATCCAAGCCTCATCCAGCGCCCTATCTGAGTGCTCTTAAACATCTGCGAATCGAGGCTTGTCAGGCAATCGCTGTCGAAGATACGGAAGCCTGTATGCATTCGGCAATCGGCGCAGGTATTCCCTGTGTCGTTACGCCTCACGAACTAAGCATTAATCAAAATTTCGATGAGGCGCTTTCAGTCGTCAGTGGTTTGGGTGATACAGACTCGCCTGAAAAGATGTTGGGTGGTATATCGTTATTTGAACAGCAAGGCTTGGTCACGATAGAAGCTTTAAGCAGTCTTCACGAGGACGTTTTCAACGCCTGATACATTGAGACTAGCTCGAAAGGCTTAACGGCGATTATCATTTGTAGTCACAGAGTTGTGTTGATTATAATGGGTGCGCCCCGTCGGAGCCTGAAGGTCAATATACAGGCCTGCGCGCAGACCTGAAGCGCCCGCTTCAGCATACCGCTATTGACGATCGATGATTATTTACACTCGGCTGTGTTGGGGACGTCAAAATAGTATCGTAGCGATTGGTCTGGCATTGTATTTTCAAGTTGGCCGGATCTTTGGCCAGGCAGTGGTAGTAATAGAGGCATCGGCTTTGCAACGTTAATTCGTGGCCAGGATCAGGCGCTGACGACGAGCGGTACAGGAACTTAAACGCGGAGCAGTCGCCGCAGATTTGTGGAAGAGGGTATGTGTGAAAATAGCGTTGCTTCTACAATCGACGTATTAGTTGTCGAAGACGATGATATGACAAGGCAGGTCTTCTGTCGCGTTGCAGAATGTCTTGGGCACACTGTTAGATCTGCATCAACGTTTAACACGGCATGTGATGAAATAAAAACTCGCGCTCCTGATTTGGTGCTTACCGATTGGGACTTGAAATCCAATGCATCCGGCAGCGGTGCGGACGTTGCTGCATTTTCACTGACCGAAAATCCTTGTACGATTGTTATCATGATCACTGGCAATGATATTGATCAGCTGAGGCGTCAAACCAGCTCGTTGTCGATAAGCGCATACGTGCGCAAGCCTGTCGACCTTTCAGGTCTTAGAACAATTTTAAATGAAGTACTCAAATCGTAACTGCTCGATTGAAGTCAATCGGAAAACATGAAAAAAATGAACAAACTCACTGCACACCAGAACCCATCTCCTATTGATCCAGACGATCAGCCGGTTAAAGTGCCTGATATAGAGCCGGATCAGCCCGTTCCTGTAACTCCAGATCACGTTCCCCCGCAGCCGATAGATCCTCCCGGGCCGCCGATACAAGAACCCCCCGGCATTCCTGGAACACCGATCAGAACAGAGTCTTTGAGCTCTTCAACCGGTTGTACAGTGTCTCTACCGTAATTAAGTGGATAATCGGCAATGCGTGACACGCAGCTGTTTTGGCTAGACGGATCGCTGCGGCAGAGATATCGTTACTTTGGTACCTGCCATTTCTGTGGATTTTATACTCATTTCACCGTTAAGAAACTTCACTGCCTCGTGCACCAGATAAAGCCCAATCCCATGCCCTTCAACCGTCTTCTCACCTTGCTGGGACTCATAGGCTCGTACCTTCAGCTCAGTTACTTTGGAAAGCAATTCGGATGATATGCCTATACCGTTGTCCTCGACTGATATTTCAACAAGTCCATTATCAGCATCTGCACGGCTCAAACGCACGTAGGAATTTTTTTTGTCCGGTGCGCTGTACTTTATAGCGTTTGAAAGCAAGTTGGTCAGAATAAGTCTGAGTTTTCCCGCATCGGTATTCACGACGCCCAAATCCCTCGGGATGACTAACTGCACGTTCTGGTCCGACAGTGTCTGGTTCAACTGATCAGCTATATCTGTAACCAGCTCGGCAATACCGATTTTCTGGGTAACCGGTGTGTCAGTAGCGATCGCATCTGACGGATTCACCAACGTTTCTACGTTGTTCATGATCGTAATAACTTGCTTTAACGCAATTTTGACGTCACCCAGAGCCTCATGGATCGTGGGCGTGTTTTTTGTGTCATCAATGATCAATTCAACATTTAACAAGGCTGTCTGTAAGGGCGTGCGAATCTCATGCCCGATAAAATTGTTAAAATGAAGTAACTTTTCTGTCTGCTCCTCTATAGTGGCGACATATTTCGATACGAACGAATCCACTGTATCTTGCAAAATTCGTCTGACTATCGAATGCACAGTATTGCTGGCATGCATCATGTCGGCATTTTTTAGTGTACCGGTGTAATTGTCGGTAACTTCAATAACAAAAGACTCAAGATGTTGCGCCAGTATGTCGTATTCGCGCAACAGCTGGCTCACTGTGGCATTCTGCTTGTGGCGCAAATTGCCCAACTCCAGCGCTTTGCGAGTGATCAGTGAATTGAATAGCGCAAGCTCTGTTTTGTCGGCTTGTATGATTTTACCGATTTCGCATATCATCAAGGGAATATGGTCAAGGTACTGCTCGGTAGGAAAGATATCCTTCGTGTCCTCGAGCACTATAGCCTTCAGACTATCAAGCCACATTTGAGCGAGATCGTCGCTGCATCGTTGGATCTCGGCGGCTAGAAATTCTCGGTATAAGGTATTCACGATGAGTGGCAATCAGATGGACACAGACACTACAATAGCTCAAATCCTGTTCTTACCGCCCAATTGTATGATACTGGTTACAAATAATTATTGAGATCTGAAAGCCTGCTTCGAGGTAAATTCTGCTAGAAACAAGCAGCACGGAGCACCACCTACTACAGATACCCTATTCTCGCTAAACTCCGACAGATCCATAAACGCCTTCGAATCGCGCCGGATAGCTATCAACACACATGTGACTTGTATAGCGTCTATTGCGAGGAGTTATCGGGGCGTCTTTAGCAACGGTTTTCTCGGCAGGCAAGCCAGTTCAGGATGCGGAACAAGCGGGTTCTGCTCCGTTTTCCACAGACGTTGTCCAGCGGGGCGAGATGCATGGGCGCCTGAGATGCTCAGGTTATTGTGGGACGGGCCCTAAGCTATGCATATTGGTGTCCTTTAATCAAACCATGGTTAAAAGCTCACCTAGCGCTGAAATACTCTTAACCCCTTCTGGTGCCTGCCCGTTACCGTGCAAGTCGTAGTAAACATGAGCCATTCCGGCAGCTTGGGCGGCCTGGATGCCCACCACACTATCTTCGACCACCAGACACTCTACGGCAATCACGCCATATTGCTCTGCGGCATATTCAAAAAGTGTCGGGTCTGGCTTCCACGCCTGCACTTGGTAAGCGCTGAATATTCCACCATTGAAATGATGCGAAAGATCACACAATTTCAATGAGCGAAGTGTTTTCTCCACCGGTGCGTTGGAAGCTATGCATTTGGCCACACTGAGCAAACTCAACATCTGATCGGCCTCAGGGCTCGCCACAATCATGGAGCCAGACAACGTCTCTTCCCTGTCCCGATACAACTCCAGGCAATTGTCGGGAACATCACCCGGTGAAACTGCCTCAATGTCGGCGAATATATCCGCTAGCCTCATGCCTCTGTACTTTGCGGTCACTTCCTGGGCTGTGCCGGTTAAACCTGGGATAACATCCAGCATGGCTTGCGAAGCACAGTCTTCACTTTGAACCAGTGTGCCGTCCATATCAAAGATAATCAGCTTGTAGGTCATTTGTCAGATATTCTCCGTTGTCTGGATTTTTATCAACGCAGCCATGGTCGGATAGCCGACAAACCGCACAACGGACCTTACAATAAAAGCTGGCTCAGCATGCCCTCAGGGTTGCTAATGAAACTTTTCATCGGATATGAATGGTATCGTTGAGAGGTAGTAAATCAGGTTGGTAGTGAAAAGTTACGCGTGCTTGCCGTCAGCTCACTGTATATTGGTCTTTATCGACAAACTCATCGTTACCAACGCGCCTGTATGTATCGGGCGCAAGCCAAGGCATCGGTTCGCTTAATTGCTACTTCAATCAGCTCTGTATCAAAAATGAATCCGATCATGGCGCAGCTGCGCGCCCATCGCTCGATCAGAAAATCCCAGAACAAGGCGCAGGATAATCACATGGCGCAGGAAACCTACGTTGAATCTGCCCTGAGTCTCGGCATTGATGCATATGACGCCGCCTTTCAGGACTACCGTGCTGTCGGTACGAAGGACAGCAGCTCAAGCCAGGAGATGCGCGCGTTAGTTGGCATGGAATCACGTCCACACATGCGCAAGTTTCAGACAGTGCGCGGACCTCTGACACGATGATCAAGCTCTCGCCGATCAGCTGGCTGGGATTCGTCCTTGGCACCGGCTATTCTTTGCTCACGACGTTCACTGTGTCAAGCGGACTACTGGACGGGGTCGCGGACAGTATCCGTTTTGTATCGATCGGCGTACTGCTTGCCATGCCGATATCAGTGGGTGTCATCATGATGGTGTGCGCCAGCCGTGAAGAGGTCTTGAACTGGCGCAACTGGATGTTCAAACCCTGGTTGTCGATCTTTGGCTGGGCGCTGGTCTCGTTGGTCATGCGGTGGGAGACCCTCATTTGCGTAGTCATGATCCTGCCACTGTACCTGCCACTCGCCTCACTCGGTGGGTTCACCGGCGCCTGGCTCCGACGAAATTTCTGCCAGCGAGTTTCTGGAGGCGCCCTGATGAGCTCCGCCATTCTGCCTCTGTTGCTGCTGCCGATGGAAGGCGTTATTGGTCAAGCGTAAGATTACATCACGGTTGTGGACTCCATCGAGATTGAACAAGCTGCAACAGTATTGTGGCCGCAGGTACTGAATATTCCTGGCATCAACCCCGATGAGCTGAACTCAAGTTTCTCGCACCAGATCGGCATACCGAAGCCAGAGTTTGCATTAACGCCAACCGCCGAAACAGGCGCAATGCGACAACTTGGTTGGGAGCACGGCGTACGTTTTCAGGAACTCATCACCGAGCTCGAACCCCCTCGCTACCTTGCCTACGATGTGCTGGTAGATCAGGCGTCGATGAAACTTGCTGCGCTTGACACACACGTAACGGTTGGTGATCGTTACTTCGATGATCGCGCTCATTTCGTCGCTTTTCGATAGCTCATAGCGTCGGGTAAGCCGCTCTTACCGCAAGCCCCAAAACTCAGCAACCCGCCGTACAGCACACACACCTGCATCGGAAACATACCCGCCTGCTTCGCCACACTCCCCCACGTCGCTATCCACATCTATCGGCACTGCATGGCCAAATCCCTTTAACAGCCATGTCTCCACTCGCGGATTTCCGGCCTCATCCTTATAGACCTTCCGAGTAGCGTCACTCAACACTTCCTCATCGTCTGCCAGCGTATCGATGCCCTGAACGCTAGTCCATTGCTTCGTCAGCTCGTCCAGATTGTCCGGGTCAACCGTGGAATCGTCGGTACCCTGCCACAACGATAATAAGGGCCAGCTTTCAGGCAAAGAATCCGCGCTTTTTCTTACATAGTTGGACCATGCCTTGCCATCCCTGTCCCCGGCCCGAAACCCTGCAATCCCGCAAGCATAACTGGCGTCAGCGCCGTCCAGTGCCAAGGGACTGTAATGCAGCCAGTTCCAGGTAAAATCGCTGAAACCTGCGGAGCGGTTACACCCGTACGGCAGGCCCGCGAAAATGGCGCCGCCTGCAAATCGATCTGGATAGTTAGACAACAGGACGGCTGTCATGGCACCACCAGCAGACAAGCCCAACACATACACGCGGGCCGGATTGACACCTTCATTATCAATAGCGTTATCGATCATTGCGAGTATCGATGCGCTCTCCCCACGACCGGGCAGATTGTCATCGGTATCGTACCAGCGAAAACAAGCTCTGGCCATGTTCGTCTCCCGCTGCTGTGGCAGTAACAACAGGAAAGGGATTTGTTGAGCAAGAGCGGTCAGCCCTGTCTCATTGTCGAAATCTGCGGCCCTCTGCCTGCACCCATGCAAAGCCACAAGCAGGGGCAGATTCTGCCTGAACGCTGCCGGACGATGCAGAAACATTTGAAGATTACCGGGATTCTCGCCAAAGTCGTCCACCTGCTCAAGGGCTGTGACTGGCTGCGCTATAAACAGTGCGAGCAGAGCAATCGCCATTGGTTCAGCCTTGCAGAGCTTACCTATTAACTCAATCCAGAGCCTGTACATGCACTTATGATTTTGTTGGAGCGACATCGTGTTCATTCCCTGTTGCTCAAGCATAACAAACCTCGAAGCAATCGATAGGCGACAACTCCTGGAAGCCGGGAATTTACGCAGAGACCCACACCGGAATTGAAACCCGATATCATGATAGCAACTCCAGCTTGCACAACATCTACTATCGTCCAACGCTGTCCAACGTTGTCCAAAGCAATTGACTTGACTGACGATCAACTCATCACCGCAATACATCACAGCGTTAAAATACAGTTTACACGTTGGTTGTTTAAATTAACCCTTGAAATATTTTGACCGCGTCTTCTAAAAAGAGGCTTCAAGACGGCTGTTGACCAGAATTTCCGCCACCACCGCTTCATTGGGTAGTGATAACGCATAGGCGACTGTTGCAGCAATTGTTTCGGGAGTAATTTTATATTCGCCGTCCGGTGTGGTGACTGTTAACACCATATCGGTATCTACAAGACCGGGGCATATGGCGGTCGACCTAATGCCATCATGCCAACCTGTACGTCTTATTGCATGGGTGAGTGCCAGTGCAGCAAACTTGGTGGCACTGTATCCCAGGTTTGATTCACTCAGTAGCCGTTTACCCGACAAGGATACGATATTGATGATACGACCGTGCCCGCACGTTCTAAGTGAGGGCATAGTTGCTTTCGCCAATCGCCATGGGCCTTTAAAATTGATGTTCCACATAAGGTCAAGGTCCTCTTCACTGCCGCTTTCAATGCCGACTGATTTAATTACACCCGCGTTTAACACCACTGCGTCGATGCTACCGAATCGTTTGAGTGTAGCGCTTGTCCATTGACTTGCTGTTGCAGCATCAGTGGCATCGTAGTGGTGAGTCATTACTTCACCTGCGAGCGCGCTGGTGGTGATGTTATCGGGATTACGCGCCCCAAGGCTTAACTGGTAACCGGCCTCTGACAGGTTTCTGGCTATGGCATATCCTATCCCCCGGTTTGCACCGCTTATCATCACAGTTCGGTTATATGGATTTAACATGGGCTTTCAGTTGTCAGTTGTGCGGTGTGCGGTGTGCGGTGTGCGGTGTGCGGTGTGCGGTGTGCGGTGTGCGGTGATTTTCACCTAAAAAGCCGTACTAAGTGAAGCGAAAAGCCATGCGCTGTTCGAGTATAAATACTCTACAACGGACGCGCAAATTTTGCCGACCACTTCGATCACAACGTTAAAGAGGAGGGGGTGTGATGTCACTATTTGTCGGAACCGAATTGAATTGTTGTCGTCTAATGGCCCGTGAAACAATAAACTATGCGTTTCAAGACCCCTTAGAACTGCAAAAACGTTTTGTCAGTAGAACATCAAGGACAAAAATATCAATTTAAATAGTAAAGGGTGGTTTTCTACCTGGTACCGTCGTTGGCTTTGGGCAACGCTCATATGGATCGTGTTCTGGCCTGTACTTTGGTATTTTAAGATCGGTGTAATTACTGGTCCGAAATCATGGTTCTGGATTATCGGTGAGTTGAATTATCCGTTTGCATTGATCATGTTTTACTGGGCCGACAGTTTTCTGATAAAGATATTCAAAGACCCAAGGATGGTTTTTATCAGCGGCATGTTGATGGTGGCGTGTGTTATGCCGTTTTTTTATCAGTGGGCCGGTTTCAGAATGGCAGTGTTGATGGAAGCATTTCTGTTTTAAGAAAAATGCAATTTTAAGAAAAATGCATTTTACTCACTAACAGCCGAAACCCGGCAACCCCAAAAAACAATGCAAACGCAGTATTAAACACACGTGCCGAGCGCAGGTAAAATTTGCGCACCCGGGCGTTAGAAAAGCCAACAGCATAGCCAAAAAATACCAGTGCGCTAACACAGCCAACGGTTAGTATTACTCGAACTAACATCCCTATATTGGCATCACCCGGAATGCCCACTGAGTACAGAGATCCGAAAAATAATATTGCTTTGGGATTAGTAAGATGTATTAATAAACCGCGCAAGTATGCACCCGATAAACTAATGTCTTTTGTAGCGTCTGACGATTGCTGTGCCCGAGTGGTGGACGCATGAGGTTTGAACACAGTCCTAGCTGACTTATACGCCAGGTATAATAGATACGCCGCACCTGTGTATCGCATCACTTCCATCACCCAGGCATTGGTCAGCATTAGTGCACCTAGTCCAAAGGCTGCCAGGCACGACCAAAAAAGCGAGCCTGTGAGTATTCCGCTCGCCAGTGCACAGCCGCATATACGGCCGTTATTCATAGAGATACCTGCAATTGCTAAAGTGGCGGGGCCAGGGCTTGACACAGCTACAAGTGCGGCAAAAACAATCAGCGAGTAATTGATCTCGTTCATAAAAAGCCAACGAAAGTAACTTTGAGGTGCGTTGTGAACTAACGGCAATAGCCCTTCGCGCAGTGTAGCATTACAGAGTGTATAAGCGCAGCACCTCCGCTAATCCCGCTGTAGGCCGTCTCGGACGCAGGCGGCATTCGAAAGTCTATACTGAACAGGATTGAGAATCAGGCCAATTGTAATTCTACGTACTCAATGAGTTTGTTGCGATCAACGTGGAAACCATTATATTCCACTACCCCTTCCGGGTTAATCAGTATCAGCCACGGTGTACCTCCGGTTCTATAACCCTGCATAGTGACAGGCATTGCATGGGTGTCTTCATTACCAGGATCGTGACCCATGGTAATAGGTAGATCATATCGTAGTTGCAGTTTACGTACGTCGTCAATGGTATTGCTCCTGTAGCCTTCAAACACTGTTTGAATCCCTGCTATGGCTACTTGCGGATGATCATGAAAACGTTCTGAAAATGCCTGTAAAGTGGGGAAACCGCTGCTGTGACACCCGGGGCACCAGTTCTGGAAACACTTGAGGAATACCCACTTGCCGCGCGATTCTGTTACCGAGAAGTGGCCGGGTTTACCGTCGGCGTCTATCCAGTAGTCAAGCTTGATTTCGGGTGCTTTATGGCCCTCTATGCCGCGCGTGTTCTGGGCGTTTGCCGAGGCGCTGAAAACGGACGGCAGCGCGAACGTGCTGGAGACGATACCTGCCTGACGCAGAAAAGCGCGGCGATTTTTTAGTGTGTTCATTATACAAAACTCGTGTCAGTAGCAGCGCTGTTTTATTTGAACGTTCACATCTGAACGGTTCGCGTCGCCGAAAATTGGCCTGTTCGGTCTCACACCAACAGGTCGCAGTGAGCCACCGATGAAAAATAGATTACGCCACCATTCATAAACGAATAGGCAGGGCAAATGATTGCAGTTTAGTGAAAATTTCCTGGCAGTCCTACTGGACGCGTGATCGGTAATTGATGTGAGAGAGTTGCAAGAATGTGATGAATGCGAGCAAATTACTGGCCGAGCGCTGGTCACTCTGACACCGCGCGGAAAGGACCGTCAAAAAACCACAACACAGCAGGCACAACATAAGCGAGGACCAAGCTCATACAGCCATGAGCCGGGATGGAAGACCCATGCGGGTACTCAACGGAGTCGCCAGCAGCGGAGGTGTTTACCTGAATCGACCATTTGATCTGATTAAGCCCAGTCAGCCGCCTACCCTCATTGAACGCTGTGCGCGAGGGCATCCGTTTGCCAATCGGGGCTTCGGTGGGCAATTACCCCATGATGAAGGCACATGACGCAGCGAGTCAGTGCGTGAGCTGATCGTATTCCAGTAATAGGTATTTCGCAGGCCTCCCTTTTTTTGCGTTGCCATCGTCACTCATGATAATCAGTCGCGACTCGTTTCCTATAGATACAGAGTCGATGGATTCGACATTGTCGAGGCTAATAATTCCAGGCAAAGTCAGTGGCAACGGCGCATCTGACCCAGAGCCCGACCAGGTCCATAGTTGCGATACTTTTTTGCCATCGTTATCGTCGATCTCATTGACAAGTAAAAATGTCTCAAGCACCGGGTCGAAGCTCAGCGCACGGATCCCGCCACCTATGTCAAGCAAAACTGGCTCGCCGAATATCGGGGTAATATCGTCAGCGAACATTTCTGCACTATTTTCAATAGTCAATATCACTGAAGACTCCGCGGCCAACGGATTTCGCAACCCTAACAACAAGTGTCCTGTTTCGTTGTGGAAGGCCATGCCTTCAATGTTTAGATCGTCTAGTTCGAAAATTTCGCCGCTGCGCTCTTCTATACTGGATCGTAGTTTTTCGTCGGCCGCAAGGCTCTCTCGCAGATCTGTAACCGCCACAAGGTCACGAATGTTGCTACCCGTTATCTTGAAACGCAAAAGCAGCTCGCGGGCGTTATCACGCTCACCTTTGTTGTTGACTGAATGCGAAGTAATTGCATAGATGGATCCTTCCGCATCCATCGTAAGCGCTTCAAGATCGTTAAGCTTTCGCCCCGCGCCCCGCATGAGCTTAAGATCGACCGTTGGATTTTCTACCAGACTGCCATCGGGTGACGGCGTCAGCACACTGAAGGCGCGTGTTGCTTCATCTTCAACCACTAGTAATCGACCGTCAGGCAGTTGTTGCACTGCCGAGGGCTCGTATATGTCTCGTAATTCCGATATTCCAAGATTGGACAAACGCGGTATGGGCTGCCCGGCCAGCGAAGGAAAAGCATTCAGCAAGAATTTTTGCATGAAGAAAGCCAACACTGTTATCAACAAACCCCAGCGAAATATCATGTACGAAATATTTAACAGCTTGAACTTGCGATTGGCCATTTGTCCAAGCCAATACAACTGGTCGCTCATAGTGAAGTAAACCTCACTACGGTTGCGCATCAAGTCTTGCATTCGCGTCCAGTACTCTTGGGGAGTCATCTGAACACGATCCTCATAGATCAGTAGATTGCGATTGGTTCGAGCCTCTGACTCGCGGCTATGCAGGAAGAAGCGACGGAAATCTCGAAGGCGCGCTTCACCTTTACGCACAGCCTGTAACCACGAAAGAAGTGCGCCTATAAAATCAACTCGTTCTGGTGACGCAGCCAGTAGCGCAAAGATTATCGACGTGGCTGACGTTAGCATGAATAGCCCTGCCGGTAACAGCAACTCGGGTGAATCAGCTATCAGAAATGCACCTGATATCATCAATGCTGAGATGATGAACCCGTTTAGCGAGATCATGATATTAGCTTTCATGGCAGCGAGGGAAATGATGTCCAGCTCGGCCCGGTAAGCGTTGCGGAACATGGTCTCGATCGCTTTGTCACTTCCTGGTTGCTTCTTCCTATACTTTCTTTTATCGCGTTTCGTACTTGCTGTTTGATCACGGCCCGCCTGAAACCTGGAGTCCTCTTTACTCACGGTCTAATATTTACCATCACGACAATTTCGACCTTTACTACACTACGGAGCTCTCTAAAAACACACCTGAATTCGCGACAATCAAACTGACCTTTCATGTAGTCTGAGTTCCAGCCTCCAGCGCGACATGTTCGGTCACAGTCTGTGTATGTGTTGAATGACATAACGAATAGTACTTTAAGCCTGGTGTTAACCCTAGTGTTGCATAAAATTTCGAGTCCAGAAGCTTACAGAGCTGTATATAAGTACCGGTGGCGGCCCTTAGATGCTGCTATAGAAGCAGCGAAGCGGTTCTGGGCCGGAATTTTGTGCAACATTAGGGTTAAGATGGGAGTGCTCGGGCAGATTATGGTTAATGAAGCAATAAATTATGCATTTCGGTTGTTCCTGCGCCTGTCTGGCAAGGGCAGATCCTGGCAAACAGCTCGCGCTATTCAACCGCCGAATAACGCCGCAGGGCGGGATACAGAGACGATCGAAATGCTTCGCTCATTGTTTCACGAACCTTTATATACGGTTATAACACATTGGCTAATCAGCGAAGAATTGCCATCGAAGAATTGCCGTCGTTGACAAGTGAGCGACCTATGGCAGTTACATCTTTAGGTCGATGTTAGTGCCGATTCTAGCAGACATCGATGCTCGCCATTTTAGGATAGGCTATTACGTAATGTCGAAATTTTAAAAACTTCAAGGCACATTGCCTTCGACTTCCGACGTATGCGCCATTATTAATTGTCGCTTCGGTTACTTTGTCTAGTGGCTCCTACAAACGAGTCGCAACATAGCTTGCGTGGTTACTTACGATTCTGCCGGTAGGATGTTGAGTAGACATCTTCTATCGCACCAAACCGGAAGTCATTAAGGAGACGCTCCGTTTTACCCAGCATGCTCTCGAGATTATGATAGTGCGTAAATTGTGCAAAACGTCGAGGCATCTTTATGCGCGGATGATTGACATCATATTCCCATGGATGAACATAAAATATAAGACGCGCACCCTCCTTGTTTATATTCTGAATCAGCGTTCTTGTCATTGAATAGGGGTATAGCCTGAAATATCCTCCCCCACTCATCGGAATATTCCAGCCTGCAGTCGTCTTACCGAAACCCACCCGACAGGTACTCAAGGGTACCTCGAAGATTTTATGTCCCGCTTGCGTCGACAACCAGTCTGGATATCGGTTTGCACCGGGAATACCGTAGCGGTAATTGTTGACGGGAAACACACTCGAATCATATCGAAAACCTTCCTCCAACAGAATATCATGCGCCCACAAAGACTCTTTCGTTATCGAAAAAAACGGAGCTCGATACCCTTCAACAGCGTGACCTGCCAGCGCTTCAATAATTTGTTTGGAACGCTGTAAGTCTTGACGGAATTCGCCGGGCGATTGCTGATAAACAAAGCGGTGCGAGTACCCATGAGAACATATCTCATGCCCCCGGTTGGCAATGTCTCGAATAATACCGGGGGTTCTCTCCGCCTGATACCCGAGTACAAAGAAAGTGGCCCTCGTAGAGCTCTTTTCCAATAACGCCAATAACGGGTCTAATCCTGTCTGCAAGCGTGGTGCAAAATCTGACCAGTGCTGAATATCAATCTCAAGGCCCTGGTACCAGTCTTCCAGATCGACACTGAACACATTATTGGGCGTGTCATTAACGTTCAATGCCCGGCAGCCTCTGGAATAACTGCGCGAAGTGCTACGACAACAATTACTACCAGACATACGATGAACGCCAAAAGTATCGGCAACCAGACGAGCATCTGGGCGTAAACGAGTGCATAGGCAGTTATGGAACCGGCCACCGCGAGCAACCACAAAATAGCAACGCTTGAACGTTCACTACAACCAAGGGCGACCAGCCTGTGTGACAAATGATCCCGACCTCCCTGACTAGCGGCTTGACCACGCATTTTTCGTGTAATGATGACAAAGGAGGTATCGAGCAACGGTACCGACAATATCAACAGTGGCACTAACAGGCCCCTCGACATCGCCACATCAGACACAGACTCGGTCGTCAGCAGGGATAATGTGCTCGCCCCAATGACTAATCCAATCCATTGTGATCCACTATCGCCCATAAATATCTTCGCAGGATTTACGTTGAATATCAGAAATCCTGCGAGGGCACCTGTTAGCCCGACCAACATTAACCTTACATACTGATGATATCCATCGACATCACTTAGTAATATGACGACAGCCATTGCAGCAATTAGCGCAACACCACCCGCCAGGCCGTCCATGTTATCGAGTAGGTTCACCCCATTGGAAATTGCGACAATCCATACAATTTGCACTAACACACCAAACCACTGATGTTCTGCCAATGGTATCGACCATGACCCCGTAAGCACAACGAGGCCGGCGGCGAAACACTGAGCCGATAATTTTATTCCTGGCCCACACCGATGAATATCATCTATCAGCCCCACGACAAACAAAATGCACGCACTGCTAAAAATGCCGAACATCGACGCATCAGCGACACCTGAACCAATCCAGAATACGCAGACAAATCCCAGGAACATGGGCACACCACCCAGCCCTGGTGTTATTTGAATGTGCCAGCGATCCTCAGTGGGAGAAACACCACTAACAGCACGTAGGCGAGGCGTGCGAATTATTAACAATATACCAAAAGAGCTTACTACCCATCCGAGACAGAAAATACTCAAATAGCTCATCAGGCAGGAACCGCAGGACTCGCAAACTGTTCAACTACCTGATCTATGATTGTATCCAGAGTATGTTGCGGCTCATAGCCAATCTGCTGTTTCAGGCGTGTCAAATCCGGAACACGGCGGGCCAAGTCTTCGAACGTGCCGCTCTCATAAACCTTGTCGTACGGAATCAATTTGATGGGGGACGACGATTGCGTGCGGTTCCTGATTTTTTCCGCCAGTTGTAAAATTGATATTTCTGTAGTCCCACCGATGTTGTAAACCCTACCGACAGCTTGCTCATCCATAGACAGGCGGAAGGTTGCATCAACGGTGTCCATCACATGATTGAAGGTTCTGGTCTGATCGCCATTACCGTAAACAGTCATGGGATCATCACTTAAAGCTTGCCTCACGAGGCGCGGTATGACCATGCCATATTTTGCACTTTGACGTGGCCCTACCGTGTTGAAGTATCTCGCTATCGTCACGCTGAGATTGTTTTCGCGATGATGCGCCAGCGCCATAAATTCATCGACAGCTTTCGAACTGGCATAACTCCATCGGCTAGTCTGTGTGGGCCCTGTGAGTGTGTCATCACTTTCGCCGAACGGTACTCGTGTACCTTTGCCGTACACCTCGGAGCTCGACGCAATAAATACTGACTTATCTAGCTCACTGGCTAGCTCCAGAATAGTGTCGGTGCCGAGAATATTTGTCCGCATCGACTGAATAGGCTTTTCAAGTATCAGTGATACCCCCACAGCCGCTGCCAAGTGATAAACGATATCGCTTTTTTGAATTAGGGATCTCATGAGATCCTTGTCGGTAATGTTACCAATAACAAAACTGAATTTAGAAAGCGCGAGCATTGATTGTATATTCTTTCTTGAACCCGTTGAAAGATCATCCAGCGCTATGACACTCATGCCTTCCGAAAGTAACTTTTCGCAAAGATGCGAACCGATAAAACCAGCACCTCCTGTAACTAGCGCTCTTTTTCTCAACATGATTTTCTGTGTTCTCGTTATCCTTGCGCGTTAATTGTAGTATCAAACAAAATGTCCCGTCTATGCAGTGCTTATTAATACCAGAAACCGTCGACGAGACGTTAAGCAGGAGATAGAGTAGTGAGAAGTCGTACCCAATTAGCGCCCTTAACGAGAACTGACTTACTCGGATTCCATACTCACCCCGGCACAGCCGATGATTATATGGAGGCGGTAGCCGAACACATAGCGGCACGCAAGTCGTTGACGGTGATGTACCACAACCTTCATACATTGTATGGATATTTTACATCGCCAGAACTTAAACGCTCGTTTGATGATACGACAATCATCCTCGACGGTATGGGTGTCTTGTTTCTTTACAAACTCGCGGGTTTTTCCATGAGCAGGGACAACAGATTAACTTACGTGGACTTTATATTCCCAATGATGTCATTAGGACGTGATAACGGTTGGCGTATTTTTCATATCGGCCAGGACAGTGAAATACAAACTCAAGCCTTTGATCGTATACGTGACCACGCTCCCGGAGTGGTCATCGATGGACAGAACGGTTTTTTCAATAAAGATACCGACGGTCCGGAGAATATTGATCTTGTGAAGCGCATCAATGAGTTTAATGCCGATCTTGTATTAGTCGGTCTGGGCACCCCTGCTCAGGAGTTATGGGTCGATGCCAATCGTGCATCGCTCAACAGCACTGTCGTGATGACTTGTGGGTCCTGCATGGAATATGTGGCTGGAAAAGTGGGCACAGCACCTCGCTGGATGGGCAGAGCAGGATTGGAATGGCTTTTCAGATTGTTTGAAGACCCAAGGCGGTTTGCCTGGCGCTACCTTGTCCAACCTTTTCTACTCTTCGCACTATTATGGAAGCAAGCCAGGAAAAACAACAAACATGCTAGCGATCAGCAAGACACATGAAAATTCACTTGTTACAAGCCACTCGAAAAACGTTCTGCCGCTCTAATAAAGACACTAATGGCAGTTATGGAACGCTCAATGACTTTGGCAACAGCCTCACATCGAGATTGTTGACGCTTTACAAGAAAATGGCGATGAATTTCCCCGAATTGAGTCCCGCCTATGCTTCCGCAATACTAAAATCCCAGGGTCATGAAGTGACTTACGGCGAAAACCAGGATAACCCCTTCGCAGACATAACACTGTTGCAAAGTTCACTGGTGCATTTCAACGAGGAGATTCGCTGGGCCAAAAAATTAAAAACCTTGTATCCGACCATGCGAGTGGGATTCTTTAGCGGAGTTAGTGATGTACTGTTCAATGAACTCCTTGATGTCGCAGACTTTGTCATCAGCGGTGAAGTCGAAAGTGCGTTGATGACTGGCGATATAGCCACCTTCGAAGGACGTGTCTTTGGCGGCATGGTTCAAGATCTGGATAAACTGGCCTTTCCTGATTGGTCTCACGCTACAAAACGCCGATATTCCATCACTGGCGCTCAACGACACACTCGTCTGGCGCCAATGCTGGCTAGCCGGGGATGTCCGATGTCCTGCAGCTACTACTGCACCTATCCACTGGTACAGGGCAAGCCACAACGTAAACGCTCGATAGAAAACATTGTTGCAGAAATGCAACACCTGAAGGATAAGCACGGTGTCAATGTCATTCTATTTCGCGACCCTATCTTTACGTTGGATATGAAACGCACTAAATCACTCTGTCATGCCATTGTGCAAGCTGATCTGGGCATTAATTTCATCATCGAAACCCACTGCAAGTTCATAGATGAAGAAATGGTTGAGCTGCTCGCTCGAAGCGGCTGTGTAGCCATTCAATTCGGCATCGAAAGCGGCAATCTGGAAGTCATGGCCCTATCCAGACGCAAGGTGGGTCATCTCGATAGCCAAAAGGATGTCATACAGCTATGTGAGACTCATGGAATCAAGGTGTTTGGTCTATTCATGCTAGCGTACTTCGATGATACCGAGGAGACCATCCATCAAACTATTGAATACGCCAAGAGATTAAACCCCTACGGCGCACAATTTACCGTAGCTACCCCTTATCCAGGCACACCCTGGTATGAAGAACTGAAAAGGGAGAACCAGCGCTATAAGCTGAGTGAAAACTATGATGAATACACCCAGTATCAGCTGGTATATCAACACCCTCACTTATCGTCGGATACTGTCATACGATTGAAAAACAAAGCCTATAAAGACTTTTATTATCGACCAGCCTATATTAAGAAGCATCATTTGCCGGGTGCTCATTAATACTGTGTGCCCATGGTCTTGTCTATCAACTCCAGTGACTGCATGTCTACACCTCATTACCTGAGCGCATGACGCAATTAACAGGTCGCGAGGCGTAGTTGGTAAAAGTTCGTGCCCGCATTGCTCGTATGGCGTAAGCCATCACCCGTAGATGACAGGTATGAGTATGTTCCGCCTACCGAATCCGCTCAGCTAATGCGGCTCTCTCGGCTTCGCCAAATATACTTTTTATGAACGGTACGGTTATGCGTCGCTGCTCCATCAATGAGACCTCATCAAGCGTATCGACCAGCTGTTTGAGGATATTCATACGACGCGGAAATCGTTTGAGCACGTAACTCATCACCTCGTCGCTTGCTTCCAGCGAACGTAATTCTATTTCCTTGCGTAGGGCGCGTCGCAGCCCCTCTTCACTCAAGGGCTTGAGCTGAAAAAGCAGGCCCCAGGCAAGACGTGTCTGTAAATCGCTTAATGAAATGCCAAGCTCGCCTACTGATCGATCGGCGGCTACAATCAGCTGAGTACCCAGAGCCCGGCAACGGTTAATAAGATTGAACAGATCGATCTCTGCTGCATGGTCAAGTCGTTGCAGATCATCGATACACAGCAGATCCAGATTTTCCATACCAACCACCGATTCGGCATGATTGATCATCTCCCCGGGCAGATAAGCTATTCGATACCCTTGTCGGTTGTACGTATCACAGGCGGCACTGAGCAAGTGTGATTTACCGGTCCCCGAACTGCCCCACAAATACATTTGCACATCATTCAGCTCGCCATTAACAAACGCACGAACTGCATCGCGAGTCAGAGTGTTTTGCTCATCCACATGAAAGCTATCAAATGAGGTAGCTGGTGCTGTATCCAGAGACAGCGTCAGTTGAGGGTGCTCACGCATAAGATCGCCGTGTGATGGACAGATCTACCGTGCGTACTCGATGGCCAGATCAGCACCCCTTGACAGGGAACTTGAATCATCCGTAATCGGCAAAGAGGAGCGTAGCAGCCAGCTGACGTCTGACAAGGCAGATTCAATATCTACCAATGCACTTCGTGGCACGACAGAAAAGACCATTGATGTATTTTTTACCTCTTTGGCATAGACAGTGCCAATCGTCTCGATTCCATTGAAAAAACGCATCATGCGCGCGTAATCATCCGTCGAGTCCAGAGAACCTACCCAAACCAGGCCTTCGGTGTCAGAGGTGGCCGATCCGCCATAACGATAAGTCTCGTCAATTTGTGCAATGGAGTTGAGAACGCCGAGACCTTGCTGCAGTCCCTCATCAAGGCTTGAAGTTGAGTATTGTACCTGTTGCTGCTCGGCACCTCTCAACTGTGTCCACAAACCGCTCCAGCCACCTACTTCCTGCCTGGAAAGATAGCCGACCAGCACGGTATTCTGAGCATAGCGTCCGGCCACTGACGCTAGATTCTCAGCATCGAAAGTTTGAGCGGCAATGTCTTCTATTGAGATCATCTGCCGATCTTCATCATCCCCTGTTGGATAGACCAAAGAAATACCGGCAGCACCAGCTATTTCCCGGGCCCGTTTTTGCACATTGGCAGCAACCGGGTCGCTGATGAGAATATCGCGGCTCTGATCGCGGATCAGTAGAAACACAAGCGCCGAGTTACTCACCAGCACAGGCTCAGGCTCAACGTCTTCCTCTTGCTCGGCTCTTGCAGGAGCAGACGAGCTGATAAGCTGATTGACCAGCTCGCGATCGAAACTGACTCGCATAAGCTGCGTGGCTTCTCCACTTTGCTGAACCGTGCGGGTGATAGGAGTGTCACTGGCAATGGCGGTACCGGGTGGAGGGCGCCTGTAAGAGTACGCCTGCACGTAATCTTCGGCGCTCTTGAGAGCCTGACGGATCAGATCCCGATTAAGGATCGTCTTGTCGCCGCTGTTATTCAAAAGGACTCGTCGCAGGCCTGCCATGTAGGCATCCTGTTGCTCCTCTTCACTGCGCTCGGATACCGCAACCTCCACACTGTAGGCATCGGACTGAGCCTGCACGCTGACTGAGGTCAGACCCAGCAACAAGCTGACGATAAGAATAGTCAAACCCCGGAAGGAGGCAAACGTTTTTGCCACGGGATATGTGAATGGAATTTCAGATTTCATAAACAGTCCAGGTCAGCTCAGATTCTCGTTGTGAGAGTCAGCGACTAGTGTAACCGCTGGCACAGCACTTTAGCGTATCATTGAACACTCGCAAGCCCTGCCTCCAGTGGCCTTTTCAAACCACTAAAAATGACCCAGAAACCTAACGATAGTGTCGGAAAAGATCAGGCGACGGGCGATACCCCTGTTGAAGCGCATGAAAACTCGACCACCAGCGTTACTTACGCTGATGCAGGCGTGGATATTGAGGCTGGAAACATACTGGTGGAGCGGATAAAACCTCTAGTAGCCAAAACAGTACGCTCGGGCGTACTGGGTGGAATTGGCGGCTTTGGCGGACTTTTCGAACTACCTGTCGAGCGATACCGGCAACCTGTAATGGTATCGGGGGCAGATGGGGTAGGCACCAAACTGCGTCTGGCTATCGAGTTGGGAATTCACGATACCATTGGTATCGATCTTGTTGCCATGTGTGTCAACGACATTATCGTGTGTGGCGCTGAGCCATTGTGGTTTCTGGATTATTACGCCACTGGTAAACTTGATGTCGATCAGGCGCAGGATGTTATCAGCGGCATTGCTGAGGGTTGCGTTCGATCCGGTGCAGCACTGCTTGGTGGCGAAACTGCCGAGATGCCAGGCATGTACGCAGAAAATGACTACGATCTGGCGGGATTTGCAGTGGGTGTAGTGGAAAAATCTGACATCATCGATGGCAGCAAAGTGACAGCGGGCGACAGCATTATTGCATTGGCATCCTCAGGGCCGCATTCCAACGGGTATTCGCTGATTCGCATGCTGTTGGACAAACAAAGCGTGCTAGAGCCCATGGGGGATACCACACTGGGCAAGGCATTACTGGCTCCAACGCGCATTTATGCAAAGTCCATCGCAACGCTATGTGGAAGGCACACTGTTCATGCCATAGCACATATTACGGGAGGCGGTCTGACAGAAAACCTTCCGCGTGTACTTCCCGAAAACACCGAAGCGCTCATACAACGTCAGAGCTGGCAGTTACCTGCCGTATTCCAATGGCTTCAAAGTACCGGCAATATTGCTGATAGTGAAATGCTGAAAACATTCAATTGCGGCGTTGGCATGGTAATAGTGGTTGATCAAAGCAGTACTTCAGAGGTGGTGGATACTTTGCAAGCTGCAGGCGAGCAGGCTTTTGTAATCGGCAGTATTGAATCCAGTCTTTCAAAAGCTGCTGTCAGATACGCATAAGAGCCGGGGACGCTGCAGGCCATGGCAAAACAAACCCTGGCTATACTCATATCCGGACGCGGCTCCAACATGCTGGCAATTGCGCAGGCGTGTCGCAGTGGTGAGTTGGATGCCGACATAGCCCTGGTACTAAGCAACCGAGGTAATGCTGCCGGAATCAATTCGGCGAATGCACTGGGATTAACCACCGACGTCATCGAGCATACAGCTTTCGCATCAAGAGACGCCTTCGATTCAGCTCTGAAAACCCGGCTCGAGACTATCGACCCGGACTGGATTGTGCTGGCAGGGTTCATGCGAATACTGGGCGAAGACTTTGTACTACGCTGGCAAGGCCGGATTCTGAATATTCATCCATCCTTGCTACCTTTATATCCTGGTTTGAATACGCATGAGAGAGCTATTCAGGCTGGCGACACTGAAGCTGGTGCCAGCGTGCATCTTGTAACCCCCGAATTGGACGCAGGTCCTGTCATTGCACAAATTCGTGTACCTGTTCTGCTTACAGATACACCAGACACACTCGCACAGCGCGTTATCAAAGAGGAACATACCTTGTATGTAAAAGCTCTGAAAAAGTGTGTAAGAAACGCATGAACGAGATGCAGCTACACTATCCTTGGTAATCTTGCGTTTTCGTCCTTGTTAATATGGCAAGCATGTTCGCCCCACCCGTCAGGATAACCCCATGATCCACATGCAGAACGACGCTCGCGGTGCTTTTCACAGCTGCTTCATGAGTCGTAAATTGTCATCACTTCGCGTAACGATCCTTGCAACATGTATTGTCAGCATCCAGAGCGTTAGCGTTGTTAACGCGCAAACCATCGAGCTTGGTGACATAGCACCTTTCGAGGTGGTTTATGACGTAGGCAACCATCTGATCAATGCAGGTACTGCACAATTGTCCCTGACGCAGGAAGATGAGCTTTGGACATATAGCCTGAATACCAAGCCCCGTGGAATTCTGAAACTTGCAGGCAAAGGTAAAATAACCGAAACCAGTACAATCAGACTTCCTGAGGAGAATGGCAAATTGCTTATTCAACCTCAAACCTATATTTACCGGCAAGATGACGAACGTCGCCGCGCCGTCGATGCTACGTTTGATTGGGACAACAACAGCATAACTCACCTGTATAGAGGCAAGGAGAGCACAGACACATTCGATACGCCCGTCATTGACCGACTGTCCGCAACCTTGTTGATCATGAACGCCCTTCGCCAGAACTTCGAATCAATGGAGTTGCAAGTGTTTGATACAGGCCGGGTCAAGAGCGTTACCTTTACCAACACGGGAACAGAGATACTTGAAACCCCTTTGGGACAGATCCATACCCTTCGCGTCACCAACCGCAGCACCACAGGCGGTAGTCGCGAAACGACAACATGGTTTGCGCCGGAGCTTGACTACGTGCCCGTTAGAATCGAGCAACGTAAACGAGGTGAGCTTGTAGCCAGACTTACGCTAAAACGATTGAAAAACCGTGTAAGTGACATTGAAGTGGAGGACTAGTAGTCCGAGAATAACAATCGAGGCCGAAGGCAGCCCCGCGAGGGTGTGAGATTTTTCTTGTCAATTGAGGTGAATAGTTGTCCTATTCGCCGAGATTTACGAGAAAAGCTGGCTGGAGGCAGCCCTGCCAGAATATCGCGCTGTCGGGGGGACGCCTCCGATACGATCAACTTATTCTCGGAACAGCCTCCCAGGAGACGTCCTTGCGGAGCGGGCTAAATCACGATCTCGTGTCTGCCTTAGCCTGAATCTTATTTGAATTGCTTTTCGAATATCGCACGCAGACGATAATCTGGCTCACCCTCGTCGTCCAGGGTCTCGAACTCCACAGGCACCTGCATCTGCGCTGAAAACATGAACCCTGGCTGCTGCCAGAACAAGCTAGGGTTAACGAACCAATTGCTGCTAGCGTCAATGTCGTCGTTATTTTCCCATTCGTTTACATCCAGATTTCCCTGAACCGATAGCATCCAAAGTGGCGAATGCGCATCGAGACCTGTAAATCCGAAACGTCGGCCGGTGGTTACATCAAGTGAAAGCACCTCGGATTCTGTGCTACCCGGGCGGTCAGAGGAAAACTGTTCAAGGTTGACGTCAATGGCGCCATACCACAGTCGACCCAAACGCCCATACGAAAGCCCCAGTAGGCTGGAACTGACATAAGCCGTCCCGTCGATATGGGCATCCTCGTGCTCAAGGCGCAAGCCTGCAGAGTACTCCAGCCCATCATGCAACGGAGAGGTCGCGGGGTTCAGCTCGCCCATGCCAGCCAGATAACTTTTAACGGCGAGACGCGGGGAGTCAAAAAGATGCAGACCGTAGCCACCTTCACGAGAGAATTCCGGTAATTTTGGCCTGATATTGAACGCGAATGCCGTTTGACGCGAAACTTGACGAAAATCTGCCGGACGATCCAGAGGTTGAGTAAAACCCATATTGGCAGTGGCAGGCAGATTGTCCTCCACGCGGGTAAAAAGGATAGGATCGAGCTCTGTGGGGTCGAAAGTAAAAGGATCGGCGCTTGCAAGTACCAACATCGGCTCATTTGCACAAGCGAATGAACCCGTCACCAGCAAAGGCGCTATCATCCACCACCGTTGTAGGAAACCTGCCATCGAAGCGCCTTGCTATTGAGCCTGATTACGTCAAAATTCATCAAACCGATGAACACCCATACTCTAACCCTAATTAAACCGCTAATGTCGCAAAAATACAACAGGAATTAGTGGCAAAACACTTATCAGAGGGTTATGTTCACGGTAGGACACACTCGTCAGACGCAGGCTCAAGACATGGGCTTGACTCTAGCTATTGAACAAAATATGGATATCTACCGAATTGACAAATCTTAACGAGAATCCGGATATTAATGATAATTCTGATGACGGATCCGACTCCATAAACGATGAAATCAGTAAAAGTCAGCGCAAACGTGACGCGGACGACATACGCGAGTTAGGCGCGCGCCTGACTGAGCTCGGAGCCAGCGAACTAGCCACTATTCCTTTGCCCGATACCGTTCAGAGCGCCATTGATGAATTTTCAAAGATCAAAGCTCACGGTGCTCGCAAGCGGCAATTAGGTTTTTTAGCCAAGCGATTACGAAATGTCGATATAGAGCCCATCCACGCAGCACTGGAAAACATTCGGCAAGCAGCTCGTGCCAATACACTTAGCCTTCACCGGATCGAACACTGGCGTGACAGAATGCTTGGTGATGTTGAACACGAGAGTGCCAAAGAGGCACTAACGGCATTTTTAGAAGAATATAAAAACGCTGACCGACAGCAGTTTCGTCACCTGCAGGCACAGGCTTTGAAAGAACGTCAGAATCAACGATCACCGGCGGCCGCAAGACAGCTTTTCAAAGCATTGAGAGATGAAGTGGCAAACGAGCAAGGCAGCAGCTATTGATTACTATCCCGTTGCCTAAATTTCTTGCAAATTGCATTTCCATCCTGACCATATTGCAACTGCTCGGTGGCTGTACCACAAATACGCGTATTGCTGCTGAGACCAACAACACAAGTACGCACAGGACTCACTCAAGCAGCCATCCAACAGCGGATAACAGCGTTTTGTCAGAGCGTGAAGATGCCTCACAATCCAGTTTCAACGGTTCATCCGTTTCATCGCCGTTAACGAAGGCAACCGATACCACTAATTCCTTAAAGCTCCTGACTGTCGAAAAGGCCCGAATAACTGGCAAGCTTGATAACGATCAGCTGAATGAGGTCAGTGGTCTTGTTGCCTCAAGGCGCTATCCAGGCCTGCTTTACGCGATAAACGACAGCGGCAACCCGGCGGCACTGTATGCCATGGACGAAACAGGCAAACTATTGGCACAGTGGCAAGTCAACGCCAGAAATCGTGACTGGGAAGATATGGCTTATATTAATCTTGCCGGAAAGCAATATCTTGTCGTAGGAGACACGGGGGATAACCTGCGTATACATAAAACGGCAACCCTGCTGCTATTTGAAGAACCTTCTTTTCCTGCCAACACTGGCACTCTCAATCCAGCGTACACAATCCGTTTCCATTATGACGATGGACCTCGCAACGTCGAAGCGTTTGCCGTGGTTGATCGAACGCTTTTTTTTCTCAGCAAAGAGCCGGTAGGTATTAATGGATCTGAGCCCGCAGGTGTGTATGAACTGAATTTGCCTGAAAACCTCGACGAAGTAGCTGCCGAGACTCCTATGATCGCCAACCGTATCAGTAGTATGCCACCGCGTTTGGGCGGACTAGAGTCAAAGCTTGCGGCTGCATTTGCCGGTATCGATTTATCACACCCAACCGCAATGGCGTTTGATGCATCAGGTAAAACCGCTTATATCCTCACTTATCGTGAAGTATTAAGAATTCGCCGTAAGAGCCAACAGAGTTGGGCTGAAGCCTTTGCTTTAAGGGCTGAGACG
>Ga0209187_1000647_pt1 | contig 54358 bp, 42 predicted proteins | sample BantaG_FD_187430 | JGI IMG/M metagenome (GOLD analysis project Ga0209187, IMG submission 187430) | Marine algal microbial communities from Bantry Bay, Ireland - BantryBay_4 metaG (SPAdes) (version 2) | ecosystem: Host-associated > Algae > Red algae > Unclassified | place: Bantry Bay, Ireland...
ATCATCGAGTCCGTTATAGTTAACGACTATTATGGGAAGTATTTTGCTCATATAATTAAGATTAAAGATTACCCTTTTTAGCGTATTATTGTATTGATTTGAGCGATTATCGGAAAATATTAGTGACAGGGACACAACGTTCGGGGACTACTTGGGTAGGAAAGATCTTAAGTGCTCATAGGGATTATGGATATGTGCACGAACCATTTAACACAACCAATGTACAGCTGCATAACTCACCCATAACTATTCCTTATCAGTATATTAATAATCAAATCGATACCACTGAGCAGAACAAGTATTCTCAATATTTAGATTATTTCTTACATCCTGGTTTTCGTTTTTTTTGTAATGCTCTATCTCCGATCAAAAAGATAGATAGCCGCTACCTTATTCCCGGCTATCAGAATTATTTAGCTACGAAAAAATCAAATGTTTGTATTATCAAAGACCCATTTGCCCTTCTATCTTGTGAGTGGCTGCACAAGCAACATGACTGGGAAGTAGTTATCATAGTAAGACACCCAGCAGCATTCGCTCTAAGTATGAAGGAGAAATCATGGATCGTTACACCCACAGTATTCAATAATCAACTTGATCAATTAGATCATATCTATGGAAATTTTTATGATATGGTAAATTCTTATTTGACTATTGAAAAGAAGAAGGATGACCTTATCGGAAGTAGTATATTAGGGTGGAATCTTCTGCATATAGCAATAGATTATTATCGACAGAAATTTCCAAATTGGACATATCTCAGGCATGAAGACTTGTCTAATAATCCGCCCCCTGCTTTTAATGAGTTGTATGATCGATTGGGGTTAGATTATTCGGAAAACGTAATAGATAAAATAAAAAGGAGTACTACTGGTATAGCTACCTCTGGAGTGACCAGAGATGCTGGAAAAAATGTGATTAAGTGGAAGAGTACCTTAAGTATGGAAGAAATCAACCGAATAAAAGAAGAGACATTTCTTGTTTGGAAGCGATTTTACAATGATGAAGATTGGTAATTAAGATTTTTATTAGTGGATAGATGATAAAATTTACTTATTTGTTCATTATACTTTTAATTTTATACTCTTAATCAATTATAGACTATTCGCTCACACCGAGACATGAGTAAGCAAGGAAAAGGCGTCACATTATGGATTACCATTGCATTTGCAGTCATATGGGCTGTTCTGATTGGATTAGATTATGGTAATAAGCATCCGAGATATTATTTTTCTTTTCAGTATTTCCGTTACGCAGGTTTATATTTCTCCATGTTTATCATAGCAGGAGGTACTTATTTACTTAAGATTAATAATTACCTCAGCTCTCAGTATTTAAAGCCCAGAGGAATTCATGTAGCTGGACTTTTGTTTTTGATATTTAGTTTAATTATATTTTTCAATAGGAATTTTGGAGAGACAGAGAGTAGTTTTTCTGACCTAATAACTTTCTGGTCATTCGCTATTTTTAATCTATTTGTGCTGACTCTATTCGTGATTATTCTCAGAAGTATGGGGCAACTAATAAGGTCCAGGTTTTTGAGTCGTTTGTTACTTCCATCATTTACAGTAGAGACGGCTATTGGTGTAGTCACATTTACAAGCTTATTATTTTTTACGGCAGCTTTCGGATTACTCAGTGTCACCACTGTATTGTTATTCTTGTTTCTTATTACAGTAGCCAATATTACTTTTTTGGTTAATTATTTGAAAGAATTATTATTTACGCCAATATCATTAGATAAGACTAATCTAATTGGTTGGGCGTCTTTCATATTTATCCTTTTCTTTTTATCTGTGAATTTTCTGTCTATACACATTCCATTTCCAGGAGGATTTGATTCACGAAATGTATATGTCAATATTTCTAAATTGATTGCGCAGAATGGATCACTTGTGGAGGGCTTTAAGCCTTACAATTGGTCATTATTGATGTCTGTTGGTTTTATCATGTTTGATTATGTAGAGTTGGCTTTGGGACTATCATTTGCAGCCATCGTGTTAGCTTCTATCGGGGTATATGAGTTTGGCACTAAAGTACTTAAGATAGATTCTAATAAAACATTATTTGCTATTGGATTATTCATAGTAACTCCAGCAGTTGTTAATCAGATGTTTGTCGAGATTAAGGTAGATTTCGGAATGCTCTTTATACAATTGGCTTCCTTGTTGGTGTTTTTCAGGTGGTCTTCTGTAGTAAATGATAAAACATCAGGCCATTATAAATTGCTTGTACTATTGGGATTATTATGTGGTTTTGGAATGGGGATCAAGCTGATTAATATGTTTTTAGTATTTGTGCTTTTAGCAATGATATGGTGGGAAGAAGAGCATAGATACAGTTTGTTAGGTATATTATTAATCAGTTTGGCAATATTAATTTTTGCCGGAATCGATGAGTTGAGTGGATTACAAGTATATCATAAGAGCATACGCATGACCTCTTTAGCATGTGGAATTATTGGTTTGGGTTTATTAGTATATGGGTTTGTCAGAGATAGTGATTCCTCACTTCACAAGATGACATGTAGTGTAATTATGGTATTTTCTCTCATATTTATGTACTCGCCATGGATCGGGAAGAACTATATAGAAACTAAATCATTAAGTCCTAAGAAACTTATATTAGGTAAATCAGCGGGACCAGATATTGGGAGTTTCTTTATTATAAATAGGAACTACAAAGATAGTCAGAAAGAAAAGAAATGATAAGAAAGACAATCGACATATCGTCTATCAAGCTTATGGTCTTACTATCTATTCTGTCTATGAGTATGGTAATGGAAAGCTTTGCACAAGATGCTATAGAAGATAAACCTGTCAGGGAGAAGTATGAGTCTTACGATACTAAGAGGGAGGAGATTCAGAGATATTTTGGATATGAATTGCTATTATACCGTTATCTCTCGATACCTTATGATATCAATATTAACACTACTCAGCAATCTAGTTTTGTAGAGATAGGCTTCCTATTCATTCTATTCTTGCCAGTATTGATACTCTTGTTGGTCAGGCATAAGAAAACATACTATTACCTGTTTCTCGCATACATGATATTTTTGTGGATTATCTCAACTTCTAATTCTTTTGTTTTTTCTCATCAGAAACTTAAAGTTAAATCTACTGAATCTGCTCTAGAGAACTACATTAGCGAGGTTGCTTTTAGCATAGAGCCGTTGGATGTATTAGTAGGTAGAATTCATCTAGCCAGCAGGGCGATTTATGCACCATTAGAGTCGATAGGCAATGCTATTTCTGGTGATTCTGATCACGTAACTTACCCATTTCTATTTCTATTATTTGTTTTAATTTCTTTGTTCTTGTTGAAGATAACAAGAAACTATGAAAACAATTTTAAGTACTTCATCGGATTGACTTGGTTATATGGCTTCTATTGGTTGACATTTGGAGGAGGGATTGTATGGTATGGGTATATACTCCTCCCATTACTCTATTTCTTAATAATCAAACTATTCGACGAGCTAAGAGAAAAAGAAAAGCTTATCCATAAGTATCTGTATATCACATTCGTTATCCTTGGATGCTTCTGGATCCTTATAGCATCAGTAGATCGGGTATCTAACGTGAAACCTAATATAACAGCAGAAAAACTTGGACAAGGAATATTTAATCCGACTTTTTTTGATTACTCCACTGGTAAGATCACTAAAAGCCAGGTAATAGAAAAAATGTATGGTAAGATAGATAGTGCCTTAGAACGGATGAATGCAGATAAAGATTCCTATATATGGCGAGTGGGAACCAGCATGACTTACTTCATAGAAAATAATAATAAGAGGGTAGTTATGGATAATCAGCTCGGATTATTCCATCCATTAAATTATACCTACCCAGATAAGCAAGAACTTGTAGAAGTGATGAAGGCTTCTAACTTCAAGTTTCTAATTATGGATCTTAATACAGCCACAATAGATCAGACGCCTAATAAGACACTAACTAAGAAATATAAAGCATTAGAAGAGTTTGTTAAGGACAATCCTAAGGTCAAATTATTAGCAACTGATAGGCTCATAGCAGTCGATAATGGAGGTAAGGTAGGATACGTATATGGTCTATATGGTCAGGTGGCTTATACTGGAAGATATGCAGTATTCGAATTTCTATAAGCTATGAGAATTGTATCATATCTAAGCAATAGAAAATTACTCAATATTTTTATTGCCGTTATCTATTACATCATCGTCGTAACTACACACAGACAAGTTGGAAGATTTATTGCCCAGAATCTGGATATTCCCTTAGGCCGAGAAGCTTATAACCTATTTGTGCTATCTGTAGGCATTATCAGTTTATTGGTTTTATTCTTCCTTTTGCAGAAGAACTTTAGAAATAAACTCAGTTCTTTAGATAAGAAAAAAACCTTAGGATACTTAGTTTATCTTATGACACTCATCGTCATTGCGATCAATCTCATCATGGTCGTCAATGTGGAAATCATTCATATAGCCCAATATTGTGTGATGGCGATACTATTATTTCCTCTTCTCAGAAACTTTAACATAGTACTCTTTTATACCACCATATTAGGGGGACTCGATGAGGCATTTCAACATTGGTATCTATTTCCGGATAAGTCTAATTACTACGACTTTAATGATGTGCTTATTAATTTCTTAGGTGCTTGCTTAGGACTAATTATTCTCAAATCACAAGGATTGTCCGATATAAAGAAAACATCTCAATGGTATAAATCAAGCATATTTTGGACAATTTTAATGATTATCGGTACATATATCATAGGAACGGTAACTGGTCTTATTAGTATCATGCCTGTGGAAGATAGCGATCCAGCGATTATAACTCTCATTAGAAAGTATGAGCCAGGTTTTTGGAGGGAGCTACCACCTAATGTTAAGTTTCATATCGTAAGGCCTGCAGAATTTATCATATTAATTATAATTTTAATGTGTTCGTTCGTTAAATTAGGTAAATAACTGATATACTGAATATTATAGTCTATCTTTGGGTTAATCATTAGACACACTTTTAACTCCATGAGACCACATTACGATAATACCTTCATAGTCATACCTGCTAAGGATGAAGAAAGGTTCATTAGGGGTCTAATAGAGAAACTTCTCTCTCTCGGCTTTTATAATATCGTATTAGTTAATGACTGCAGTAGAGATAGAACGAAGTCCATCGCTATTGCAACTTATCCAGATATTACGATCTTAGATCATATTATTAATTTAGGTCCAGGGGGAGCTACTCAGACTGGTTTAGATTATGCTCTGAGTAGAGGAGCAGAATTGATATGTACGATCGATGCAGATCACCAGCATAATCCTGAAGATCTGATTGCTCTGATAGATTGTATAGAAGAAAGGGATGTAGATCTTGTTATCGGTAGTAGATTCAAAAAGAAAAATAATATTCCAGTATCACGGATGTTCTTTAATTTCGTAGGAAATATTATCAATTTCTTTGTTACTGGATTAGTGATCACAGATAGCCAGTCTGGTCTTAAGGTAATGAGCAGAAGATTTGCAGAGAGTCTGACGATCACCTATAATGGTTTCGAATTTTGTATAGAAATCATTAAGAATGCCCAGATCAATAAGAGCAAAATCTACGAATATCCCATCGATGTAAAATACACAAAAGAAACGATGGATAAAGGACAGAATATCTATTCTGGTTTTGAGATGTTGGGAAAGCTGTTTAATCCTTTTAGGAGTTAAGCTAATCTACACTACTTTATACTATCGTAAAATTACTTCTTCTCCCCAACAAAGTTGTCTTTCTTAAACTTAAACAAAACATTAAAACTTGTAAGGCTGCCATAAATTCTGGTGATGTATTGCTGTAGATTGACCTTTTCTTCATCAGTCATGCTGCTACTATTTATACGTTGTTCCATCACTCTGATGCGGTCTCTAACCATCACGATCTTATGGAAGAATGTATCTATGGGCATTTCTTTAGACTTAAGGCTTTCATCTCCAGGCTTAAGTATTAGTTGGCCGTCGATCCATTTGTCTCCGAGTTCTACAGTATCATTGATCGCATTGTAAGTTCTGAGAATTCTAAGAAGGGATTTCTCAGCTTCGTTAAAGCTAACAGACTCTATGTAGGGCAGTGCCTCTATGACTTCCCATTCACTGTATTCCTTACCGACAAGCTTCTTACCGTAGGTCATGAATATGGCGCTGTATGCAGCAACATCTACATCTATAATGACGCCTTCCCCATAAGCGGGATGCTTCACTCTTGATCCAACACCGAGGGTTGTATTATTTTCACTCATACTTAACTAATATCTGTGACGAAATTTTGTTTCCGTCATCAAATATAAGGTAGTATATGCCATCTTCGTAATGAGTTAAGTCAATTTTTGTGCTATGACTTTCTCTGTGGGTGATTTGATCGACTAATTGTCCAGTTGTAGAGATGATTTGGCAATTAGATGTTGGCGTATTTTCACTAATGTATGCGATTCCGTTGGTTGGGTTAGGGTATACAGATATCTTGCTAAGTCCTGTAGTTTCTTCTTTGGTGGCGGTATTGATCGAGATATTAAAATCCCATATCCCTCTTCCATATGTTCCGTATCTGACTTTGTTATTATCCTCCAGAACTTCTACACTCCAGTAAGCCTGGTTAGGTGATTTTCCTTGGCTGATGTCATACCATCTTCCTTTATTTTTAATATAGACATAAGGACCTGCTTCGGTAGCTGCAAATATGAGATTCTCATCATGACTATATGCCATGTCAAATACCGTAGTCTGCGGAAGTCCTTCCGACATTGCAATAAAGCTATCACCCCTATCTTTAGAAATGTATACCGGTGCATTATCATAACCTGATCCAGAGATGATTATATTATTAGGATTGTTTTCTGAGGATAGTATCTTATGACCGTATAGGTGGTGTGCATCTGTAAGGCCAGTAGTCGATATATTGAATGTCTTACCACCATTTGTGGATTTAAAGAATTGCCCATTAGTAGTCATGACATATAACTCTGTATCATAGGTGCTATTAGTCCCGATGGCACTAATCTCTCCTCCGAACATACTAAAGTCAAAGTCAAATTGATTTATGAATAGTTGTCCGATGTCGGTTATTTCTAACTCGATAAGATGCGATCCGTTCTGACCCTGATTGATATTACCACCTGCTAAAAAGATCCCATTTGCCACATTGGGATTAGCGGTAATCGGGGGAAGCCAGACGCTTTCTTGTTGTGAGACGATTGTGTAATCTGCATAAGGCACATTAACCTGTATGGGATTAGCAAAATAGCTGACGAGACCTCCTGGGAAAACTGTCCAGAGACTTCTATCTTGATTAGTGTAAGTTAAATGTCCAAAATCTCCAGCATATATCTGCTCAAAAAAAGCGGTGCCATTCTCAAAGTCAAGTGTCTTTTGGAAGCCCTGATCTTGTGAGCCAGCGAATATATACTGATCTTCTGTAGGATGTGTTCTTACACTATAGTACTGACTGACATTAAGATTAAGAGTTCCTATGTTACCGAAGTCGTTGCCAGAATTATAGGATGTGCTGATACCGCCATGATTACTAACTGTGATAATACTGTTTTGACCAGTATTGTATTCTTGTATATCCATAATATCTGCATGTAATTTAACAGATATATTACTGTAGTATTCTGCCCAGTGATTTACCATGCGCCACGTTCTACCACCATCTCTACTGATATGAGCATTGACCTCACATATCATCATTAGATTAGGATTAGAGGGAGATACGAATAGACCGCCTTCCCAAGGATGGAATCCAAATGTATATAGTCGTTGCCATGAGCTTCCTTTATTAGTACTTCTCATGAGACGCTTGTCACCATCTACTATGTATAACCAGTCGCTTGTTCCCCTTCTGACAACTTCAATGTTAGCCTGCCCTGTACTGCCAAAACTGACTGCAGAATTAGCCTGAATTAGATCTAAGTGTTGAGTAGATTTGTTCCATTTATACATAAAGCTTAATGATCCATTCTTCTGTTCTATTAGATAGAAATTAGATTCATGACGATGACCATCCATAGCAATATTGTCGAGGTCACTTGTGTTGAACTCTTTGACGACATTATAAGAAATACCAGCATCAGAGGAGTGATATAATTTAATATTTTGGTTAATTCCTGGGTCTGCTAAGAAGAAAATGTCTCGACCTTTATTTATACTAATTTGATGTTTGTTCTTTAATTTGTTGACATTACTAAATCCATCTGCCTTTCTCCATCCAGTAAGAGCTTCATAATAGTGTGGAATACCAGCTATAGCTGAAATAATTCTAACATTGTTAGATTGCGGATTAGGATACATAACTTCCAGAAATCGCTTGTCAAACCTAAGCTCATCGATGACGACCTCCCATGATAGTCCATCTATACCTCCTTTCCATATAGAACCTCCGTCCGCCATCGCATATAGTTTACGATTCAGTGAGTCGTATGTGGTCTTAGTAATACTTCCAGCTTGGTTACGACTGCCTCTTTCTTCCCATTCTGCGATTAGAGTTCCGTTGTCGATATTGACCATTCGAGTTTTTTCTGAACTCGTGTTATTAATTAGGTTGTTCTTATATTTAGAAGATGTATTGTTATACTCGATTTGCTTCCAGTCTGTAGTAGGAGCAGAATTATGTATAAGTTCTAACCATGCTTTCTTATTGAGATGCTCTTTCCTCTCCTCCATATCTGATTGCACGTAAGTATCAGTAGGTTGAAGGTGCCCATGTGTGGGGTCATTATCACTGCATGATAACATAATGCATGACATTACGATACATACTATAATACGGAAGTAGGTATGACTACAGTCTGTGATAACGAGGATATTAATTTAATAAATAGAAAAAAAACTGATAGGATTGTTGATTGTCTATATAATTGCTATTGTAAGCTCAGACTAATCTGTAGAGCATCTATTGAATAATCAAAAGTAATATATATTAATCACTTCTAAGAATATCAAAAGTTAAGTAAATCGAAATGTTTGATGCTTGGAGGTTAAGTTAGTCTTCGCTATAATATGCATTGCAAAGTTTTCTGAAATTGATCATCCCACCATTAAAGCATTAAAACGAAAGAGGTTTCAAACCCGCTGCCAGATATATGTTAATATTTTATATATTAGATAATGGCGTAATCTGTAGTGATATGAAGCATTAACTAATTACCTGTAGAATGCCTTCGTTATTTAGGATTTTCCGTAACTATCATCCCAGTTCTTCGGCCTTGGATCGTGCAGTTTACCCTCAGACTTGCCTACTAACATAGCCACAGTGGCATCTCCTGTTACATTGATTGTGGTTCTAAGCATATCTAGTGGTCTATCTACTGCAAATATTAAGGCAAGACCAACAAGTAATATCTCTTGGGGAACAGCTAATGCTTCTAATATAGCTACAAGCATGACCATACCTGCTCCAGGTACAGCAGCAGATCCTATAGAAGCTAAGGTCGCTGTAAGGACTATAGAGAGCTGCATAGTGAGCGTTAAATCATAATTCATAGCTTGGCATATAAATACTGCAGCAACTGCCTGATATAGACTGGTCCCATCCATATTAATAGTAGCACCGACTGGACATACAAAACTTGATATTTCTTTGTCAACACCTAAGTGCTCTTCCACCCGTTCCATAGTGACGGGTAGGGTAGCTGCCGATGAACTTGTAGAGAATGCTAATAATTGGGCAGGACTGATACCCTTAAGAAAGAAGCCTGGACTTTTTCCTACTATAAATGTGACAACTAATAAATAGACAGCAACCATAGTCAAAAGACCCAATACAACAGTAGCGGCATACCAAGCCAAAGCTACAAATACATCGGGATTAGTTGTCTCGACTATCAGTGAAGCTAAGAGTGCAAATACAGCATAAGGAGCGGTAAGCATGATGAGATCTATCATTTTCATGATAACCTCATTGAGACTGTCAAAGAAATCTTTTAATGGGCGTCTTTGCTTCTCTTCCACCATAAGAAGCGATATTCCGAATAGAATCACAAAGAATATGACTTGAAGCATATTCCTATTATTAGAAGCTGCAGAAAATATATTATCTGGAACCATATCCTCGATAAACTTAAGTGGCCCCTTTGTTTTTTGAGATTCTGCGGAAGCGATTCTTTTGCTTGCATCTGTGTTGTATGCAGCACTGAGTTGCTCTACTGTTTCTTCACTTATACTATTGCCTGGTTGTATGACATTGACAAATACAAGGCCTATAGTAATGGCTATAATAGTCGTGAGTATGTAGATAATGATTGTTTTCAGTCCAATCTTGGAAAACTTAGCAATGTCTTTGAGGTCAGATATTCCCTTTATTAGACTGGCTATAATAAGAGGTATCGCTATGAGCTTAAGTAATTTTATAAATATGGTTCCTATTGGTTTGATCCAATCTACTATAAAAATTTTTCCACCATCAAATTGACTAAATATAAGACCAGCGATTATGCCCAGTAGCATTCCTAATAATATCTGCCAGTGTAATGCTAATTTTCTCATCTATTTATATGTTAGTTCCATTGAGGATATATAATTTTAACACTGGAAAGATAAGGATAATGTCCTTTTCTTAGACTTAAAAATTTCATTACATGATTTGAAGATACTATTAGATAGAAAAAGCATCTCAAATGAACAGTAGAGATGCTTTAAAAAAAAACCGAGGACGGACTACCGGTTAATTCTTATCAAGAGCTTTCTTTTAGAGTCTCCTTTTTCACTTTCTTACTCAGTCATAGGTGATTTAATAGAGTCAGACATATCCTCTTTTAAGTGTTTATTGTCTTCTGTTAGTATATATTTTTGCGTTTTTATCTTTGTTATCCAAATTGTTATTTATGTATTATTACATAAATTTATATATTTCTATTATCTGCTTTTTTTTTATCCAATAATGATACGTCTTTCATAAACCAAGCCATCTCATCATTAGCAGTAGGGCCATATGGCATAAGTAAAGTTCCTTTATTACCATCTTCAGTTTCTAAGATATAAAGTATAGATAAATCATCGGGGTTACTCATTCCTTCATATCTATATTCTTTAATGATCTTTATCTGATTTGGTTTGAAGAGTTTATCAGACGCAAGATCTTTTAGTTTCCCATCATACATCTGATAATTAGAAGTATATCCTTTAGCTATATACTCATCAATCTTAGTTTTCTCATGTTTAGTATTAGGATGTAACATAGTTTCAATTTTATGATTTGGTGTTTGTGAAACCTACTCTTTATAGTTAAGCAATGTTCGATAGATGATAAGCTACATATGGTTTAATTATATTTTTATATAAAAGATTGATATATACGTACATAAGTCGTATTTTTATAGTACAAATGACGCATTATGACCTATTCTAATTTTAACCATAATAGCATTCAGGACTTTCTTAAAGAGCCATTAGCTATCTATAATCACTCTCCGTCCTTAAGTTTTATTGACTTGCTTAATGACAAGTTTAAGCTTGTAGAGCTTATACAGGCTGGTATTTCGTTTGGTTTATTTGAGAAGATAAGAGCGATATTCCCTTTTACTATGCAGGATTGGTCGGCATTTTTGGATATTTCTCCTAAGTCACTTCAGAGATACAGTAACGATAAGCGCAGATTTAAGCCCATACATTCTGAAAAGATTATTGAGCTTGCTGAGGTGATTGTATATGGTATAGAGGTTTTTGAAGATGCTAGTAAGCTTAAGCTATGGCTGTATACTCCATCTTTTGCATTGGGTCGTATGAGGCCTTTAGATCTCATTAAGAATTCTTATGGGAAGGAGCTGGTCATGAGAGAATTGACAGCAATTGAGTATGGGATATTTGCGTAAGAAATGCTTGTATACAGACTTAATAAGAAAAAGTATGAAGATTCCCTTACAGGAAAGGGTGCTGCGATAAGGGGTGGTCGATGGAATAGCCCAGGCATAGAAATTATCTATACAGCCTCCAATCGTGCTCTGGCGATGTCTGAAGTAGCAGTGCATGTAACCTTTGAGATGATGCCAGATAGTTATTGGGTAATGGAAATAGAGATCCCAGATGATATTCCGCAACTTAAAGTAGAAGAGTTACCTGAGGATTGGAATGGATTCCCTTACACAGAATCAACAAGAAAAATAGGAGACCAGTTAATTAATAATAATAAACACTTGTCATATCTCGTACCTTCTGCTGTTGTTCAGAAAGAGTGGAATGTATTAATTAATCCTTTTCATAAGGACTTTAAGAAAGTCAAAATCTTGAGTACTGAATCTTTCCAATTAGATCGGCGATTGTTTTAAAATCTAATTTTCACTACACACAAGCGCAAGAGTTAAGCCTTTAGAGCTCTCACCATTTCACGTTTTCTATGTGGACCATTAAGCAATTCTAATTTATACCCCACTAACTTCAAGTTCCGTTTGAATTGACCTTGAGCACAATAGGTCACGAGGATTCCTCGGGACTTCAGCGAGTTATAAAATTTTTGATGTAATGGTACTTCCCAGAGTTCAGGCTGACAAGTAGGAGCGAATGCGTCATAATATATAATATCGACAGATCGATCAATAGATAGTTCTTCGACATTGATATTCTGCTTCGCTAAAGAGAAGTTCTGGCTGATCGCAATCTCCTTGTTCCACTCTGCAGAGTGCATTCTCAGAAATACCTCATTATTATCTTCCCCAACTAATTTGTGAAAATTCAGTTTCTCTGCGTCATGTGAAGATACAGGATCAGAGTCCACAGTTATGTAATGAATATTCATACCTAACTTAATACCTTCTAAGTAAGTAAGATAAGCATTAAGTCCAGTGCCAAAGCCCATTTCGAAAATGATAATAGATCGAGCACCTTGCCTCCATTTATAATATAGTCCTGCAGATATGAATACATGTATAGACTCGTCTATGGCTCCATAGACTGAATGATAGTGTGCATCGTACTTTTCACTATAGATCGTATGTGACCCATCCTGAGAAAGCAAAAGCTTCTGGAATTCCAATATAGATATGAGGTACTAAGTGATTAAAAGACATTGATACAAATTGTCGGTAATAACTTGAAGTTATTAGGACAACCTACACCTTTCTTTGCGCAAGAGCTAAATACAGACATGACTAGAAGTAAAGCAAATACCTTAGCTACGTTTCTTAATTGATTTCTTTTCATAATATTATCTCAATTTCATTATTATCCAACGATAACAGGTGCAAAAATATTACCAATAATTATACATTGCTTAAAATTTACATGTGATAAGTAATAAAAAACAAAGATTTCACCTAATTGCGGTAGGCGGAGCAGTCATGCACAACGTCGCAATAGACTTATCTGACATGGGACATCATGTCACGGGTTCGGATGATGAGATATATGAACCATCCAGATCTAGACTCAGTGAGCGTGGGCTTCTTCCTGAAAAAATGGGATGGAATGAAGCACGTATAGATACATCAATAGACTTTATTATTCTGGGAAAGCACGCCACAATAGACAATGTAGAGCTGAGAAAAGCGCAAGCACTTGACATTCCGATTCTTTCCTTTCCAGAATTTATTAATCAGTCATCTCAGGCGAGTAAACGAGTAGCTATAGCGGGAAGTCACGGTAAGACTTCTACCACTTCCATGATTATGCATGTCCTCTCGGACCAAGGAATGGTATTCGATTATTTAGTTGGGGCTCAGATAAAAGGATTCGAAAAGATGGTAAAGTTATCGGATGCAGATATTCTTATTGTAGAAGCAGATGAGTATCCGAGCTCTTGTATCGACATGAAGGCTAAGATGCTGCATTATAAGCCTAGCATATCCGTAATAACAGGTGTTGCTTGGGATCATGTGAATATCTATAAAACATATGATTCTTATAAAGATGTCTTCAGAGAATTCTTAAATCAAATGGAAGAATCTGCCGTTTGCTTCTTTGATCAGACAGATGAGGAATTGCTATCGATGATGCTGTATGAGCAATATCCATCGAAAAGAGAAGGATACACTCCTTACCCAAGTAATCAGAAAGGAGAACTCTTAGAAGAAGATAGACGGGTTCCGATTAAGATATTCGGAGAACATAACTTACTTAATCTCCAAGCGGCACAATTAGTGTGTGAGCAACTTGGCGTCAGTCGGGAGAACTTTTTGGAATCTATTCAGAATTTTGAAGGAGCAGCTAAGAGATTAGAGCTCATCTATGATTCTGAAGCCATCAGGGTATATAAAGATTTTGCACATGCACCATCTAAGTGTGCAGCTACAGTCAAAGCTGTAAGAGCTAAGTATCCGAACAAAAAAATTAGAGCTGTGATGGAATTACATACGTTCAGCAGTTTGTCTGCTGATTTCATCAAGATGTATGCCCACTCTTTAGATGGCTTAGAGCATGTGTCAGTCTTCTACGATCCTCATGCCATAGCCATGAAAAAGATGGAACCTCTAAGCAAGACACTAGTCTATGATGCATTTGCGACAGAGGGCTTAGTAGTCATAGACGATAGTAAAGAGTTGTCATCATTTATTCATCAGATGATAGACGATAAGGACGAGATATTGCTAATCATGAGTTCGGGTAACTTGGGTGGTTTTGACCTTAATCTATTCGTAGATTCCCTGAATTAACTGTATCTTCGGCGCTTTTTAATTGAAATTATAAAACAAACCTTATGTCAAGAGAGATTACACTAAGAGATGCACTGAGAGAAGCCATGTCAGAAGAGATGAGACGTGATGAGAATGTATTCTTAATGGGAGAGGAAGTCGCTGAGTATAATGGCGCCTACAAGGTGAGTAAGGGAATGTTAGACGAATTCGGTGCAAGACGAGTGATCGATACACCTATTGCAGAGTTAGGATTTGCAGGTATAGGTGTAGGTGCCGCAATTAATGGACTAAGGCCCATTGTAGAATTTATGACATGGAATTTTGCGGTATTAGCTTTTGATCAGATTGTTAATAATGCAGCAAAGACCTTATCACAGTCTGCAGGAGAGTTTAAATGTCCGATCGTATTCAGAGGACCATCAGGATCTGCAGGACAGTTGGCGCAGCAGCATTCGCAGACTTTTGAGAGTTGGATGGCTAATGTACCGGGCCTTAAGGTAATCTCTATTGTAGATCCTTATGATGCTAAGGGACTGATGAAATCTGCCATAAGAGATGATGATCCGATCTGCTTCATGGAGTCAGAACTTCTATATGGACACAAAGGTGAGGTACCTGAAGAAGAATATCTCGTACCAATAGGAAAAGCAAAAATTAGAAGAGAGGGTACAGATGTAACTATCGTATCGTATAATAAAATGAGCCTCATCTCAGAACAAGCAGCTGAAGAGTTAGCTAAGGAAGATATATCCGCAGAGGTCATAGATCTCAGAACAATTAGGCCTCTCGATCATCAGACAATCGTAGATTCTGTCAAGAAAACTAATCGTATTGTTGTAGTAGACGAGTGTTGGCCATTCGCTGGAGTTTCAGCAGAGGTTGCTTATGAGATCCAGAAATATGCATTTGATTATTTAGATGCACCTGTCACAAGAGTCAACAGTGCAGATACTTCATTGTCATATGCACCCACATTCGTAGAGGAGTTCTTGCCTAATCCGACTAAGGTAATCAAGGCTGTGAAAGAGGTGATGTATAGAACTGTGTAATCTAATCTAAATATCGTAAACAGAATTACTTGTTATTATAAATAATTCTCATTTAAAGTGTTTAGGTGATGATCATTATGAAACTTTAAGAACATCACGAATTCTCTGAAGCTGTAATTCCCAAAATAAGGGTGGGGTATCACGTATTTTGAGAGCGTCTTCTCAGATAGTTTTTCTACCTGCTCATTAAGTAATTTCTTTTCTCTTTCGATCTTAGAGAGTAATGCATCTCTGTCCTCGTTAGATACGTGTCCTGGCATTACGTTATCCGGAGATTTATATTTCTTGAGTCCGTAATTAGTAAGGAAGTCATGTTGTAACTCATCGAAGCTATACTCTTCTCTCTTAAGCGTTCCGAACTTAAATCTTAAAACTAATTTTGGTAATCGTAAGGCCATATTAATACCCTTGTACAGCTTGATGATATGCAATAGATGCTGACCTGTAGACCATGATTTAGATTCAGGAATATACTCGAATTTGTCTTGAGGATAAGACTCAAACCATTCCTTTAATTCTGCTGTGCTTTGATTTGTGAGATGTTGTAATGCAACTTTGTTCATTATGGTTTTATTTTCAATTCTGCGAGGTATACTAAAGCATTCCTAATGTAATGATCATATCCTTAGCATTTCTAAAATGCAATTCAGTTTGTAGTTATATTATTTACAGGGATCTATATTTTAATGTAATGACTTACATAACTGGATGAATCGATAGGAGCAGCACCCTTAATTTTTCTATTGGACTGGTATACCATTTTAGCATTACTCCGTAGCTATAAAGCAGTACCGTTTAGAAATAACAATCTATTCAACTAAGCTATTGTGTAATATTTGCAATGATGATGATAGCAAAAGTTACGTTATTATTAAGACACAAAATTAAATTTATAACGGATGGGCAATTGACTATTGATAATCTAAGAACAAAATTAATACCCACCAAAATAACGCCTTAAGAACCACTCGATCGCTAAGAAAATAATCAAGACAGCCAATATCCACTTATAATCTACAAGCGGCTTAGTCTCAGCTTTTTGGTAGAGAATCGGTTTGATAGAATCATTGGTAGAGACAAGTTCTCGCAGTCTGTCGATATTGTCAGGATAGAGGACTTCACCGCCATACTGCTGACTCAGATTGTACAGCAGGTCATGTTTGGCCGTCAGGTCATATTGCTCTTTGACTATGGATTGTACAGAGAACTTTCCTGTAGCTTCAAGAGCCTTACCATTGTAACTTGCACTAGCTGTGTAGCTATAATTATCTTCAGGCAACCTACCTGCATCTATGTAATAATAGTTGTTGTTTTTGGAGAATGTATATTCGAATTTTTCTCCTGCACTATTCTTTATTCTTAGATAAGCTTCTGGATTATTGATGGGTTCGTAATTAGCATTATAGAGTTGTGCATCGAATAAGATGTTCTCATTTTCTCTATAATTATTCTTATTGGTGAATGCTCTAAACTGTCTCTTGTCTTCCTTCTGAGAAATATATTGTAAAGTCTTAAGGATCGTTTCTTTAGTAAAAGGTTGCTCAGGGAAATCTGTAAATTCTGTCAGCCTCCATCTCCAGATACCTTCACCCGAAAGGACGGCTTGCTTATGATTATTAATATCACTATATGCTAAGAGTGGAAACTGCGTCTCTACATTTCCTATCTTCTGATATAACAGGACTTTCGCAGTGGCATCTGTTTTGTATTCTCCAAATGGCACCTTAAGTGGAACAAATTGCTTGACCCTCGATTTCAGTAAGTCGCTTAATGTAAACAATGAAAACCCGCCTTCCAAAATTGGTGTAATATCATTCATACTCGAATTAGCACCATTGATGGACATTACATTCTGCACTTTGTTAAATGCGGAAGTATTGGTTTCTGCACCTACTATATAAAAGACTGGTTTCTTGAGCTTGTTAATCTCTGCGAGATAAGTATTGATATTATATTTCTGACTTGGAAGATTATGCAGAATGATCAGATCATAGCGATTAAGGGAAGTTGTTATAGCGTCCGCCATGATGACATCCAGTTCGTAATTCTTATTGCTATTTATTATCGTTCTTAGAGCTTTGATATCTGGGTGAGGGCTATTAGCTAACAGTAGAATCTTTTGTCTTGCATCTAATACTTCGATGTATACATTCCGAGAATTATTAGCGAGTGTGATCTCGTTATTTATACCATTAAGACTGATTTTATATTTTACATTTCCGACCTGTTCTGCAGCCAACTCAAACTTATAAGACTTAAAGAAATTATTCTTATCGATATTGATGGATTGCTTTTCTAAGAGTGTTGTCTTGCCATTGACCACCTTAGATATACTGATGCTGCTTCTAGCACCGACAGCATTATAAGCTTGGACATCTGTCTCTATGGCAAACTTATCATTGAGATAGACGATTCTATTATGAAGGACATTTTTAATAATGAGATCCTTCCTTATCGTCGTATCTCCAAGTGGTATGGTGTATAGGGGAGCTTCCATATTAGCATTGGCATATAATGGATTCTTGCCTTCATTATAGATGCCATCTGTTATCATGATTACGGCACCGAGATTCTGATCTTCGTAATTCTCTGATATAAATTCTAAAGGGACCGAGAGGTTAGAGGTCTGAGTATTAAGTGTATCTGTGTCATTAAATGCCAACTTCTCACTGAAGCGAATATCTACAATATCAAATTTGCTGTCGAGCTCACTTTTCAATTTCTTAAGTTGTTCTTGCAACTGTGTGTACTGTGCCTCATCGGTAGATAAGCTTATAGATTCTGATACGTCTTCTGCAAATACGATGAGCGGCTTTTGTTCTTCAGTGATATAATTCTTGATAAGTGGCATCAGTAAGAGAAATAGAATTCCTAATACCGAAAGGAAACGAAGTATACCAAGTAATCCAGGAAGCCATGATTTGTTCTCTTTGATCCGTTTGTCTTTGAAGTACAGGCTTACAGCAAAGATGAATGCAATCACTGCAATCACAATCAAAAAGTATCCAGGGTACGAAATATTTATATTCTCCAATTCTTTATGCTAATTCAGTTGCAAATTTAGTCTTTTAGCCATACTATGAATCGATAAATCCAAGTTAGGCATCATACAGGCTTAATTATTTATTAATAATCAGAATAATAGAACAGTGTCCCTCACATTAACGTTGAACTTCTGTCTGTTTATTTGATGTAAATATACTTTGATATCTTTATATTATAATTTTATACATATGTCAAATTTTTATGATTATAGTAATTCACTAAATTTATACTTATGAAACACATTGTATTACTCTTAGGTTTTCATCTTTTTTCGATCAGCTTGAGTGCATCATACATGATTATTCCTATGGATGAAAAGCAGAAAGATCATCTAAAAGCCTATGGTATAGCATATTGGGTTATAGAGAAGGATGTAGAAGCTTATTGGTTACTTAACTATAGAGGAGGATCTTTTGCATTTAAGAATGTTCCACAATTCGAGAAAGAATGCAAGACACGAGGTGTTTCTTACGAAATCATACCTAATGCTCAGTTTGCCGCTATCAGAGAGAAGATATCTAATCCTGAAGTCAATCAAGACGTTATTAAATTAGAAGTTCCCCCTAAGATTGCGGTCTACACACCAGATTTTAATGCAAGAGGCGAGAGAATACAGCCATGGGATGATGCAGTAACATTAGTATTGACCTATGCGGAAATTCCGTATGAGACCATATATGACAGAGAAGTCGTAGAGGATAAGTTAGCAGAGTACGATTGGTTACACTTGCATCACGAAGACTTCACAGGTCAATATGGTAAGTTCTATCTCTCTCATGGTAACAAGCCATGGTACAAGGCGAATCAGCAGAAGATGGAGTCATTAGCGACAGAGTTAGGATTTAAGAAAGTTTCTATGCTTAAGTTATCCGTAGCTAAGAAGATTAAGGAATATGTAGAAGGTGGTGGATTTATGTTTGCAATGTGTTCAGCAACAGATACATATGATATAGCACTTGCAGCAGAAGGTTATGATATATGTGACCATTTGTTTGATGGAGATGCTCAGAATCCTAATGCCACAGAGCATCTTGATTTTACTAAGACTTTTGCCTTTAAGGACTTTAAGTTGGTGACTAATCCATTAGAGTACGAATATTCCAGCATAGATAATAGAAAACGTAAGGTAACAGCGACTTCTGACTATTTTACACTATTTGATTTTTCTGCTAAGTGGGACCCGATTCCGACGATGCTGACACAGAATCATACAAGAACAGTGAAAGGCTTCATGGGACAAACGACGGCCTACCCTAAGAGTCTTATAAAGTCTGATGTATTAGTGATGGGTGAGAATAATTCTGACAATGAGGCTAGGTACATACATGGCACTCACGGCTATGGGACATGGACATTCTATGGTGGCCATGATCCTGAGGATTACAGACATTATGTAGGAGATCCTGAGACTGATCTTAACTTACATCCTAATAGCCCTGGATACCGCTTGATACTTAATAACATATTGTTTCCTGCTGCTAAGAAGAAGAAAAGAAAAACTTAGGATAGAATTATTACCCAAAATTTCATAATTTTTGGTCAGCTCGCCCACCTCCGCAGGTTATAGGAGATCCATCATCACAAGTTGATAATAGTCATCTTGTTGGTTTGCACATCATTTTGACTTGACATATTGCTTTCCCACTATTTCTAGTACCCAGGGATAATCAGAACTAAGAAGTTATAACCCCAGAGGGATTACATTATGTTTAGCCCTGCAAGAATTGCAGGGATTATGATATAAAGTCTGAGGGGGATTTGGCCTGAATTTTACAAAAATCATGACAAATCTGATTGGCATGTGTTAAACCATTTACACATTAGAATGCCGCATATATTCCGTTGAAATTAGCCAATCTCAGCGTTAAAAATACCTACGTTTCATTGTAAGTAGGCAGGCTCCCCATCACCTGTGCCGCCCATGGCGGTAGTTACGGCTATGAGCTACCCACCCACTAGTGTGGTTCGCTCAATTCGAGCACTATCATACTCGATTCGTCTGCAACGAAATCTTTCGCTCATGCCTTGATCCTAACAAATTTAATTCAGAATATTTACACGACATTTTAAAATGTAAATGGTATTACTTACTGGATGTATTTGACCAAATACTGAGTAATGGATTTAGTTTATAATATTGCAATAATCTGAATTTAAGCCAATTAGGTTACTTCTGGACATCCCTACCCAGGACTTACGTTCTGGTATATAAAGGTGTGGCACCTATCCGAGACACTCGCGAGTCCTCGAGACTCCGTAGAACGTCATTCGCTTATTTCTTAACGTACCTATTTACAATATAACATGCTGTTACCTTAGACGACTACTGCACCAACTCTTTCTTACCAGCCAAATCCAAAAAGAAAGCATACTCAAGAGCCGTCTCACGATATCGCTCGAATCTTCCAGATTTACCTCCGTGACCGGCACCCATCTCTGTATGTAGCAAGAGTGGATTATCATCAGTCTTATACTCCCGTAACTTAGCGACCCATTTAGCAGGTTCCCAATATTGTACCTGACTATCGTGATAACCAGTCGTCACAAGCATGGCAGGATAGTCTTTCCTTTCTATATTATCATATGGTGAGTAAGACTTAATATAGTCATAGTAGGCTTTGTCATTCGGATTACCCCACTCATCATACTCGCCTGTAGTTAGTGGAATGGTCTCGTCCAGCATTGTTGTCACCACATCTACAAAGGGTACTGCAGCTATAGCGCCTTTCCAAAGATCAGGCTCCATATTGATAACAGCACCGACAAGCAATCCGCCAGCACTTCCACCCATGCAGAAATGATTCTCTGGGCTAGTATACTTATTGTCTACAAGGTACTGACCACAATCTATGAAGTCTGTGAAAGTATTCTTTTTATTAAATAATTTTCCGTTTTCATACCATGCTCTCCCCATCTCCTGACCTCCACGTATATGAGCAATCGCAAATGCAAATCCCCGGTCTAATAATGATAATCTGACTGAACTAAAATATGGGTCCATACTAGCACCATAAGAACCATAACCATATAGCAATACTGGCTGGCTACCATCTTTCTTAAATCCCTTCTTATAGACTATACTCATAGGAATTTCCTCCCCATCTCTTGCAGGAACCATGATCCTCTCCGATGTATAAAGAGTGTTGTCAAAGTCACCTACAACTTCCTGTCTTTTCTTCAGCTCGAGCGTCTTTGTATGTAGATCGTAATCATAGGTCGTGCCTGGTGTCGTCATAGAAGAGAAGAACACTCTCACTTTATCACTTTTGTATTCTGGATTGACTGACGTATACGCCATGTACGCTTCTTCTTTGAAGTCTATGTAATGACCATTATCTAAGTTGTCCCATGGCAATACTCTCACTTTAGTCATACCATCTTTTCTTTCATTGATCACTAGATGAGACTCGAATATTTCTAAGTTGGATACGAACACCTTATCAGAGTGAGGGATGAATTCTTTCCAATTTTCTTTTCCAGTTTCTGTCTCAGGAGTTGTCATCACCTTGAAGTTCTTAGCACCATCTTTATTAGTTATGATATACCACTTATCACCATAGTGAGATATGCCATATTCGAGGTCACGCTCTCTTTTTTGGAATAGATCAAATGTACCATTAGGCTTGTTAGCATCCAGTGTATGGAACTCATTAGATACTGTGGCGTAGGATCCAATGACTATATATTTCTGAGACTTGGTCTTATATACATAGCATGAGAATGTCTCATCTTCCTCGTGATATACCTCTACATCCTCACTGCTCGGCTGACCTATAGTGTGTCTATATATTTTATAGGCCCTTAACGCATCATCTTTTCTTGTATAGAACACTGTCTTGTTATCATTAGCCCATGTTACTCTACCAGTAGTATTATCGATTACATCGTCTAAGTATTCACCAGTCGTTAAGTTTTTGAATTTTACATCATACTTCCTTCTCGATAGCGTATCTTCTCCATAAGCCAATATCTCATTATTAGGAGAGACGGATAATCCAGTCGCTTGGTAATAATCATATGATTTTGCTAACTCATTTGCATCTATCATCAGTTCTGACTTAGCGGATAACTTTCCTTTTTTTCTACTGTAAATAGGGTATTCTTTTCCCTCCTCATATTTAGTCAGATAGAAATACTCATTCTTAAAGTAAGGAACAGACTCATCTGTCTGCTTTATTCTCCCAGTCATCTCTTGGAATAGTTCTTCTTTATAATCATCCAGATGGGAGGTCATGTTATCTGTATAGCTATTCTCAGCATTGAGATAATCTAATACCTTCTGAGTCTGTGCATCAGGAGATTTAGCTGCCTTTTGCTCGTCTGATAGCTTCATCCAGTAATAGTTATCTATACGCTCATCGCCATGGATAGATAATTTCTTCTCTTGTTTCTCTGGTATTGGGGGATTATATTCTTTATTATTCATCATTGTAGAAGGTACGTTATCTTGATTTTCTGTTTTTACATTTTGACATCCTATGCATAAGCCTATGATAGATAGCATGTATATAATTCGGTTAATCGCTCTCATGTTCAAATTTGTGAAAAATTGTTTAAAACATAGTAAACGATAAATTTAGTCATATAAATAGAAAATATATATTTGTCGTCCTGTGAAGTTAAAAAGTCTATATATAAAGGGATTTAAAAGTTTCGCTAATGAAACCAATATCCATTTCCAAGAAGAAATAACTGGAATTGTCGGACCTAATGGTTCTGGTAAGTCTAATATAATCGATGCCATAAGATGGGTTCTCGGAGAACAAAAGAGTAAAGGTCTTAGACTAGAGAAAATGATTGATGTCATTTTCAATGGAACTAAGAATAAGAAGAAAGCGAGTGTCGCTCAAGTTTCTATGACATTTGAGAATTCTAAGAAGCTCATTCCTTTAGAATTTGATGAAGTTAAAGTTTCGAGAATATTATATGATACTAATGAAAGTGAATATCGAATTAACGATGTCGCTTGCCGATTAAAGGATATTAAAAATCTTTTTCTCAACACTGGTATCGGATCTAATAGTTATGCAATTATAGAGCTGGGCATGGTAGATGATATTCTACTAGATAAGGAGTCCGCTCGTCGAAAAATGTTCGAGCAAGCTGCAGGTATTGCTAAGTATAAAGTCAGAAAGCATGAGACACTAAATAAGCTCAAAAGTACTCAGGCAGATCTCAATAGGATAGAGGACATCTTATTCGAGTTAGAGGCGAACCTGAAATCACTGGAAAGACAAGCTAAGCGAACTAAAAAATACTATGATCTTAAGACAGAGTACAAAGATCTAAGTGTCAAAAATGCAGTCGTAGGACAAAAGGAAGCACTCGCAAAAGAACAAACACTTAAATCCGAATTACTTTTACTTAATGAGAAGTATAATGAATCTACTAAGCTCTTACATGAGTTAGAAGCAGAAGTAGAAAAGAATAAAAAGGATAACCTGGAGAGTGAGCAATTGTTAAGTCACAAACAGAAAGAATTCAATGAGATAACAGAAAAGATAAGGACTAAGGAAAATAAATTAGAAATCAAAAAGCAAAATATAGAGTTTGCTTCACAGAATATAAGAAGAGCAGAGAATAATCGAAATCAGTTCAAAAAATCTTCGGAAGAAATTGCTATTATCATTAGGCAGAAAGAAGAAGAACTAAAAACCAAACAAGACCTATTGCCTCAGCTACAGAAACAATATGATGCAGCTAAGGAAGAGTTTGAAAAAATAGAGTCTGAGCGTCAAAAAATTCAAGGTGAGAACTCTGTGGAAATTGATAGATTAAAGGAAATAGAAACTCAGAGATTCGAACTCGAAAAAACAATCATCGAGATCAAAAGTAAGTATGACAATTCTGAGCAGAACGCCATAGCCATAACTGGAGAACTCGGAAATCTAAAGTCAATGCAATCTGACTTAATAGGTCAGAGGGATATTATAGGTGAGGAACTTGCCGTCGCAGAAGGTGAGTATGATGAGTTAGTACTAAAATCTAAAAACATAAGAGACGAGAGAGAGAATCTCGCAGAAACATTAAAGACTGAAGTAGAATCATTATCTAAACTGGAGAGAAGATTTGATGCACTCAGTGGTGAGTATAAGTTGCTAAAGGACATGGTGGATAACTTCGAAGGGTTCCCGGAGTCAGCGAAGTTCTTAAGTAAGCAATGGGAAGATCCTAAGCCGATCTTATCTGATATTATAGATTGTGACGAAGCCTACAGAGAAGCTATCGAGTTATACTTAGAGCCATTCTTAGCATACTTTATACTGGATAACATAGATGAAGCTAAGCAGTCTATAGATTTACTTAGACAAGCTCAGAAGGGTAAGTCACAGTTTTTTATTTTGTCCAGTTTCCAAGATAAGAAGACACATGAGATCAATCTCAGTCAATATGGAAGTGCCGCTATTAACGTAGTTAGAACTAAGGAGAAGTATCGGTCACTACTGCATCATCTACTATATAATGTAGTCATCGTGGATGATAATACGATTCTGAAAGGCTCACTTCCAGATGACAACCTCACTTATCTTTCTAGTAGTGGTCATGCTAACAGATCGAGATATACTGTAAGTGGCGGCTCGATAGGATTATTTGATGGGAAGAGAATCGGTAGGAAGAATGAGTTAGAGAAGTTACATAGACAGATACAAGAATTAGAAGCAGAAATCACAGATCAAAAAACTAAAACAGAAGCGCTCAATAAGAAACTCTCGACACTTACTGTCGAAGATCTACAGCAGAGTATCGTGCAGAAAAGAAGTCTCAAGAATAACCTTGAAATTAAAAAAGCAGAAATAGATACTAAGTATGCTTCTATGATATCTTCCATTGGAGACCTGGGCGGTAGACTCCGATTATTGGACACAAATAAGAGTGAAGCCGATGAGAGTATTAAAGAGTTAAGCGCCAAACTTAATGCACTGACTACAGAGTTAAATTCTCAGAGCGATCTTGTTAATAATCAGACAGGACAATTAGATACACTGACAACTAATTATGGAGAAATCAGTAACCGTTATAATCAAGCACAATTAGACTGGGTCAAGCATAATAATGAAATCGAAAATATAAATAAAGATATCATATTCCGCAATCAACAAGTCAAAGAATATGAAGAGAAGATCAGTGAAGTGACTCAAGAAATCGCAGATGCTAATGAGTCAAAATCCAACACAGAATTACTTGTCAAAGAGGTAAATGATGCTCTCTACGAAGAGTATAAATTAAGAGAAGGCAAGCAGTCAGAGCTGACAGAGACAGAACAAAGTTTCTTCTCTAATAGAAGCTTCATCACTGAAAAGGAAGATAAGATAAAGCATACGAATAGAAAGTTACAAAGCCAACAAATCGAGATCAATCAACATAAAGATAAACTTACAAGTGTAGAGTTTGATCTCCATTCTGTCAAAGAAAGATTAAAAATAGAATTCAATATAGATCTTGTTTCGCTTGATGTAGATTTCGATACTGAAGATGAGGAGCTTATCAGTCAGATAATGGAGCGTTACGCTAAGGTGAAGAAACGCTTAGACAATTATGGTGAGATCAATCCGATGGCAGTAGAAGCTTACGATGAGATCAATGAGAGATATGTCTCTATGAAAACTCAGAGAGATGATATCTTAGAAGCAGAAGAGTCACTTAAACAGACAATCAAAGAAATCGATAAAGAAGCGACAGAGAAATTCTTAGAAGCGTTCTACTTAGTTAAAGATAACTTCAAGGAAGTATTCAGAAGTCTATTCTCAGATGAAGATGATTGTGATCTTATATTATTAAATGCAGAGAATCCATTAGAATCTTTAATAGAGATAGTGGCTAAGCCTAAGGGCAAAAAGCCAAAGGTTTTGTCTCAGTTGTCAGGAGGTGAGAAGACATTGACAGCCATTGCATTGTTATTCTCATTATACCTACTTAAGCCTGCACCGTTCTGCATTTTTGATGAGGTCGATGCACCTCTCGATGATGTAAATATTGTTAAGTTCTCAAGATTGATAAAACGATTCTCGAAAGAATCCCAATTCATAATTGTAACTCACAACAAATCTACTATGGCTGGTATGGATACGCTATACGGTGTGTACATGCAAGAACAAGGTGTGTCCGGCATATCGCAAGTGGACTTCCGTGAGTATGAGCATACGGAAAGCTACCAGACTATCAATGTGTAGAACAAGTCTATAGAAGATGAATATTTAGAAGTACGAAGTTATAATCCATGGGGGATTGCACTATCTAAGGCCTTCAAGAATTACAGGGATTAGCTATAAAGTCTGAGGGGAATTGGTGGGACAGAATCATCCCTAAAAGAAAAAGAGCCTAAGGAATACCCTAAGCTCTTTGTTTGGTTTTAACAGTTGCTTGATCTAACTAATAATTAAGCAGCAGTTAAATTCCAAATATGATGCCAAATATCAAAATATTCTGATTCCTACATTAAGTAGCACTCTGCTAGGCCTCGCATCGAAATTATATTCTTGACCTCCAATATTAATATGCTCACCGAATTTTGAAAAATTTCCCTCATATTCTACACCTACATGAACCTTTCCTATATCCGTTCCCACACCTACTAAGAATCCATAAACCGCCGTATCAGTCCTCTCGTCATATTCATCCCATGCAAATAGGTCAGAAGTCGTATTTAGATTAAGATGAGCTACAGGGCCTGCATACAAGTCTACAATCGCAACATCCACACCGACAAGGATGGGAATATCAAGATTAGTAAATCTTTCGCTCACTACATTGTCTACAACACCTCCACTATCACCATTAAAGGTATATTCTACATTAGTGGAATGTAGCATAATACGAGGCTCTATAAATACACCTCCTAATTGTAATTTACTAAAAACGCCACCATGAAAACCTATCTTAGCATCTTTAAATGCTATCGTTTGGTCATTAGGTGTCACTATATCAGTCGGAGAGTAAAGGTCAAATGTGTGCATCCCCAATTTCAGTCCTAATTGAAGCTGAGATGTAGCAAATTGTGTAGAAAACAATCCAATTAGGAGCAAAAAGGTCGTTTTGTTCATTTCAATTAATTTTAAGTTTAGGAATTATCCAACATATGGATGTATAACGATAATATTAAGCAATTATGGACATATTAAAAAGAAATTTATATGAACATTAACAGTATAGAATTTATTGGAAGCTTCGAATATGAAGATCAGTGTCCGAAAACCGACCTACCTGAATATGCATTTATAGGAAGATCTAATGTTGGAAAATCCTCACTGATCAATCTTATAACTAATAGAAATGATCTTGCAAGAATCTCTGGTACTCCAGGAAAAACCCAAACTATAAACTACTTTTTAGTCAATGAATCATGGTACATCGTAGATCTACCAGGCTATGGCTATGCAAAAGTGTCCAAAAGATTACGTGAGAAATGGACAAAAAACATAAGACAATACCTAAAAAAACGAGCATCGTTATACTGCGTATTCTCACTAATTGATAGTAGACACACATTACAAGAGTCAGATCTTAATTTTGTTAATTGGTTAGGAGACAACGAGATTCCTTACGCAATAGTCTATACTAAAATCGATAAAATAAAGAATAAGATCGCTGAAAACATTGCTTCTATCAAAAGTGAATTACTACAGCATTGGGAGTATCTGCCTACTCAGTTTCAGACAAGTACGGTCTTAAGACAAGGTCATGAAGACATTTTAAAATTTATTGAAAAAATCAATAATAATTAGCCACTTTTACATATGATAACGGTCGATAGAGCAGATAACTTATCACATATAATACCGTCGTTAGAGGATTGGCCAATTAATCAATTTGCTAAGGACAGAGATGGATTTATAGATCGACTAATAGACTTCACTCTAAGTAGACTACTACAGTCTAAAAGTACACCACTGGAATTATTATCTAAGTCAGTATACTTAGAAAGACAGAGATCTAAGAACAACCCTTGGAAAGTCGACCCTTCAGATGAGGTGGCTTATTGGAAGTCACTGACAAAAGAAGTGGAAGCCACTAAAACTGCAGAAGACCCAAAGTCAGAACAGATAAAAATTCTAAAGAGGGTAGTCCACAGGTATTCTGAAGAGATCTTAGGAGATTTTAATAGGAAGACCTTTCTCTTTGCAAGAAAATTTCTTAGCTCATTATTTAAGAGATTACTTAATAATGGTTGGGGTAGAAATCATAAAGGAATATGGGGTAGTCAAAATGACGTCAGAAAGAAAATTATAGTAGATGGTAACGTAGAAGATGTTAGAAGCTTATTTAATAAGGGAACAGTTGTTATTGTACCTACACATTATTCTAATCTTGATTCAGCCTTAATCGGATATGGAGTAGACATGAAACTACGTATACCGGCTTTTGCTTATGGAGCAGGCCTCAATCTTTATGATTACGAACTGGTTGCGTACTTTATTAATAGGTTAGGGGCGTATAGAGTAGATAGAAGAAAGAAGAATCCGATATATCTTGAGACGCTCAAGAGTATGGCTAGCCTATCTCTTATAGAAGGTGTCAATCATATATTTTTTCCAGGTGGTACTCGGTCTAGAAGTGGGGCTATAGAAGAAAAGCTAAAGCTAGGTTTACTTAACTCAGTAATCGACGCCCAGCGATATTGTATATTGAATAATGTCAATCAGAAAATATTCATCGTCCCAGTAACCTTAGGTTATCATTTTGTGTTAGAAGCAAAAGCACTTATCGATCATCATCTAAGAGCAGAAGGTAAAGAGAAGTATGCAAGATCAAGGGTAAAAGTCTCATTGTTTAAATCTGTTTTTAGATTGTTCAAATCTCTCCGTAAAAAAGATTCTGAAATCTATATGTCTGTAGGTAAACCAATAGACGTATTAGGAAATGAGGTGAATGAATCTGGTGAAAGCATCGATCATAGGGGGCAACCTGTAGATATCTCTACTTACTTTTCTAAGGATGATGTGCTCAATGTAGATAATCAAAGAGAAGGCGTATATACTAAGATTCTAGCAGATAAAATCATCAAGTCGTTTAAGCAAGACAATATAATATTGTCGAGTCATATGGTGGCATATGCTGCATTTAGATGTATAGAGGATAGTAATGAAGAATTAGGTTTGTATGATATACTTAAGATCAAACCCAAAAATGTGAGCCTTAAAGTTGCAAATCTCACGCTTATGATAGAAAAAGCCATTTCATTCATAAAAGCCGAAAATAAAGATTTTAAATTTTCACAAATATTCGAGAAGAGCATACACGAGATAATAACAGATGGTATAAAAAACTTGGGAATCTATCATCACCATGAAGTCCTTTTTTGGAAAAACAAGGAAGAAATAGCTTGTAATGATTTAAAGCTCTTGTACTACTATCATAATAAGCTTACACATTATGATATTCCCAAATAAGAAGAGCAGCTTTGTTAATATTCACTAAAGGAACAACTTGCCAGTTAATTATATAATATTCGATTTAGAAGCAACATGTTGGTTAGGAAGACCACCTAAGGGATATAATGAGATTATAGAAATAGGAGCCGTCAAGATTAATCAATATAGCGAAGAGGAAAGCAGATTTGAAAGCTTTATCAAACCTACTGTCAATCCTAAACTTTCAGGATTTTGCAAAAGTCTCACATCTATTTCTCAAGATCAGGTGAATACTGCTAGAAATTTTGAAAAAGTCTTCCACGAATTCATGGAATGGTCTGGGGTATATGAAGATGACACATATTTCTGCTCATGGGGAAATAACGATATTAAGTTATTACTTAGTGATTGTGGGCTACATAATCTCGATCATACACTTCTCAATAAGTATGATAACCTAAAAAAACAATACAATAGAATCAAAGGGTTAGCAGTAAAAGGAACACTTAGGAAAATTGTAATTAGAGAGGGATATGAATTTACAGGAAAGCAGCATAGAGCTATTTCAGACGCAGAGAATTTAGCTAAGATTTTCCTAAAATACTTTGATGAGTGGATATTTATGTAATTCCATTTGCATTTTATATTTGTCTATAAATATTCTGTGTAGATCCCCCAAATTAGGACAGCACTTTCTATGAAAGTCAAATTATTTTTAAAGATAGCCAGATCCTATAAAGTAGGAATGTCAATAGATGCAGAATATTAGAAATGAAAATTTTGTAATCATTCGCAATAGAAACCACAGTAATGTTAATATTGCAGGATGAATCCTATAGACATGCAAAATAAGTATTTGGAGATACTGGAGAAGCAAGGCAAACAGCTAAAGTACATCAGTGGTCAGACACCTATAGACCACTCTCAATCGTATAAGGGTAATATCGAAAACTTCGTAGGATTTGCACAAGTACCAATAGGTATAGCTGGCCCATTATTGCTGGATGGTACAGCAGGTAGAAGTGAGCATTGGGTTCCGATGGCTACGACAGAAGGAGCGCTGGTTGCTTCTTACAATAGAGGTATAAAGGCAGGTGCATTAAGTGGTGGTTTTGTATCCAGAGTGATTTGTAATAGTGTCCAGAGAAGTCCATATTTCGAATTTGATAATCTGACGAATGCTATAGTCTTCGGCAATTGGATAAAGTCTTTGGAGTCTATGATCAGTAGTGGCGTGAGTCAAGCGAGTAAATATGCAAAACTTGTTAATATAGAAGTAATGCACGAGGGGAATGGTGTCCATGTAACCTTCTCATATGAGACTGGTGCAGCAGCAGGGCAAAACATGGTAACACTCGTCACAGCCCAATTACTGAAACAAGTATTAGAACATGCGCCTCATAAGCCGACCCTCTTCTATATAGAGGGTAATATGTCAGGAGATAAGAAAGCTAATATCAAGTCCCTTAGTAAGGTAAGAGGACGTAAAGTAATCTCGGAAGTGCTTGTCGCTAAAAGTGTATTAAGAGATACCCTAAAGTCTTCGGCAGATCGAATAGTTAAGTTCTGGCGGACAGGTACTTTGGCTGCGGCGCAGTCTGGGGCAGTAGGTAATAACGGCCATATTACCAATGCTCTCACGGCTATGTTTATAGCATGTGGGCAGGATGTAGCTTGTATTGCTGAGGCGGCAGTTGGATTAGGCAGAATGGAGGTCAAAGATAACGGAGATCTATATGCGTCGTTGACCTTGCCAGGACTGATTGTGGGCACAGTCGGTGGTGGAACATCGCTTCCGACACAGAAGGAATGTCTCGAATTAATGGATTGTAGCAAACCCGAGGATGTAGATAAATTTGCTGAAGTTTGTTGTGCAGTGGCACTGGCAGGGGAGTTGTCTATCGGTGCAGCGATTGCAGAAGGTCATTTTGCAGAAGCACATCAGAATTTTGGGCGGAAAGGGTAATTATGTTAGTTAAGCAATTACTAATCTGTCCTAATTGTAAATCTACATTAAGTCAAGTAGGCAAAACTTATAAATGTGAAAACCAACATTCCTTCGATGTCTCTAAAGAAGGATATCTCAATCTACTAATCGCCAATAAGAAAAGTAAAACGAATCAGGGAGATAACAAGCTTATGATGGATGCCAGAGATGCATTCTTATCTGAGGGTCACTATGACTTTCTCATGGAAAAAATCGAAGTGTCTATGGACTATCTCGATACATTTAATTTGCCTGACTCAGAGATTACTTGCATGTTAGATATCGGTTGTGGTTCGGGTTACTATACTCGTAATCTCTTAGATGGTTATAGCGACGTCCATAGGATCGGAATTGATATATCTAAACAGGGAGTGGCAAAGGCTTCCAAGAGAGATAAGGAATCTACATATATTGTTGGGTCAGTTTTCGACTTGCCTATTGCGGACGATTCTGCTGATATCATACTGAATATATTTTCACCTATCTCGCTTACGGAAGCGACTCGTGTACTTAAGCCTGGAGGTATTATTATAAAAGTCATTCCAGGAAGCGAACATATGAAGGAGGTGGCGGAACTGGTATATAAGACATTTAAGCCACATGTATCATCTATCGAGAAGAAGCTGTCATCGGTAGAGGAATTAGAAGTTATTAATATAATAGATATAGATAAGGTGACGGACTTACATGCTGCTGATCTACATAATTGCATCAGAATGACGCCGTATTTATACAAATTTAGAGAAGGGGCTTTAGAGAAATTGTCTAAGCTTTCGCTGACGTTGTCGTTTAAAGTGATAGTGGCTCAGTATAATAGGAGTGCTAAGTTAAGCTAAAATTAGACGACGTATTCCTATCAAAATGAATACAAGAATAGTATAGCTAATGAAAAATGGAATAACGAATTCTTCCAAATGCAACAACAAGATAATACTCATTATAAGTAACTGAAATCCTAAGCCCAGTGAAGAAACTAATGTCATAAACCACTTAGGATATGGGCGACTATTGATCGCTTTCCTATCCAGATAATATATCGTTTTATCAAATACGATATAGAGAGTATTAAACACTTTATAGAAGAGATCTACCTGACTTTGGCTTTCTCCATTCATAGCTGTAGGGGCATGATCTTCGAATACTCGACTTGTCGTGTCTCCGTGTACGTTATTACGTAGGATAGTGTAGTAATAATTATAGAGCGTGCCCTGAAGTTGTATGCCCACAAATGCTAACAGCATATACCATATAGATCCATTAGTCACATACCAAAAGGTCAACAGGAAAAGAAAATTAAGAATGATATCCGCAATAGAGTCAAAGTATCGACCTACGTAAGAAGGTGTATTCTTTAGTCTAGATAATTCTCCATCTGCAGCATCTAATATAGATTTCAACACTAAAAAGAAAGCTGCAGCATAATATAACCCATAGGCAATACACGCAATTGCTAATATTCCCGATATTATAAACCAACAAGTCACATGAATGGGTGTAATCGAAGTATTCTTGAGTGCTGTTGCAATTAGACGAGCGATAGATCTACCATAATCTGATAGATCAATAAATTGATACTGTTTGGGTAATTTTGACATTCAGTTTTTGTCGCTGCAAATTGTATAAACAGCTCTCACTTAATATAGTTGCTTATATGTAGGAAGACCTTCTAATTAGAACAGATTGTAAGCCGAAAGTATCGATAATTTCCCTTTCTTTCTTACCATATACATAAAATAATAGGTTTCTCTAAAAATCTTTCCATTAGAATAAATTACATTTGTAATGTATTGAATACGAACATTATGAACTGTAATAACCTCAAGAAATATTGGATATGCTTGCTGGCGATTTTCACTTCCTTATTACCTATTTGTCTATTTTTATATCGCAAGATAGATATGGGTTTAATGCTTGCATATAGTTAGCGATCGATATATAGAGTTATTGTTGAGATATTCGTTGTTAATATGATAAATCTAAATAATCGATTATTCAGTATCAGCCTATCCATAAGAAAGAAGAATAAATGAAAACAAAAATTGGTTATAACGGGGAATCAAAACAAAGAAGATTTCATAAGATCAAGAAACACATTGAGATTATTTATAGACGCCTTTCTTTTTCATCCTCAAGAAATAGAATCGTAGCTATTAATAATCCAATATTAAATAGAGTCTTAGAATCCATAATGACTGTAAAGGATAATAATTATAAGCCTGAGGACATTAAAGTATTTGAATATGTCGAGGATTATAGAAAAAAATTATTGTCTGACAATACAGAAGTTACCTATGAAATATTCAATTCTTCTGCAACTCGTAAGATTAAGGATATATGCAGGATAGCTGCTTCTCCAAAATTATGGGGACAATTCTTATATTTAATTGCTAAGAACAATAGATCTAAGTCAGTGCTGGAAATAGGAACTAATGTTGGTATTTCTGGCTTGTATACCCTTTCTGGTATGAAGCATAATCATAGAGAATTTGAGTTTGTAACTATGGAAGGTTTAGGTCAACTTTGTGATCTTTCAAGGAACAAATTTGAGGAATTATTTGATAAGGAGAATTTCAAAATCATTAATGGACTATATGATGATACTTTCGAATCAGTTATAGGGGATGGTATGCAATATGATTTACTATTCATAGATGGAAATCATCAGAAAGAACCAACGATACAGTATTTCTATGAACTGAAAAAATGTATCTCAGATCAGGCTATTTTCATTTTCGATGACATATATTATAACATAGGAATGAAAGAAGCATGGGACATTATTAAAGAGGACGAAAGTGTTAACTTTTCTATTGATATGTATAAATTAGGCATTGTCATTATTGATAAATCCGAAACGAAGAAGAATGTACCATTTGGAATACACATGACTTATTAATTGGTTGAATTAAATTATTCTACGAGATTAGCACACAATGTTATGCGTTAGTTATTTCGATCTAAATTTCATTTGTTTCGGCAACTTCAAATTCTAATATCTATGCTCGTTTCATTAGATTGTAAGTCTCATCGAGTTAAGGAAATAGTTAGTAATTAATTGTGATTCGATTAGGCCAAACACAAAGTTATAATTACATACTTTGGTACACTTGATACCCCATAAGTACTAAATTTATGGAGAAATAGTTTAGGAATGTAGATCAAGTGTCGATCACCCTTTCTATTAGAATCATTATGGCTAAGTGGATCCTTCGCTGATATAGTTCTCATTTTTCATTAAATTAATATCTAACTCCAAAAACTTTCCATTATAAAAAATTACATTTGTAAAGTCTTGAATACTAACAATATGAATTGGAATATGCTCAAAGGAAATTGGATTCACGGAGTTGCAATATTTGCTTTCTTATTATCAACATGCATCTTTTTCTATCCGCAATATCAAGGAAAGACTCTGCGTAAAGGAGATATCATGCAATGGGAAGGTATGAGGAAAGAAGTAAAAGATTTCAAAGAAGATACAGGTGAGTATTCCTTATGGACTGGAAGTATGTTTAGTGGGATGCCGACCTATTATATAAGTGCAAGCGATGGAGGTAATTTTATAAGTTATATCGCCAAAGCTTTGAAGCTAGGAATAAATGGTGAAGCAGGTCGATTTATGATAGGTTTGGTCAGTTTCTACATATTGATGCTGGTGCTCAGGGTCAATCCGGTTATAGGTATTTTCGGAGCTATTTTGTTTGCCTATTCTACTAATAATTTTGTCCTATTAGGAGCAGGACACTATACTAAGATATCTACCGTGTTATCTGCACCACTTCTCATAGCAGGTATTATATCGGTCTACAGGCGAAAACATCTGCACGGATTAGTATTATTTGGAATTGGCATGTCTATTAATCTAAAGAGTGATCATCCGCAGATGACATATTATTTAGGATTCGTCATGTTATTCTATGTCATTACTGTTTTTATTAATGCCATTAAGACAGGAACAATTCCTTCATTTATTAAGTCCTCATTGGTATTAGTTATCGGTCTATTATTAGCATTAGGGACATTCTCTTCTAAGTTATTACCGACGTTAGAATATGCTGAAGATACAATGAGAGGTAAGCCCATATTAACCCAATCTAATGATCCATCTAGTAGCTCACAGGTAGAAGGTCTGGCGTGGGATTATGCAATGAGGTGGAGTAATGGATGGATTGATTTATTATCAAGTTTCATCCCTCAAGTAGTAGGAGGGAGTTCCGGAGAGAAAGTATCAGGAAATACAAATTTCGCTAAGGAATTACAAAAAAGAGGTCAGAATACCCGTAATGGTACCACAGCACCCATGTATTGGGGAGGCTTACCGAGTACGGCTGGTCCTGTATATTTTGGGGCCATCGTCTTTCTATTATTTTTCATAGGTGTTATAGCCGTTAAGGGAAATCTCAAATGGTGGATATTGTCTGGTGTAATATTTACTTTTTTAGTCTCACTGGGTAGCAATCTTGAGTTTTTTAATCGATTATTATTCGATTATTTTCCTGCCTTTAATAAGTTTAGAACTCCTAACTCAGTTCTTTCAGTGACGGCTATTATCATTCCGATATTAGCGATGGTAACTTTACAAAAGTTATTATTCAGTAATGATTTAGATACAAAAAAGGTTCTATACTCTGGTCTCGGCTTATCAGCATTTTGCATTGTTTTGGGCTTAATAGGTCCTTCATTTTTCGACTTTTCTGCGGCTTCAGATCCACAGTATGCTCAGTATGGTTTTGACATCGGAGGACTAGAAGATGATCGTGCAGGTATGATGAGAAGTAGCTGTATTAAGTCTGGTATATATATGCTGCTTACGATGGGGCTTATTTTCTTATTTAGTAAGTCTAAAATTAGCAGCATCATTGCAACCATTGCTATTTGCTTGTTAGCTACGGTCGATATCTTCATGGTCAATTTTAATTATATCTCTCATGATGATTATATCTCCAGTAGGAAATTCGAAGCCAGTTATACCCCAAGAGAAGTAGATAAGCAGATACTAACCGATTCCGATATACATTATCGAGTATTAGATAATAGTATGGATACATATAATTCGACATTTACATCATACTTCCACAAGAGCATAGGGGGCTATCACGCCGCTAAGTTGCAGAGGTATAATGATATAATCCAGGAGCATATTGCAGTTGGAAATCTGAATGTCATTAATATGCTAAATACGAAGTACATTATATTCAAGCAATCTCAAGATGGACCTGCTCAAGTACAACGTAATACAGCAGCATTAGGCAATGCCTGGTATGTCAATAATACTAAGATTGTCAATACGCCCGATGAAGAGATAGCGTCGCTCAAAGATTTTGACCCATTAGGAACTGCTATCGTACATAAAGAATTCGCTTCATATGTAGAAAGTATACCTCAAGGTCAAAAGAACGGGAGTATAACATTGACATCATATGCTCCTAATGAACTGAAATATAACAGTTCTGGAAACTCAGATCAGTTGGCTGTTTTTTCTGAGGTATGGTATGGACCTGACAAGGGATGGAAAGCCTATATAGATGGAAAGGCAGTCGATCACATCAGAGTTAATTATGTCTTGAGAGCATTAAAAGTGCCTGCAGGAAATCATGAGATCGTATTTAGGTTTGCCCCTGATTCATACAAGACAGGAAGTACAATATCTTTAATAAGTTCAGTATTGCTCTTAGGCTTACTGATATTCTTCTTATTCCGACTATTCACTAAAGGGTGGGATGATGCAGATATTTTATAATGATTATTTGTCCTATCTTTGATAACCATGCAGAGAGGTAGACAGATTTTAAGTCCGGAAAGGTTTAAGATAACTTTGCTGAGACTTGCTCATCAGATCATCGAGAATAACTCTTATGAGGATACTATTAATATAGTAGGTATACAAGAGAAGGGTGTTATCCTTGGCAAGCGATTGATAGAAATCATATCGGCTAAGAGACCTAAGACTAAGATTAACTTTGGCAAGTTAGATATTACATTTTATCGGGATGACTTCAGATTGCGATCTACGCCGCTGACAGCTAATGCCACACAGATAGACTTTCCCATAGAATCTAAGAAGATCATATTAATAGACGACGTACTATATACAGGACGTACGATTCATGCTGCCATATCGGCACTGCAAGATTTCGGAAGGGTAGAGCAGATAGAACTTCTGACGATGGTAGATCGGAGATTTAATAGGCACTTACCTATTAAGTCAGATTACACAGGACTACAAGTCGATAGCTTAGATGATGCTTATGTAAATGTACAGTGGGAACACATAGATGGACAAGACAAAATTCTAATCTACTCAGTAAATAAGACAGCTGATAAATGAGTGAAGGAAAGATAAGTACCAAGCATCTTCTGGGTATCAAATATATCACACCCGCAGATATAGAGCTTATATTCGATACAGCACAAAAGTTCAAAGATGTCATCAATCGACCCATCAAAAAAGTACCATCGCTAAGAGATATTACAATAGCTAATCTGTTTTTCGAAAATTCTACTCGGACTAAGTTATCATTTGAGTTAGCGGAGAAAAGATTATCCGCTGACATCATTAATTTCTCATCCTCAAATAGCAGTGTCAAAAAAGGAGAAACCTTACTCGATACAGTCAATAATATTCTGAGTATGAAAGTCGATATGGTCGTGATGCGTCACCCAGCACCAGGGGCACATTTCTTCTTATCAAAACATATAGATGCACAGATTATCAATGCCGGCGACGGCACTCATGAGCACCCCACACAAGCATTATTAGATGCTTACTCGATGAAGGAAAAGTTAGGAACTCTAAGAGGAAAGAAGATCTGTATATTTGGGGATATTCTACATTCCAGAGTCGCCTTGTCTAATATATACTGCCTCAAAAAATTAGGCGCAAAAGTAAGGGTCTGCGGACCGCCCACACTCATACCTAAGCACATCGGTTCACTCGGTGTAGATGTATCTTATAATCTGGAAGAAAGCCTACAGTGGTGTGATATCGCTAATATCCTAAGGATACAACTGGAACGCCAAGATATTAAGTACATTCCTTCTCTAAGAGAATACAGCATGTACTACGGCATAACAAAAGAAAAATTAGATAGACTCGATAAGGAGATCCTAATTCTCCACCCTGGTCCGATCAATAGAGGCGTAGAAATATCAAGCGATGTTGCTGATTCTGATCATAGTGTTATCTTACAGCAAGTAGAGAATGGCGTTGCGATTAGAATGGCAGTATTGTTTTTGCTGGCTAACTTGAGAGGGGATCGTGCTGCTTAGACGAGTTTGCCATTCTTCTGACTTTCTACTCTAACTAATGGGCTAATAAAAATGTAAGTTCCTTAAAAGTAAATAATGAAAAATATAGTATTTCTATTTTTTGTTCTGTGTGTGCATGGTGGTAATGCGCAAGAATTTATATTTAAAAAGAAATTTGATGCCTTTATTTTTAAGAGCCAAAAAGGCAAACTCGATAAATCTATAAAGTTTTATGATGCCTTAGAATTTAAGGATGGATATTGCATAGTTGGAGATAGTAAGAATTATGGTGTCGTAGATTCATTAGGGAAGATCGTTGTACCCATGGTTTATTCTGGTCTGAATTATTTTGTAGATAACGTATTTCTTACCCAAAATGATGATAGATACGGATTAGTTAATTCAAAAAATGAAGAGATATTTCCGACAATGGTAGAAGAAATAAAATTTAAATGGCTTAATAAATTCAGTATACCTCAATTTAATATTGATGGAGTCAATTATTTTTTAAATAGAAGTTTAGGTGAGATCCATAAACTAGAAACTCAAGATAGAATATTCTTTGGAGTTCGAAAGTATAATGTAATGTTTGATCCGAGTTGTGAGGCATTAGACAATGTATTTGATATGATGTTATGTGATAATAGCTTTGTAGAAGATAAATTAAACGTTGTATTGAATTTAGAACGTGATTTTCAAAAGTTGCTGATTCACTTCATTGTAACTTCAAATGGTGAAATAAGTGATATATTATACAATAGAAAAGTAGATATTATAGTCAGAGAGAAGATAGAGCAAGTCCTACATAGTATTGTTGTCAAAAAGTACAGATGGATAAAGGTGAGAATGTTTCATTTAGATCGTCTGTTGAAATTGGAGGTTAATTTTAAATTTCTATAAGTCATTACACAAGAAGTGGCTTAAATGAATTAGATATATTCAGAAGCAAGAATGGCTCTCTGCGTAGTCTCGATGACTCGCGAGTGTTTCAGACCGTAGGTGCCACACCTATATAGCCCAAAAAACTAATTCTGGGTATAAATAGAAGTAGGAAAGCAATTTTGCGAAATATTTGACTAAAATTATGATAAATTTGGAAGATGCATTATTCAGCTACAATTTAGATACCAGTCAATTATCTATTACAGAGCGGGATTATTTTATAATAAGTTCTGGAATGTAAATAGGTTTCAGTACCTCTTAACTATCCCATCATCCCTTTTAATTGTAAAATAAAATGGACAACCCACATAATTAGGATCGTCCATCTTTTTAGATTGCAATAAATTAGTTTAGATAAGGAAGTTCTATTCCTTAACTGAGCTATTACCTATTCCTAAGTGTTCCTTAATCAGTTGTATCTCAGCTGATAATTCATTATTGATAGTTTCTAAGTCGCTTTTTTCAGCAGATAAAGTTTCTACTAATTCAGTCAATTGATTCACTTTATCGTTGAGTGCTTTTATAGATTCTACATATAGGTGGTCGTAGGTTCCGTAAGCAGTAGATAAGTAGCCATTAGGATCTTTATCTACATTTTCAGGCCATACTTTTTGTATATCCTGAGCGATGAATCCGTACTGGTTTCCTTCAGGCCTATTGATTCCAGTCTGATCATCATTCCACTCATAGTTGACGCCTTTCATCTCTAAAAGTTTTTCTAACATTTCTTGAGAGTTGAGATAGCTGATATTTTTCTTGAGTCTTGAATCTGAATTAGCAAACCAATCTCCAGTTGTTGCTTTGGAGGCTTCACCATTGACAACAAATGTATATGCCGGAAGCATGTTAGCTGAATTCCAGTTTATAGCTAATTTATTATTATCAAATTCTCCATAGATGAGTGGTGTCGCAGAGTCAGTATTTTCTATATATAATCTATTAGAATTATTTTCATTCTTACCTGCTTCCTTTCCTAAAAAGATGTTGTCTGAACCCGTTGCCGCTTTACCAGCTCTATCACCGATGTAGGTATTATTTGCACCAGCAATATTTGCTTGACCAGTTTCGAAACCGAAGAAAGTGTTATTAGATCCGGTTGTATTTGTTTCCCCAGACCGAATTCCAATGAATGTATTGTCAGCACCCTCATTAACTCTACCCGAATAAAACCCTATAGAAATTAATTCATCTGCTTTATTAGTATCACCAGCACTAAAACCAATGGCTATATTATGCATCCCATCTGCATTACTTCCAGCTGAAGATCCAATAAATACAGAATTGCTCGTAGCTCCAGAATTACTTCCTGATGCAATACCTAAAAACACATTTCCTGTTCCAGTTGTATTTTGGTTTCCAGCATTTCTTCCTAAAAAAGTATTGTTACTACCCGTAGAAAAAGCACCGGCATTAGATCCGATCATAGTATTAGAATCAGTATTATTTGAATATCCAGTAAATGGACCAACATAAACATTATCTGCTCCAGTTGTATTGGTATATCCAGAACTATGACCTAAATAGGTATTGTCATCTCCTGTTGTCTGAGAAAATCCTGACTGAAAACCTATAAATGTTCCTCTATCTGCATCATTAACTTTTCCAGATTGATAACCCACAGCTACTATCTCATCCTTTAAGTTTGACTCTCCTGCCTCAAAACCCATTAAGACATTTTTAGATCCAGTTGCAAATTCTCCAGCATTAGACCCAAGGAATATATTTTCAGAACCAGTTATTAAAGATTTTCCGCTATCCCATCCTAATAAAGTATTACTTGCACCTGTAGTATTAAATGCGCCAGAATTGTTACCTATAAAAGTATTTTGTTCGCCTTCATTAAATCGGCCTGAATTGGTTCCTATTGCAATAAATCTATCTGCAGTATTATTTTCACCAGCAGATTCGCCGATTGAGATATCAAAGGCTCCATCATTGTTTCTCCCCGCAAAAAGCCCTATTAAAATTGACTTTCTTGTAGTTCCAGATAAAATTCCCGCTCCATGTCCAACAAATACATTACCATCTGAAGTATTTTGAGAACCAGCTGCGCTACCTAAAAAAGTATTAGTCCCGCCATTTGCAAAATTTCCTGAATTATAACCCACACAAGTGTTATTCACTGAATTATTATTAAAGCCACTTTGGGATCCTACATAAGTATTTTGGTCACCTGTCGAATTAATACGTCCAGATGTTGTTCCAAGAAAAGTATTATTTTTTCCGGATGTATTATCAGTTCCAGAAAATGCTCCAACAAATGTATTTGATATGCCTAAATTATTCCTGCCAGAATTCCCACCAACAAACGTCCCATTTGCTGCCTGATTACTCAATCCAGCACTTGCTCCTATTGCGGTAACGCCAGTAACCCCAGAGCTCATTTCGCCAGCTTTAGAACCAAGATAAGTATTGCCACTACCAGAAACAGAAGCAAAGCCGGCCCTGTTGCCTACGGCTGTATTATTATTATCTGTTGTATTATTCCGTCCAGCCTGGTTCCCTAAAAATGTATTGAAATAACCCGTCGATGCTGACCCAGTATCATAACCCAAGAAAGTGTTCTGCTCTCCAGCAATATTAACTTTACCTGAATTATTACCTATAAATGTATTTTGAATTCCAGTTGTTATATCGCCTCCGGCTTCACTTCCAAAGAGGGTATTCGAGTTTGAGTTAGGCTCTACCATCAAGTCCCCTTTAGCATTCCGCCTCAAAGTTAAATGCTCCACCCCCTCCAAATCAAACCTAATAATATCCTCATCCACAGATTCTTCAACTTGTATCTTTGTATCTCCATCAGCATCCATTATTTGACTTACAAGATCATTACCTATTTCATTCCAGTTAGTGCCATCATGATACCAGAATGTATCTGTATTAATGTCATATACAGTGAGTCCTTTCACAGGGTTAACGACAATCGTATGATCTACTACAGGTACTTGTATCCCGTCACCTCTTATCTCCGCCATATCTACAGCTTGAGAGAATGCATTTGTCTGGACAGTGACTAAAGCAATCAGAATGACTGATACCTTAAATAAAGGCCAGAAGGACTTAATTGAAAAAATGGAAATGTTCATTAGTTATGATTTTAGTAAGTTAAATAATTATTAGCTAAGAAGACCAAATGACACGAATTACGTGCATCAAATTTTCTCAATAGATTTTTGCGATAAGTATGGATAGTAGAATGAGCGAGAAATAATTTTTTTCCTATCTCAAGGTTAGTGTATCCTTTAGCTAAGTATTGCAATACTTGCTTCTCTCTGTTTGTTAGTAAGACTTTTAACTCTGGTTGATGTAGGGCATAAGATGACCTGTATGAATAGGGCATACTCAATTGGTTTTAATGATTGTCTAATGTGAAATAACAAAATGTGATACTGGTATAAAACCCCTCCACGAGGGGGTATAGTTATATCATACCAGCGCCTTGAGCTATTGCAAACAGCTCTTTGGAGTTTCTGCAACCCAATTTTTTATAGAGTGATTTCTTATGGTCTGTTACGGTATATTTGGAAATACCTATTTGCTCCGCAATGGCTTCTTCAGAATTACTTTCTAAGATAAGATCCAGTATTTCTTTCTGCCGATGCGTTAGCGTTTCTATTGTTGGACGGAATCGCATCTGATTGAGATGCTTGATAAAGTGCCCTAATGTATTGGGTGTGTTTAATAAGTTGGAAGGATCGATGGCTATGCATACTGCTTTAGTTGGAGTTCCATTATCATCTACTTCTAATGTAGAAGTCGCATATACGGTCCAGTTATAGTTATCATCTGTATGCTTCACTCTGTATACTCCTGCCCATGCGATGTCAGGTGTTTCCTTAAATTTCTCAACTGCTAAAGTCACAGACTCAGAGAAATCAGGATTAGCTAAAAGCTTGGCTGCGATATACTCACCTTGAGCTAATATCTCTTCTCGCTTAAGTCCCAGTACGTCCTGTAGAATTCTACTATCGTTGACCCATTCTATTCTATACGGATCCAAACTAAGTGTATAGACTGCTGCATTCATTTTCTGGAATAATTGCCGATAGAAATTTAATTCTGCTTTTTCGTTCGCAAACATATTGTAGGTTATTTTAAGCTTAATGACACTAACACCTAAAAGGTAACCCTTCGACTCTGGATCGCAGTCAGAATAACCCACATTAGCATTTAGGGTGATAATAGAAATGGTACATAATCTGATTAGAATTAGGGTAAATTAAATGCTATTAAAATGGAGTCACTGATTGTTTCCACTAATAAGATAGGGTAAATGCGGTAGTTATTTATAACTAATTGACAATCGGTAGGTATTCTGGATAAACGGTCAATTTATCACATGTTTCGGTTCTGCAATTATCTGTTTGGATATGATTAACCACAAAAAGATGCTTAGAGTATTCTACCTACATAATGCTATGTGTAAGATGCAATTCAAGTTTTTAGCTTATAAGTATTTATCTATAGGAATGCATTTCCTACAATAAATTATGTTGATCAAAAACTGATGAGAAAGATATTACCCAATTCATTTTCTGCAATTATCCACCATTTGGCTATAGTTTACATTGATTCATCATTAAAAAATGCTTAAATCACCACTTCTCATTTACTTTTTCATGATTTTTGTAGTTGTACATTTGGATAAAATATAAGAGATAATGAAAAACTTCTTTCTTCTGGCTGTAAGCATAATATTTTCTATGCCATTATTAGCGCAGCATAAAATAGAGTTTGATATACAAAATTATGATCAGGATACGGTGGTCATCGGGCATTACATGATCGATAAGCAGCTGGTACATGATACTTTGTATAAGAATGATAAAGGCGCTTTCCTAATGCAAGGAGAAGAAAATCTACAATCGGGTGTGTATATGCTTTTGACAGTACCTAAGAGAGAATTTATACAATTCATAGTCAGTGAGAAGGAGCAGAATTACAGTTTGAGTTTTGATGCTACAGATTTATCTCAGTTGTCATTCGAAAATGCACCAGATAATGAGCAGCTCAATGCCTACGTAAGTTTCCTCAAAGAAGTAAGACCAGCAGCAGATATCCTAAGAGATACAATCAAGAAGCTTAGAGAGTCAGATAAGGATATCACTGAATTCCAAGAGAAGCTTAATGATATAGATAAGAAAGTGAATGATTACCAGAATAAAGTATTCACGGAGAATCCAGACTACATCAGTTCGCAGATGCTTAGGGCTAACAAAGAGATTATAGTCCCAGATTTTGCCGACGAAAAAGATGCCAGTACCAAAAGGTATTTATACTATAAAGAACACTACTTTGATAATATAGAATTAGGAAATCCTGAGATTCTTAGGACTCCATTCTTACATCAGAAGATAGATTATTATCTCAATAAGTTGACACCTAATCATCCCGACAGTCTTGTGATTGCATTAGATAGAATCTTGGAGAAAATGGAGCCTGCGAAGGAGACATATAAGTACTACCTAAGTCACTACCTTAACCTATATGCTGCATCTAAGGTAGTCGGATACGATGCGATATATGTGCACCTTGTAGATAAGTATTATGCTCAGGGAAAAACGCCGTGGGTAGAAGAAGATAATCTACTTAAGATTGTAGATAGAGCCAATAAGATACGACCGACTCTAATAGGTAAGATAGGAGCAGATCTGACAGTATATGGAGAGGATAATTCCGAAATTACAATCAGTGAGTTAGACTATGAGTATTTGATATTAATGTTTTGGGCTCCTGACTGCGGTCATTGTAAGAAGTCCATGCCAGCTTTTGTAGAGTTTAATGATAAGTGGGCTGAGAAGGGGGTTAAGACATTAGCCATCTGTACTAAGCATCAAGATAAGACAGCATCTTGCTGGGAGTCTATAGAAGAAAAAAATATGTCAGGATTTATCAATGCGGTAGATCAATACCACAGGTCTAAATTTAAGGTCAAGTATAACGTGACGACAACGCCTAAATTATTTGTCTTAGATAAGAATAGAGAGATCATCATCAAGAATATTGCTTCTGAACAATTAGATGAGGTGATGGAAGAGATTGTCAAAATGAAGAAAGCAGAGGAGGCTGTGAAGGAGTGATACACACTTTCCTTTCTTCATCTTGAGGCAGAGAAAGATCTCTTAAAAAGAGTGGTCTAATGTTTTGATTTGTGGAGTGCAGGCTAATAGATGTCTCCCTTCTATCGACATGAAAATGAAGGGTCACGCTCTATCACCTATACTGACTAAGTGTATCTCTCATACGCTTCAGTGCTTCTTCGAGTATCTCATTAGATGCTGCATAAGATATTCTCAGTGAGCTGGGATCTCCGAATGCCTCACCTGTAACGACTGCTACATTAGCCTCCATTAATAATATATCTACGATGTCATTCACACTATTAATGATGCGCTTGCCATTGCTCTTGCCAAACAGTCCTGTCACATTAGGAAAAAAGTAAAATGCACCTTGGGGATCGTTACTTCTAAAACCATCAATGTTATCCAGTCCTGCTTTCACTAACTGCTTTCTTTCGATATACTTTTCCTTCATGTACGATTGCTTAGCTGGATCTTCTGCTAACGCAATGGCTGCCGCCTTCTGACTGAATGCACAAGTACCTGAAGTAAACTGCCCCTGTACAGTTCCACATGCTGCTGCTATCCATTCTGGAGCACCCATATAACCGATACGCCATCCCGTCATAGCGAAGCCCTTAGACATTCCATTGACAGTGATGGTTCTTTCTTTCATACCATCAAAAGTTGCAATACTTGGATTCTTCGCAGTGAAATTAATGTACTCATATATCTCATCTGCTAATACGTATAGATCTTTGTAATTAGAGATGACTTTGCTCAGTGCTTCGAGTTCCTCTGCTGTGTATACGCTACCGGTAGGATTGCTCGGTGATGAGAATATAATCATCTTAGTCTTATCGGTAATGGCAGCTTGCAACTGACTTGCTGTTACTTTATAATCCTGATCTATGCCTGCATATAGAGGCTTAGGTGTACCGCCTGCAAATTTTACAATCTCGAAATAAGACACCCAATATGGTGTAAATATGATCACCTCATCTCCTTCGTCTAATAATGCGAGGCAGACATTTGCAATACATTGCTTAGCACCAGTGGATACGACTATTTCCTTAGTAGAGTAGTCTAAGTTGTTGTCTCTCTTAAACTTATGGCTGATGGCTTCACGTAATTCTATGAGTCCTGGCACTGGTGTATACTTAGTATAACCTTCGCTGAGAGCTTGCATAGCCGCATCCTTTATATAATCTGGAGTGTCAAAATCTGGTTCTCCCAAGCTCAGAGATATGACATCTATGCCTTTAGATTTTAACTCTCTTGCTTTCTGCGCCATTTCTATGGTAGCAGACTCAGACATATTCTGTAATTTTCGGGATAATTTAAGTTTAGACATTACAATTATTTTTAATGTGTGAATTTAGCAATAATCTACATTGAATTTCTAAAGTCATTTAAATAATTATGAAGGAAAAATTGGCATTACTGAAAAATAAAAAGCAAGAGGCACTATTAGGTGGAGGACAAGAACGAATAGATAAGCAACATGCTAAGAAGAAATTGACTGCCAGAGAGCGTATAGATCTGTTTTTTGATCCAGGGACGTTTGAAGAAATCGGGATGTTGGTAGAGCATAGGAGCTTTGACTTTGGGATGCAAGATCAGAAGTTTCTTTCGGATGGTGTCATAACTGGATATGGATTAGTAGATGGTCGATCCGTATTTGCATTTGCTCAGGACTTTACTGTATTCGGTGGATCACTGTCTGAGACTCATGCAGAGAAAATCGTCAAGATTATGGAGCTGGCCATGCAGAATAGAGCACCTATCGTAGGTCTCAATGATTCTGGTGGCGCAAGGATACAGGAAGGGGTCAAGTCTCTCGGCGGATATGCTGATATATTTTACCGTAACACACTCGCATCAGGTTATATCCCTCAGATATCTGCGATCATGGGACCCTGTGCAGGTGGCGCAGTATATTCTCCAGCGATCACTGACTTTACTATTATGGTAGATCAGACATCATATATGTTCGTCACAGGACCTAATGTAGTAAAGACGGTTACTAATGAAGATGTCACCTCAGAAGCACTCGGTGGATCTACGACACATGCTCAGAAATCAGGCGTCACACATCTTAGAGCCGTATCAGATGTAGATTGTATATTGACTACCAGAAGGCTACTGTCTTATCTGCCTCAGAGTTGTCATTCTAAGGCAGAGCATCTACCATATGAGATGCAAGATGAGATTGTAGAAGAACTTAATGATATCGTACCTGATAATCCTAACCAACCTTATGATATAAAAGAAGTGATCACAGGATTAGCTGATGCAAATAGCTTCTTAGAGATCCACGAAGAGTTTGCAGAGAATATAGTGATAGGATTCGTTCGTATTGCAGGGAGAAGTGTCGGTGTTGTTGCTAATCAGCCGATGAGTCTTGCTGGCGTACTAGATGTAAATTCTTCCAGAAAAGCAGGTCGCTTTGTCAGGTTCTGTGATGCATTTAATATTCCATTATTAGTCTTAGTAGATGTACCAGGTTTCTTGCCCGGAACTGATCAGGAATGGAATGGCATTATCACTAATGGCGCTAAGTTATTGTATGCATTTAGCGAAGCGACAGTACCCAGAATATCTGTCATTACGAGAAAGGCATACGGAGGTGCTTATGATGTGATGAATAGTAAGCACATCGGATCAGACTTTAATTTTGCTTGGCCTACGGGAGAGATTGCAGTGATGGGAGCTAAGGGTGCCAGTGAGATTATATTCAAACGTGACATTAAGAATAGCGTCGACCCTGCCCAGGAATTGTTGAATAAAGAAAAAGAATATTCAGATAAATTTGCTAATCCCTATGTTGCTGCAGCGAGAGGATTTATCGATGAGATTATCGAGCCCAAGTATACTAGACAGAAGTTAATCAAGGCATTTGCTTTATTGGAGAATAAGAAAGTAGAAAAAGTAGATAAGAAGCATGGGAATATTCCTTTGTAAAGAAAACAAGTGTAAGTAGTGAAAGACCATTTAATACAGGTATTTGTCACCGGAGGTACCTTTGACAAAGAATACAATTTTATAACCGGAGAGTTATACTTTAAGAATACCCATCTATCTGAAATGTTTGAGCAGGGTAGGTCTACCTTAAATCTCGATGTGAGAACCCTCATGATGGTAGATAGTCTGGAGATGAGTGATGAGGATAGAGATATCGTGGTCCATAATTGTAAGAGCTGCAAGACAGATAAGATACTGATCACGCATGGAACAGATATGATGGTAGCTACGGCTAAGGTGATAGCAGACGCTAAGATCGATAAGACGATAGTACTGACGGGAGCTATGATTCCTATTGCATTCGGTACGTCATCTGATGGTTTTTTTAACTTAGGAAGTGCCCTTGCATTCGTACAAGTTTTAGAACCAGGTGTATATATTGCTATGAATGGACGTTATTTTAATTGGGATGACGTCATGAAAAACAGAGCTACAGGATATTTTGTAGATAAAAATTAATATTTTTGCGTAAAGCGCTGTAAGTCAATCCTAAATGTATTCTATCATTTAGTAATATTAATGGATATATTAAGATTATTCTTAATAAATAACATTACTTTTACACCCACTAAGTCTTACAGAATTATGAATAAAGTAATATTAGTTTTCATCCTATGTATATGGATGAGTCTTACGAGCTTACAGGCTCAGAATCCGACACTACCACAAGGTATATCTATGAAGACACTCTTCATGGATTATCAGTCTCAGAATGGAGGTGATATCAGTAATTTTAGCGCATATCACCATGGTTTTGAGTTAGGTTATGTCCGGAGTATCAATAGGAATATCAATCTCGCAGTGCCACTCAAGTATGGAGTCGTCACGAGCCACAATCAAGATTTTAATAATTGTTTCCACAAGAGAGTATATGGACTCGATGTGACGGGGCAATATTTGTTCTACAATGCAGAAGCTAAACTGATACCTTACGCTATGGCAGGTGTCGGTGGACAATTAGAAGAAGAAGGAGATTTCAATGTCCAAGTACCATTTGGATTAGGGGTCTACTTTAAGATAGCAGATAATGCATTTATTAATTGGCAGTCAGAGTATAGATATGCACTTAAGGATGATCGTAATAACTTGCACCATGGATTAGGATTTACATACCTATTCGGTAATCCTGTCGATATGCCAGAGAAGGAGCAAGTAGATGACGAAGACATCATAGATAGTGATGGGGATGGTCTGGAAGATGATATCGATCTATGTCCTCAGATTGCAGGTCCCATAGATATGAAGGGTTGTCCAGATAGAGATGATGATGGTATTCCAGATTATAGAGATGATTGTCCATCTATTGCAGGGACGGCATTATTCAAAGGTTGTCCAGATAGTGATGGAGATGGTATCTCAGATAGTGATGACGAATGTCCTAACATGGCGGGGACTAAAGAAAATAATGGTTGTCCTGATACCAAAGATACAGATGGTGATGGCATCACTGATAACTTAGATAAGTGTCCTAATATAGCAGGAACGGCAGAAAATAATGGTTGTCCACCGACATCATCAGGAACCGACAAAGATGGTGACGGCATCTCTGATGCTCAAGATAGATGTCCTAATATCAAAGGTTCTCCAAGTGCAAGCGGGTGTCCAGATAGAGACGGTGACGGTATATCTGACTTCGATGATAGATGTCCAGATAGTCCAGGCTTACGTGCACTTAATGGTTGTCCTGATAGCGATGGCGATGGTATAGATGACAGTAGAGATAAGTGTCCATCGCAAGCTGGATCTGTAGCTAATAATGGTTGCCCTGGTATAGATGCTTCTGATCTTTCCACACTGGAGACAGCTATGAGAGCGGTACAGTTTAACACTGGAAAAGCAACACTCAAGAGTGAATCGTTCCCAGTGCTTAATCAGATTGCAACTATTATGGATAAGTATCCTGGTTACAACTTAGTCATCACAGGACACACGGATAACGTCGGTAGTGCTGTAAATAACCAATTGCTTTCTGAGCGACGAGCGCAGGCTTGCTTCGAGTACTTAGTCAGAAGAGGCGTAAGTTCTTCCAGAATGAGTCATACTGGTTATGGTGAGTCTAATCCAATCTCAGAAAATAACAGCCTCAATGGTAGAGCTCTCAACAGAAGGGTAGAGTTCAATCTGAAAGCGAGATAAAGTAATACACAGATCAAATATTAAAAGGAGTTGCAGTTTTGCAGCTCCTTTTTTGTGTTTATAGGTACTGATATTTATTTCTTATATTTAGAAAAGTAACACCTTGTATGGGAAAAAGGTGGGTATATAAGTTAGTTCTGCACAACTAAAAAAAAGAATATGACATTAAACAAGGTAATAGTTCACGAATTAATAAAGATTCCAGGCAATTCAAATACATCAATTGTTAGCTCAAATCAAGTGATCCCAGTTAATGCAGAATCAATAGAATTGGTTGAAGCTCTTTTAGGAAGTTATAAAGGCGATCAAATATTGTATGCAAATTTCGACGAATCTCCTGGCAAATACTTCCCTGAACGATATAGTACATATAGCACAACGAATAAATCGGATCAACAATTTACCAATTTAACAATTGATCTATTGGGGAATCTTGAAACTTTAATTGGACCCGTAATTCTTGCAAAAGGTGGCTATCTATTATTTGCAGAGTATCATCTAAATGGTATAGACTTTTTTTGTGTTTTTCTAATTAGAGACACAGAAGGTAAACTTTTACAGAGGAATCAAAATTCGTTCACGATACAGAGAATTGAGTACTTGGACACTAATGATCTAGCAATGGCTTGTAGGCTAAACAATAACAAATATTCGATAAATGAGGATAACCATCTATCATTTACCCGACATAAGCAACAAGTTGTTTCAGACTATTTTATTAACTGGGTTTGTGCAACTCACCTCGAAAGCAGTACCGAGTACACTAATTCACTTTATGATATTATAAATGCTCTACCACCTCCTATCAATCCTGATACAAATAGTCAATATTCGATAGATGAAGTGCGGCAAATGGTTTATGAAAATGCTAGGAATAATTCTCAGCGAAATGTAAATCTTAGAACTTTAAGTGATCAAATTTATGGCTCTCAAAATACTATAATTGATTATGCAGAAGAGAATGATATTAGTATAGACACAGAGTTTAGATTTAATAAGCGATCTCTTAAAAAATTCATTCAATTACATGTAAATAAAGATGGTATAAATTTAAAACTATCAAGAGGAGATATAGGGAACAAGGTGAGAACTTCGACTGAAAACCCTAATGTTGTTATTATAGAATCACAGTCTTTTGCAGAAGCATTACGAGCTGAAATGAATAGCAATAACAATGACTAATTTAGAACTACATAAGAAGTTAGTGGACCTGTTAAATACAAACAGTCAATATACTATTGCACCTGACTATATTGAAATTGTTTCTTACGATAGTAATGTTGCATCGAAAATAGGTGAATTAGGTCTTTCTTCGGAAAAAATAGGTTTAGATACTATAAGAATACTGACCAGTAGTGCAGATATAACAATTTTCGAGAATATAGAACAATTTAACCACATTACGGAAATTGACAATGCTTCCAACATTTTAATATTAGAGAATGAGCCAATCTCCTTTATCAAAGGAGTAACATACAATAACCTTGAAATCACAACAAGTGATTTTATATTTAGTAATGCGAAGGCATATCTAGAGTTTCAAGTATTTCTTAAGGAACAGGAGATAGGAACAGATGAATCATTTCATTTTGTTGATTCTTATAATTTAGACTTTAGAAAATTGGTTTTTGTGAGTCTAGCTGAAAAAGGACGACTTTCTATCTCATACAATCAAGGAATACCAAATCTTGACAGAACTCATAACTATAGCGAAGACCTACTGACATTCAAAAATTGTTTTTCAGAAAGCACAAAAATTCTACCAAAATTTTTAAAGTCAGCACTAATTAATTCAGCTTCTAATTATCCTCAAGAAAAACGATTCCATGATATATTTATACATCAAAAAGAAATAGTATATAAAGCTAAACAGAATTTTGAGGTGTATTTAAATAATTTATCAATAGACAAAATAAAGAAAGAATATGATGAACTGAAGACTAAATACTTTAAAGATCTTTCGGATATACTAGGAAAATTGACAAACAAAATAATTGTTCTTCCATTAGGAATTTCTGCGACTTTATTAGCAATTGATAGAATAGATGAGATACCATTTTTTCTATACTTTCTAATGTTTGCAATTTTAATAACATCAATTTATCTCAGTTTGTTATTGAAAGTTAACTTCAGTGATATTGTCTATATAAAGAGGATATTTAATAGTGATTACGCTGTACTAATTCAAAATAGTTTCTTTTCTAAATATCCCAACGAGAAAGATCTATTTGAAGAAATTAAGTCAAGAATAACTAATAGAATTTCCTTTCTAGAATTAATTACTCAATCATATTTTTGGATACTAAATTTAAGTAATGTGGTTATTATAGGATATATACTGAATGCCTTAAAAATGAAAGCAACTGGTGTCTTTATTTGTTGCATTGGACTTTTAATAGTTGTCACCTTATTTAGAAACTATATAGTAGAAAAGAGTAGCAGTGCAGAACAATAGATAAGATGGAAGAGCTCCTTTGTCACTCCTCCACTTATCATAACCGTTGAACAAACCCTTCACAGCTTTTCACTTATTTTCAGTACAATTTTCTTGGACTAACGGTATGTCATACATCATCTTTGAGTTATCAGATAACTTAAAAATCAATGTATTATGAATCCGAGTATTAATGATCAATTAAAATCTTATGGTGACTATTTGATAATGAAAAACTTCAGTGTAGCTACCCGTAAGATGTATCTGCGTACACTCAAGCGTTACTTACGCTTCCATGACTCTAAATTTAAAGGTCAAATAATCAGTCAAGATACGGCAAGAGAGTTTGTGATATACAGACACAAGCAAGGCAGGTCATGGTCTACCATCAATTGTGATTACAGCTCCTTACGCAAATACTTCAGAGAAGTCATACACGCAGAATGGAGCCTTAAGAAAATGTCCAGACCTCGAAAAGAGCAATCTCTACCAAGCAT